>Ga0209488_10003790_pt1 | contig 12016 bp, 9 predicted proteins | sample Rivendell_Oct201_8_FD_188349 | JGI IMG/M metagenome (GOLD analysis project Ga0209488, IMG submission 188349) | Vadose zone soil microbial communities from the Eel River Critical Zone Observatory, Northern California, USA -... | ecosystem: Environmental > Terrestrial > Soil > Vadose zone >...
CTACCCACCTAGTGGTGATGCAGACAGTATGCAGCGTACCCAAGGAGCAGAGGCAGAAGCTTCTGGAAAGTGGCCATAGTTGTGGTTGTGGTTGTGGTTGTGGTCGGATTGCCCCATTAAGTCTCCGTTCTGAATGGCATTCTTTCTTGGACAACTGGGGGTACTTGGGTTAATATGGAGGGTACAGCATTGAGTCATCACGGTGGAGATCATGTCCTTACTGGGGCATTTGCAAATGGCTTGCAGAATCTTAGGGCGCTGTCTGAATCCTCGAGCCGAGGTTGAGACGAGGGATCTTCTCAGAGAAGGGGCCTCTCTAACTCAGAAGTAGGTGATACTCACTTCTTTTCAAATGGAAGGTGTGGTGAATCACAACCAGCCTGAGGGCGGATCCAGACTGTGTCTGAGGTTTTCTTTCACATCAGATGATGCCATCGCTATTTCATACATGTTTGTACTATGGCGATAGAGGTGAAGGCACGGATGTCAGCCATTAACCTTAAAAGTATGAAAACTGATCTAGGGCGCGGTAGGAATTTGCAAGTCACAAACACTCACTATAGCCATTGACGTCTGCATTGCTGACGATAGGTCTGTTGCAACGTGGTAATGTTTCGGATTAGTCAGGGTACTCAAGCTGAGTCTGGTTCTTCTTGGCGTGGTATCCCAGAACCCACTGTGCTTCCCAAATATTCTGAATTCGAACGTGGTCATCTCAGGAAGAGGGAAGAACGCTTTGCGTGTTCTCGGTGAATTTTGTCAACATTTGCAAAGAGTTCGACGAGGCCTTCCCTCTATTGCATGTGATGGCCCAGTGGAAGGTGTGGGGGACTTTGAGGGTGGAGACATGGATGCGAGTGTCGTCGGCAACGCACCTTTCACGAGACAGTTGCAGTCTTTGTGATTGAAGGTTACTATGACCCAAAATCGAACAAACTTGGGTATCACTGACAAATTCCATTCCAGACGTAACAATACTTGCGGACCTTTGGATTCGGGAGAGGGTGAGCTGAGCTGATGACGGGCCGACTGAAGACGTCTGAAGTTTTGCCGGCCCGGGTTTCACAACTTTCCACTTCACCAGTGTCGTTCTGAGTCTGGTTCTTTTTAGCATGGCATCTCAGAACCCGCCGCTCAAATACTCTGAACCCGAACATTCAGTGCTCATCTCAGGAAGAAGGAAGGACACTTTTTGTGGTCTTCACGAAAACCCGACGAGCCCTTGCCTCTATTGCACGTGATGGCCCAGTGGAAGGTGTTGTGCACTCTGAGGGTGGAGGGTGGAAAGATGGGTGCGAGCGTCATCGGCGAGTCACTGGCAATTTTCATTTCAAGACGTGACAAGGCTCGAGCAGCGCACCTTTAGAGAGGGTGGGGCTGAGCCTGAAGAGTCGGCAACAATATAACGACGAGCCCGGGCAGGTGATCGGCCAACTGAAGCTTTAGCCGGCCCGGGTTTAGCGACTTTCTACATTTTCCTACCTTCTTTCCCCACATGCCTTCAGTGATGCCAGTCATGGTGCTGCACCGCATTACCGGCACACTGTAACGCATGAATCAATCTAACCCCTGAGGACGCCCCGTCACCACTCGCCATCCTCCCCTTCCCTTCTGCGCCATGTTCGATGATCAACCACTTGGTCTCGGACAGTCTGCGCACGATTTAGGTTGAGGTGAGTTGCATGACTCTCACTTGTATTAAATATTATAGGAAAAGGTGTTTTTAGAGTGCCTCGTAATGCCGTCTAGACATTCATCTGATTATCAGCTCGTCCAACACGGACAGACCTCAGGGTATATACAACTTCTGACTAATACCTCACCATTTTTTCCTTGGCCTCACAACGGCAGTGACATTACAAGCGTCAACTTAGAGACTTAGTCGAATCGAGCCCGACTCTATAAATATCATACCCCTCCCTTCTCACTTCCGGTTGACTCGTTTATTCGGGGATTTCTATTTCTCGCGGATTAATTATCACGAAATCATCTAGAAGACGCATTACCGCGGGAATCCGGTTTTTCCTTACTTACAGTGCTTCCGCCGCTCCTCGTGAGTCGCGAGCAAAATGTTTCTTGTTTGAGTTCGCACACGACCCCACAGAAGCAAGTTCCTGTTTGGCTACAGTAGTCACGATGGCTCCCCATCCATGAACGTTTCGCCACCCATGGACATGGCTGATTTCACCTTGTCAACCACAGCTGGCAACTGGCAACGTGCTCTGTAAGCGCGCGCTCCAGCATCACCTATACGTCTGCTACCCTTCCTCGTGCCGTGCGCGGCGCCTGCTCCATCAGCGGTGACGAATTGGTGACTACCCTACCAATGCATCCCAGTGCTTCGTGACGCACAGATGAGGGATGTTGCTCTGGTTTTGGTCAGGTTTCACTTGACCGCAGGTGGTGCGAAAAAGAATGGTTTCGTAGAATATTATGATTATTTGGTAGTAACATACTTCATGTAATCTATCTTACTTTCTTTGCAGCGGTTAGCCCAACTATCTACAATAAATGTCACCCCATTCTGCACTACTGGGTACAATGTCCATGGGTCGATGTGTAGCAGGGGCGCCATACCCATGCCCACAAGCGCCTCTCGTGTCTCATGACCGTTTACGTCCTCACTCCGGGACTAATGAAACGCTCTAACGACACCGGTTATGACCATTTCAACGCTGAATCGTTTGGACATACCAGGGGAAAGTTTCCAGTGGGAGTCCTGGGTTGGAGGGCACCTGGTAGGGCCGCCTGGAATCTGTGTTCCGTCTCTACCGTTGTGGGTAGGTCCGAAAGAGCGGAGTTTTGTTCACGGAGGTTCAGCACCAGACGGGACATAAGGGTGGATGAAAGCCTAGACATCGCAATCAGTATCCTGATGATATCAGTATCAATATCGACACGAACACGTTCGTAAGTGTCGTGGTAGACGTTCTTTGCAAAGGCTGCATTTGACGGGAACAATGATCATGGGGTTCAGGCACTGGTCATGATAGCAAATACATGATAACGAACTGGGGAATACTATGAGATGAAACAAACAGGCTGAGCGTTAAATCACGGTTAGACGCAATCTGGGCTCACCCGAAGTATAAAAATGTTCATCAAATTCATGATGAAGAGTACGCTGTGCGGAGTCATCAATGTATTATCGGTAAACCAGGAAAATGGCCCTTACAAGAAGTAAATGGTACCTGAAATAAATGATTAGATCCAATGCGCGGAGCATTACTTAGCTCGACGTACCATCACGAACAATCACGTCCAGGAGCCGTACGCCTCTCCCCACCGCGAAAGCCTTGTACAGGGTGAGAGAGAATATCATAGTATCGATCACCAACGCGTTTGCCCATGCAATAATGGAAACTGTCTCTCAGAGTCACTACGACTTGTTAACGTCTTACCCAGGAACTTACATCGGCCCCTAGTACAAAAAGAGAACTCAGTCGGAGCAGGGATAGACCACGTGATGCATCTACCACATACCCTAACGATGGCGTGAACTCAGAACACCCTGCAAAACTGGATAAAACAGGGATTGCTTCACCCCCGCCGTAATGGCTCGCAAGGAGGGCCACCTTCAGGAAAACGAAGGTGGGATATGAATACGCCTTCTTGAGGCTTGAGGAAAGAGACGTACGGTTGTAGTGGCAAATGATACTAAACCGGTGAATGCAAAAAATCCTAGGACGCGGCGACTTTGGCCATACAGTGCGTGGACACGAGCAAGACCTAGAACTTCATGTTGTAGATTCCAAGTGAGGAAATGTGAGAGGGAAGGAACCGTGCGTTTGGAACATACCACTTGCAAGAATTTGACTGACCACCATAACCCAATCACGGGATACATGCAGACCCGCGCAACTACAATCCGATGAGTAATTTGTCGGGGAGGGCACATATCGCTCTAACGTACAACTGCTAGCTGTCAGGCTTAGGTACGGCTGACGAATGATGGACATACTGGAAAGCTCAATGTGATGAAATACGATAAAACACTCGGAAGATAGCCAAGCAGGGGGATATAGCGATTGAGAAGGCAGGCGGCAATAAACCATCCTTGCTTATTGTGGGGTGGCCATAGGAATTGGATCTCCCGAGGTAGAGTGATGATATAATCGTAATATAATATCACTAGAAATTCGCAAGCAGAGCTCATACTGAGTTTAGTTTGATATCGATGGGTAGTTTAACTCACCCGTGGCTGAGACATGAATGGCGGAGTTGATCCATCTAGGATGAGCGCGTCCATGATTTACTTAAACGAAGCACAAGCGAGAGAGTAGTGAGTCTCTTACGCATCCTCCGCAGCGTGTGGGCCGATGTCGATGTATCCCGGGGACATTTGCTAACTCAACCAGCGAGTGCAACAAACACAGATCCACACGGTCCTCGGAGAAAGAGAGCTGCAGGACGGGAGTATGAACGTGAAGTTTTTGAAGTGCAAAAGGACGACCAACAGTCACCATGGATTTGTATCAGCACCTTATGACCTGGACGACGCTGCCCGACACAAATGACACCAGTGGCAAAGACGGCCGGCAAGCGTAAGCGCACATTAATGGTTAAGCGATATGATGGGTCGCCCTTCAGGCAATGAACCCAGTCGTCCTAGGGAAAGTGTATAGTGTCAACTCCTTAGGAACGTTGTCGCTAAGGAGTGACACACGTACCAAGGGAGACGTCTCAGTTGCCACGGGTTGTGATAGGCTTGATGCAGTGCAGCGTGGTTACGGAAGCGAGCGTATCATAGATGTAGACTTGGTAGGAAAGTGTGTGTACTGAACCCGGGAGAACACGGAAACCCATGGACGAAAGTCTTTTTTACAAGTTATTGACGCGCATGTTCAGCAAGGGACTATAGGTAGTTCTCACGCTCGATTTGAAAACGTGACCGCTTGCCCACCCGCGCCTGTTACGGTTCATCTACTAGGCCATGATATCGATTAATCCGCATTTCCATTCCTTCAAGTTGCGACTACTCCCTCGTACGGCATCCCTATGTTTGCGGTTTGCGGACAGTCAATACCCATCTGCCATTAAAATTATCTTAATATCGAGATTCAATCCCCGGGCACAACAACACTTACGAGAAACCGTTTGGACGCCCACGTGCTGCGCCGAGCTTGACACCCGTAATAACACGAGGCTGTTTCCAAGCTGCTTCAAATGAAAGCACAGGCATTCCGCAGATCCTGGAAGGGTGATGTGAAACTGATGGCCCGGCTGATCTATAGTCCATATCCTTTTTGTTTCAGCAACGCTCGGACGAGGGACCGGTCTCGTATCACCTAGTTTATTCTGTATCAATGTTCTCTGACATCCGATGTCGGACTTTCAGCAGTTTTCGCCTGCGAAAACGATCATTGCTGGTATTGGTATTCTCCTCTCGGGTTGTCTTCCCCAAAGTTCCTCCAACGCTCAGAATGCGGAGGACGTTGTGGCCCGCCACGATCATACCCTCCGAGTCATGAACCTCTTCGAGCGTATCCATTTCTTCTTCCACCGTCTGAACAGCTACACTACGGTGCCACTCACTCAGAGGTCCGTGGGAAATTTAAGAGCAATTACTTTCCATCCTTGCACTCGATCCGGGTGATGACGGACGGGCGGATCAGTGATTTTCTATGCTATTCTTGGCCAACTATGGCCCTGAGAGGTTTCTGAAGAGACTCGTAGGACGGAAATTGAGGGCGTGCTTCTACGGTTTGTCTTGCTTACGAGAAAAGAGAGCCCAATGACTGCGGCGAGGAGGATGCACACCACACTGATGGCCACGTAGATGATTGAAGGGGGCATGCGTGGTATTGACTCACGAGGGAGTGATGATCTGCCTGTGTTGATGTACATAGCGATGCAGTCGTGCTACCATATGTCGTAAGTCTCGTACTTTCCCCTTTGATGCCATCAATGGTTGATCGATGATCCACAGAATGTCACATGCGCCATTCTCTACGAATGAACGGGCCATACTGAAATTGACATAAGTCCTGGTGTGGCTGTTCCCCAGCATGATGCTGTCCACGCAACTGAACACTTCCGCCTCATCTACAGAACAGCCATGAGGACTGGCTAGTGGAGTTCTGTTGATCAGTGTAAGGCAATGGACTGCATAGCTTCATATCAAGTCAAGTCAGATGGATCTACCCTTGCTGTTTCGGAAGGAAGTTGTGGGGATACGAATGGCGCACAGGAATCGCCGCCCATGATGATGATCAAGTTGTCCCGGATCATTGTGCAGATCTGCCAGCTCCTACGGGCACGTTCTCCGGGTAATTAGAACCTATCCTGCTCCCGCTTGTCACGAGTACACCTTGAAAGAGCCAGATTACTGGTGATATTAGATATATAAGGGCTTGAAGGTGTACCTGATGTAGCGAGCCTCGACGGCGCATAAGTTCGGAAATACAGAGAGCAGAAGGAAAGCAGGGACGAGTTGAGCAAGGGGAACAAGATAGGGAGCACCAGCTACCAGCTGGATACGCGATGGTTCGGTGGGAAGAGACCTGAGTAGAGCATCAAGCAAAGAATGGAAATGGCCAGAAGAGAAGTAGCTGTGCTCTCAGGAGTGCAGAACTGTCCGAATGACATGTCGTGTTGTACTTCACTGACCATCGCGGGGTAGAATAATACTTGCCACTGACCGAAGAGGGACGCGGTTGGGAGGGAAGGGACAGGGACAAAGGAGGGCTGTCCGAGACTAGCCTGGCAGTCACTTCATGAATACGTGAAAAGTACTTGAATAGCCATGAGGGCTGCCGGGGTATCGTCCCCTCACGGTCTGGAAACATGGCATGTGCAAACGACTCGAATAACAAAGAGTGGCAGTGAATAACTTGAAACCGACGACTCATGTTGATGACTGACGCCGACTCCCGATGGTGGCGCCGAGTGCGAGTCGCCGTCATGACGCGCAACTTCATGGATCCCGGTCCGGCACGGGGAAGGTAATCTGGCCGCCACCCGGGCCACTCCATCACATCAATGATCTCCACTCCCGGGCCCGACTTGAGCCACATCAAGTGATCAACCGTCAGTACAGTCAGTGCCGCGAACCTGGCAACGATGTATCGGAGGTCGAGCAGTTGCTTCTACCGTAATTGATAGGAGAAGATATTTCTAACGTGTCCGATAGTAAGGCAATCCAGTATCTCATAACCACCCGCTCACATGCAGCTTGAGACCGCCGCCCAGGGGTATTCGACACCCCGCTAGGTCCTCTCGCAAATGCTGGAGGACTCCAAGTTACGTCGTAAACCTAAGCCTAGTTGGTCTACTCGAGCCAGTCGAGTCGAGCGCGCCTCAGTGGCCTCACGCCATTTCACTTCCCCAATTCGCTGGTGTATTCGCATCTCCATTTCCCTCAGATCTCGAGGGGCTAGAAGATCGGCTGGGAAACCACATGTATGAATGTGCTGGGCATCGTGCCTTTCCTTCCTCATGTAAGCGCGAACGTTCGAGTCGACGCGCGGTTGAGTTCGGCAGAGCCGCAGTCTGAGAGAGGGTGAAAAGGTTTGAAGTTGAATTGATATCACGCTGCTGACTAAGACGCGATGGCCGAAAAAAGCGTCAGCAATATTAATGAGGCGAAAGGGATAAGAAAGGCGAGGGCAAGCGTAAGTTGGCACGGCGGCGCGGTAAGAGGCTCTGAATCGCGAGGCGGAAAGGGAGGAGTTGGCAATGAAAGGAAGGCAGGAAAATCGCACTGGGAGAGAAGAGAGTGGATGGTACTCTGCGCAAGATCGCTGACTCTGATACACGGGTCCTTTGGGGGAGTTTATATGCATGCCGAGGTATCTGGGACGAGGTCCTGTATAGCTAAGTTGTATCATACCGTTTTCAAGGTGACAGACGGGTATGTATGTTGAACGTATAGGAACTGTCGAAAAACGAGGGTGCAGATGTGTTGGCCGACGTGGGCGCGCTGTAATGTCGTCGCTAAATGCTGGTAATCGAGCGGGTTGGCGTATGGTACTGTAAAGTAGAAGAGACCTGAGAGAGAACGGAAAAAGAGAGCGTACGAAAGGGGAGTAAGTATAAATTGTCCAGAGGCGAGCGGGAGCCTGAGTGTCCAATGCGACGTTGATTGATCGAATGAACGATGCACAGAGGTAGGCCAGGGCGACAGACGTCGGCCGAACAGGGAGTCTGGCAGGGTTTTGTGACGGCGGCAGCGCGGTTGGTTTTAAGGGTGCTAAAATGGCGTCGAGGGTGACAGGAGCGTGGGGCCTCCCGAAGCGCCCGTGTGTTAGGTCACGTGCCGAATATTGCTCTCAGGCTGTCACAACATCGCACGCCTTTATGGTGTACCCATTTATCAATCCTCATCTACTCCTCACAATTTATCCCTCATATCCATGCGTGCAAATGATCAACCACCCAACCCTTCCGCCGATACAGATAACTTTACTACAATATTCGATGCGGCCTCGATCGAGTACCTCAGGGTCACGGGAACTCGCCTAGACACTCATCCCTTTGCCGCTCAGCTTGAGAAATGTCATGGTCCCGAGGCCGTTTCCAACCTACTCCGAACACAAGCTCAGGCATTCAGCAAATTTCGGAATGGCGATGAGAGATTGATGGCGTGGTTGAATCCAACAGTCCATATCCTATCTACGTTTTCGGCAACGCTTGGCGAAGGGATCGGCCTCGTAAGCCATTTAATTTATTTCATATCACTGTTCTCCGACGTCTTATTCTCAGCCATTCTCGCCTGCGAAGACAATCTTCACTGGCCTTGGCGTCCTTCTTGCGGTTAGTCTCTGCCGAAGCTCGCTATCACGCTTTCTTTTAAGAGTCATCTTCCAGGCAGTGAAGGATGTTGCGGCGAGCCATGACACCCTCATGCACCTCTTCGAGCGCGTTCATTTCTTCCTCCAACGTCTGAACATCTACATTGGGATTCCACTCACGCCCGAGTTTACGGAGTTACTTGGGAAGATCATGGCCCAGTTACTTTCCATTCTCGCACTCTCGACCAAAGCAATGAAAGACGGGCGAACCAGTCAGTTTACCAATCCAATATTCCATGTCTTCGCTGACCATCTCCCAGAAAAAGTTCTAAAGAGGCTAGTAGGAGGGGGGTCGGAGTTTGAGAATGCGCTTCTACACCTTGACTCGCTTACAAAAGAAGAGAGTCTAATGATGGCGGCGAAGAATTTGGGAGTCACACACCGTGTCGATGACAACGTTCAAGTAATCAAAACGCTCACGGAAGATATCGAAGGGAATATGAAGGTGGTTGAGGGGGTTGCACGTGGCATTGACAACGACCTGAAAGCTGCCAGAACAGAAACTGATGAGTTGAAACGTCCGTATTTCCGAGTCCTGGCGGTGCAATCCTCAAAACTGATATGCTCACAGGGAAGCAATTTAAACGGGAGGTCCGAACATGGCTCTCCCCTCCTGACCCTTCCATCAATCACCATAATGCACGGAAAACCCAGCATGATGGGACAGCAACCTGGTTTCTCCAAAGCGCCCCACTCCGAGAATGGAAAGATAATGGATCTTTATTGTGGATCCGCGGCAATCGTATGTTTCTCCTCCCCTTGTCTTTTATGACTGTTAATTCCTCCCCCGATCTCTCAGCGGGAGCAGGGAAAAGTGTCCTTTGGTATGCAACTTCTTGTCTGTTCTTGTGATGGGAAAATTGATATCGTCCATCAGCTCGGCCATTATCGAAGACATCAAGGGCCTGGCTGAGACCAGGTCTGCCTTGATCGCATATTACTACTTTGACTTTAAGGATGCCTCAAAGCGGGATGTCCGTGGCTTGTTGGCATCCCTTCTCTGTCAACTTGGTGACGATTCCGAACGTTGTTGGGAAGTACTCCATCAACTCCACACCACGTGCCGTCATGGATCCGAAAAACCCAGTGAAGTTGCTCTGGTAAACTGCCTCAAAACGATTCTTGAACTCCCGGAACAAGTTCCAATTTATTTTGTCATGGATGCACTCGATGAGTGTCCAATTGACACTGGGACGCCATCTGCACGCGAAGAGGTCCTAGATCTGGTGGAGGATCTGGTCCAGTCGGGGCATTCCAATCTTTTCATTTGCGTTACCAGTCGCCCTGAGCCGGATATACAAACTGTTCTTAACCCCTTGACGTCTGCGTCATCCCGCGTTTCCCTTCATGAAGAAGGTGGGCAGAAGGATGATATCAACAACTATATCTATTCTTTCGTTCACACGGATCGAGCGATGCGGAGATGGAGAGACGAGGACAGAGAACTCGTCATCAACATTCTTTCAGAACGAGCTGACGGGATGTGAGATCCTCCCGTTACTCTACCCAGTTATTGCTGCTCATCGTCCTGACAGGTTTCGATGGGTATTTTGCCAGCTTGACGCTCTACGTCGATGTTTCCCTTCGAGCATTCGCAAAACTGTACACGAGCTGCCAACCACTCTAGACGAGACATATGAACGGACATTACAAGGGATCCCGAAACAGAGAAGGCAACATGCGCATCGACTATTTCAGTGTTTGGTCGCAGCATTTCGGCCTCTTCGAGTTGAAGAACTCGGGGAGATCTTCGCGATCGAGTTTGACGAAGATGCGGGGCCAACTCTGATGGAGGGCTGGCGGCCTGCAAATGCAGAGGAAGCCGTGCTTTCCGCATGCACCACTCTAATTTCGGTCGTCGATAACCAGGGTGCCAAAATCGTTCAATTCTCTCACTTCTCAGTGAAAGAATTCTTGACCTCTGACCGCCTCTTGACGTCCGACGATGGAAACATCCGCCACTACCACATTCCTCTCAATGGGGCGCACACCATTCTGGCACGAGCGTGCCTCACAGTTCTTCTGCAATTGGACGAAAAGGTGGACAAAAAGCGTCTCGCGGCGTTTCCTCTGGCATTCTACGCTGCTCGATACTGGGTCGACCATGTGAAGTTCGACTGTGTGGTGTTGCCCGTGAAACGCGCCATGGAGCAGTTGTTCAATCCAAGCGAACCATATCTTACAGCATGGGCCTGGATAGATGATATGGATGGTCGTCGTTTTCGCCAATCCATTGACGAACTCCCAGAACACCCGTCAGCACCCAGGGCGACTGCGTTGTATTATGCGGCGTTATGTGGATTCAGCGAGCTAGCCGACTACCTGATCTCTACCCATGGAGAAGACGTCAATATCAGGTGTGGTGGGCGCGGAACTCCATTACACGGGGCGTCATCCGAGGGACACCTAGAGACCGTACGAATATTACTCGATCGCGGGGCCAACGTGAACATTAAGGCCGGCTACCTCGACAGAACTCCATTGTGCATTGCGCACGATCACCAGCATCTAGAAGTTATGCGGCTGTTGCTAGACTATGGGGCAAATGTAGACGTGCAATCCTCTACCTTGGGACTCCTATCGCACTACGCATCCTACAAAGGAGAAGCCGAAGTCATACGCTTGCTAATCCAGCACAAGGCCGATGTAAACGCCATTTCTCCTCACTTTAACTGGACGCCATTGCACTTCGCATCGCTTTTTGGACATGCAAAGGTCACCGAGATCCTTTTGGAACATGGGGCTTACATCAACGCGCTGGACATGGTTAACAGAACTCCCTTGTGCCAAGCGTCGGAAAGCGGATACCTCGAGGTCGTGCGTCTACTGCTCAGGCGTGGAGCGAACGTGCACATCCCGACGAATCAGACCCCATTCCTGGTGGCCACATCAATAGGATATACCGAAATTGCGCAGTTGCTGTTAAAGCATGGTGCGGAAGCAGAATAGGGAGTTGTTGCTACCACAAGATTGTGACCACGCACGCAGGCAGGAGGCGGGGAATGACAGAACGAGTGTGAGGGTTAGGAGCCGCACCAGAAAAAGGGAAAGGGAGGTGGTATTCTGCATGGACTGCTGCTCTAACGAGCCTTTTGAATGTTTTTGATTTATATACACGTCCAAGTACCTGAACCGAGAGCAACAACTAAAATGTGCCATACCGTTCTGGGGTGACAGCCAGGTAGTAAGTGCGTGTCACGGATGTTGTCGGTGATGGCTGGCCA
>Ga0209488_10003794_pt1 | contig 12011 bp, 10 predicted proteins | sample Rivendell_Oct201_8_FD_188349 | JGI IMG/M metagenome (GOLD analysis project Ga0209488, IMG submission 188349) | Vadose zone soil microbial communities from the Eel River Critical Zone Observatory, Northern California, USA -... | ecosystem: Environmental > Terrestrial > Soil > Vadose zone >...
AGCTGCGCGACGGCGATTTCGCGCCGGCATGATCGCGTCGAAATTCGGGTTCCTTTGCGCTTAGGTATGGTTTAGAATTTGGCATAGTTTACAATTGGGTATGGATTAGAATTGGGCATGCTTTAGAATATGAGCGTGCCCTCGATGAGGGGCATTCAAAGCGACGTCCGGATCGTGCTTGAGAGAACCACGCAAATCGTCCAGACCGAAAGCTTGCCCGACCGCGCCGACGAATCCATGTCGCGCCCGGATTCCGGCGGGATTCGACATCGCGCGTGGGAATTCTTTGTCGATTTGAGCTTTTCAAGTCTCACGCGACGCATCGTATTTCTCAATCTCGCAGGTCTTATCGCGCTCGTCGTCGGGATTCTTTATCTATCCCAGTTTCGCGCCGGACTGATCGGCGCGCGAATTGAGAGCCTGCTCGTTCAGGGCGAGATTATTGCCGCCGCGATCGCCGCATCGGCGACCGTCGATCCTGACAGCATCACCATCGATCCTGAACGGCTGCTCGACCTGCAGCCAGGCGAAACCTACGATCCTTCCGACGACACGATGCTCGATTTCTCCATCAATCCTGAGCGCGTTGGCCCGTTCTTGCGCAAGATGGTGACGCCCACCAATACGCGCGCGCGCGTCTACGATCGCGACGGCGATTTGCTTCTCGACAGCCGCACGCTTTATGACGTGGTTCGCATGGACCTGCCGCCGCCGGATGCCGCACAACCGAACTATTTCGAACGGCGCTGGATGGTGTTCCGCCGCTGGCTCGCCAAGGGCGATCTTCCCACCTACCGGGAAGCTGCCGGCAAGGATTACCAGGAAGTCCAGCAGGCGCTGATCGGTCTCAATTCGCACATGGTTCGCATCAACGAACGCGCCGAGGTGATCGTGTCCGTTGCGGTTCCGGTGCAGCGCTTTCGTGCCGTCGCGGGCGCACTGATGCTTTCCACGCAGGGCGCCGATATTGACAATATGGTCACGGCCGAACGCCTTGCCATCTTCAAAGTGTTCCTGATTGCCGCCGGAGTGATGGTCGTGTTGTCCTTCCTGCTGGCAGGAACGATCGCGGGGCCGATGCGACGACTCGCCCACGGTGCCCAGGCCGTCGGACGGCGTATCCGCGTCCGCGTGGAGATCCCCGATTATACAAAGCGCCGCGATGAGATCGGTCACCTTTCCGGATCTCTTCGAGAAATGACGGGCGCGCTCTATACCAGGATCGAGGCAATCGAAAGCTTTGCCGCCGATGTGGCCCACGAACTCAAGAACCCCCTCACCTCGCTGCGCTCCGCGGTCGAAACTTTGCCGCTGGCCAAGAGCGACCAAAGCCGCGGGCGACTGCTCGAAGTGATCCAACACGACGTGCGCCGGCTCGACCGGCTCATCACCGATATTTCGGATGCGAGCCGGCTCGATGCTGAAATGCAGCGGCAGGATGCCGTCATGGTCGACCTCAAGAAATTGCTGTCGATGGTCACCAGCGTGGCAAACGATGTTCCGCACAGCAACGGGGTTTCCGTTTCACTGAACTTCGAGGCCGAAGGCCCCGGCCATTTTCGCGTGCTCGGCAATGATTCCCGTCTCGGACAGGTGTTCAATAATCTGATCGACAATGCGCGCTCGTTCTCTCCCGAAGGCGGCACGGTGCGCGTCACATGCCGGCAGCTCAAATCCGATCTCGAGATATTTGTCGACGATGACGGTCCGGGCGTGAACCCGGATGCAATGGAAAAAATCTTCGAACGTTTCTACACAGACCGGCCGCATCAAGGATTTGGTCAGAACTCAGGTCTGGGTCTTTCGATCTCCAAGCAGATCGTCGAGGCGCATGATGGCCGCTTGTGGGTCGAGAACCGCACCAAGTCCCCAACGTCAGAACCAGACGACGTTTTGGGCGCACGCTTCGTCGTGCGATTGCCGGCGGGCTAACAGTGGAATCGACAATTCACGCTTCGGCAGTTCTTGTCGGCGCACACGCCGTGCTGATCCGCGGCCCGTCAGGATCCGGAAAATCGCGGCTCGCCTTGTCGCTGGTGCAGGCTTGCACCAGCGGGGGCGTCTGCTTTGCACGCCTGATCGCGGACGATCGGGCGCGGCTGGAAGCCTGCCACGGGCGGCTCCTGGTGCGACCTGCGCAGGCGCTTGCAGGACTGATTGAAGTCCGTGGTCTCGGTATCAGGCGGCTGCCCTATGAACCGGTCGCCGTCGTGGGCTTGGTAGTCGATCTTGGGGCAGCAGATGCCGAACGGCTGCCGGGGCAAGACCAACGCCTGGTTGTTATCGCCGGCATAAAATTGCCGCGACTTGCTGTCGCACTTGGCGAATCAGCCTTGCCAGTCATGCTTGCGTCCCTCACGACCGGTGGGACTTGACCACAGCGCCCTGTTGCCCATCCAAAAATTGACGCCATATGACTTGTTCGCAGCCGCATTTGGGTGCAGATACCGCAACGCAATATGGACCGGGTACGGCCACATGGGCCTTGCGCACGCTATTGGGATGGTCAGGATGAGCGCCCGTTCGTGCGGTGTACCCAGAATGGGCCCATGGATCATTCGATGATTGGTGTTGTTCTTGTCACGCACGGTCGGCTTGCCGTGGAATTCCGCTCGGCGCTTGAGCACATCGTTGGCCCGCAAAAACAGATCGAAACCGTCACGATCGGGCCCGACGATGATGTCGAACAGCGCCGCAAAGACATCATCAGCGCCGTTGAACGGGTTGATACCGGCGATGGGGTCGCAATCCTCACCGACATGTTCGGCGGAACCCCCTCAAATCTCGCCATTTCCGTGATGAGCCGGCCCAATGTCGAGGTAATCGCGGGCATCAATCTGCCAATGCTGGTCAAACTGGCCAAAGTGCGCGATGAATGCCCATTGCAACAAGCCGTCCTCGCCGCCCAGGCCGCTGGGCGCAAATATGTGACCATCGCGAGCCAAGTCTTAACGGGAAAATGAGTGTTGACGGGAAAATGACCGAAAACGGCCCTCTCCCGCCCCCTCTTGCCCCGATTGACCCGACGTCACCCGACAAAACTGTCGTGCGCATTCTTGAAATCTGCAACAAAAAGGGCCTGCACGCCCGTGCTTCGGCCAAATTCGTGCAAACTGTCGAACAGTTCGAAGCCGACGTTTGGGTTACGCGCGGCAACGAGCGCGTTGGCGGCACCTCCATCATGGGCCTGATGATGCTTGCCGCCGGCACCGGAACCTCGATTACGGTCGAGGCCACCGGCCCCCAGGCCGGCGCGGTCGTCGACGCACTCACCACGCTGGTTTCCAGTCGTTTTTCCGAAGACGAATAGCTCTATATAAGGAAATCTTTATATCTTTATTGCGCCAACGGGGTTTGCCTGCTATAGGCAACCCATGGGGTTTTACCTGCCCGCATTTTCACACTTTCAATCGAAGGACCATCATGACAGCTTCCCCGAAAGCCGCTTCCGACTATGTCGTCAAGGACATCGGTCTCGCCGATTGGGGCCGCAAGGAAATCACCATCGCCGAAATCGAAATGCCGGGCCTGATGGCGACCCGCGCCGAGTACGGACCCAAGCAGGCGCTCAAGGGTGCACGCGTTGCGGGCTCCTTGCACATGACGATCCAGACCGCGGTCCTGATCGAAACCCTGAACGCGCTGGGTGCGGACGTGCGCTGGGCGTCCTGCAATATCTATTCGACCCAGGACCATGCGGCGGCGGCGGTCGCGGCAGCCGGCACGCCCGTTTTTGCGGTCAAGGGCGAGTCGCTGGAAGAATATTGGGACTACACCCACCGCATCTTTGAATGGGGTGACGGCGGCACCCCGAACATGATCCTCGACGACGGCGGCGATGCGACGCTTCTTATTCACCTCGGCGTGCGCGCAGAAAAAGGCGACACCAAGTTTCTCGACGGCGCCACCAACGAAGAAGAAGAGGTCCTGTTCGCGGCAATCAAGAAACGCCTCAAGGAGCGGCCCGGCTGGTACACCCAGAACGGCAAGACCATCCGTGGCGTGACGGAAGAAACCACCACGGGCGTGCATCGCCTGTATGAGATGATGAAAAAAGGCACGCTGTTGTGGCCCGCCATCAACGTCAATGACAGTGTCACCAAATCGAAGTTCGACAATCTTTACGGCTGCCGCGAGTCGCTCGTCGACGGCATCCGTCGCGGCACCGACGTCATGATGGCCGGCAAGATCGCGATGGTGGCGGGCTTTGGCGACGTCGGCAAAGGCTCGGCCGCCTCGCTGCGCCAGGCCGGCTGCCGCGTGCTCGTCTCCGAGGTCGATCCGATCTGCGCGCTGCAGGCCGCCATGGAAGGTTACGAAGTCACCACCATGGAAGATGCCGCTCCCCGCGCCGACATTTTTGTCACCGCCACCGGCAATGTCGACGTCATCACGATCGAGCATATGCGCGCCATGAAGGATCGCGCCATCGTTGCCAATATCGGCCACTTCGACAGCGAGATTCAGATCGCGGCACTGCGCAACTGCAAATGGATCAACATCAAGCCGCAGGTCGACGAAGTCGAATTTCCGGGTGGCAAGCGCATCATCCTGCTGTCGGAAGGCCGGCTCGTGAACCTCGGCAATGCCATGGGGCATCCGAGTTTCGTGATGTCGTCGTCGTTCACCAACCAGACGTTGGCGCAGATCGAGCTTTGGACCAACCCGGCCAGTTACGACAAGAAGGTCTATACGCTGCCGAAACACCTCGACGAGAAGGTGGCGCGGCTGCATCTTGAAAAGATCGGCGTCAAACTCACGAAACTGTCCGACAAGCAGTCCACCTATATTGGCGTGCCGAGCGAAGGTCCCTTCAAGCCGGATCATTATCGGTACTAAGTCGTAGCCCGGGTTGAAGTGCAACGCGTGCCTTGCGCGCGTTGCGACGAAAACCCGGGACCGCTCCCGGGTTTCGCGCCCGATGCGCGTAAACGCGCCTGCGGACGCTCAACCCGGGCTTCGATCCTCACGTCAAAATCACAGTTTTCACGCCGCCTTCTTCGCGCTCAGAAACTCGCCCATGCGCTTGAGCGCCCTGGCGATATTCTCTGTGGAGTTGGCATAAGACAACCGCACATAGCCTTCACCGAGAATGCCAAAGTCGGGCCCGCCGATGATCGCAACGCCCGCCTCATCAAGCAGCGCATTGGCCAACGCCTTCGCCATCCAGCCGGTACGCTTGACGTTGGGGAACGCATAGAACGCACCTTTCGGCGTCGCGCAGGAAACGCCCGGCAAAGCGTTGAGGCCATCGACAACGACCTTGCGCCGCTGGTCGAACTCCGCCACCATCTTGTGGACTTCGTCCTGCGGACCAGTGAGCGCCGCCAATCCGGCAAACTGCGCCGAGGCATTGACGCAGGAGTGAAGGTTTACCGCGAGCTTGCGCGCATAGTCATAAAGCTTGCCCGGCCACACCGCATAACCGAGGCGCCAGCCCGTCATCGCATAGGTCTTGGACCAGCCATTGAGCAGGATGAGCCGGTCGCGGATCGACGGATAGGAGAGCAGGCAGACATGCTTCTCGCCGTCATAGACCATGTGGTCGTAGATTTCGTCGGACATCACGCAGACGTCGGGCCAGCGTTCGAGCCCTGCGACGAGCTTGTCGACTTCCGCCTTGGGTGTAACGCCGCCGGTCGGGTTGGCGGGCGAATTGACGATCAGGAGCCGCGTCTTCGGGGTGATCAGGCTAAGCGTTTCCTCCGCCGAAAACGCAAACGCATTTTCCTCGCGGATCGGCACCGGGATCGGATTGGCGCCGGTAAATTCGATCATCGAACGATAGATCGGAAAGCCCGGGTCAGGATAAAGAATATCGACACCGGGCTCGCCGAACATCATGATCGCCATGAACATGGTCGGCTTGCCGCCGGGCTGGATCATCACTTCGTCGGGCGACACAGTCACGCCGAAGCGTTTGTGCAGGTTGGCGGCAACCGCCTCGCGCAACGGCGGAATGCCGGTGGCTGCCGTGTAGCCGTGATGACCGTCGCGCAGTGCCTTGATGGCCGCCTCGACGATGAAATCGGGCGTGCGAAAATCCGGCTGCCCGATGCCGAGATTGATGACGTCGCGCCCCTGCGCGATGAGCGCATTGGCGCGCGCCAGGACCGCGAAGGCATTTTCCTCACCGAGACGTTCAAAGGCGGAAATGGTGCGAAGCATTAGCGTTCCCTGTTTCTTCTGGATCTCTTTAAGTTGAATTATGCCTTCATGCCGACTGGCGGGATCTGCGATGTCGTCATCCCCATGGCGTCAAGCGCATGCCGCACAAGGCCTGACGCCTTCGCCTCTTCGATGAAATCCGTCACAGCCGCAAGCGCGGCCGGTTTGTTTTTCGGCACCGCAATGGCGGTCGTCGAATTGAGAAAGCCGCCATCGAGCGCGCGCGAACCCGGTACGATGCCAAGCAGCCCGACGATCGTCTCACGTGACAGCGCAATGGCATCGACCTCGCCCTTGCGCATCATGCTGACGGCCGTATCGGGGTCTTTCACGATGACGGGCGTAGCGTTGGGCGACGCCTTGGTGGAAGCCCGGAATGTCGTGGTGCCATCGACGCCGGCGATGCGCACGCCCGGCCGGTTGACCTCCGCGACCGTTTTGATAACAGAACCCGGCGCCACCAGATAAGTGCTCTGCAACAGATGATAGGGCGCGCCGAAATCGACGATCTTCTTGCGATCGTCGTCGACGGGCACGAAGGTGACATCCCAACGATTATTGTTGGTTTCGGAGATGATGGCGGCCGATGCCGCGTATTCGATGAGCGCAACCGGCACGCCCAGTTTTTGCGCCAGTGCGGTGCCGAGTTCCACCGGCACTCCGCGCGGCTTGCCGGTCGCCGCATCGCGAACGCACCAGAGCGCGGAAGCCGCCGGCCCGACCGCAATCGCCACGCGCAAGCTGCCGCTCGGCGCCAATTCCCTGAGTGCGGCTGCAGCGCCGCCCGAAGTCATCGCCATAGTGAGGTGCTCCAGAGAGTAATTTGCCGGCCGATCGTGCCGCTCGCCGTTGCTATAGGGGCTGGATTTGCGCGAGACAAGCGGGCGTGGGAGGCTACTGCATTGAAATAAAAGAAGAATGCCTCGCTAGATTTCTAACATCTAATATCACCTTATGGCACCGGCTTGCGACCGGTTGCGAAGGTGATGGGCCCTATTGTAACAACCACCACACAATCCGGCTCAATCCCTGGAGCAACGTCAATGAAATTGTTGGGTTCGCGCGGCAGTCCCTATGTGCGCAAGGTTCGTATTGCCTTTGTGGAAAAGAACATCCTTTACGAATACGTGGTGGCGCGGCCGTCCGACCCGAACTCGGGCGTGGCGGAATTCAACCCGTTGGGCAAGGTGCCGGTGCTGGTGCGCCTCGATGGCACGGCGCTTTATGATTCCTCGGTGATTGTCGAATACCTCGACGGACTTTCGAAGACAGGCAAGCTGATGCCCGATACGTTTGCGGATCGCATCGAAGTACGGCGCTGGGAGGCGCTCGGCAACGGCATTGCGGACGCCACCATCTTGACGTCGCACGACTATGACAAGCGCCAGACCCCACAATGGCACGCCAAGCAGCAAAAGAAGATCGCAGGCGGGCTCGCCGCCATGGAGCGCGATCTTGGCGCACGGCAATTCTGTTGTTGCAACAGTTTCACGCTCGCCGACATCGCCTGCGGCATGGCGCTCGGCTATCTCGACCATGTGCTGCCGGATTTCGAATGGCGCAGCGCGCATCCCGCATTGCGGGCGCATGCGGAACGATTGGGTGAGCGCGAGTCGTTCAAGACCACGATGCCGGTGGCGTCGTAGCACCTCACTCCGGCTTGATCCCCGCCGCCTGGATCACCTTGCCCCACTTCTCGTAATCCTCGCTGATGATCTTTGCGAATTCGGCGGGCGTGGTGCCGACGACGTCGACGCCGATGGCGGCCATGCGCTCCTTGTAACCTGTTGTGGCGATGATCTTGCCCATCTCGCGGTTGAGCGTATCGATGATGTCGGGCGGCGTGCCGGCCGGCGCCACCAGGCCAACGCCCGAAGTCACCTCGAAGCCGGCAAAGCCTAGTTCCGACATGGTCGGCAGTTCCGGCATCGAGGGAATGCGCTTGAGGCTGGTCGCCGCCAGCGCCCGCAGCTTGCCATCCCGCAAAAGCGGAAGGAGCGAATTGACGGCGCCGATGAACATGTCGATGCGCCCCGCGATCAGATCCGGTATGACCAGTGTAGCCCCGCGGAACGGCACGTGAATGAGATCGACACCCGCCTGCATCTTGAACAACTCCCCGCCGAGATGCTGCGGCGTGCCGACGCCGACCGAGCCGAAGGTCAACTTGTTGGGCGCGGTTTTTGCAAGCTCAATGAATTCCTTCAAGCTCCGCACCGGAAGGCTTGCCGGGACGACCAGCACGAAGGGTACGTCGGCAACCTGGTTGATGGGCGCGAAATCCTTGACCGGATGATAGACCGGATTGCGCGCCAGGTGCGGGCCGATGGTGAACGACGCCGGCACGATCAGCATGGTGTGGCCATCCGGCGGCGATTTCGAAACGTATGAATAGGCGATGTTGCCGCCGCCGCCCGGCTTGTTCTCGACCACGACGCTCTGCTTGAGGCTCGACTGCAAACCTGCCGCCATTTCCCGCGCCACCACGTCGTTCGATCCGCCCGGTGTGAACGGCACAATGATGTGCATGAGCCTGTTGGGGAACGCCGGGCTCTGTTGCGCGTGCGCGGGAAGCGCAATCGCCGCGCCGCCGAGCAGGCCCATACATGCGCGCCGGGAAATCAATGGGTCTTGACACCGTGCCATTTTGACCTCGCAGAATCTTCGGGCAAATCCTATATGGCGCGAGGCGCCGCATCCTGTTCAAGAATGGCTGGATCAATTGCCTCGACATGATCTACCATGGGGGCAACGTTCGGGCCAAAAGCAAAAAGTCGCGCCCCAACAGCTTTGGCAAATCATCGCAGGAAGGGAACGCTCGATGAAAAAGACCCACGGACCTTGGACCCTCGCACATGCCACAGCCGCCACCGCGCTCGCGCTATTTCTGGTGAGCCCGCCCTCGCCGCTTCTCGCCCAGACGGTGCCCGGCATCGCGGTCGGCGCGGCCGAAATCGGCGGCGTCGTGACCGGCGCCGGTGGACCCGAGGCCGGAGCCTGGGTGATCGCCGAGACCACCGACCTGCCGACCAAATTCGCGAAAATCGTCGTCACCGACGATTCCGGCCGCTTCATGATTCCCGACATGCCGAAGGCCAAATACAAAGTCTGGGTGCGCGGCTATGGGCTGGTCGATTCGCCCAAGGTCGATGGCGAGCCCGGCCAGACGCTCAACCTGCGCGCCGTGCCGGCGCCGAGCGCGGCCGCGGCAGCCGAATATTATCCGGCCGCTTATTGGTACGCGATGATGCGGTTTCCTGATAAGAGCGAGTTCCCGGGCACCGGCGATGCCGGTAACCGAATCCCGACGTCGATGCGCTCGCAGCACCAGTGGCTCGACAGCATCAAGACCAACGGCTGTTGGGGCTGTCATGCGCTCGGCACCAAGGCGACGCGTACCGTTCCGGAAGAATTCCTCAAAAGCGAGAGTTCGCATTCGGCGGCCTGGGCGCGCCGCATCCAGTCCGGCCAAGCGATGAACGCCATGATCGCCAGCATCAACCGCTTCGGGGCGCAGCGGGGCCTGAGCTATTTCGGGGATTGGACCGACCGCGTCGCCAAGGGTGAATTGCCCGCCGCCCAACCAGAGCGCCCGCAGGGCGTCGAGCGCAACGTCGTCATCACCCAGTGGGACTGGGGCCGGCCCAAAGCCTATCTGCATGACCAGATCGCGACTGACCGGCGCAATCCGCGCGTGAACCCCAATGGCAAGGTGTATGGCTCGCCGGAATATTCGACCGACTACATTCCCATCCTCGATCCGGTCACGCACAAGACCAGCGAGGTGAAGATCACGGCGCGCGACCCCAAGACCCCGTCGTCGAAGGATGATCCGATGGCGCCGTCAGCCTATTACGGCGACGAAAAAATCTGGGACAGCCAGACCAATTCGCACAATCCGATGATGGACCAATTGGGGCGGACCTGGTTCACGTCGCAGATTCGGACAACGACGAATCCGGCCTTCTGCCAGGAGGGTTCGAACCATCCGTCCGCGAAGGCATTCCCGACCAAGACGTCGACCCGGCACGCCGCGGTCTACGATCCGCGAACCGACAAATTCACGACGGTCGACACCTGCTTCAGCACACATCACCTGCACTTCGCCGAGGACGCCAACAATACGCTTTGGTTCAGCGGCGGCCAGGGCGTGCTGGGCTGGATCAATACCAAGATGCTCGACGAGACCGGCGACGAGGAGAAATCGCAAGGCTGGACCGCCTTCGTGGTCGACACCAACGGCGACGGCAAGCGCGGGCCCTATAACGAGCCCAACCAGCCGGTCGATCCCACCAAGGACCACCGCCTCAACGTCGGCACCTATGGGATCGGCGTGACGCCGGACGGCGCAGTGTGGACGACCGTGCGGGTATTTCCGGGCTTCATTATGCGCACCGTGCCGGGCCCCGATCCATCCAACACGGCACTGACCGAAATCTTCGAAGTGCCGTTTGATGATCCAAAGACGCCCGGTTACGGCCCGCGCGGCATGGACGTGGATCGCAACGGCGTGGTCTGGGTACCCTTGTCGAGCGGCCATATGGCGAGCTTCGATCGAGCCAAGTGCAAGGTACTCAATGGCCCGACCACCGCGACCGGGCGCCACTGCCGCGAAGGCTGGACGCTCTATCAGTTCCCCGGCCCGCAGTTCGTCGGCTTCAACGAGCCCGGAAGTGTGGAGTCGAGCTACTATACGTGGGTCGACTGGTTCAACACATCGGGCTTTGGCGCCAACACCCCCATGGCAACCGGCAATGCCAACGAGTCGATCATGGCGCTCGTCGACGGCAAATGGGTCAATATGCGGGTCCCCTATCCGCTCGGCTTCTACGCCAAGGGCGTCGATGGGCGCATCGACGATCCCAATGGCGGCTGGAAGGGACGCGGCTTGTGGACGACCTATGGGCAACGCACGCCGTTCCACATGGAAGGCGGCAAGGGCACCCTGCCGAGGGTCGTGAAGTTCCAGATTCGCCCCGACCCATTGGCGAAGTGACGCATGAGCTACATCGACGCGGCATTGGCGCCGCAGCGCAAGACCGGACAGGTCAAGATCCATGGGCCCGCAGCGTTCGAAGGAATGCGCAGAGCCGGACGGCTGGCGGCCGAATGTCTCGACATGCTGACGGAGCACGTTCGTCCCGGCGTTCCGACGAACAAGATCGACCAGTTGATTTTCGAGTTCGGCCGGGACCACAACGCCCTGCCGGCAACGCTGATGTATCGCGGCTATCGCAGGTCGAGCTGCACGTCCGTCAATCACGTGGTCTGTCACGGCATCCCGAACGAAAAGCCGCTGCGTGAAGGCGACATCGTCAATGTCGACGTCACGTTCATCCTTGACGGCTGGCATGGCGATTCAAGCCGCATGTATGCGGTAGGCACGATCCCGCGCCGTGCCGAGCGGCTGATCGAAGTCACCTATGAATCGATGATGCGCGGGATCGCCGCGATCCGCCCGGGCGCTACCACCGGCGACATCGGAGCCGCGATCCAAACCTTCGTGGAAGCGCAGCACATGAGCGTGGTCCGCGACTTCTGCGGCCACGGTCTCGGACGGCTGTTCCACGACGAACCCAATGTCGTCCATGTCGGCCGGCCGGGCGACGGCATTACGCTCAAGCCCGGCATGTTCTTCACAGTCGAGCCGATGATCAATCTCGGCCGTCCGCACGTAAAGGTGCTGTCCGACGGCTGGACCGCCGTCACCCGTGACCGTTCCCTGTCGGCGCAATTCGAACATACGGTTGCGGTGACACCAGGTGGGGTCGAGATTTTCACGCTGTCACCGAAGGGATGGGAAAAGCCGAAGTTTGCGACTTCGGAGGCGCGATGAGGACGCG
>Ga0209488_10003795_pt1 | contig 12010 bp, 6 predicted proteins | sample Rivendell_Oct201_8_FD_188349 | JGI IMG/M metagenome (GOLD analysis project Ga0209488, IMG submission 188349) | Vadose zone soil microbial communities from the Eel River Critical Zone Observatory, Northern California, USA -... | ecosystem: Environmental > Terrestrial > Soil > Vadose zone >...
GAGTTGCGTCCTGCTTTTCATTTTCGCCATCATGAAGCGCCGGTCGATTCGGACCTGGCCGCGCCTTACAAACTCACGGCCGTCGATGGTCGTTACGAAATCACTGCGGCCCGCCGAAAGCTACCGCCGCTTCGGATGCAACTGCACGGCCGGGAAACTGCGTTCACCATCGCTCCATCTAAAATTCCTCAAGTCGTTTATCGGATTGAGCAACAACGCGGTTATTCCTACGAAGGCGAACTCTGGAGCCCGGGATTCTTTCGCGTCGATCTGACCGAACAAAGTACGGCGACTTTAGTCGGCTCAACCGAACCATGGGACATCATCGACGTGTTGGGACCTGAAGATGTTCTCGCGGCCGAACGCGAGCGTATCGTGCAGGATTTCGTAACGCGTGACTTCACGTTGCTGGGAGTCCCGGTCAGCGTGAAGTACAACAGCACAGGTGTCGTGAATCCGCTCCTGGATCCCGTGCGCGGCATTCGCGCCGCCCTGACCGGATGTTCCGCGTACCCAGCGGAATCCAGCCGTATTCAGGCCGTCTCCAGTGCCGAAATAGTTGGCGTGGGGCATCTTGTCGAGAATCCTCGCAATGTATCCTGTCGAATCCATGGATGGGCGGAATGCGTCCCACGCCGAGCCGTTGATCACGGCTGTGCCGTTGGGACAATCCCCTGGTGTGAAGGCACTGCCGTCCGCCTTCACATTGCCAAACACGCTGAAGCATCTCAGCACTCCGGAGTAGGCTGTGATGCCATCCGGATTGAATGTGGGGCTCACCGGATTTCCCCCAGAATCCACGGAGGCGATCGTAGCCGTAGCGGCTGCCGCCGGATAGGTTGGGACCGCCGCAAGTGCGTTGGCGGGATTCCACTTTTCCCAGTACCGGAAGATGCCCTGCCTGGCCAAATCGGTATAAACGGAGTTGGTTTGCAGCGCCCGGGTGTTACTTCTCTGCTGTTCCCACGCGGCGAAGAAGAATGTTTTGTTTTTCAGGATCGGGCCACCGTAGGTCAGTGTGATGTCGTGGGTATTTCTCCAGTCGGGCTTGGTGGGTTGCCAGACCGTGACACCGTTCACCAATGCAGTGGTTTTATTGTTGGCCCAGCTATTGGCATTCAGCGCGGAGTTCTGAATATTCCACACGGCCGCCCCCGTGTATTTGTTGGTTCCGCTTCGCGTCTGAACCTGAATCTGAGTATTGCCGCGTCCCAGCTCCGCATCCACAGGAGCAAGAATGAGCCGGATTTCGCCAATCAACTCGGGATTGATATTTGTCGTCGTGCTGATTCCGAATGTGTTCGCGTTGTTGCGTCCATCGGTCACGCTAAGCCCATCTCGGGTGACGTTAACCGTATTTGAGGTTTGGCCTGCGAAAACTGCGTAGACCGCAATGCCGGGGCTGTCAAACTGAGGAAAGGCGCGATAGCCGGGCAGGACTTTCACCAGATTCAACACATTATCACCGACGAGTGGAAGGTCCAGCGCGCGCTGGGCGGTAAGCACGTCCCCAACGGAGGCGGCAGAATTTGTCATTACCTGCAATGCGGTTTCGTTGACCTCAACCTTGGAATCCGCGGTACCAATTTCAAGTGTCAGGTCCAACCGCACTTGCGCAGAGGTTCCAATCTGCACACCGTTGGTGATAGTAGTCTTGAATCCGGATAACGCTGCCGTGATGCGGTAGGCGTTTCCCGGAGCGACGCTTGCGAAATTGTATACACCGCTTTCATTGGTCAGTTGGCTGACTGTAATTCCGGTTTCCGTATTAACTAAAGTTACCGTCACGCCCGGAATCAGCGCCTTGCTTGGATCCTGTACGACGCCTCCAACCTGTCCATTGGTTTGTGCAAATACGTTGCCGACGGTTGATGACAGGAAGAAAAACAGCATCCCCATCGTTACAAGAACTCGACGCATGGCCTACCTCACTTTATTTGTTAGAACGTGGAGCATCCTGCCCAATCAAAACATCCGGTCACGAAACGATTCGCTTATGCACCAATTTGAATTCCGAGCGGTGGGATCGTAGTGGATCCCTCGAATAATGATTCCAAAACCGAACTGTACCGGTTTTGGGCCACCCCGCCGCCTTCGGTTCAGCTTCCACCCCTGACTTGGAGGAGGAATCCCGAACCGCGGATTTCAAATTGATCCACTACCAATAAATCTGTTGTTCTGCTGAAAACTTGGGCGGAGTATATGACGATTCTTAATTTTTGGTTTCTTATTTTTAGGCCTGTTCCCACGCACTTCGGAGGGTCACGATGCGGTCGGTACGAGTTGTCGTTGTGCTCTTATGGATGCGAACCATGGCGTTCGCGGCGCCGGACAACGTCACGTTCAACAAGGACGTGCTTCCCATACTTCAGAAGAATTGCCAGTCCTGTCATCGGCCGGGTGAGATTGGCCCCATGTCTTTCCTGACTTATGACGGTACCCGTCCGTGGGCCACGGCAATCAAGGAAGCGGTCCTGACGAGAAAGATGCCGCCATGGTTTGCCGATCCCCATGTCGGTCACTTTTCCAACGAGCGAAAGCTGGATGACCACGACATCAAAACATTAGTCGCGTGGGTGAATGGCGGTGCGCCGGAAGGAAATCCCAAAGACAAACCGGCGGCGTCACAGTGGACCGATGGATGGAACATCAAGCCGGATGTGATTTATGAAATGCCGAGACCTGTCGTTGTTCCGGAGCATGGAGCGGTCGACTACATCTACATTCTTCTCCCTGTTAAATTTCCGAAAGACACCTGGATCATGGACGGAGAAATTCAACCGGGCAATCGCAGTGCGGTTCATCATGCGAGCGTCATCGTGCGGCCGCCGGGTTCCATCTGGTTGAAGGATGCAAAGGTCGGCGAGCCCTATATCCCGCCCAGGCAGGGGCCGGTGGCAGTGGAGAACTTCAATGCTCCGCAGGAATGGCTGCTTGGTTACGTTCCGGGCATGGCGCCACAGCGGTATTTCAATCCGGATAAGGGCGCGGGCCGGATGATTCCGGCGGGCTCCGACATTTTTTTTGAAATCCATTACACCGGCACCGGCACGAAGTCGGAAGACCAGACTCGCGTCGGGTTTGTGCTTGCCAAGGAACCTCCAGCAAAGCAGCTGCTCAATCTCGTCGTGTATGACACCGGTTTTGAGATTCCTCCGAACACGGCGAATCATCGCGGCAGCTCGTGGGCCGTTTTGAACGAACCGGTCACGCTTGTTTACCTGCAGCCGCACATGCATCTGCGCGGAACGAGCATGGAGATCAAGGTGACCTATCCCGATGGCCGATCGGAACTGCTGGTCAGTGTTCCGCGCTATAACTTCCAGTGGCAAGTCATTTACATGTTGGAAAAGCCGCTGAAGCTGCCGAAGGGGACGCGAATCGATGTCTCCGCGGTCTGGGATAATTCCGCTAACAACAAATTCAATCCGGACCCTTCCAGCACCGTTCGAAATGGTCAGCAGAGCTGGGACGAAATGCTTGTCGCGCTATTGGGTGTGACGGTCGATCGGAGTGTCGATCCTGGAAAAATCCTGACGTTGTGGTGGAACATCCGCTGATAACGAAATTCGGGGACAGAGGGAACTGTCCCCTCTGTCCCCGAATTCGACTACGGCAGGCGCCAGATATTGACGATCCCGGTAGGAATGGGCGCCGGAGCAGGTGGTACAGCAGGTGCAGGAGCCGGTGCCGGAGCAGCACCGGGAGCAGCAGGGGCTCCTGGACCTCCGCGGGCACCACCACCGCCGCGACCGCCGCCGCCACCAAAACCGCTGATGGCGCCTTCCGGCAGAGCGATGCGATTGTCGGCGACAATGAGACTGTTCCAGTGGCCACCACCGCTGTCCAGCGTCGCAACAGCTGTTCCGGTGACGGCATCGAACACGCGCACGTGACCGCCCGCCGCAGCCGGATCATAGATGTATACCAGTCCGCCGGCAATAAACGGAGTATTGCCGCCTGTCGTGCTCTTCCAGGCTTCTGTCAGCTTGTGATCGGCACCGAACTTCCATGCCGTTACGCCGCCGCCGCCACCGCGACCGCCCGGGACCGATGTAAACAGGTATGTGGTCCCGTTAATTTTTGCCGTCGCCGATTGGGAAAGAAGCTGGGCCTTGTTGGGAACTTCGACTACTTGCAGTTCGCCGCCCTGATGGGCTTCAGTACCCTTCATCAGATCCATCGTCACCAGTCGAACTGTGCCGTCTTTCCCACCCTGCGCAATGTAGCCGTCGCCGAGAAGCACGGGCGAAGTCGAGCCCATGTCGAGATCGCGGCTGTTCAATTCCGCGTTGTTCGACGTTGTCCAGTTGCCGAGCATCTTCGTGGCACTCCCGTCCAGCATGATCAGCGAATCACCCCAGGCGGTTTTGCCGTCGTAGTTGCCGTTACCGGTGGCGAACAGCAGGTTGCCGGTCGCCGGATCGACCACAATGCCGGCGCGTCCCCAGATTGCGGATTGGCGTTGCGGGCACGAGCGGGGGTCCAGCAACTCCAGGCGATCGCTGCAGAGCGAGTTCCAGACATGTTCAATCGCACCGGTTGACGAATTCAGCACCAGAACGTGACCCTGGTAGAACCCCATGTCGCCGACGTATCCGGCGGTTGGAACGATCACCTTGCCGTTGACGAACGACAGGGGCGAATCCATCTTCTCGATCTTCGGCAGCTTCGTGACGGCGGTGCTCCAGAGAACTTTACCGTCCGCAATGGAAATCTTGTTTACTTTGCCATCGGCGGAAGCCGCGTAGATGAACTGCCGGTTCGCATCGGCGACCGGTGACGAATTGGTGATTTGCTTCGCGCCGTTGAACGGATTGCCGTCCGGGTCTCCCCGCTGGGGAGCCATGGCAGACGCTTCATCGAAGCTTGGCGGAGCGAACTCCCAGAGAACTTTGCCGTCGTTCGCCTCGATTGCAACCGTGCGGCCGAGATTCGTGGTGCCGAAGAACACATCGTGAGATGCGCCATTCACCTGAACGCCGCGCAGGTAAATCAGACCCGCATCGATCGGCGCCGAGATGGTGACTTGCTGCCGGACCATCGTACCGACATTGGCAGCCGTGATTCGGGTCGGCGCCATGTTGGCATTCGTTCGGGAATTGTCACCGCCGAATGTCGGCCAATCGGCCGAAGCGGCAGCCGGTGCGGCGGCGCCGCGTCCCGCAGCGGGAGCCGGCGCCCGCTGTTGACTGAAGGCCAGTGCGGCCGATAAGAAAAGGACTGCAGCTACAAGGGAAGCAGGAAAAGGTTTTCGCATAGTGCCGTAAGAATAGGCTGAATCCGACGTGTCGTCCAAGCAGTTTTGGACCACACGCCGGATTGGGCTGAAGCGCTTTCCTGATTCTTCGGAACTTCCTAAAAGCTGAACCTGGCGTTGAGCGTGAATCGCCGGTTGGCAACCGTGTTGTCGGCCTGGTTCACACCACCGGTCGGATCTGCCGCGGTCAGTCTTCCGAAATTGGCACTGTTGATATCCGTGCCGCCTGTTGCAAAGGTCCAGCTTGGATTGTTCATCACATTGATGACATCGACGCGAATTTCGAATTCCTTGTGTTCTGAAACCTTCATTCGCTTTACAACGTTCACATCGAAGTTGGCATGCGTCGGCCCTTCGATCCAGGCGCGGCCGAGAGTTCCAATCGTCCCGGGAGCGGGATTTGCAAGAATGATATTCCCATTGGCGTCCGCAATGACCTTGTTCGAGGCCGAACCCTGCAAGGCCAAGGGCAAGCTGGTAATCAACGGATCGGGGATCTGAACTAAGCCGCTGAAGTAATATCCCCCCGTGGAAGTATGCGTAATTTTACCGATACTCTTCGGGAAAACGCCGAGGATCAGCGGCGTATTTGAAGTGCGTCCAAGATTGACCGTCGCCGGTATTGGGGACCATGTCGTTTCCGCGTTGGCTGCCGTGATCGTCACGGGAGCGCCTGAACTCCAATGGAAAATTCCACCCAACTGCCAGCGCTCCACAATTCTTTCCAGGAAGCCCGGGCCGACTTTCAGAAATTTTCGGTTTGGCCCAAAAGGCAGCTCCAGCGTCCCGTTGCTCCGAAAGTCGTGCGTACGGTGGAACGCCAGCAGCGTGTGATTCAAATGCTGGTTTCTCGGGTCCAAATACTCAGTGGCTCCATCGCCTGCGCTTTCTCCCAGAGTGCGGCTCCAGGTATACGCAAACTGGTTCGTGAATCCGTGCGAAAGCCGCTTGGTCAATTGCAGGTTCATGGAGTGGTATGTGGAGCTACCAGGATTTGCACCCATGATCGACAATGCGTACTGCGGATTTGCAACGATGAAATTGGAAGGCAATCCTCCATTCGCGAGCAATCCACCCGCTTTGCCCGTGACGGTCGGGGATGTATTCAATAAGCTCGCAAACTGCCCGACGTTTCCATTCGCGAGGAACGTCCTGAACAAGGCATTGCCGCGCAAAGACGCTGAACCAGTCACGGTAGATCCGTTAATGACACCCGAACCCAGATTCAATCCCTGCAGCATCTGATCGAACAACGGGGCACTGCCGCCAGCGCGTGTGATGTTGAACGCGTTCAGGATTCCATTTTCGTAAATGTTCGCGTCGTTAACGGAAATCCCACCGTAGAGGCGAGTGCCCTTGCTTCCGACATACCGCGTCTCCAATGTGAGGTTTTTGGCCAGCTCCCGCTGAATTTCGAAGTTGTAGTTTTGAATGTATGGGTTCACGCGATCGCTGGAAAACCCAAGCAATGGGTTCACCTTCACATCAAACGCTTCCACCGCGAGCGGCTTCACCGGTGAGGGCCATGTCTCGGGCAATGGAATTGGAACCGGCAGGTTTCCGGAAGAGAAATTCAGGAACTGCGAACCAAGTCCGATTGTCGCCAGATTCGGAAGCGTCGAGAGCCCTGGATTGTTACCAACAAACAGACTGAGGCCGGCATTGAACGATGCCGCGCCCTGATAGTTGATTCCATATCCGGCACGCACCACGGTTTTGTCTTTGCCAAACCACGGCACGGACCAGCTGAATCCAATCGCGGGACCAATGTTGTTTCGATCATTCGGATAAAGAAGCTTGCCGGGGTTGGACGAATGCTTGCCAACAAGCTCCAGCTGAGTTGGCTGGCCGGCAAGGTGTCCGGGCTGCCACATATCCGCCAGGCTGGTTCCCGAAACTCCGAACAAACCGGCCGAACCGCCGACCGGCGATGCATTCATGCCGCGCGATTCGTAGGGCACACCGTAGAAGTCGTATCGCACTCCGATATTTAAAGTAAGGTCCGGAGTAATCTTCCAGTCATCTTTTACGAAGGCGCCCCATTCGTTCTGATGGTAGTCCTTCACGCGCGACTTTGCGGAAAACGATGTATCCGTCGGATTCACCACACTGAACCCATTGGCTATGGTGATTTCCCCGACCGAGCCCGACAAGTCGAGAAGCAGGTTCTGCGCTGTGGTGATGCTGGTGCCGGTCAGGCCCGGGACCAAAGCGGAATTGGAAATCCCGGTCACCGGAGTACTGCCCGCCCCGACCGTGACGAGCGGTATCGTAAAGAAGTCCGGATTGGCGCTGCCATTGAATCCTCGGGAATTCGTAAAGCGCGTTTCAAATCCAAACTTCAGCGCATGACTTCCCCGCGTCCAGCTTAAGGTGTCGCTGAAATTAATCAGGGGGCTTTGCTGACCGCGAGTTGCCGCGCCACTGACGCTGGTAATAATGTTGTTCGGGATGAGCGACTGCACGGGGTAGAAAGCCTTGCCGTTATGGGTGGGAAGCGCGGCCCGAGCCTCATCGCCGACAGCGTCCGGCCTCCATATGGACGACCAGCTGTAGTTCCACGCCTTCCGGCTCCCCACTCGGAACTCGTTCACGATTGTCGGAGTCAGAATGGATACCATGGAACCGGTAATCACACGGGGAGCACGCTCCACCAGCCCGTTGTATCCGCCGGGCCAGTTGGTAATGCCCGCCTGCGTTGTTTCGGCCTTGTCCCGTTCCCACGTTCCGCTGAATGACGCTTTGTTCCTGGAACTGAAATTGTGATCGATTCGAATATCGTATTGGTTCCGGTTGGTATCGTTGCCGTCTCCGTTGGCCGTGTCCTGGCCCTGGGACCGACGTACCCAGGTAAATCCCGCCGTATTCAAACCGTCTCCAACCCTGTAGTCGTTCGGGGACGGCATGCGACTGAGCAGCGTCGTGATCCAACCCGACGTATCGTATGCCGGACGGTTCACATCCCATGGAGTGAAGACTCCAGCGACGTCGCGACCAAAAACGCTGAAGGTTGTCAGCGGACTTGTCGTAAGGGGGAGTCCAGTCGTCGGACTGACGGGTGACACCGGCGTGCCATCCAGCGCCACGGTCGGGATGGTCGCCAGGGCATTACCGTTTTGGACTCCCGGAAAATAACGGAAGTTACCCAGGCGCGCCTGATCCGTTAATACGGTGCCTGTAAAACTGCTCTTCGAGAGATAACGCTGGCCGTCATACAGGAAAAAGAAAAATGTCTTGTTCTTGATGACCGGGCCACCGATGCGACCGCCAAACTGGTTGCCGTTGAAGTAATCCTTCGGCTGGTTCGAAAATTTGTTGCTCCACGAGTAGGCATTGATCGCCGAGTTGCGGTTGACCCAGAACAGGCTGCCGTGAAAATCGTTGGTGCCGGAACGCGTCGACATTTGAATCTGGCCGGAGCCGCGGCCCATTTCCGCGTCTGCCGGAGAAACGATGATTCGCACTTCGTCCACCAGGTCCGGACTGACGTATGTCGTCGTTGCGAGGCCGACATCGTACCGCCCATCACTGACCGGAATGCCGTCGCGCGTGGTATTGACCTGCGTCAGTCTTGAGCCGGCAAAATTGCTGCCCTGCGTGCCGGACGCGGTCGAAACCAGATCGAGAACATTCCGGGAGCCCAGAGGCAGATCCCGCAACTTGTATTCGGGAAGGACCGTTCCAACAGAAGACGACGTCGTCGCGATCAACGTGTCCGCGGCTTCGGTCACATCGACGGACTGGTTCTGCTGACTTACCTTCAGCGTAAAGTTCAGACGCACCTGCTGCGCCACTCCCAGCACAACTTCGCTGTAGGTCTGTGCCTGCAATCCTGCCAGTTCCGCCGTTACTTTGTATGTACCGGTTTGAAGCGCCGGAAAGTTATACGCACCCGTTTCGTTGGAGATGGCGCTCGACACGATTCCCGTTCCCGTGTTCGTTGCAGTAACCATAACTCCCGGGATTAACGCCTTACTCGTATCGGAGACGGTTCCTCCAAGTGTGGCGTTTGTGGATTGCGCAAACGTCGGTGTGAGCAACATGACGGACATCAGTACTGCCGTCACGGCCGCGGTGTAAGCACGTCTTTTCATAAAGCCCCCCTTATGCGAACGTGGTCTGCCCTGAAATGATCGATCAGCGGATGTGAGGGGCATGCTACTACGGCAAAAGAACCGAGAAAAGCGGTTAATTGTGGGCGACCCGTTGGATTCGCGCGTTCTTGTTGCCCACCTACCTGACTTGGGAGGGATATCGGACAAGAAAATAGAATGACGCCGAAGGCTACCAAATGAACTGTAGGGGCGGTCTATGACCGCCCGCAATGCTTAATGATGCATTCCCATGAATTGAGAGAGCGTGTGCGGTCATAGACCGCACCTACGGTGCGGAATTCAGACGCACATAACGCTGCACTATTTGAATGCTTCCCCAGGCAGATGATCGAGATCGCGATTGTTTTCGTTGCAGATGAACTCATACAGTTCGCCGCTCGCCATCAATCGCATCTCTTCGGTCACCGTCCACGGCTTGGTGTAAGCCTTGGGATCGTCGATCGTAATCTGAATCTCCAGGCTTCCGAAATTCTTGCGCCGGTAGCGTTCGATGACGTGCAGTGCTTCCGTGGTGGGCTTTCCTGCCTGGTCCAGCCAGGTTTTTCCATTGAAGCCTCGCGTATCGACGACGAGTGTGTCGCCGTCCCACTTTCCTGAGGAATAGCCCAGCCAGGACGGGTTCACTTTTTCGGCAAGCTGCCGCCCATCCATAAATATCTGCCGCCAGAGATTGAACGCTTCATGAACGACAACAATGAGACCCGGTGTTTGAACGATCTTCCACGGAGCCGGAGCTGCGGCAATCTTGGGTATGCCCTGCGGAAGACAGTTGGCATCGGATTCTTCTCTGGCGTGGGATCCGTCTGCACGCGCATCAACGAGCGCCTTGGCCCAGGGTTGATATGGAACATCCTCCGGCTTCAAATCCGCCGCAAGGTTTCTCAAATATTTTGGCGAAATCGGCTCCCAGATTCCGGATAGATCCGCATGATCGTCGGAGGTTCGCGGTGCCGGCGCGGTAAGGTTCGGCTTGCCGTCCGGGCCGAGTGGAACTGCCGATGGAACCTTCAACCATTGCGCATACAGCGGCACGCAGATCACCGTCAGGGCCAGCATGAAAGCCGCGATCGTTTTCATTCCATCCTCCAGGAATCCAGGCGGGGATTACGGAATCGTTCCTTCACTCGAACCCGCCAGCAACGTTTTGCCGGTGCTGGCCAGAACGACGGTCCGCACATTGGCGAGCTTGCTTCCGTCTTTCGCCAGAGTGGCTTCAACGGTCACAATGTCGTTGGGCTTCATCGAATCGCGCGACCAGCCCAGACGCATCAGCGCATTCGGGCCGCCCATTTCCAACGCCCAGTTCGCCACCTTGCCGGTCTTTTCATCGGTAACGTCGATGTAAAAGTAGATGTGGGGATTCGTCCATTCGACTTTCGTCACCTTGCCGGTGAGTTTCACAGGTTTCGTACTGTCGTACTGCGCTGCAAACGAATGGTGAGCCCATGCGGGTATCGCTACCAATAGTAAGCTGAAGCCCAAAGCCCTGAACGCGTGTCTCATCGCTACCTCCGCACTCACACTGGATTTTTCCGGTCAGTATGCTGCATCCACTCCCATTGAGCAAAAAAATTCAATGTGCCGCGGCCGGCGGCTTCAGGGACGACACGTATGCCGCAATCGCAATCATGTCCTCGGTCGTGAGATTGGCGACGACCAGCTTCATCAGCTGCGGCGCCTGCGTCGGCCGCGTGCCCTGTTGAATGTCCCACATCTGGCGGACCATGTAGCTGGGCGATCGGCCGGCGATGGGCGGCACGTCGGCCACGCCCATGAGGTCCACGCCGTGACACGTGCCGCACGCGGTCGTCTTGCCCTGGACAATCTTGTTACCGACGATTTTCATGCCGCCGGTGGTGACGAGGTCTTGCCCCTTCTTGGTGCTGCCGACCGGAACGTACGCGACAAATCCCGAGTGCGGATTGCGCAACGTCTCGGCCTGCTCTTCGTCCTGCGGCATCTCGATGATGCGACCGGCAATCGGCTCGGTCACGGCCGGCTTGAGCGGAAGAAAGAGATTGCCCACGATCCGCGTCTTCGGCACCATCTTCGTCTCGACCACTTTGATCCAGGGCGTCCATTTCATCGCCGCGAAGTACTCCGCCGCGGCCTTCATCTCATCGTCGGTCATGGCCTTTGCCAGATCGATCATCGTGTTCGTGTTGGGTTTACGCGGATCGGCCGTGTGTCGCAGGCCGTTTCGAAAATCCTGGATCTGGCGAACGAAGTACGTCACGGGAAGCGACGAGGGCGGGGCATTTTCAGGACGTCCCTTGCCGTTCGGCAGGTGACATGAGGCGCATCCGCGTGTCGCCTTGCCCAAGCGCGCGGGTCCATGCGCGACGACGTTGGGCATCGGTGGATGGTCGCCGGGGAACCAGTCGATCACGTTCTGTCCGTCGCGGATGTCCACGAGCGAGTACGTCGCGCTGCTCCCGTCCACGTGTCTTGGTTTCGTCTGCTCAATCGGATCCTGATTCGGACGCAGGTTTCGGTTGGGCGGCGTTTGCGGCTGCGCTTTGTCGCCGGGCTTGGGAGGCGCGTCGAATCCGTACGCCCACAACGGCTCGCGATCGAACCGGATGGCCGCCACGTTGACGCCGCCTTTGTCTTCGGCGACGCGGGTGTCGGCCTC
>Ga0209488_10003796_pt1 | contig 12010 bp, 20 predicted proteins | sample Rivendell_Oct201_8_FD_188349 | JGI IMG/M metagenome (GOLD analysis project Ga0209488, IMG submission 188349) | Vadose zone soil microbial communities from the Eel River Critical Zone Observatory, Northern California, USA -... | ecosystem: Environmental > Terrestrial > Soil > Vadose zone >...
ATACCCACGGCAGGCCGTACCGCCAATGCTCACCCTCCCCCCAACGGCATCCTACTCTGCGCTAGCGTCGAACTCGAGCTCGAATTCAAACTCAAAGGCAAACTCGACTGCGACGACGACACTGCGGCAGCCGCACCCAACACACGCGCTTGCGCATCCGACATCTCACGGACGCTCGCACTCGGTACCGCCAAACGTCTCTAGCTTCTCGTGGCCGCTAAGGCTGAGGAGTCTGGACCTCTCGCGGTGTCACCAGATTGGGAAGGAGATGGTGCAGTGGTTGAGGCTGTACGTCGACGAGGTCAAGTGCGAGAGTGCGATGCGCGCCGGCGGCTCGTCGTGGCAGGAGTCATGAAGAAACAAAGAAAGAAAGGGAGGAAAATATCTCGGTCCCTACGTCCCGCCACCGTCACTAGCGTCCTCCCCTGAACCTGAAGAGCAAAACGAGTCGAGACGAATTCAGTACGACTCATTGAAATCAAGACTTTTTGTTCCCCTTCCATCGGTGCCTCTTTTCTTTGTTTCTCGCCCTTCATCACTTTCAAAGACCCACCTGAGCGCCGGTTGGTTAGTAAAGTTTAACTTTTTTATACCCGGCGCGTGATGCTACTGGTGTCTGTCCACAGTGAACCTTTTTATTACCTTTAATGTACGATGCATAGAGATTTCCCATTTCACATTTCCGCTTGTGCCATGTCTTACCTTTCTTTCCCCTTTTCTTTTTATAAACTCGTGACGAGCGATCTGACAATACATATGTAAACTGCTGTATCTATATATCTCACAAGAATCTAAAGAAACAAAGTGAAAGTGACAGACGGTACTATTAGAACCTACGTTCCCTTCAACGACTGAGGTTCCTAGAATGGGGGGTGACGCAACAACTTGCTGTACTGTTCCCTCTGGAGCGCGAACTTGAGTCGCGGACTAGAGATCAATCGAGCCAGAGTCTTTCTCTACTAGGCCACTGCTGCCACCTCTGTCTCAAGGTTCGCTCAGATATGTCATCATGTTCTGCCATCGTTCCCTCTCGATGCGCTCTGCACGCGCGAACGCCGTGCGGCCTTTACCTAGCTGCCGCTGGGTGCGGCGCATGTCCTCAGCGGCTTTGAGGTGCGCCGCGAGCGCTGCGGCGTTGGGCGTCACGCGCTTGACGGAGGTGCGGTAAGCGCCACCGCCGCCGCTGCCGATGCTCTCCGTCTTGGCTTTGAGACCGATGCCGAGCCGGTCGGATTTGAGGATGGTGGGGAGGGGTGTGAGGAGGGCGGTTTGGGCCGCGCGGGGGTCTGAGGGGGGATCTGTGGCCTCTGAAGTTGCAGGAAGAGGAATGGGAGAGGGAGAGGGGGAGTGGGAGTAGTCGTGCTCTGCGTCATTTTCGTCGTCATTCTCGGAGGAGTCGTCATCGTCATCGTTGCCCTCGTCTTCCTCGGTATCAGATCGCGTGAGGTCGATCACGGGTACAGGCCTTTTTCTCCGAACCTCGATGATAGGATCGTCCTTGTCATCGTCCACGAGGACGAGGACTTCTTCCATAGTGCGTTCCTGGGATGATAACGGAGAGCTGGGCCTCGTCCTCTTTCTTGCCTGTTCCTTCCGTGCCGGACGCCAAGACTCCTCGGGTTGTGCGTCAGTGGCAGTGACGCGGCTGCTACCGCCACTGCCACTGCCAGCACCCATGCCGAGACCTTCGCCCTCGGACCACCCCTGATTCTGCAGCATGGCCCACCCTTTGTTCGACGGGCCAAGATGGAGAAAGACCGGGGGTCGGAACGGTTGGGCAGAGGGTGGGTAGCGCGCGAGCATGTCCGCAAGTGAGTTATCACACCCAGGCCGGGGAGTCGATGGGGATTGGGATTGAGAAGAGATCGCGCGCGAGATGAACCAGTCGCGGGACCCTCGGCTATGTCTTTGTGCGGCGAGCTGAGCCGATGACGAAAGGGTACTGGCATCGGTGGCGTTGGTCGGGCTAGGAGAAGAAGCCGGAGGTGCGGTAGGTGGGGATGAAGAAGAAAATTCTGGGGTAGCCTCGAGACTCCGGTAGCATTTAACGTTAGTGTTACTATGAGTTGGGGACTCTGGATGTCCCAGTGGTTGTGTGGGACTGGGAGCATGTGCGCCGGGGCGGCTGAGAGATCTGTACCAGGTCGCCACGTCGCCATGCCGCGACTCGAATGTCGTCAGGGTAGTGGGTTGTGTATGTGTATTAGGTGTTCCCCACTCGTCATAGGAGAGATGGGCGGGGACGAACTTTGGGGCATTGGCGAGACGATGGGAGTGGTGGTAACCAGCAGATGAGGATTCTATTTTCCATGGGTCAGGATCGAGGGTTTCATCAAATACTTGGCCTGTTTCGAGCAACAAACGGTCTCTGTCGACGTCGGCATCGTATTCAGAGCGAATGTAGTGGGTCACTGTGGCCATCGGACATATTTCCGGGCCGGTGTGTGCCGGTGTGTCTACCTGACCCAAAATGGCGTCATCCCGTGCTCCGTGCCCTCGACGCTGACTTTGAAGGGACCAATGCAAGTCATTTCACTATGTCTACATCCACCACAAGGCACTTCACTAGTTATGGCACAATCAACCCACCCAGAAAGATCCCTTCACGAAGTAGTCTCCAAGACGACATTGATGCTCCTGCGCCGTCACACGACAACCTGAATCCACGCACCCTCCATCGCGGCTTGTCGTCTCGCCAAGTTCAGATGATTGCCATCGCAGGCACCATTGGCACTGGCCTGTTCTTGGGCACGGGGAGGTCTCTGGCCCAAGGTGGCCCCGCGAGCATGCTCATTTGCTATTCCATTGTCGGTTTTATTGTCCACGTTACTCTGCTCCTCCTTGGTGAGATGGCAACTCAGTATCCCGTTGCTGGTGAGTATATGCGCTCGCGCACGTTTTCCGGGGAATGTTTCCTATCAACGAGATGCCCCAATCAAAGTCAAAGTTTGCTCGTTCTGAAAAAAATTGCCCCGCCTATAGCGGCAATCAGTGACCTCATTCTCATGTCGTCAGATTGAAGTGCTTTCCGTTTCTATACCTCCGCATTTCCGCCATCCTTGTCTTATCTCGTTTACGATCTCCACCTTCTCACCGATTCATTGACATGTAGGGTCCTTCAATGCCTATGCCACCAGGTTTTTCTCCCCGGCATACGGATTTGCCCTCTCGTGGAACTACTGGTTTAATGACGCCATCTCTGTGGCGTCCGACCTTACTGCTGCACAATTAGTATTGAATTTCTGGGACATCCCCAATCCATGGATCTTCAGTCTCGCACTCTGGGTATTCCTTCTCTCCGTTAACGCCGTCCATGTCAAGGCATACGGAGAACTTGGTGCGTACTCTCCCCTTTATTGTCTTGACCTGCCCTTATTCTTGTGGCGCTCAAACAGAGTATTGGTTGTCTTCACTTAAGGTCGCCACAATCGTGATCTTTATCCTTCTTGGTATCCTTGTCAACGTCGGTGCTAATCGCGAGCACCACTTCATCGGTTTTGAAAACTGGAATATTCCTGGAGCGCCATTCGTCGGCGGATTTGGCGGATTCGCCCACGTCTTTGTCACAGCCAGCTTTGCATGTAAGCTATGCCGCGTCTATTCCTTTCTACAGACTAAAGAGGTCCCTTTCCTTGGTGTAGATGGCGGTACGGAGAGCCTAGGTATCACTGCTGGAGAAACGGAGAACCCAGGCAGGAACATGCCACGCATTGTCAAGTTTGTGTTTTGGCGGTGCGTATAACTGTCACAGCTGGTTTCGACCCTTACGTTGACTCATTCCATAGTATACTTCTTTTCTATGTTTTGAGCATCTTACTAATTGGCTTGAATGGTGAACGCGACCTCGATCGTTCACATCATTTCGTGTTTCCCTGATTATTCTCAATCGCAGTTCCCTGGGACTACCCAAATCTCTCCAACAAGAGCACAACGACATCGCCTTTCACCATCGTTTTCAAACAATTTGGCTCCAGTGCGTTATTCACTCACGCTGCTTCTGGCTCCAATAATATTCATATCTATTTCGCAGCCGGTGCCGCATCCATAATGAACAGCGTCATTCTCAGCTCGGTGATTTCGGCCGGCAATCATGCGCTTTTTGCTGGCACGCGTGTACTCTACGGGCTCGCTCAGGCCTCTCAAGCACCGTCCGTGTTCGCGTGGACGACGCGCGGAGGCGTACCTCTTCCCGCGCTGCTTCTGACGAGCAGCTTCAGCGCATTGTGCTTCGGCAGTTCGTTCGTTGGAAGTGGCCAGCTGTGGGCATGGTTGCAGACCCTCGTCGGCGTGTCAAACCAGGTACATGCCTTTTTTTTCTTCTAGATTTACGTGTTCGGGGATGGAGATGATGATGCAATGCAATGTGCTGGTGCTGATGCGGATGCTGATGCTCCCCTTGCCACGCGTGGCGCTTGCAGATCGCATGGTTATCGATCGGGATTGCGTCGTGGCGCTTCCGTGCCGCGTGGAAGACGCAAGGCCGTCCGCTCTCGGAGATGAAATTCCGCGCGCGGTGGACGTGGCCGTGGGGCCCTCCTTTCGTAGTGCGCATCAATTTTCTCCCCTCCCCCTTCCTCCTCTTCTTTTCATCCCCCCCCCTTTTTTTTTCTTTTCACCACCGCCTGCTTCGCTGACTATGCCATTCACGGCACGCCGCGCCAGATTGCAGCTGTCTCAGCCATTATCCTCAGTGCGTATCTCCAATTTGTTATTTCCACCAATTTTCTTTTTCTCCTTTCTCCTTTCTCCTTCTTTTTGTCTTCTTTGAAATATCTTCACCTTTTGCAACTTGCGCTGCGTTTGTGTCCGTGTCCGAAAGCTGACCAAAGATTAAAATCGATAACCGCGGGGACCGGCTTTTCGTTCCGATCCGGTGGTTCTGCCCGCGTTTTTTTTTTTTCCTTTGGCACACCACACAAGTCCAGGGCTGGTCCTCTGTCATCCCACGCTTCTCCGCAGTCGACTTTCTGTCGTTCTATATCGAACTGCTCGTGATGGCGTCCATGTACTTCCTTTGGCTCGTCGTCCGCCGCGTGCTCGCCGTCAGGCGCTCCCTTGATGCGCCGCCGCCAGTGGCGTCGCCATCATCAAGATCACCATCAGGAACGACGATGGCAGAAGGAACGTACCCGAACCCGGCCGCGAGGCCGTTCTTCGACTTTGTAGATGTATCGCGCGTCGATCTATACCGCGATGAGCACGAGGATGCTCGGTTTGACAAGCACGAGGATGAGGAGGTGCGCGCACGGCGGCTGCGTGGGCGCGCAGGCTGGGCCTGGACCCTCTATTACATCGTCGCCTAGAGCTTCCTAGAGGTACACTGTCATACATACGACGCTCAAACGCACACGTGTCCATATCCGTCCAACGATCAAATCTGTTTTGGCCGACGCAGGGCGACCGGACTCCAATTGAGAGGGGAACATAGTATGACACGGATAAACGAGAGGCTATGACAGTATTCTGGACTAAGGTATGTACGACAAACGGGCGAGCACCCGTGTGAATGACGGAGTAATGAATGAGCGAGGTGGGGATTAGTAATCTAATAGTCACAGGAATCCATTAAAACAGCTAGGATATACTGGGTTGGAGACATATTATGGACAGGACAAGGGACGGAAGAGAGCGAGGTGAAAAAAAGGGGGGAAAACCACTTAAAACAGCTGGAGCCTACAGACGAAAGCGGCCAAATGAGCGAGGGGCAGGGGTGAGGGGAAGGAGGAAAGGGCTAGACCCTTCATTCCGCATGCGCGTTGAGTCCACGCGCGTTGTACGAGAAGCCTACAAAAGGGTCCAGCCCAGCGTCAGTCAATGACAACCCCTTCTTTCGATTATCAAAAAACCAAAAACGTTTCATCGCACCTTCGAACTGAGCCTGGACCGTCTGGGACAGCTGTGAGCCCTCGACGACGGAATCAAGGGGCTGCTCGGCCGTGAAGACGGTGTCGAAATTGGACACGTCCACGGGACTGCGCACGCTCGGCTTGAACGGCGGCTGGATCTTCTTCTGCGCGAGGCGGCGCCAGTCGATCTTTTCGAAGAAGGGATGCCGCTTGATCTCCTCGGCACCGTTCACGCCCAGACGCTGCGCCGGGTCGCGCGTCAGCAGGCCGGTCAGGATCGATCGCGCGCTGGGCGAGACTTCGTCCGGGAAGACGAGCGGATCGCGCAGGATCTTTTCGTACATCTTGTCGGTGATTTCTGGGGGGGGGGGAGATGTGAAAGGGAAAGGAAAGGGATCAGACCCCGTCTCGGGCGCAAAGTGGGTAAACCCCGAACGTGTGGCTAGGTACGCACCATCGTAGAATGGGGGAAGGCCGACGAGCATTTCGTACAACAACACACCGAGTGTCCACCAGTCGATTGTTCGGTCTGCGGCGCGACATTAGCTATACCTCGTGGAGGGAAGAAGGAGCGTACTGTAGCCAGCGCCGTTGAGAATCTCGGGGGCAAGGTACTCGGGTGTTCCACAGAATGTGTTGGTCATGTCGTTGTCCTTCATGTTGAGCTTGCACAGCCCGAAATCACAAAGGGCGATGTGGCCTGTGTAATCAAGAAGGATGTTTTCCGGCTTGAGGTCACTGTAGGCACGATCAATGTGAACAAAGAACACGCATGATCGGGAACACTCAGGGAGGAACGTGGTGCTCACCGATAAACGACATCTAGATCATGGAGATGCTCGAGAGCAAGGAGCAGTTCCGCGCTGTAGAATCGACTGCGTTCCTCGTTGAACTTTTGCTCGCGCTGGAGGTGGTGGAAGAGCTCTCCTCCGTTGACGAATCTATATTGAGCCGATCAGAAAGTGAGGCGTGGCAAGACACGAGTGGCACACGCACGCGAGCACAAGGTACAACTTCTGCTCCGACTGGAAGCTAAATTTGAGTGGCACGATGAAAGGATTCGTCACCCGCGAGAGCACGAGACGTTCTGCAAGGGTGTGCGTGATCTCTCCACGATCCACGATATGTGCCTTGCGAATAGTCTTTAACGCGTAGATGCGCTGCGTGTCCCGCTTGCGGACCTGCATGACCTTGCCAAAACTGCCCTTGCCAATGACCGTAGTCAATTCGAAATCATCGATGGTGAGTGGGTGACCCTGAAAGACAAAGTTATGTGGAGAATGTAAGGATGAAAGGACTACGCACGCTGCTTGACTGGAAGGAAACGCCAACGAGGATCTTGCCACTGCCACCATTGAGGTCATACCATCGATCCTGGGTGGACTTGTTATCAAAGTCGGGAGTGAATTTGATACCGCCGAGGAAGATGTCGTTGCCCATGTCATCATCAGCGCCTCGTTTTGGCTCCTCCTTGCGCAAGTATGTTTGCAACGATATCTCAGAATTGCGAGATACATCACTAAATGACGGATGAGTGGCCTATGATTTGGGGCGAAGAGGTGCAGTGGGTGCGTACAAGTGTGCCTGATACATGTAAAGTGGCTTTTCGAGTTCACCACCGAGAGGAGTGATGAGGATTTGGTTGACCTCGAATTCCATGACGATATATGGAAGCCACCAACATTGTGTACGTTGCACGCTATCTCGCTTGCCTCGGGCAAGCCTGGACTGGGAGAGGCTAGCTGGCGAAATAGAGGCGGCGACCTTTGCTTGTTGGGACGAAAGCGTGGCTTGAACGACGGCAGGGACAGAGGTCCCCTGAGGGACGGAAATGCCTTCTGCCCAAAGGACGCGAATGGAGAGGATGCCGGTGCGGAAGTGGGGTTTCTCGTCTCCTGGTGTTGGAGTTATCGAACGAACGGACGCGGCGTCATCGCGCTCGGCGGTGAGGGTCGCTTTCTTACTCTTTCCAAGTTTCCAGGACATGAAGAAGGAAGAAGAGTGTGGCACTGAGGATGGGGGTAATTGGATCAAAAGCAAGCGAGACCAGCTTCGCCGTCAGTGATGGATGCCGTCGTGGAAATGGTTTGAATTAGGTTAAGCGTGGCAACCGAATCATAAAACACACACAACAAATGGATTATTTCATCACAGTTCGGTATCCTTTCATTCGTAAACAAAGGACCAAAGACGCGGGCGAACAATCGTTGGCAGCCTCATGGCGAGCAGTAGTAAGGCCATGCGACCACGATGTGTTGTTCGTATACTAAGCATGGTTCTATGTATGGTACAGGCGCGTGCATACCGCGAGGAAACCATGGTGTTTGATGATGGGAATGATATAGAAAAAGGATGACAGAGTACTAGTGTTCTCTGTACTCGCCCTCGACGCCGTTCTCTTCGCAGACGATTTTAACATTAACATTAGTCAGCACTGCACCCTTGCCTTGCTTCCTTCCCTTCCTCACTTACACCTACACACTCACACCCCTCGTCCCCCGCCTCCCCTCAAAATGTCCGTCACTCTTCAACCAAGCAATTCCATCGGTTTCAATCGTACGTCCCTCGCCTCTCCTTCCCTTTTCCCGCTCTCCCGTTCCTCACATCCCCACCTCAAAGGACCTTTGACCCAGAACGTGAAACGTTCCCTAAACATCACAAACCCCAATGCAGATCCTGTGTCTTTCAAAATCAAGACGACTGCCCCCAAGGTGCGTACTTCCCTCGTCCAAATTAGCTTGGGTTCACCTATCCCCAAAGTTGTACTGCGTACGACCCAACTCTGGAAAGGTTGAACCTGGTCAGACGGTTGAAGTTCAAGGTGCAATATATCTTCTGGTATTCAACGCGGTGGGGCTAACACGATCGTGCCCAAGTGATGCTCCAAGCAATGAAAGAGGAACCCCCACTCAACGCGAAATGTAAAGACAAGTTCCTGATTCAGAGCATGTTGATTCCCTCAGAGAAGGCCTCCATCCCTCTTCATGACCTCGTGCGTTGTCTACTGCGGAAGCGGCCAATCACCTTACTTTATATCCCAGTGGACCACTCCCGAGGGCGAGGAGTCAGGAAAGATTCACTCGCAGAAAGTAAAGGTAAACTATCTTCCCCCAGAAGGTCATCCACTCGATGAGGAAGACGAATTCCCCACCCGCATGTCGATGATGAGTGGTGTTGCACCTGATGACGCCGTAAGCATGCACCTATAAATAACTCGTCAACATCTAACCATTTCGCAGCCCTCGTTCGGCACTGTCAGAGGAAGACCCAGCACGTACGGAGGAGATCAATTCTCCGTCCTGCATGAACCCTCGCGCCATACCATTGTCGAGCGTCCCGCCACGCCCCTCGATTATTCTGGCCCGCCGGAGGAACCCTCACGTGAAGAACCCTCAGGTGGCGTGGGTGTGATCAACGTGAACGTGCACTCGCCACAGCCCCCTCCTCCTCCTCCTGCCCCCCTGGTCGCACCTGCACCGTCGGAACCCGATCCCGAGTTTGTTGCCAAATACAAAGACGCCCAGGGGGAAATTCAACGGTTACGTGCGCTACTTGCCGCCGTCCCTGACCCTAGCTCCGTCGCGAGCAGTGGCACAAGTCCAACGGTAATCCGGGAGCGGCACCACAGCAGCCGGGCCCGAAGCGACGACGGTACGGTCGTTGGCTCCGAGACAACGTATGTATCGGATGCTTCCCTGCAAGCCGAGGGTGTACCGCTCCAAGTTGTTGTCACTATCGCCTTGCTTGTTTTCATCACCACGTATCTATTTTTCTAATACCTCTGTTTTTATTCACCTTTGGGCCTTTGGACATAATAGTAGTGCCGGTTTCCGCCTACAGGAGACGTTGTTCAACTGCCCAAACAAAGTTTATTTCTTACAGGTGTATCCGTGCGCTGTTTCATAGGAGCGGTCTCCGCTCCGCTCCCAGACCACACTTTTTTGATCGGTTCGTTTAATCTTGCCCTTCGCGAGGCTTACAACGCATTGCGCAAACAATATTACATACACACATTCGATATTTACTTTGTAAGTAAGTTAGTACGACACGAGACTGACGCACCTCGTCCACGAGGTCGTGCTCGCAGTCGAAATTCTTTCGTGAGGCTCCCTACTATGTCCGCCCCTACAACCCATCGAGTCGCAGAACGTCTATCGCGCTGCCGCAGGCTGCTGCTCCTTTTCGACCCGCAGTAGATCGTCAAGGGTGTCTACAATGGTATCCTGCCACCTGATGTAACTCTTGAGCCCGAGGACATCCCTAGTTGCGCTGTCATCGAGCGTGACGAATGCCCCGACCGGGGCTTCTTTGCCGGTAATAACCGGGAGGCGTTCCTTGAGCTCCGGTCTCGCCGTGGCGAGGAACTCGATCACCTCCGTCCACGGGGACACGTTTGAGGAGAGGATGAACCGCTTCGTCTCAACGGGGGAAGGGGGCAGCTTGAGCGCGAGCACGTGCGCGCGTGCCACGTCGCGCACGTCGACGCTGTGGGGCGGGCCGCCGACCGCGCGGTCGAAGCGGAGGAGGGGGCGATCGTCTGGCGGGCCGGAGATGAGTGCGTAGACGTATCGGTTCGTGCCCGACGCGGGAGAGCTGACGACTTGGCCTGAGCCGTGCGGGCCGTATATGTACGAGGGGTGGATCGTGGTTAGGTCCATCTCGGGGTGGGCAAGCTTGAAGTCGCGTACGGCGCGGTCTGCGAGGCCTTTGGAGACCATGTAGACGAGGAAGGGCGTTGCGTCGGGGCGGAGCGCGTCTTCGAATGTTAGTGGACTGTACGCTGTTTGTTTGTTTTTCCCGCGAGTCGAAGTCAGCCCGGATCGTAGTTGAGGGAAGGGGCTTTCCCCTCACCCCCCTTTTTTTTAAGTACTCACCTTTCTCAGTGATGACTTGATCTTTCCATAGATCCTCTTGGGTCATGAGCGATGCGATACTTGCTGTGATGACGAGCTGCTTCACGCCGGCGGCGAGAGCGGCTTCGAGAACGCGGTTGGTGCCAGAGATGGCGCTCTGAGAAAGAGAGTTTGCGGAGGGTTTATGGTAAGTTTGGGGACACTATATAGAGACTCTGCACGGAGACTTATAATACGAACATCGAGAATGACGCGCGCGCTGCTGGCATGCGAGAGGGGAGACGCGACGTGGATGATGGCGTCGACGCCTTTCACGGCTGGTGAGAGGTCCGAGGTGGCCAGGTCCTCGATCACGGTAGTGGTGAACCTGTCGCCGAACGAGGCATAGCTCTTGCTTACACGTTCGACGTTGTGACTCCGGACCGCACTAACGACAACCCATGGGTAAGTGTATTGTTGTTGGATGGAGCTTGGGAGCGGACTGCTGGTGAGGATGTGTACGCACCTCCGGACAGAGTAACCGTTCCGCAGAAGTTCGTCGACGACGTGGGAGCCAACGAAGCCAGATGCACCAGTAACCTGATAAATCCGTGAGATCACCAACAACGCGAGACGGATCACAAGGCTAGCCACGTACGAGGACGAGAGTCATGACTATGGGAAAGATAGGTAAAAGGGTCTTGATTGATCGTGCTGCTCTTCAGGCATCTGTCCTTGATATATATATCTCTGCTGCCATGGATGTAGGGGACACAGATGAGACCGCCGAAGCCGAAGCCGATCCCAGTACAGTATGAGCAACCATCAAATCAATTACCTTGGTAATCCAACTCGGATATGACACATCGTGAGCGCTGAAGCGCTGAAGGCTCCGAGTCGGGGCCAGTAAATAGTCACGTGGCTACCGGCTGAGTTCTACAGTCAGGAGACGCACCCGTTGAACCAGCGTCCCCCGGTCCCGATATTCTACAGCTATAACTTTCTCCCCGTGGCTTCGGCTTCGGGCCTCCGGCTTGCCACTGGCAGTTTCTGGTGCACCGTCTTGTCGGGGTGGCGTTACTTGCCTTGCGCCACTGGCATACCCGGTGGGAATCCGAGTCGGTGCCATGGTACGTATCTTATCTTATCTTATCTTGTTCCTTGATCCTTACACATCTCATCAATCATCAATTGAAAGACTGGAATTCTTATATTTACAAGTGCCTGGAGGTAGAATGCAGTGGGCGATGAATTTACCGTTATCTTGTTGGGCAAGCCCGATCTCCCAAAACGTCTCAATCGCGTGTAATGCGAAGCCGCTACTGATAACAC
>Ga0209488_10003797_pt1 | contig 12009 bp, 8 predicted proteins | sample Rivendell_Oct201_8_FD_188349 | JGI IMG/M metagenome (GOLD analysis project Ga0209488, IMG submission 188349) | Vadose zone soil microbial communities from the Eel River Critical Zone Observatory, Northern California, USA -... | ecosystem: Environmental > Terrestrial > Soil > Vadose zone >...
ATCGCCGCCGTCAACGTCGTCTTGCCATGATCAATGTGACCAATGGTCCCAATGTTCACGTGCGGCTTACTGCGCTCGAATTTCTCCTTGGCCATTTTCCTTCACCCTCGTCGCCTGCAGTCCGCAGGCAAGAATCGAAAATCTGACTGCAACCCAGCTAGCGCATTTGCCAACGCCTGCCGCGAAAAAATTTTGGAGCGGGGGACGGGATTTGAACCCGCAACCATCACCTTGGAAGAGTGAGACTCTACCGTTGAGTTACCCCCGCCCAGCTCTTCGCAAAAGTGCCTTACAAAACTCTGCGGTTCTCGGCCTGCACGCCACGCCTTCCGGAAATTCTGGAGCCTGGGACCGGGATTGAACCGGTGACCTCGTCCTTACCAAGGACGCGCTCTACCAACTGAGCTACCCAGGCCAAGTCCGTTTCGTTGCCCTGACCGCCGCAACAATACTTACTGCGGCGCACTTCGCCCCTTCGGCTGCCACGCCGAAATTCAGACCGCTTTTGAACAACGCATGTGGTTGCCCTGCGGTTTCTACTACCCTACTGGCCCTCAGCACCGACCGTGTGAGTTCAAGCGAGAGCCTGGTGGACGGGGAAGGATTCGAACCTTCGTAGCCCGCAAGGAGCGGCAGATTTACAGTCTGCTGGTTTTAGCCACTCACCCACCCGTCCCAGTCTTGGCCATCCAGGATTTGCAGGCCTGCCTGCTGCAGGCAGGTACAAACCCTGAAACCCGGCGGGACGCGTTCCGTGTCCCAAATCATTTTGCTTGCGGCAGTTAAGCAGGAATTAGCGAAAACACAAAACGGACTCGTGTCTAAAGACACCAGCCCGTCTAATTTTGACTTCCAAAATTCGCCGCCTCATTCCCTGCCGAACCCAACCAGCGGTGGAGCTGGCGGAGGGAATTGAACCCCCGACCCTCTGATTACAAATCAGATGCTCTACCAGCTGAGCTACGCCAGCCTCGCTCAAACCGAGTAAGAATAGCAGATGGGGCACGAGAATTGCAAGCAGGTTGAGATTCCCGCTTGCACGACCGCTGCCATCGTTGTGGATAATCTGTGCGCCGTTTCCAGCCGCTTCCCCTCGCTAACCGCCTTATTATCTGCTATTTGCATCGAAGGCCGAACAGCTTCTCTGCGCCCGAATCACTGGCTTGCGTAAATGGTCGAATTTCTTTTCAAACTGCTCTCGATTCTTAGATGATCTTCTGGCCTTCCGGTAAGATGCAGCAGTTACATCTTGCGCCAAATTATGCCGCTGCCAGGCTCAAAGAAAATCGCGTTGCTTGCTACGATCGCATTTTTGCTGATCGCGGGATTGCTTGTGACGCTGCATTTCTCGCGCGACTCTGCGGGCTTCGCACGTCAGCAACTGCTGCAACTACTTCCAAGCGACGCCACCGCGGTAATTTTTGTCGACCTCGACGAACTGCGCGCTTCTCCGTTCCTCGCTAAGCTTTATGCATGGGCTCCGCGGCCCAACGCGGATTCCGAGTACGCGCAGTTCGTGCATGACACTGGATTTTCCTACGAGCGAGACCTAAAGCGACTGACAGTCGCAATTTCCAATCACGGCTCTACAACCGATCTTTTCGCAATCGCTGATGGAGAATTCGACCGCAAAAAAATCGAAGCCTTTTTAAATCGCAATGGCAAGTCCAGCCAGCAAGGCAATTGGAACGTGTTTCGACTGAACGCAACCGCGAACGAGAAGCCTCTTTCCTTCGCTTTTCTTGCAAACGACCGCATCGCGTTTGGCGATTTTGAAAATCTTTCCGCCGTGCTTTCCGCCGCGCCGGGCGGTCCATCGCAGGCGGAATGGAATGCCCGTTTTGCCCGCCTGGCCGGAACGCCACTGTTCGCTGTGATTCGCCAGAACCCATCCATGCAAAGCGCGCTGACCGAGGCGGCGCCCGGTGGCTTCCATTCGCCGCAACTTGCGGCCCTGCTCGCGCAACTGCAGTGGATTTCGATTGCCGGAAAACCAGAGAGCGACCAATTGCGAGTAGTGGCCGACGGCGAATGTCTCGCCGCGCCGACCGCTTCTCAGTTGCACGAATTTCTTCAAGGAGTGCTGTTGCTCGCGCAGAACGGGCTGAATGACCCCAAGCTGCGGCAAAAAATGAATTCCGAAGAGCGCCAGACTTACCTCGAAATCTTAAATAGCGCTGACGTCGAGAAAATCGATCGTGGCCAATGGAAATCGGTTCGTCTGGTGCTGGAAATCACTCCGCAGTTCTTGGATATGGCGCGTCTGGCTTCCCTTGCCGCCCCGGCACAGCAAACTTCCACCGCGCCGGAATTCCGCGGAAAAACCACGGCCCCCGCAAAAACCAGGACCGCCAGGAAGAAATAAACTTTTGCGAGATTTGTAAACCAGGGAGAGCCCTAGTCGCCGGCCGGCGTGGACTTCATATAACGCCAGGGATTGACCGGGGCGTTGTTCACGCGCACTTCATAGTGCACGTGCGGACCGGTCGAGCGGCCGCTGATGCCGCAATAGCCGACTACCTGCCCGCGCTTGATGCGCGAACCGGTAATCGTCGAGAACGAGGAAAGATGCGCGTACCAGGTGGTGATTCCAAATCCGTGATCAATTACCACCACGCGCCCGTAACCGGCGTGATTCTCCGCGCTGATCACCACGCCGTCCGCGGTCGCATGCACCGGCGCGCCATAGTCCGAAGCCACGTCAACTCCGGTATGAAAAGCGCCTTCTCCGCTAAACGGATCCAGGCGTTCACCGAAGCTATCCGTGATATGACCGAGCACCGGCCAAATGGCTGGTGTGTAGCCGGAATCCGCAAAGCTGAAGGATGGCATGAGCCGCAACCCGCCAGACGAGATGGCGATCGCCGCAGCGTTCTTCTTCAAAAAGGTGTATTGCTCGACGGAACGATCAAACGCATCTTCCGGCGTCACCGGATTATCCGAAACATCGAACGCCGCCGGATGGTAGCGCAGCACTCCGTAAGTCATCGCCACTTCCGTGGCCAAAGACTGTAAAGAATCAAGCCGCTGGTTGGTATCGTTCACCGTGCTCTGCAACTGGTGGTATTGGACTTTCAGAGTTTCCTGCTCGTGGCGCAACGCGTTGTAATTGCCGACCTTCCACAACATCCTGGTATAAGACCCGGCTGCAGCCACCACTGTGATCATTCCAATTAGGGCCAACACCGCAAGACCGTGCAGCGCGTAAGCTGGAACAATCAGCTTGCGAAGCTTCCCCGGCGTCGAAGCGATGAAGAATGTGTAGTTCTTCCCTTTGATCACAAACAGGCCCTTAGACCCTTTCTTCTCTTGCGATTACGGGCTTGCGCCCTGTTCGCGCGACTGAACTACCAAGAACTGCTACCGAATCACGTGTGCCCGCTGTTTCGGTCAACACGTTCGAAATCTGAACCGTGAGCTTTGGTTCGCGACCGCCTCTATACTAATTTTTCCAGCTGCAAGCGGTCAACCCTGTATTTAAGGGTTTTTGGGACAGGCTCCTGGATCCCTGTTCAACTGACCGGACGTACAGGCGAGTCGTTCACACGGTCCTCCACATCGTCAACCCGCTGCAGGAGAAATGCCTGCGGACCACAGCTATACTGGACGCACGGTTCTGCGTCTAAACCATGAAAGATTCCAGCAAATCCCGCGAATGGTCAATCCTCAATCGCATATATAAGGACTGCAAAACCATCTCGAAAGGCCCAGGCAAGTCTTCAGTGTACGTCGGAATGGGTGATGACGCGGCCCTGTGGCGTCCGCGGGACGGATGCGACGCGATTCTGACCTGCGACTGGTTTCTCGAGGGAACACACTTTCTCGCCGATCGGCACCCGCCTGAAGTAGTTGGGTATAAATGCCTGGCCCGCGCCATCAGTGATGTTGCGGCCATGGGCGGCGAACCCCGCTGCTTTCTTCTGAGTCTGGCTGTTGCAAATAGTCACACCGATAAATGGCTTAACAGATTTCTGCACGGCTTGCGCAAAGCTTCGCACGCCCTGGGCTGCCCCATCGCCGGCGGTGACACCACACAGCGAAGCGAAATCCTCATCAATATAACGGTGGTGGGCGAAGCGGCACGGGGCATCGCGATTCTGCGTAGCGGAGCGCATCCGGGCGACGCGCTGTTCGTCACTGGGCGGCTCGGCGAAGCGCAATACGGATTGCAGCTCTTGCTCGATAATTCGAAGCGCATCACGCCCGATGACCCGCGACTACGCAAACATTTCTACCCTCAGCCGCGTTTGCGTGTAGGACAGTGGTTGGCGAAACAGCGATTGGCCACGGCCATGATGGACTTGTCTGACGGCATCTCAAGCGACTTGCCGAAACTATGCGAAGCGAGCGGAGTCGGTGCCTGCCTCAATGAACGAGCACTGCCGGTCGTCAAAATCCAGCAAAAAGATCGCCACAAGAAATTCAACGCCATCGACTTAGCGCTCCACGGCGGGGACGATTACGAATTGCTTTTCTCCGTTGCCAGCAAGAACCTTGCGCAGATCCCCAAAGCTATTGCCAGCGTCCCAGTCACGCGGATCGGCGAAATCACCGCAGACAAACGCGTCATTCTGGCGCGCCAAAATGGCCACGTAAGCAGGCTGCAAAACAAAGGCTGGGATCCCTTTCAATAGCGTTAGTCTCCTTAGTGCGGGGCCGACGGGGCCGAGTTCAAAGCGGCGGTTTTTGCCGGCGGCGGAGTTGCAGCCGGCGGTTTCGCGCGCGGCGCACCCGGTTCATCCTCCGTGGGAGCGGTGTCCGGCGTATCCACATGAATCACATGCTCCAGGGCCTGCTGTTCGAGCGGCACCACGTTTTGGAAATCAAGCACCGGCATGCCGGCCATTCCGTTCTGCATAAACTCCAGCCAGACCGGCAACGCCGCTCGTGCTCCAGTTTCTTTTTTGCCCAGGGAAATTTGTTTGTCGTCGAAGCCCACCCACACTCCGCTCGTAATCTGTGGCGTAAAGCCGATAAACCACGCGTCGGTGTAGTCCTGCGTGGTGCCGGTTTTTCCCGCGGCGGGCCGCTTCAGCGCCTTAGCCGCAATACCAGTGCCGAACTGCACCACCTCTTCCAGCATCGCCGTCATCGTGTGCGCCACGTCCGGCGGAATCACTTCATGGATTCCCGGATGCGCTTCCTCCAGCAACGCGCCATCGTAGTTGGTGACCCGGCGAATCATGTGTGGATCGATTCGAATCCCGTCATCCGGAAACACCGTGAACGCCGAAACATGTTCGACCAGTTTCATGTCCGCTGAACCCAACGCCAACGGCAGGTAAGGCGGCAGCGGCGTGGTAATCCCAAATCTTCGCGTAGTCTCGACCACGCTGTTGATGCCCACTTTTTCCGCCAGCTTTACCGCCGGCACGTTTCGCGAACCAGCCAGCGCGCGGCGCAGCGTAATATTCCCTTCGAACTTTTCGTCGTAATTGCGCGGTGAATAGGGCTGCCCGCCGCTGATGGTCGTAAACGGCGCATCCAAAATCGTATCGAACGGCGTAGCCCCTTTGCCGATCGCGTCCGCGTAAACGTAAATCTTGAATGAACTGCCCACCTGCCGCACCGATTGCGTCGCGCGGTTGAATTTCGAATCTTCGAAACTGTAGCCACCCACTAACGCTTTGATTTCCCCGGTAGGATTGTCGATAGCCACCATCGCGGCTTGCGGGGCGGGCTGCTGTTCCAGCTGAACGCGCGCCGTCGATTCACGCAATTCCTGTATGGAGAACTGCGCCAGGTCGCCAACCTTCAAAAGCTCGGACGGTTTCTTGCGTCCGGTCCAAGCAAAGTCGCTGGCCGAAATTACCGCGCGATACGTGGCAATCTTGATGGTGGCGTATTTATCGTCCACCGCCATCACCAATCCGGTGACGTAGCTTCCCTTTTCAATCGCGCGGCGCCAGTCATCGTCCTCGTAACTATCCAGAGTTCCCAAATTGTCCTTCACAATATTTGGCAGACCGCCGCGCCAGCCGTGCCGCCGGTCATAGGCATGCAACCCATCGCGCACCGCAAGATTTGCAGCGCGCTGCATGGCAATATTCAACGTGGTGTATACGCGCAGACCGCGCTCGTGCACCGCTTCCGTGCCGTAAGTCGATTCCAGATATTTCCGGATTTCTTCAAAGAAATAAGGCGCCAGGTCGTTGCGCGGATATTGAATATGCAAGCCGAGCGGAGTCTTTATCGCCGTGGCTTCCTCGCTCGGAGTAATTTTCCCTTCTTCCTGCATGCGGCGCAGCACCAGATTGCGGCGCAATAACGAGCGCTGCGGATCGTTGATCGGCGAATAGATCGGCCCGCGAACCATTCCTGCCAGCATCGCGGCTTCTTGCAGCTTGAGGTCCGTTACCGGTTTGGCAAAATAAAATTGCGCAGCAGCGGCAAATCCATAATTGCCGTGCGCCAGGTACACCTGGTTCGAATACATGGTAAATATTTGTTGCTTCGTATAGCGGCGCTCGATCTGCAGCGCCAGCAGCATTTCCTGCATTTTTCGGCGGAAGCTGCGGTCACTGCGATCCAGAAACAAATTTCCCGCAAGCTGCATGGTTATAGTGCTGGCGCCTTCGGCTTTGCGGCCCTTCAGCAAATTGCGATATGCCGCGCCCGCGATGCGCGGAAAGTCGATGCCCCAATGATCTTCAAAATGCTGGTCTTCAATCGAAGCCACCGCGTTATAGAGAATTTTTGGGCACTGCTCGTAGGTCATTAGGATGCGTCGCTGCAGCGCGAAGCTCGCCACCATCTGTCCATCATCGGCGTAGATTTCCGTAACTACGGTAGGACGATATGTTTCCAGCGCGCGAATTTCCGGCAGGTCGCTGGCATAGACGAAGAGCAATCCGCATCCGGCGCCAAGCGCGATCGAGCACAGCAGCAGAAACGCGATAGCCACACGGTCGATAAGTTTCCAACCGCGCAGGCGAAGTGTGATCGGGGGCAGACTCAGCATCAACAGAAAATTCTAGCGCAACTGCCGCAACTCCACAGACGGCACGCAAAGCAAAGTTTCCATAGCAACCATGCCGGTTAAATCAAATAGAGAATCGTCAGAAAATTTCCTGGCGAGGAGCCTTCGCAAGGGCCGTCATTGCGAGCGAAGTGAGGAATCTCTCTTGGGTTCCCGCAATGCACCGACAGGTAAGAGCGTCAGGCACGAACTACAGGTTCTGCGGCGCCGTCCAAGCATGCGGCTTGCGCGCTTCCATGAACGCGAAAATCGTCATTAGCACCGCAAGCGCTGCCAGCGCGCCGTCGCGCAAAACGGTCTTGATCGTCAGTGGCTCCGGCGTAGCAAAGCACCCGCAGTTGATCTGCAGCCCCATCGCGTAGGACCGCACCACCGCAAAGAAAAAAACCAGCATCACCGTGGTGATCAGCGTTGCCCAAATCCGCAGCTTCCAGCCAAGCAGCAGCAGCAGCCCCAATCCGATCTCGGCAAATGGCAGCGAATTCGCCACTATTTTCACCGCCCAGGTTGGAAGAATCTGGTAGGAATCCACCTGCAATGCAAAAAAAGAAAGCGCCACGGCAATCGGCGGGTGCGGGTGCAATCCCATGGTCAGCTTCGCGTAGCCCGCGTACATGAAGATACCCGCAAGCAGCAGCCGGCCGATCCAGATCACCGCGCGCCGAAAATTAAGAGGACTTGTTTGCATCATTCGAATGTGTCCGTCGCGATCAGGCAAAATCTATTTCTGCGCAAGCAATTGATCCAGGAATTGTTTGAGGATGTCATAGCTCATCACTCCGGCGTAAGGATACGTCTGGCCTTTGCAACGAAACACCGTCGTAGGTGTCTGGTTCACTGGAATTAATTGTCCGGCCTGCTTGTCCTTGTCAATCAGCGGCTCGAGCGTCTTTCCGTCCACCAGTGCTTGCACTTTTTTCATGTCTGCCGCGCTCAGCGCCGCTGCGACGGTTCCCTTGACGTCGCCATTCGCTTCCCATTTCTCTTGATTCTGAAACAGCGCCTGTTCTACCGCGTCGAACTTGCCGATATGCGCCGCCGCCCGTGCGTAGCTCGCTGCAACACGCGAATGCGCGTGCATCGGCAAAGGAAAATCGCGATGGATCAAATAAACCTTTCCGGTGTTCACGTAGTTGTCCATCAGCAACTGGTTGGTAGTCTTGAAAAGCTGCTTGCACGCGGGACACTGAAAATCGCTATAAACTTCCATCGTGACGGGAGCCGTCTTTGCGCCGAACGCATTGTGCGGGTCCACTTCCAAAACGCCGGAGCCCTGCCCGGGCATGCCCGTAGCCACTGACACGGCTGCGATTCCGATCATCGCACTCAGCAACAGCAACCCGTTCGTAACCACACGCAGACGATTCACGCAATCCCTCCCGATTCACCGAGACGCAATATGCCACATTCTACCCGAAACGCACCCTTCCGCGCTGGTCGGTTCCTGCTCCATCGAACCCGCGAATCTGCCTCGCGTCTCCTACAAAGAGCGGGCCGGTTCGGATTATCTCCGAGACCGGCCCGAGGCGCCTTCTCTACGCCGCCAAGTAGGATGCCACGACTCCCAAGAAGTTGTTCCTCTGCCGACAACAAGATTATCGACGGCACGCCACAAAATTCGTCTGTAACCCCATGAAATTGCAACCTATATTGGCATCATCAACAAGCTTGACATTAATGCACTCAACCTTTATACTCGCTCCTGCATCGAACTGAATCCTGAATCGATTCCGGTGTCCGAGCCGCGTTCGGCTCCCGGCAACAAACGTTCGATTCGCAGACTTAGCTATCCTTAATAGGGAGATTTCACAAATGAGTAAGATTATCGGAATTGACTTGGGCACCACGAACTCGGTCGTCGCGGTCATGCAGGGCGGCGAACCGGTAGTGATCCCCAACCAGGAAGGTGCGCGCACCACGCCTTCGGTAGTAGCAATCACCAAGACCGGCGAACGCCTCGTCGGCCAGGTCGCCAAGCGCCAGGCGGTCACCAATCCGGAGAACACCGTTTATTCGATCAAGCGTTTCATGGGCCGCCGCTTCGACGAAGTCGGCTCGGAGACTAAGCGCGTACCTTATAAAGTCATTAAAGGCGATCACGATGACGCGCGCATTGAAATTTCCGGCAAGGTCTACAGTCCGCCGGAAATTTCTGCCATGATTTTGACCAAATTGAAGAACGCGGCGGAAGATTTCCTCGGCGAAAAGGTCACCAAGGCAGTCATCACCGTCCCCGCATATTTCAACGACGCACAGCGGCAGGCCACTAAACAAGCCGGCGAAATTGCCGGTCTCGAAGTAGTTCGCATCATCAACGAGCCAACTGCGGCCGCGCTTGCCTACGGCTTGGAGAAGAAGTCTGACGAAACCATCGCCGTGTACGACCTCGGTGGCGGAACCTTTGACGTTTCCATCCTCGAGGTTGGCGCAGGCGTGGTGGAAGTGAAATCCACCAACGGCGACACCCACCTCGGTGGCGATGACGTTGACCAAAGAATCGTGGACTGGTTGATCGACGAATTCAGAAAATCCAACAATATCGACTTGAGCAAAGACCGTATGGCTCTGCAACGCCTGAAGGAAGCAGCGGAAAAAGCCAAGATCGAGCTATCGCAAATGATGGAGACGGAAATCAATCTGCCCTTCATCACTGCCGGAGCCAGCGGCCCGATTCACTTGCAGGAAAAGCTTACCCGCACCCGCCTCGAACAATTGATGGCCGACCTTCTCGACCGCTCCATGAAACCCGTGCAGCAAGCTCTTGAAGACGCCAAGCTATCTCCCAGCGACATTCAGGAAGTTGTGCTGGTCGGCGGTTCCACTCGCATCCCAAAAGTGCAGCAACTGGTGCGCAATTTCTTCGGCGGCAAAGAGCCTCACAAGGGCGTTAACCCCGACGAAGTCGTCGCAGTAGGTGCGGCCATTCAGGGCGCGGTACTCGGCGGCGAAGTGAAAGACATTTTGCTGCTGGACGTGACGCCACTGTCTCTCGGCGTCGAAACACTTGGTGGAGTGATGACCGTACAGATCCCGCGCAACACCACCATCCCGACGCGCAAAGTCGAAACCTACTCGACCGCTTCAGACAATCAGTCCGGCGTGGAAATCCACGTCATGCAGGGCGAACGCAAATTCGCGAAAGACAACCGTTCGCTCGGCACCTTCAAACTGGATGGCATTCCCCCTGCTCCTCGCGGGACTCCGCAGATTGAAGTTACCTTCGATATCGACGCTAACGGCATTCTTAACGTCTCCGCCAAAGACAAGGCCACTAACAAGGAACAGAAGATCACCATTCAATCCTCGACTGGCTTGACCAAGGACGAAGCGGAAAAAATGCGCGTCGAAGCCGAATCACACGCCGAAGAGGATCGCCGCCGCATGGAAGAAGTCGAGGCGCGCAATCAACTGGACGGAATCGTGTATCAGGCTGAAAAAACCATTCGCGAAAACCGCGAGAAGCTGCCCGAAGCTGACGTCAAGGCTGCGGAAGAAGCTCTGGAAGAAGCCAAGAAAGCCATGAGCGACGGCGGCGAAGGCAACACTGGCAGACTGCGCTCGGCAAAAGAAAAAGTCGAGAGCACGCTGCACAAGATGGCGGAAACGCTCTACAAGAACGCACAGGCCGCACCGCAGAGTGAAACTGCCAATGCAGCCGGAGCGGGCGCCGGTCCGTCCGCTGGCGGCTCGCAGGGTCCGGCCGGCGGGCCCGGAAAGCAGCCCGGCGATGTAATCGACGCCGAATACGTCGACGTCGACGACAAAAAGCAGCCGAACTAACCGTTGGCCGCAAAATGTGCACTATAGTTCCTATCCGCTATAGTGCACATTGCAATTTTCGTGTCGCATCCAGATAAATCATGCCGACCACATCCAAGACCGACTATTACGAGCTTCTCGGAGTCGCGCGCAAAGCCTCCGCCAAGGATATTCGCGCCGCGTTCCGCAAACTCGCGCGCAAATATCACCCCGATCTCAATCCCGGCGACAAAGCTGCTGAAGAAAAATTCAAACAGTTGCAGGAAGCCTACGACGTTCTGTCCGACGGCAAAAAACGCCAGATGTACGATCAATACGGCTTTTACAGCGAAAATGTTCCCACCGGCGACTATGGCCAGGGCGGAGCGGGCCGCGGCGACAGCAATGTCAATTTCGATTTCAACGGTTTCGATTTCAGCGGTGGCAGCGGCGGCACCGGTGCTGGAGGCGGCGCAAGCTTCCGCGATCTCTTCAGCCAGTTTTTTGGCGGCCGCGGCGGCGCAGGCCTGGAAGAGGAAGCCGAACCCGGCAGCGCGCTCGAATACAAACTGGAAATTGATTTTTGGGATGCGGTGCGCGGCGGTGTAAAAAAATTGCAGATCACCCGCATGGATACCTGTGAAACCTGCCACGGTAGCGGAGCCATCGGCTCGCCGCAAACCTGTCCAACCTGCAACGGCACTGGAACAATTCAGCAGGCGGCGGGCAAGATGCGCTTCAACGTGCCCTGCAGCCGCTGTGGCGGCACCGGAAAACTTCGTACCACTTGTAAAACCTGCGGCGGCGAAGGCCGCGTGCGCCGCACCGAAACCATCGAGGTGCGTATTCCCGCCGGGGTCGCAAGCGGCGGGCGCGTTCGCGTTCCCGGAAAAGGCAACGCGGGAACCATGGGGGCTCCCGCGGGCGATTTATATTTGCTGGTCGAAGTTCGCCCGCACGCTTTTTTCGAGCGCCGCGGCAACGATCTGTACACCAAAGTTCCCGTCACCGTCAGCGAAGCCACGCTCGGCGCAAAAGTAGAAGTGCCTACCATTGATGGCCGTTCGCTGGTACGAATTCCACCAGCCACCAATAGCGGCAGCACGCTGCGGTTGCGCGAAAAAGGCGTGCCCAGCGCCAGAAACGGCGCACGCGGCGATCAGTACGTGGAAATTCAGGTTGTCGTGCCCAAACCGACCGACGAGCGCGTTCGCAACATCATGAAAGAATTGGAAACCGTAGCGCCCGACGATCCGCGCAAAGATTTGTTCGCGAAAGCAGGAGTCTGACGA
>Ga0209488_10003800_pt1 | contig 12003 bp, 11 predicted proteins | sample Rivendell_Oct201_8_FD_188349 | JGI IMG/M metagenome (GOLD analysis project Ga0209488, IMG submission 188349) | Vadose zone soil microbial communities from the Eel River Critical Zone Observatory, Northern California, USA -... | ecosystem: Environmental > Terrestrial > Soil > Vadose zone >...
GGAGAAAACTATCGAAGAAGGCCTACTCCGCTTCCGCCTTGGCCCTTTTGCGCAAATGCGGCACCAAAGCGCGTTTGCGCAGGCGGATGGATTTGGGCGTGACCTCGACCAGCTCGTCGTCCTGGATGTAGGCGATGGACTGCTCCAGGGTCAGCGGCATCACCGGCGTGAGACGGATCGCTTCGTCCTTGGAATGGGTGCGGATATTGGTGAGCTGTTTGGCGCGCATGGGATTCACATCCAGGTCGTTGTCGCGCGAATTCTCGCCCACAATCATGCCTTCGTACACGCGCGTGCCGGGAATGATGAAAAGCTTTCCGCGCTCTTCGAGATACCACAGCGCATAGGCCACCGCCTCGCCGTCATTGGTCGAAACCAGCACGCCGTTGCGCCGCCCCTCGATGGGTCCCTTATAGGGCGCGTAGCCGTGGAACATGCGGTTCATGACGCCGGTGCCGCGCGTATCGGTGAGGAACTCGCCGTGATAGCCGATGAGCCCGCGCGACGGCGCGTAGAAAAGGAGCCGCGTCTTGCCTGCTCCGGTCGCGCGCATGTCCTGCATCTCGCCCTTGCGCTGCGAGACCTTTTCGATCACCACGCCCGCATAGGGTTCATCGACATCGATGGTCACTTCCTCGATCGGTTCGAGGCGCTCTCCGGTCACGGAATCGTTTTGATAGAGCACGCGCGGACGCGAGATCGCCAGCTCGAAGCCTTCCCGGCGCATCGTCTCGATCAACACGCCCAATTGCAGTTCGCCGCGTCCGGCGACCTCATAGGCGCTTTCCCCCGTTTCACGCACATGAATCGCGACATTGCCTTCGGCCTCGCGAAGCAGCCGATCGCGGATGACGCGGCTTTGCACCTTTTCACCTTCGCGCCCGGCAAGCGGGGAATCATTCACCGTCACCGTGATGGCAAGGGTCGGGGGATCGATCGGGTGGGCGGGCAGAGGCGTCTCCACCTCGATGTCGCACAGCGTGTCCGCCACGGTCGCATCCTCAAGCCCGGCAATCGCCACGATGTCGCCGGCTTCCGCCCGTTCGGTCGGCACCCGCGCCAGCCCGCGGAAGGAAAGCAGCTTGGTCGCGCGCGCGCGCTCGATGACGCTGCCGTCGCGCGACAGCGCCTTGATGCCGCGATTCATGGTGATGGCGCCCGATTCGATGCGTCCCGTCAGCACGCGCCCGAGATAGGGGTCAGCCTCCAGCGTCGTCACCAGCATGGCGAAGGGATAGGCATCGCCGGCGCGTTCCATCGGCTTGGGCGAGGGAACGTCGGCGACGATGCGCGCAAATAGAGGCGATAAATCCTTGCGCTCGTCCTTCAGATCGCCGACCGCCCAGCCCTGCCGTCCCGAGGCGTAGAGCACGTGGAAATCGAGCTGGTAATCATTGGCTTCCAGCGCGAGGAAGAGGTCGAAGATCTCTTCCAGCGTCTCATGGGCGCGCGCGTCCTGCCGGTCGATCTTGTTGATCACGACGATCGGCTTCAGCCCGATCTTTAGGGCCTTGGACAGCACGAATTTCGTTTGCGGCATCACCGATTCGGCGGCATCGACCAATAGAACGACGCCGTCGACCATGGAGAGAATGCGCTCGACCTCGCCGCCGAAATCCGCATGGCCGGGCGTGTCCACGATGTTGATGCGCGTCGCGTTCCATTCGACGCTGGTGCATTTGGCCAGGATCGTAATGCCACGCTCGCGTTCCTGATCGTTGGAATCGAGCGCGCGCTCTTGAACATGCTGATAATCCCTGATCGCGCCGGACTGTTTCAGGAGCTGATCGACGAGCGTGGTCTTGCCATGGTCCACATGGGCGATGATGGCGATATTGCGAATGTCCATGCGAACCTGGGGCAAAGGGGGCCGGGGCTTATATAGGCGCGATTGCGGCGGGGCAATGGCACAGCCTTAACGCCAGGCTCCGGGCGGTTCGCGCGTTGGCCTTTCCGCTGTGCCGCAAAGTCAGCTCGTCAGCGCGAGATTGGCAAGAAATTGCTCGGTGCTGACGCCCCAGGAGCGGGTGAGCGCAAAGGCCCGGCAGTCATCGCGGCGGACCGTCAGGGCCTGCAGGCAGGCTGCGCGCAAATCCTCGTCCAGCGCAGCGATGGGCGAATCGCAGAGCACGTCCAGCGGACCTTGCACCGGATAGGCCGCCACCGGCGTTCCTGAGGCCAATGCTTCCAAGAGCACCAGCCCGAACGTGTCGGTGCGGCTGGGAAAGACGAAAACATCGCTTGAGGCGTAGATGCGCGCGAGCTCATCGCCGGTTCTCTGTCCGAGAAATCGCGCCCTCGGGAAACGCGCCTCCAATTCCGCGCGCTGCGGTCCCTCGCCCACCACCAGTTTGGTACCGGGAAGATCCAAAGCAAGGAAGGCTTCGACGTTCTTCTCGACCGCGAGCCGTCCGACATAGAGGAACCGCGGAGACGCGGCATCAATCCCGAGATCGCTCGAATGATCCTTCGTTCTTGGCCTGAACTGCTCGACATCGACACCGCGCGACCACAGCAGCAAATTGGCAAAGCCATGCGCTTCCAATTCGCGCTTCAAGGAAAGCGTCGAAACCATGGTCGCCGAAGCGGGCGCATGAAAACTTCTGAGCGCGCCGTAGACCGCGCTCTCCGGAATGAACGGAAAGCGCGCATGCACATAGTCCGGAAACCGCGTGTGGAATGACGTGGTGAAGGCAAGGCCGCGCTCAAGACAGATCGCGCGGGCGGATAGACCCATGGTTCCTTCGGTCGCGATATGGATCGCATCGGGAAGAAAATCGTCGATGGCATCGAGAATCGTCTGACGTGGGAAGAGCGCCAAGCGAATTTCCGGATAGGTGGGAAGCGGCAGAGTCGTGTGATTTTCGGCCGTGGCGAAACGCACCCTATGGCCCATCAGCACGAGTTGGCGCCCCAGCATTTCGAGCGTCCGCACGACACCGTTGACCTGCGGGGCCCAGGCATCGGTGACGATCAGAATTTTCAGGGACCTTTCGGGCGGGGAGGCGATATGCGCTCCAGCTCTTGCGCGAAACGGCACGCGGGAGCCGGCATGGTCTTTCGCGTCTATCCCCAACATCATTGCCGCTTCAAGCAGCCACGTAGTCAGGAGGGACATGGGTCATTTCCCTCAAGACCAACGCATGTTCGGCGGCCAATTGCGTCCACTGCACAATCTCCAACCGGCCGCGCGCATCTTCGACAAGGGCGGTGCAGCTTTCAACCCAATCCCCGTCATTGCAATAGAGAATACCGTCAATCATCTTGGTTTCGGCGTGGTGGATATGGCCGCAGACAACGCCGTCCAGGCCGCGCGATTGAGCTTCCCGCGCCAGGACATGCTCAAAACTGGAGATATAAGAGACGGCATTCTTTACCTTCCGCTTCAAATAGGCCGAGAGCGACCAATAGGGCATGCCCAAGCGCCGGCGGGCGTGGTTGAAGACATCGTTCAGGATGAGCGCCAAGGTGTAGGCGCGGTCGCCAAGGAGCGCCAACCAGCGCGCGCAGGTGACAATCGTGTCGAAATGGTCGCCATGAATCACCAGCAGGGCCTGTCCGCCGGCGGTCTCGTGGATGGCTTCACGTTTGAGTTCAACGCCCGCGAACACGAGCCCGCAATATTTCCGGAAGGCTTCATCGTGATTGCCCGGAACGTAGATGACGCGGGTGCCCTCATCGACCTTGCGCAGGATCAGGTCCACAACGCGGCTGTGCTCCGGACTCCAGAACCAGCCCTGTTTGAGGGCCCAGCCATCGATGATGTCCCCGACAAGGTAGAGCGTACGGCACTCATGATGGGTGAGAAAATCCGCCAGCAGCTCTGCCTTGCAGCCTGGAGTCCCCAGATGCGTGTCGGAGATGAAGATGGTTCGATAGTGTCGGCTGCGGTGGGGCAACGGACGCGTCGGAACGCGGGGCCGGCCGGTCGCCGTTGAAGGCACATCCAAACAGTTACGCATGTGCGAATCACCTTTCGCTTCCATGCGACCTGCGTGCCCGTCGGATATGACTCCCCGATGGCAGTTCGATGATGGTTTGGTAGAGCCTATTAGGATGGTTAAGGCTCTATTGCGGCAATATTGCTGCGCTGTTGCTGCATTGCACAAATTTTAATCAAGCTGCCGTTCTATCAATCATTTTCCGCAAAATTTCTTGTAGAATTCCGATCGACCTGCGCCAAAATGACACTTGCTTTCGCATCTGCAGCAAAGCATATTGTTGCGGTGCGGCATTGCTTACTCCTCCTGCATGTCGCTTGGCCCCCCTCCCGGGGCGTTTCCTCCCTAACTTGGCCGCCCTTCGGGGCGGCCATTTTTTTGCGATAAGGGCTTTGGGCCGGGTTTACTCGGCGGCCGCCTGGCGGCGGGCGAGCGTCATCCAGGAGCCGCCAATAAGGCGGGCGACGAAACGGCGGAGCCGGTCTTGGCAATGCCCGAAGCCTGCGGTCTTAGACATCCGGGCCTCGTCCAGATAGAGCGCCCGGTTGACTTCGATCTGCAGGGCATGGACCCCGGATTCGGGCTTTCCGTAGAGATTGGTGGTGTATCCCCCGGCATAGGGTGCGTTCCGGGCAACGGAAAAGCCTAGCTCAGCAAGGGCGCGCTGGGCATCCACAATCAGCTCTGCCGCGGCTGCCTCGCCGTAGCAATCCCCGATGACGATATCGGTGCCGCGCGAGGTCGGCGGCATGGAATGGCAGTCGATAACGATAGCGATCCCAAATAGCGCCCGTGTTTCGGCGACCAGCTTTGCCAGCGCCGCATGATAAGGCCGGTAGAAGCTCTCCAGCCGGAACGCAGCTTCGCGCGCCGGCAGACGCATGCCGTAGATCTCGACCCCGTCGCGCACGATGCGCGGGATCACGCCCAGGCCCGCCGCCACGCGCGGCGTTCGCGGCCCGATGGAAGAGGCAAGAGGCGCATCGAACATGTGGGGATCGATTTCGCCCGAAGCCCGGTTGACATCGACAAAGGCGCGCGGGAAGCGGGCCGCGATCAAGGGCGCGCCAAGCTCGGGCGTGGCCGCAAAAAGCTCATCCACAAAGGCGTCTTCGGATTTGCGCAAGGTGACCGCATCGAGCCGGCTCTGCCGGGCGAAGCTCGCAGGATAGAGGCTGCCGCTATGAGGAGAAGCGAAGATGAAAGGGGCCGCCTGGCGCTCGGGCAGCGACAGCGCGATCGGCTGGGCGCGCAGATTCTCCAGCGTCGGATCGCCGCTCATGCCGGCAATCGCCGCGTCCGACAGGAATCCGCTTTCGTCTCCGCTCATGTCGCACTCAAGGGTCCGATTCCCCAATCAATCATCGAATCAGGCGACGGATCAAGACTAAGGTCCTGTTACCATCCGCCTCACCGCCATGTCCTCGGGAGGACAAATCGGCCAGACTGGCGGCCCTATTAACTGGCGTTTACGCATTAGGCTTTATAAAGATGCGTGCAAGCGTTTCGGGCGGGGGCCCATGGCCAGAATCCTTCTTGCCGAAGACGACGAGTCCTTGCGGCGGTTTCTGGCCGCGGCGCTGGAGCGGGCTGGCCATGCCGTAACCTCGTTTGGCGACGGCGCGGCGGCCTATGAATGCCTCATAAAAGCGCGCTTTGACCTCCTTCTATCGGACATCGTCATGCCCGGCCTCGACGGCATCGAGCTGGCCAAACGCGCGGCCGACCTCTACCCCGCGCTCAAGATCATGTTCATCACCGGCTTTGCCGCGGTGGCTCTGCATCCTGCCGCCGAGACTCCGAAACACGCCAAGGTGTTGTCCAAGCCGTTCCACCTGCGCGAACTGGTGCTGGAAGTCGACCGCATGATCGCCGCTTAAATCGTTGCCGCCTTGCCAGGTTCGTCGGGGCAACGGTATAGAGGCGGCCTGCTGGACAAGGGCGCGTAGCTCAGCGGGAGAGCACTACGTTGACATCGTAGGGGTCGCATGTTCGATCCATGCCGCGCCCACCAGCCTTCGCTCGCAGAGCGAGCAAGGCTGCCGCGCCGAAGCCGCCTGGGCGAAGGCGGGCCGTAGCATCCGCGAGCTACGGCTTGGCAAGCCGGGCAGCAAAATCGTTACCGCAGTCTGTTGAGAGTGACGGATGAACGTACACGAACCTCAACGGGTTTCCGCAGCTTCGCGCCTCGACCGGCTGCCGATCTTTTCCTTCCATCGCCGAATGATGTGGCTGCTGAGCTTCTGTTTCTTTTTCGAGCTCGCCGACATCAACATTTTTGCCTTCTCCGCACCGGCGATCCGCGCCCAATGGGGCATTTCCATCGCCACGATCGGCCTAATCACCTCGGCGACGTTCTTCGGCATGTTCATCGGCGCCACAACCGGGGGATGGTTTGCCGACCGAGTGGGGCGCAAACGCGCCCTGAACATCGCGGTCGTCTGGTTCAGCCTGTTCTCGCTGTTGAACGCTTTTGCCTGGGAGCCGATCAGCCTGTTCGGTGCACGGCTGCTCACCGGCATCGGGCTCTCCGCGATGACCGCCATCGGCATCACCTATATCGCCGAAATGTATCCGGCCCGCGCGCGCGGCACGTTTCAGGGCTGGGTGATGGGAGTGGGGCTTTGTGGGATACCCGCCGCGGCGCTGGTCGCACGTGTTCTCGTCCCGGCGTTTCCCTTCGGCTGGCGGCTCGTGTTCCTGTGGGGCGGAGCTGCGATCATCTTTCCATGGCTCGCACGCAGCTTAGAAGAATCCCCGCGCTGGTATGAAAAGCGCGGACAACTCGCCGCCGCGGACGAAGCGCTGATGCGCATCGAGAACGCAGCTGTGCGCGAGGCAGGTCCGCTGTCCCCACCTGACCCCTTGGTGGTGGCGCCGCGCGAGGGTCATTTCAAAGAGCTTTTTGCACCGCGCGTGGTGCCGCGCACTTTGATGCTGATGACCGCGTGGATATTCCAGACGCTCGGCTTTTACGGGTTTTCCGCTTGGGTGCCGACGCTTCTGGTCGAACATGGGTTCAAGCTGGCGGAGTCGCTGACTTGGGCTTCTGCCATCCAGCTGCTCGGCGTGCCCGGCGCGTTCATCGCGGGCTTTATCTCGGACCGCTGGCAGCGCAAATATTGGATCACGCTGCTTGCGGTATTCATCGCGACTTGTGGGATGCTTTATGGGCTCACCTTCGAGACCATCTTCATCGTCACCTTCGGCGGCTTGATGACGATGGGTATCCAGGCGTTCGCGCCCATCCTCTATGCCTACACCGCCGAATGTTTCCCCACCGAGATCCGCAGCTCGGGCACCGGGTTTACTTACGGCATCGGCCGGCTTTCCAACGCGTTCGGGCCGCTGGTCATCGCCTTCCTGTACGCGACCTATGGCTATCAGAGCGTGTTCGTGTACATCGCCGCATGCTGGCTGTTCGTGGCGGCCGCCGTCGGGCTGACCGGGCCGCGCACCAAGGGCAAAACATTGGCGTAGGAGCGCTTTCGCCCTTGCGAAAGCGCTCCAGATCACGCTCTGCAAGTCATTGCTTCCGCCACACAGTGCCGTTGGACCAGTCGATCACACCGTTGCTGCCGGAGATCACGCCCAGCATATTCCAGGGCGGTCCCGCGCTCACAGAGATCTCGCTCGTCAAGGTGCCGGTTCCCGTCGCACCCTTGTCGTTCTTGATCTCCAGCTCCTTCCCCGTTTGCGTAATTGTGAAGGCCGAACCCGACCATTGGCAGGCCTTCGCGTCGGGGCCGCATTTGTAGCTGCCGCTGAGGTTCGCCTCTGCGCCTTGAGCACAGGCCGCGCCAAAGATGATTGCCGTTGCAATCAGCGGAGTCGACAGCGTTGCAAATGCCTTCAACATGACTGCCTCCTTCCCGTTGCGCTCACGAATGATATTGGTTGTCGGGCGCGAGCATGGAAATCGGTACATAACCAATGCCCATGCCGTTCTTGCCGACCAGGACCCAGTCATAGCCCTTGACCTTCGCGAGGGCTTGGACGTGCTCGCCGCGCTTCAGTTCGCCGGTGACCTTCGAGTCGAAATAGAAGTGATTGGCGAATGTATTGGTGGGATTGGCGACGACGTAAGTGGTGGCGGGCGTCTCATAACCTTCCGGCGCCTTGGTCACGCCGCCTGCAAATTTCAAACTGTCCGCGGAAATATCCGCCGCGAACACCGCGCCGCCCAAGAAGAGGCCTATCGCCACTCCGCCAAAAAATCCCGATAGCAATTTCAGATAGCGCTTTTCCATGGGTGTCTCTCCTTCCTTGTGTCGTTGTTGCGCGGCCACTCGCATGGCGCGCTTGCTGATTGAAAGTGCCGATTGACATCCGCGGTGCCTTGCGGCGCCGCTAGGGGCTAGCTGTCGTTCTCAAAACTCATAGCCACATTCTCCTTGGAGCCCACGGGTACGAGTTGAGAGGGCAGCATCTGCCCCCGGCCTCATCGGTTGCGCCTTAGCTGGGAATCGATCTCGAAGGTTCAAGACACCTTGCGCAAAATTCATGATTCCGTTCGCGCTGTCGTGAAAGCCGAATGAAGCGGCAATCGCGGGTCCGTTCGCGCTAGAAAGACTTGTGGGAATCATGAAGCGAGGCGAAACGGCAAGCTTGTGCTTAGCCGTTACGTCCACCCGGTACGGGGCCGCCGGGCGGCCCATCCGGTGGCGGGGGAGGAGGCGCGGCGGAACGCTGGAACCCCGGCACCTGATTGCCCCTGGAATACATGCATTGCGCAAAGGCGATGTCGTAGCGGCGCTGCAGGCTGAAACCGGCGCGCTCGGATTGATCCGCGCCGATGGTGCCCCCGATCGCGGCGCCTGAGACCGCGCCGAAGGTGGCGGCATGGCCATCGCCCGTCGCCGCACCCAGAGCAAGGCCCAGTGCCGTGCCGATGGCAGCGCTGCCGAGCGCGCGATTATTGGCTCGATCCGCGAGGCCGGCAACCTGGCTGCTGGCATATTGGCCGCATTCATATTGATCCTGCTGGAACACTTCGAACGGCTTGTAGGGCGCGGGAAAGACGCGGACCGTGGGGCCGACGGGCTGCATGGCGCAGCCGGCAAGCAAACCCAAAGTTCCAATTCCGAAGATCATCCTTGCGGACTTGCGCATAAACGACTCCTACAATTCGTGGGCGCAGACCGCAGCCGATATTTCCCGGCCCGGCCCTTTTTCAAAGCGCCTGCCTAAGCTTATCCCATGGGGAAGCTGAACCGCAGATGAATTCCCGGTGAGCCTTCAAGCCTTCGAAAGTTAACGTCCGTAAGGCAGGTTTTTTGCCGGCAACGATTGCCTCTGGTCTAGCCCGGCGCACGCATGAAATTGCCTTTGCCGATCTCCACCCCGTTGTGGCGCAGGATCGCGTAGGTCATGGCGGTGTGAAAGAAGAAATTCGGCAGCGCGAAGCCGGTGAGGTAATTTTCGCCCTTGAAGCTGCGCGTTTCCCCGCCCAAGGGGATTTTGATGTCACGCTCTTCGGACCCGTCGATCTGGCTAGGCTTGAACTCTTTGACGTAGTCGAGCGTTTTGACGATGCGTGCCTTGAGCTGGTCAATGGTCGTTTCGACGTCGTCAATTTTCAGGGGATCGACTCCCGCAAGACGCGCGCAGGTATTCTTTGCGAAATCGGAGGCGATCTGAACTTGGCGAACGAGAGGAAGCATGTCGGGGAAGAGCCGCGATTGGAGCAGCACTGCGGGATCGAATTTCTTCGCCGCCGCATAGGCCGCCCCTTTGTCGAGACAGGCGGACATCGCGGGCAGGAACTGGAGGAAGACCGGCACGGATGCGCGGTACATGGAAATCGCCATCAGGGAGCTCCTGGCAAAAGGGGTGGTGGAATTGGCGCAGTGTATCTAGGATTCCCCGGAATTTCTGCGGCCGGAATGAAAATATCTCGGATGGCGAGCATGAAGCGGATTCTGGCTCTGGTGGGTGTTGTTGCCTGGACGGTCATCGTATCGCTCCACCCGGCGGATGCCGCTCCCGCAAGCGGGTTTGAAGGACAGTGGACGGGCGAGCAGGCGAACTCGGAGCAGCCCGCTCCGGCCACCGCGACCCTCATCTTCACGGAAGGCTCCGGCGCGCTCGCCGGAATCATGCGCGTGGGCGCGGACGAACTGCCGCTATTCGACGTCAAGGAGAGCGGAACGAGCATTTCGTTCACTCTGGTCATTCCCGGCTCGCCCTATGTCTCGGTTCATTACGCCGGTGCGCGCGCTGGCGACGAAATCCGCCTGATCAGTTCCGAGGAAGGTCACGGCATCTTCACCATGACGGCGCATCGCGCTGGTCAAGCACAAACGGCCTCGTTGCAGCCTGCGGTTCCATCGATCCCACCTGCGCCGCTTCCGCCATCCCGCCCGGCGCTCCCTCCCCCATCCATCGCAGATCCCGCGAACGCCCTGCCCGGAGGGCTCGAAGGCCGTTGGACCGCGCAACAGGCCAGTCCCGGCTCGGCTGCTCCGATCGAAGCGGTGCTGATCTTCACCGGCAATCGCGGAGCCATGCGTGTCGGCGCCGACGAATGGCCATTGTTCGACGTGAAGGAGTTGGGCACGAGCATTGGCTTCACGCTGGTCATTCCGGGAGCGCCCTATGTCACCATTCATTACAGCGGCACCCTGACCGGCGATGGGCTGGAGCTCGCGAGCCTCGATGAAGGCCAAGGAATCTTCAAGCTGACCGCGCGGCGGCGTGCCGACTCCATGCAGGCGCCGCAAGCCCCAACCCTCGCGCCCTCGCCCGTTCCTGGCGCTCCCGGACGGAGCGAGCCGCCGGTGGCTCTGCTCAATCCTCCGCCGCCTGCGCCGGAGGCCCTCCCAGCGCCTCCGCGCGCGCTTCCAGCGGTTCCCAAGATCCCCTCACCGTCGGCGTCGCCGAACAATCTTGCGAAGACGCCTTTGATGGGTTGGGCGAGCCGCGAAAAACTCGGCACCGACATCGAGGACGATGTGATCCGCCAAGCGGCCGAAGGTCTGGACGAAACGGGCTTGCGGACCCTGGGATATGTCACGGTCGAAATCGACGATGGCTGGCAGGGGACACGCGATGCCACGGGCGCACTCCGCGGCAACGAGAAATTTCCCGACATGAAGGCGCTCGGCGATTACATCCATTCCAAAGGATTGAAATTCGGGCTTCAGACCTCGGCGGCGGCTAAGAGCTGTAACGGGTTCGACGGCAGCCTCGGCCATGAAGCCCAAGATGCGGCCACCTTCGCTTCCTGGGGAGTCGATTACCTCATCTATGATATGTGCGGCGCGGATGCGATCTTTGGCACCCAGGCGGAACAGCAGACCGCCTTTCAGAAAATGGCTGAAGCCCTGCGCGCGTCGGGCCGCGAGATCGCTTTGGTCATAAGCCAGAATGGCGCCTTCGATGTAGCGCAATGGGGTGCGAAGACCGGCGCCAATCTGTGGCGCACCGGACGCGATGTGGAACCCAATTGGCAATCCATCACTGAGGCCGGCTTCGCTCAGAACGGCAAGGAAGGTTTCGCCGGACCTGGGCATTGGAATGATCCGGGCCTCCTGCAAACCGGCAATGGCACAATGACGCCGGACGAATACCGCACGCAGCTGAATTTGTGGGCAGTGCTGGCTGCTCCCTTCATGCTTGGAAACGACGTGCGCATCATGACGCGCGAGACGCTCGCGACCCTGACGAATGAAGAGCTCATCGCGGTCGATCAGGATCCGCTGGGCAAACAGGGAAAACGCGTTTCTCAAGACGGCGCGACGGAAGTTTGGGCTCGTCCTTTGGCGGACGGATCGACGGCGGCCGCGTTCTTCAATCGCGGCGATCAGAGCGCCGCTGTCGCGGTATCGTGGCAACAGCTTGGAATCGATGGGCCGCGCCGCATGCGCGATGTTTGGTGGCATCAGAATCTCGGCACCGCGAACGAGCGCTATGTCGTGTTCCTGACGCCGCACACCTCACTGCTGTTGAGGATGAGTCCCTGACGCGCCGTACACGGAATAGCGCTACTGCGGCTTCGCGCTGCTCTCGCTGAGAATCCGCGTGAGGAGAGCGGGCGTGGCGAAGCCGTCCGCCGGCAGCC
>Ga0209488_10003801_pt1 | contig 12002 bp, 10 predicted proteins | sample Rivendell_Oct201_8_FD_188349 | JGI IMG/M metagenome (GOLD analysis project Ga0209488, IMG submission 188349) | Vadose zone soil microbial communities from the Eel River Critical Zone Observatory, Northern California, USA -... | ecosystem: Environmental > Terrestrial > Soil > Vadose zone >...
GTGACGCCCGCGGACAAGCTCCGGCTTGCGATGTCAGACATCGAGGTTGAGCTCGACGAGCGCACCAAGTGGTTCGAGGAGCACGGTCGGCTGCTCGAGGCTCAGCGCCTCCGGCAGCGCACGAACTTCGACCTCGAGATGATGCGCGAGACCGGCACCTGCGCAGGTATCGAGAACTACTCCCTGCACCTCACGCGCCGCAAGCCCGGCGAGGCTCCGTACACGCTGATGGACTTCCTGCCGGACGACGCGCTCATCTTCGTCGACGAGTCGCACGTGGCCGTGCCGCAGATCGGCGGCATGCTCGGTGGCGACCGCTCGCGCAAGGCGGCTCTGGTCGAGTATGGGTTCCGGCTGCCCAGCGCATTTGACAACCGGCCTTTGAGCTTTGACGAATGGGAGGAGCGCGCCCACGACGTCGTCTACGTCTCGGCCACTCCAGGTGATTACGAGATGCGTCGCTCGCAGCGCACTGTGGAGATGGTGGTACGGCCGACGGGCCTGGTCGATCCGACGGTCGAGGTGCGACCGACCGAGGGCCAGATCGACAACCTGCTCGCTGAGGTCAAGAGACGGGCCGAGCTCGGCCATCGATCGCTCGTGACCACGCTCACGAAGCGTTTCGCCGAAGACCTGGCCGACTACCTGCGCGAGTACGGCGTCAAGGTGCGGTACCTGCACTCCGAGCTTGACGCGATGGAGCGCCTCGACGTGCTCCGCGACCTGCGCACCGGGGCGGTCGATGTCGTCGTCGGCATCAACCTCCTGCGCGAGGGACTCGACCTGCCTGAGGTCGCGTTCATCGGCATCCTCGACGCCGACAAGGAGGGCTACCTGCGCGCGTACCGGTCGTTCATCCAGACGATTGGGCGAGCTGCCCGCAACGTCGAAGGCCACGTCGTCATGTACGCGGACAAGATCACGGACTCAATGCAGCGGGCCCTCGAAGAGACCGATCGCCGGCGAAACAAGCAGATCGCCTACAACGCGGAGCGCGGCATCACGCCCGAGACCGTCAAGAAGGCGATCTACCAGCTCGAGATCAACCAGAACGACCTCAAGGCGGATGCGGTCGAGATCATGGCCGGAGCGGGCGTGCCACGCGAGGACCTGCTGGCGATCGTGCGTGACCTCGAGAAGGAGATGCGCCGCCTCTCGAAGGAGCTGCAGTTCGAGGACGCCGCCCGGGTGCGCGACCGGATCATCCTGCTGCGCAAGCGCCTGTCTGGCGAGGTCACCGGTAACGAGAACGACGGGGATGTCGCACTGGCGATCGCCGCGGCGCCCAAGCAGAAGACCATGGTTCGTGGTTACAGAGCCGGCCGGCGAGGCCGGTGAGGAACGTCAAGCGCGCTGAAGGCCTCCTCGCCGCGAAGCCGGACGGATGGATGCAAATGCTTGGCGCTCGCATCAGCGAGGCTGAGCCCGGTCGCGTCGTGCTCGAGCTCGAAGCGGGCCCGCGGCACCGCCACGGTGGTGGGGTGGTCCAGGGCGGTGTGATCACCCAGATCGCCGATGCGGCGATGGGGATGTCGCTTGCGACCCTTCAAGAAGACGGGCTGTGGAATACCACGATCGAGCTCAAGATCAACTTCATTCGGCCGGTGATCTCGGGGCGCATCCGCGCCGTCGGACGGGTCGTCGAGATCAAGCAGACCTTGATGTTCGGCGAGGCTGATGTCCTCGACGAACAGGGCAGGCTCGTGGCGCGTGCCTCGTCGACATGCTTGCCCGTCCCGGAGGGCCAGGGTCGTGAGTGAGCTGAAGACTCCTTCCAGGGCGTGGAGTTGGCTGGGCCTGGAGACCGTCGAGACTGGAGAAGGCACCGCAATCGTCGAGATGAAGACCACGGAAGACATGGCGAACCACTCCGGTTTTGTCCATGGTGGGATGATCAGCGCCCTGGCTGATTCGGCCATGGGCCGGTCACTACGGACGCTGAAGCCCGGCGTCGTGCGTGCGATGAGCTTTGACTTGAAGCTCAACTTCATCTCCGCCGCCAAGCCTGGCCAGACGCTGCGGGCAGTCGGGCGGGTGGTTCACGCGGGCCGGCGCACCGTCGTGACGGAATGCAGAGTTGAAGGCCCGGCCGGAAAGCTCGTCGCCACGGCCAGTGGAACGTTTTCAGTCACCAGAGAAAAGGAATAGTTAGTAACCAAGTGCCCATCGACCACATCACGATCCGCGGCGCGCGAGAGCACAACCTGAAGAACGTCACGCTCTCGATCCCGCGTGACAAGCTCGTCGTCTTCACCGGGCTCTCGGGCTCCGGGAAATCGTCGCTCGCCTTCGACACCATCTACGCCGAGGGGCAGCGCAGATATGTCGAGTCCCTCAGCGCATACGCCCGGCAGTTCCTGGGTCAGATGGAAAAGCCCGACGTGGACACCATCGAAGGACTGTCTCCCGCGATCTCGATCGATCAGAAGGGAACCTCGAAGAACCCACGCTCGACAGTCGGCACCGTCACCGAGGTTTACGACTATCTCCGACTTCTGTACGCGAGGATTGGCCACCCGCACTGTCCCGTGTGCGGCCGAGAGGTCAGCCGTCAGACAGTTGATCAGATGGCGGACCACGTTGAGAAGCTGCCCAAGGGCACCCGCTTGATGGTCCTGGGTCCCATCGTCAAGGGCCGCAAGGGCGAGTACAAATCGCTGATCGACGATGTTCGGAAGTCCGGATTCGTAAGGGTGCGTGTCGATGGCAACCTGTACGAGATCACCGAATCGATCCCCCTCGACCGCAACAAGAAGCACGACATACAGGTCGTCGTGGACCGCATCGTCGTCGGTCCGGAGCAGCGCACTCGACTGGTGGAGTCGATCGAGACCGCGGCTCGCCTCGGCGGCGGCCTGGTGATCATCGTCCCGGACAAGGGCGACGAGATCCAGATGTCGATGGACTACGCGTGCCCGTACGACGGCACGAGCGTGTCAGAGCCTGAGCCGCGGAACTTCTCGTTCAACAGCCCTCACGGGGCATGCCCAACCTGCACGGGCATCGGCTTCCAGCTCGTGGTGGATGGAGATCTCATCGTGCCCGATCCATCGCTGTCCCTGCGCGATGGCGCGATCGCGGCGTGGAGCCGGTCGCAGTTCTTCTATCCCGAGCTGCTGGAGTCGGTGAGCAAGTACTTCGGCATCGACATGAACAAGCCCTGGTCGAAGCTGTCCAAGCCGCAGCGCGACGTGCTGCTCAATGGCACGGGCGACAAGAAGATCCGGTTCGGCTACAAGAACCAGTACGGACACTCGCGCTGGTACGAGGCGCCGTTCGAAGGTGTGATCGCCAACCTCCAACGCCGGTACCAGGAGACGCAGTCCGAATACCTGAAGGCCGAGCTCGAAAGGTACATGTCGGACAAGCCATGTCCGGCGTGCAAGGGTCGCCGTCTCAAGCCTGAATCGCTGGCGGTCACGGTCGCGAACCACAACATCGCCGAGGTCTGCGTGCTCCCTGTGAGCACGGCGATCAGCTTTTTCGACAACCTCGAGCTGAGCGACCGAGAGCAGCTCATCGCCCGGGGGATCTTGAAGGAGATCCGCGAACGCCTGCAGTTCATGATCGACGTCGGTCTCGAGTACCTGACGACAGAGCGCGCGGCCAACACGCTTTCGGGCGGGGAGTCGCAGCGTATCCGTCTGGCGACCCAGATCGGCTCGAAGCTGATGGGTGTGCTCTACATCCTCGATGAACCATCGATCGGGCTGCACCAACGCGACAACCGGCGCTTGATCAACACGCTGGTGCGGCTGCGCGACCTCGGGAACACGCTGATCGTCGTCGAGCACGATGAGGAGACGATCCGTTCCGCCGACTACATGGTCGACATCGGTCCGGCCGCCGGCGAGCATGGCGGCCAGATCATCGCCGCGGGAACGGTCGAAGAGGTGCTGCGCGATCCCAACTCGCTGACCGCGGCTTTTCTGCGTGGAGATCGCATGATTCCGGTCCCAGCGCGCCGGCGCGCCGGCAGCGGCAAGCGGCTGGTGATTCGCGGAGCGCGCGCGAATAACTTGAAGGACATTGATGTCGCGTTCCCGCTGAGCACGTTCGTCGCCGTGTCGGGCGTGAGCGGCTCGGGCAAGTCGTCTTTGGTGACGGACATTCTCAGCCGCAAGGTCGCACAGCACTTCTTCAGGGCGAAGGACCGGCCGGGTCCTCACGAGGCGGTCGAAGGCCTGGAGCATCTCGACAAGGCGATCGACATCGACCAGTCGCCGATCGGCCGCACGCCGCGATCCAACCCAGCGACTTACACCGGCATGTTCACGTACATGCGCGAGCTTTTCGCGCAACTTCCCGAGGCCAAGATGCGGGGCTACAAGCCGGGCCGGTTCAGCTTCAACGTGCGCGGTGGCCGGTGTGAGGCGTGCCAGGGTGACGGAATCATCCAGATCGAGATGCACTTCCTGCCCGATGTGTACGTGCCTTGCGAGGTGTGTCATGGGACGCGCTACTCGCGCGAGGTGCAGGAGGTGAAGTTTCGCGGGCACTCCATCTCGGACGTTCTCGAGATGACTGTCGATGAGGCGATCGAAGTCTTTGAGAACGTGCCGCGTATCAAGGTGAAGCTGAAGACGCTGCAAGACGTTGGTCTCGGCTACATCCGCCTCGGCCAGCCGGCGACGCAGCTGTCGGGCGGTGAGGCCCAAAGGGTGAAGCTGTCCGCCGAGCTTTCGCGCCGGGACACGGGGCGGACGCTTTACCTGCTTGACGAACCAACCACCGGCCTTCATTACGCAGACGTCGAGCGGCTGCTCGTCGTGCTCCACCGGCTGGTGGACCATGGGAACACCGTTGTCGTCATCGAGCACAACCTGGACGTCTTGAAGACGGCGGACTGGCTGATCGACCTCGGTCCTGAGGGCGGGGAGAAGGGTGGCTACGTGATCGCCGAGGGGACGCCCGAGCAGGTGGCGGGGAACCCCGCCTCCTCGACCGGCGAGTTCCTGCGCGAGCCGCTGGCGAAAGCTGGACGGCGTCCGGAGAAGTCGAACGGAGCGGTGCGCGCTCGCGAATCGAAACGTCGCACGTCCGGCCGTCGCGTCAAAGTAGCCGTCTGAAAACCGAGAGCGCCACAACTTACGGCGCGCTGCTGCGCGTCCCTGGCTTCGCGCGGCTGTATGCCGGCTTGCTGCTCGGTCGCGTTGCGGGGTCGATGGTCACGGTGACGCTCGTCCTGTTCGTGCTCGCCCGCTATCACTCCCCTCAGCTCGCCGGAGCCACCGCATTCTTCAGCCTGTTTCCGGGTCTGGTCGTCTCGCCCGTGGCGGGCGCGCTGCTCGACCGGCACGGCCGCGGTCGGCTGGTCGTGCTCGACTACTTGACCGCCGCCATAACGGTCGCGCTCCTTGCCGCGCTCTCGACCGGCCGCCTCCTTCCCTGGGGAGCGCTCCTTGCGATTGTGGGATTTGCTTCGCTCACCAACCCGCTCAGCAACTCAGGCGCTCGCTCGCTGTTTCCGATGATTGCGCCGCGCCACCTCTGGGAGCGGGCGAACGCGCTGGACAGCAGCGGTCACGTCGTCGCTCAGCTTGTCGGGGCACCCGTGGCAGGCCTCCTGATCGGCATCGTCGGACCGGAGTGGGCACTGGCCGCGTGTGGCCTTGTCTTCGCTGCGGCAGCGGTGGTCATGCTCCGGCTCCCCGAGCCGGCCACGACCGCCGTGAGCGAGGGGTCGATCTGGTTGAACGCCTGGCGCGGCCTCCAGTACGTCATGCGAAATGCCACCCTGCGAGGCCTGGCGATGACGCTGATCACCTTCAACCTGAGCTGGGGGATTCTCGCGATCGCCGTTCCGGTGCTCATCCTGGATCGCCTACATCAGGGACCGGCGACCGTCGGTTTCGTGTGGGGGGTGATGGGCGCGGCCGGGCTGATCTCTGCCCTTCTCGCGGGACGCATGTCCAGTCTCGGGCGCGAAAGGCAGCTGATGTTCGTCACCATCCTGGTCAGCGCCGCCGGCATCGCGCTGCTGCCATTCGCGACCGCCCTGCCTCTCGTCATTCTCGCGATCGTCATCTTTGGAGCTGCCAACGGGCCTTTCGACATCGGGCTCTTCACGCTTCGTCAGAGACGGACCGACCCCGCCTGGTTCGGCCGCGCTTTTGCGGTCTCGATGTCGATCAACTGGGTCGGGACCCCGGTGGGCTCAGCGCTGGCCGGAACGTTGATCGGCTGGTCGCTGAACGTCGCCCTGTGGGCTGCGGTGCTCGCGGCGCTTGTGGCCGCCGTGTTCCCGCTCCTCGCTCTGCCAGCGCGTGACGAGCCCGCCTAGCGCGGGTTGAGGAAGAAGATTCCGATGCCGAGCACGAAGACCAGGAAAAGCACCCCGATGATCAAAAGGAAGATGAGGACCAGGTGGGCGGCTCCGATGATCATGCCGGCGGTGGCGATGCCCATGCCCTTTTCGCCCGTCTCTTTGATCTGCTTGCGCGCCATGTATCCGGTGATGAGCGCGATCAGAGCGACCGTGAAGCCGCCCAGGGCCGGAACGACGTGCGCGAAGAACGATCCGATCCCGGTGGCCAGGCTGACGATGGCCAGCGTGTTGGTGCGCGTCTCCGCCGCCGGTGCGTAGCTGGGGCCCATGGGGCCGGGCGGGACCGAGGTCGTAGGCGCGGACTCCTGGCCGGCGACTCGCGTAGGCGAGCTTGAGGGCTCAGCTGGAAGGTTGCTTGGCGTGCTGCTCACAGAGTCAGTTTACGGGCCCACCGAAGGGCTCGGTCGTGCCCCCGGATGCGTGGCCGCAAAGGCAAAGACGAAGACGAAGAACGCCACGTAGACAAGGATGAAGAGAAGGGTGAGGGCGATCGCCGCGTAGCCCGCGATCAGGCCGACAAGCGCGAGGGTGGCGCCTCCCTCGCCCGTCTGCTTGATCTGGTGCCGCGCCACATGTCCGGTGACGACAGCGATCAGCCCCCCGAAGCACCAGCTTCCGATGATCGTCGACGCGCCGAAACACACGCTCACGATGGCCCAAGGGTTGTAGGGTCGCGAGACCGAAGGCTTGTAACCGGGAGGTGGTTGCGGCGCCAGGGGCCCGGACCCTGCCTGCATGCCGCAAGTCTATGACTGCCCGGCCTTGACTCCTACCTAGAATCGTTTCACGTGGCGGTTTCACTGGAGGATGCGGTCAAGCGGCGCCTGCAAGCGGTGCCGGACTCACCTGGCGTCTACCTGTTCCGCGACAACAAGACCCAGGTCATCTATGTCGGCAAGGCGCTGCGCCTGCGCGACCGACTCCGCTCGTACTTCACCCCGGGCTACGCGCCGACTGCGCAGGTGGCCGAGCTCATGCGAAAGGCGACGGACTTCGAATTCGTCACCACCGCCAACGAGGTTGAGGCGCTTGTTCTGGAGAACAGCCTCATCAAGAACTACCGGCCTCGTTTCAACATCCGCCTCAAGGACGACAAGAACTATCTCTACCTGAAGCTGCCGATCACCGAGGAGTTCCCGCGTGTCCATTACTCACGCCGCGTGCAGAACGACGGCGCGCGGTACTTTGGGCCTTACACCTCCGCGCTGTCCCTGCGTGGCACGGTCAAGTCGATCCGCCAGCTGCTTCCGTTCAGGACGTGCTCGGATGAGATCTTCAAGCAGGGCAAGGTTTGCCTGGACTTTCACATCAAGCGCTGTCCCGGTCCATGTGAGAGGCGGATCAGCGCGGAGGATTACAAGGCTCGAATCAACGAGGTTGCGCTGTTCATGGAAGGCCGCTCAGACCTGCTGGTTCGCGAGCTGAAGGAGCGCATGGAGGATGCGGCTACCAGGCTCGACTTCGAGAACGCGGCGCGCTACCGAGACCAGCTCCAATCGATCGAACGGATCGCCGACAGGCAGAAGGTCCTCACGCACAGCCGCGACGACCAGGACCTGATCGCCTACGCCCGTCACGGTCGTGAGGTGTTCGTCGAGGTTGCGTATGTCCGGCAGGGCAAGATGGTCGGCCACGACGGGCATGCTCTGGATGGCGCCGGCGAGGCTCCGGAGGGGGAGCTGTTGCGCGGCTTCTTGCTCCAGTACTACGCGAGCGCAACACACGTGCCGCGCACGGTCATCGTGCCAGGGGCGGTCGATGAACCCGACCTCCTCACGGGCTGGTTGAGCCAGAAGCGGGGCGGCCCGGTGGCGATCGAGGTCCCTCAGCGCGGACGCAAGAAGGCGCTGGTCGGGCAGCTGGCTGAGACCGCCGCACAGGAGCTCGAGCAGCTGCGCATCCAGGCCGATTACGACCGCAGCCGGACCGAGCCGATGCTCGCCGCGCTGGCCGAAGCGCTCGAGCTGGAGATCCCGCCGAAACGCATCGAGTGCTATGACATCTCCAATATCCAGGGAGATTCGGCGGTCGGCGCGATGGTCGTGTTCGAAGAGGGCAGGCCGCGCAATGACCACTACCGCCACTTCAGGATCAAGTTCGTCCCTGGCCCCAACGACTTCGCGATGTTGCAAGAGGTCTTGCGTCGCCGGCTCGAGCGACTCGAATCGGCCCAGCGCCGCGAGGAAGCCGACGTGGTTGGCGATCGCTCGTTCACGAGCCGGCCGGACCTCATCCTCATCGACGGAGGGCGCGGCCAGCTGAGCGCGGCTCTCGAGGTGCTCGAAACGGCCGGGTTTGCGGACATTCCGACTTTTGCGCTCGCCAAGGAGCGCGAGGAGATCTTCGCGCCGGGGCGCGCGGAGCCAATCGTCCAGGAGCACAACTCGCCTGGCATGTTCCTCGTCCAGCGGATCCGCGACGAGGCTCATCGCTTCGCGATCACCCACCACCGCAAGGTTCGTTCGCGCAAGGCGCTGACGTCGCCGCTGGATTCGGTGGAGGGCATCGGTCCGGCGCGCAAGCGCGCCCTCCTGCGACACTTCGGCTCCGTGCAGGCGATCCGCGACGCGCCGGTGGAAGACATCGTGAAGCTCGGAGTTCCAGAGCGCCTGGCGAAACGACTCAAGGAAACGTTGTGACACTCGTCATAGTCGGCGGTGGGACGGAACCCGAGCTCGAAGAGGGTCTGGGCGTCCTCCTCGACTCTGGTTTTCAGCTCGCGCGCTGGCTTTCGCCGTGGGATGAAGCTGACGCCGTCCTCCCGCTGCGCGGCGACTCGGTGACGGTGCTGAAGGACGCGGATGCGCAAAACATCAAATACGTGTTGGTCCACGTCGGTGCGGCTGATGGGCGAGCCGGGGGCAGCCATGACCGCGCTCACCATCGAGTCGACGTTGCGCAATTGCGCGAGCTGGCCCATCAGCTGCGCTCGCGAGAGCGCCTTCTGATCACCTGCCTCGCCTTCGGATACAAGAACGGCATCCCCGACGGCGCGTCGTGGGTGGTCGACGTCCGCCTGCTCGAGAACCCCTACTGGGTGGATGAGCTGCGGCCCCTGGACGGTCGCGATCCCCGCGTCAGCGATTACGTGATCAAGCAACCCGCGGCCCAGCAGCTGCTGGGAAACCTGGAGACGACGCTGCGCGCTGCCATCCCGCACTACCGCGAACGGGGTCGCTCCCAGCTCGTGGTTGCCTTCGGCTGCACGGGCGGACGTCACCGGTCGGTGTCGATGGCTCGCGAGATGGCGGCTCGACTGAAGAGCGTGGACGGCATCGACGTCGAGTTCACCGCCCGAGATATTTGACACGCGCCCTCGTGCTCGGCGGCGCCGGTTTCATCGGGGTCGCCGCGTGCAAAGAGCTGATGCGGCGCGGCATCGAGACCATCGCGGCCGGCCGAACGGAAAGGCCGTACGGCGTGTTCACAAGCTACGTCACGGTCGACCGGTTTGACGAGGAGCAGTTGAAGGCGACGCTGGACTCGGTGCGGCCCGACGTGCTGCTCGACCTCGCGTGTTTCACGCCGGCGGAGATCGACGTCGCAATGCGCCTCTTCAAGGGCGAGCGCTACGTCTTTGTTTCGACTGGCGTGTACCCCCACCTGAACGGAAGGCCAGCTCGCGAGGAGGATTTCGTCCCGCTGGAAGGGAACCCGCCAGACACGCTGGACTACCTCGAAGGTAAGCGGTGGTGTGAGACAGCGCTTGCGCGCTCTCGCGATTTTCCTTGGACCGTGATCCGCCCTCCAGCTGTATTCGGGCCGGCGGATCACACGCTGCGCATCGCGGCGTACATGCAGCGAGTTGAAGATGGCGGTCCGTTGCTGGTGCCGGTCGAGTCGTACGAACGGCAGGCTGGCCTTTCCTGGGTCAAGGACATCGGCTACGCGTGCGCGCTCGCATGCGACCTTCGCAAAGACCTGACGCGCAAGGCCTACAACGCGGCCTTCGAAGGCGTCAGCGTACGAAGCCTCATCGAAGGAATCGCGCGGGCGATGGGCAAACCCGCCCGCCTGCACCCGATACCGTTCGCACAGCTGCCTGACGGCGCGAGCCCATATGGGCCCGATCCGCGCCGGTCCGCGGGATACGTCCTGGATCGGGCACGAAACGAGCTCGGCTTCGAACCCTCAGCGCTCGAGGATGCGCTGGCGGAGACGCTGGCCTGGTACCGCGTCGCCCGACCATCACACCCGGGCTATGCGAATCGAGCCAAGGAGCTCGCGCTCGCGCCTTGAACCATCGTCGCCGATGCGCTCGCTTGGCACCAAACGTGCGTATCGCGAGTCTTCATAAGGCTCGCTTGGTGGGCGATCTCATGCGGTGGACGCAACACCTGCTGCTGACGACTCTTCCAGGAACTGAGCCAGTCTCTTGGCTGGCGACTTCCAGCCAAGGGTTTCACGAGGTCTTCCATTGAGCTCGGCGGCGACTTTATCCAAGTGTTCCTGCGTGTAACGACCCACAGTCTTGAACCGAGGAAAGTACTGGCGAAGGAGCCCGTTGGTGTTCTCGTTGGTGCCCCGCTGCCAAGGGCTCTTTGGATCACAAAAGTAGACCTGGACACCGGTATCGACGGTGAAGCGAGCGTGCTGTTTCATCTCCCGGCCCTGGTCCCAAGTCAGCGAGCGGCGCAGGTTCTCGGGCAGGGTGAGGATCTTTTGGGTCAGGCCGAGACGGGCGCTCTCGGCGTTGATGCCGGAGGGGAGCTTGAAGAGCATTACAAAGCGAGTGCTCCGCTCGACCAAGGTTCCGATCGCGGTGGTCGGGGTGCCAAGCAGAAGGTCCCCTTCCCAGTGACCGGGTACAGCCCTGTCGGCAGCCTCGGCTGGGCGCTCGCTGATGAGGATCATGTCCTTGATCTTCCCCTGCTTGGTTGCCTCTCGCTTTTTGGGTTGTCGAATCTGGTGACGTCGGCGTAGGTGCTTGGCGAGCTCCTTGCGCAGGGCGCCGCGGCCCTGCACATAGAGGGTGAGGTAGATCGTCTCGTGAGAAACCTGCATTCCTGGCTGCCCTGGATACTCCTCTTTTAGGAACCGGGAGATCTGCTGCGGAGACCAGTTCGCCTCGAGGCGAGTTATGACTTCCACCCGCAGTGCCTCGCAGACTCTCAACTTTGCCCGCTTGGGTCGCCGGCCTCGGCTCAGTGCGGCCTGCTCGGCACTGCCAGCTCGATAGCTCTGACGGCCGTGATTGCGCGTCACCTCTCGCGAGACCGTCGACGGGGACCTACCAATCCGAACCGCAATCGAACGCAGCGAGTCGGCGGCAGCCAAGCCGCGTGAAATCTCCTCACGCTCCTGCAGCGTTAGCCCAATCCGCGACCTCTTCCTTGGCCGGGGGCGAATGCCGCCGGCGTCATGGATGTAGCTTCGGACGGACTTCACGTACCGGCCCAGGTGGCGAGCGATACGCGTCACCGACTCGCCAGCTGCTCGTCGTGCCCACAGCTCCGCCATTTGGGCGTCCGTGAGCCGCCTCTGTCGCGGTCTGTACTTTCCTCGCTTCAATGACACCTCCTTCCTGCAGGCAACCTTGCCTGCTATTCATGAGGTGTTGCGTTGACCCCTTGAGGCCGCACGCCACAAGCGCGGAACCCGCGCCATCTAAGCGCATGTTTGGCGGGCGATCTCATGCGGTGGACGCAACACCTGCTGCTGACGACTCTTCCAG
>Ga0209488_10003804_pt1 | contig 11991 bp, 11 predicted proteins | sample Rivendell_Oct201_8_FD_188349 | JGI IMG/M metagenome (GOLD analysis project Ga0209488, IMG submission 188349) | Vadose zone soil microbial communities from the Eel River Critical Zone Observatory, Northern California, USA -... | ecosystem: Environmental > Terrestrial > Soil > Vadose zone >...
GGTGATATCACAGAGGAGAGAAGACCCTACCTTTCGCGGTATCAGAGCAAATGAGGAAGAGTAGATCAAGACACCAATAAGAAAAGCGTTCCCGCGAGACCCCCCGCACTGGTTCCGTGCTACCCATCCTTTTGCTGTCAGCCTTGCCACGCCGCGCGTCGGACTTGCCCTGCTGCGGTGGGCTAGTCGGCGTAGGCAGGTAGTCTTCATCCGGTTCGTGTTGCAGTAGCCGCGAACCCTGTTGTAGGACCTTGGCCAGGTGCGTGATGAGATAGTCAGGGACGCGGTCCGACGCAAGGTATAACGTCTGTTTCAAGAGACGTGATCAAGGATAGGTCAAAAATTTCTTCCTCTTCTTTCTCAGCGAGTGAAAAGGTATCTGCGGCCGAACTGATTTGTGCTTCGAGATCAGAAGGAAATCAGGTCACTGGTTTCAGCTTAGAGCGCACCAGTCTGCCAGGATGCCACCGCGGTAAACTGGGAACGAGACTAGGCCTGGGGTGATCCCACACCTCTTTGACTTCTCGTCACATGCATACCATCTCCTTATCAATAATCCAATCCCGATATTACTGTAGAAACCTCTTGGCTGGACTCGTCGCTCTGCGATTCCTCCCAAGCATTACACGAGAAGGCAGCCCCAGAATGTGTGTCTATACTTTCCGTAGCGTCCGCGAGTGACATAGTTCTTGGGCACACTGGCATGCCGCCGCCCGGGCGACTGGAAGGACGGTGCGACGTTCTGGGTACAGCTCGTTGGGGTTCATAGGCCCCATCCATTCCACCTCCCATGAACTAGCTCTAACAAATCTCCTTTAGGATGTTGTAAAAACTTCGAAACCCCATTAGGACGAGTACTGGGAGCCGGTAGATCGGAGGGAGGTGATGATGATGAAATAGACTTCAAGATCATCTACGATACTGTGGTTCAGGTTTACGATCTCCCTTCTATGAGTCATTCGGCACGACAACGACGAGGACGGTAAATGGTTTCGGGACTAGGCACGAATAAGGCTACAGCAAAACCAAAGACAAAAGTGGGATTATGAAGAGGAGATCTGAATTGATGACGGTACTTCATTTCACCACATAGAGTCAAGCCTTCCAGCTGACTAAAAGTAGGAATCACGCTCCCGAATCAGTGCCCCCAAACCTTTCAGCAGGTATATGCTTCGCTAGCAGGTACGATCCCTTTCTTTCCAAAAAGCGGTGCGTCACGTGATTCGGGCGAAAATGTTGGTTAAGCCGGTGAGTAAACACCGCCTTGCTGGTGGCGGCGGCGGCGGAGGAGGAGGAGGAGAGAGTATCACATTCGGAATGCGCAAGAGGGTGCCAGGAGGCGGAGAATCGGCGAGGCATGTGCCCGAAGGGACAGAGTCGTGAGAAGACCCCGACAGCTAAGAGTAGGATCATCCATAAGCAGAGAATAGGGGCTACGAAATAGTTGAGGCACGAGAGGCTGTCACACCTGTGGATACGAAAAACTTGAAGACTTCCAGCAGACCAGGTCAATACCGGTGGGGAAGTGACAAGGCGTGGCAAACCAAGTGGAAGGATAGTCGTCCTTGCAAGGAACCATGAGTTGTGCAACGCCTACCGAGCCACTTGTGACTGAAGATGAGAAATCGAGCGTTCGGGAGGTAAGACCAGAACAGGCCAGCGCTTCGTCAACGAGTTCACCGTGCCCGAACACGAAACAAAGACGAGTTGAAATGACAGCGACCAGAATTGATGTGAACCCATGATGCGACTGTATTGTTCTCTGTGTCTGGGGGTATGGAAGAGAAATCGTCGATCATCGTCATCACTGAGAGCGGAGCCTAGGCTCAATGTCACCGTGGGCTAGGACGTGAAGACGTGACGGATAATTTGGCACTCGACGGACAGGGACTGTTGCGCGGACCCTTAAAATTTCAGCTTCTGGGTTTTCAAGGACGTCTGCAGTACAATGGCTCACTGTCTGTTGCAAACCTCCTGTTGAAGCATCGAACGAAGTTCAACGACGATTGGCGCGCTCGAGCGACGGCGATTCAGAGTGTCTCCGTTGACTGTGACAGGGCTCCAGGCGATGCACGAGCGGAGTCGGGTCAGAAGAGTCTGTCATCGATGAATAAGGCTCATCTGACTCTTCTGACCCGACCATGAGCGAGCTTGAACGACGGAGACTAGGACCTGACAGGTGAGGGCTGGTTGGCTACGACGACTACGAATGCCAGCCATGCATATTGACGCGCGGTTTTGAAGCAAGACTTGTAACAAGGGGTCGAAACTAAAAATCGAGGTAAAAAGTGAGTCCGAAGTCGTCTGCGCTGATCCGGTCGGGGTGACAACGGCTTCTGCGGCAGGAACGTAATCCGCATCTGCATTATGTCCGCCACTGAACTGAGAAGATGCCGCACCATTCATGATCGTCGTCCACAACGTTCATCTATCAGAGGTGCGTAAGGGAATTGCCTAATAATAAGGGTGACGTACACTCTCTACACCTAACATTTCTTCCTGATCTGGGACGGCGCACATGTACAGTCATACAATTCAACGTGGCAGAGAGTCTGGAGACCGTAATTGTGGGTTTCTATTCATGGATCATGGGATTGGCGTCCCTTTGAGAGGATTCCCATCGACAAGCTTGGCCCGCACCGTGCTTCCAGGTTTACTGAAGTCGATCTCAGGTTCGTCACTCACCAGAAATCACCGCCTAATCATCGGTCCTGTGCTACGACCACGTTCCCTAACCGTGTGCTCCTGTTAGGGAATATGGACGTCAATAGCTCCAGGTGGCCCGAAGGATATTACAAGTATATCTAGTCTGGCATCAGGCCCCGATCAAACTTCAAGCTTCAAACCTTCTTCAGAGATCAACGACCGACCAGCACATCCGAGGATCTTACTAACCTAGATCAATGTGCTTCTTCCACTGCTCGCTAAAAAGAGTGATGGTGAGGAAGGATGTTGATTATCCACGGCGCCTGTCCTGGGCGTATGGTTGCACCTCCTTAAGGCAACGCTTTGGGCATCTATCACGGGTCATGCTGAGCTGTCAGATGCTGAGAGTTCATCGCTGGGCGAGCGGCTGGACTCTGGAGGAGCTCTACTAGGGCTCACCTATGATGAAAGCCTTGGATCACCCTGAGCTGAAGCCTCCACCGCACTTTGATTGGAGTGTTTCCATGGAGGTGTGGGGGCAAGGGCACCGTCCCGGAACTCGATCGAGCTTGAACGATTTGAGACCGAAAGGGCTTGTGGTCCATCCCGACGTTGGCACCTTGGTGGGTGAGGAGAAAGTTACGTAGACGGCCCCTAGGGGTACCTCGTCCCCTGCTCGGCAATGGAGTGGTACCATTCTGTCGTTCTGTCCACGTCGGCGGAATCCTGACGAAGACAGGTTCCCTTCTCCCGAAGAGGTGTACGAGTGGTCTCGGTCTCACATCAGGGCCCGGGTCCTCGAGTTCAACCTGTCCACGAGGACTCAGTCCCAGCACAGATGCCCTAGGGCGACGGTGGGGTAATCCGGGATAATGGCAACTCGCGGTCCGTGACCGTAAAAGCTGATTGGAGTGTGAACGCTTTCTCCCTTCCCCCCTTCCCACTCCCCCCCCACCAGCATCACTATGCAAGTGAATGTCACCCCACAACCAGCATCCCTCATCACTCTCCTCGCGATCCTCGCCCGTGTGAATGCTCTCTCCCTTCCCCCTCCTACTCTTCCCCCCACCAGTATCGCTATGCAAGTGAATGTCACACCACAACCAGCATCCCTCATCGCTCCCCTCGCGATCCTCGCCCTTTTCATGGTCCTCTGCGTCTGGGCGTGTTTTAAAAAATCGAAGGCCCTGTTCGTTTATCCATGGAACCGTAATTTCCTTTCCCTCCTTCTCAGACGTGGCCCGTTCTCATTCCTTTACTCTATTACCTGTAGAATTGGCTGCTACCTTCCGTGGCATCATGAGAACACCGTCCCCTTTCCAACTCTTCCGGCTAGTAGCAAACGCCCTCAACCCGATCGGCACATACGGCCATTTCATGGAATGGCTATCCACCATCCGACGGGACACACACTTCCCATGGACAGCAGCCACCATCACGGACCCCATCAGCGCTTTTATAGAATGGCTGTCGTCTCAAGTTAACCCGCTGTTGCAGTGGGTGGCAGACGTTGTCAATTACCCCGCGTTTCGCGATGTCATGGAAAGCCTACTACCCTCCTTCCGAGTCCGACTCAACACACTTCCGGGTCTCCAATGGGCAGCAGGCCTTGTCTTTGACACTGACAACCCTGGCGCTGTTCCCCACTCACCCGGAGCCGTCAGGGCTGTGAATGCCGGCACAGAGACTGTTTGACGCCAATCCCCCTGCCACTTTTTTCTAAGGGATTTGTGAGCGCGATCGTTGGAATACAGAAAACGCGAAACGGCCGGTATTGGCCAATGCCAAGCAGTTTTTTTTTTTTCGCAGACACTCCTCGCCTCCGTTACATCATCCTCGCCGTTTCGGGTCAGGACGTCAGCTACGCGCACTGCAACAAGTCCCGTTGCACGGCCTTCGGTTTTTAAGCCCTGGCTTATCATATGCCCACTTCTCCTTCGTCTGGCGCCATTCGTCCGCGCCACTGTGGCACCGCGCCCCAGTCTTGTGTTTCCGAGTCGTCGCTTTTGATGCTCTGGCATTGTAATTCTAGACTGCTTTCTTTACCCGTTCGAGTTTCCTCGCGTCCCGTTTCCTAACTTTCCTTTCAGTTACATTTTCCACTTTCAGCTCTTTCCATACTGGTACGCCTTTCAGAGCCTTGTCTCTTATACCATACGTACATTCGCCTTGCACTTCACAGTTGCAGATGGCCTCTCGTAGTCTGTGTATGGCACTCTAGAAATCTGTTTTATGAAAGCCTAGGTACTCCGTTTTTGAAAATGCATTTCCCGTTCGGTTCAAGTTCCTTATACAATGTGAACCCCCGTCCCAAGCTCTAGCTTCCATTAATCGCTCTTGGACAGGACATCCAGGCAAGCTAGAGATATATTTCTATCGTATTAGACCTATTTTTGCCCCCAGTTTATTCACGCTTTGTGTCACTCCTCATACTGTGTGGCAAGTGGGATGCCCGATGAGCTCATGCATGAGGCTGTCAGTAACACCCCCAGTCATCTTGGTCTGGCCCCCCACGACTCTTCCTGCTACGCCAAGTGTATGTTTGGCGGTGTTCTTGCATGCGGTCTGACGCATGCTGGCATCACTCCATTCGAGATCGCTTTCGTCTCTCCCTTCTGCTCTCACCGACATCACGGTGCCACGCCACACCCCATGCCCGCTCCAATGTTCTGTCCACCCATCAGGCTCGGCGCACGGGGCAAAGGGCATTCCAGGTCTGGACGACGTTACCTTTGCTTTGGGGTGATGATGCTGTTCCGAATGTGGATGCGGTGCAGTACAGGTCCGACTCGGAGTCGGAGTTTAAGTTTACCTTTACCAATGATGCTGGGCTGGCTCAGAACGAGCCACCGCGGCACAACCATGATCTTGTGCCTTTGTTCACACCCTCACAACTTGAACCTTCCACTCACATACTGTCACACACGCCCGGGCCACTTCAACCTCCTTACACCATCAAAACTGGCCCCACGCCGTAGACACACCTACCGTCCGGAGCCTCGTCGGACTCCTCCCTCGACCGATGTCAAAACTGTCACCTGACCTGACCAACCTCGCCGCGCCCATTTCTTGATCGATTGCCCTTCAGACTGGACAGTCCCGCCCCAATGTCGATATTTATTGTTACTTCTTTCATACGCTCGTTTCTCGTGTCCTCCACCAATACGGTACTATACGCCACCCACTCGACAGCATTCATACAGCCCGTAGTTACTACCCGGCTGTCACCCCACAGGCTCTCGGTCCGGGTACTTGACGCGTATATAAAAACCCTCATGTGGAGCAGCATTGCGCAGAATAGCACCCACACCTCTCTCTTTTCCTACTGTGCAGAAGGTTGCTATGGCGAATACGGTCAGGTAGACCAGAAGGAGGAATGAAAGAGAGATGAGAGGGGGGGAGGCAGAACGAAGAGAACGGACGCAGATGGGACGACGCGGGCAAGGACACACGAGAGAGAGACAGGGAGAGACAATATGATTATGATCCTCCTCGAGCCGGAGGGGGGTTTATATACATGTCGAGTATCTCGGGTGAGAGTCTGTAACGATTAGGGTGTATTGTAGTATTTTTGGGGTCACAGTCAGGAAGTGAGTACGGGAGGCACTGTCCATGCGGTGATCATTGGCAACGGGTGCGGGAGCATCAGACGACGTGGGCGCTGCAAGGTCGCCGTTGGTTGCTGGAGACGACGAGCAGGGTAAAAGAGAGAAGCGAGAAAAGAGAGAAACGAGCGTACGAATATCAACGTGGGCAGGACTGTCAAATCCGAGAGGTGATTTATCGAGGAAGTGAGACGTGGCGAGAGGGTGATTGGCATTTTGGGGTGTTGTCTTGTGCGGGTGATCACTGTTTGCTGGTGACGAGGGTGACGTGGCGGTAGAGGGAAGAGGGCTGTTTGCATCTTTGGACTTAAGCTGCGTGCTGATCCGAGCGTAACTCCGAGGCGCACCTATTTCGACACTTCGTTACTCCATCTCGGTCAAGCACCCGGAAGGAGGCGACGAATGAGCAGAGGCAGAGCTGATCAGAGAAAGATCATTACTAAGACCGAATTTGGCGATATTTGACCAGAGTCAGCTGACTGATGGTCAGGACCATGTCCAACCCGTGCCCCCAAACCTTGTTATCTGAGAGTGGAGGAATGTTAGTCTCCCCAGCCCCTCCGTTGGACCTTGACCTTGAGACACGACGCAGATTTTTCGATCTCAGATTCAAACTCCGACGACGGGCCGGAAATGAGTTGGAGACTTGGAGGAGACAGAGGCAGTTCAGTTTGTCTGCCCCCTGTTTGCCATTTGATGACGCAGATGCACATCGTAGGCTGCGAGGAGGTCACAGCGCGCAGGTATGACAAAACGGTGCGTGACGGTGGCCAGTACTGGAAGGAGAGTGAACACCGTCCCTGCCGGGACGGCGGAGGAGGACAGGGCATCACATTCGGGACGCACAAGAGGAAGCCAGGAGGCGGTGTGGATAATGGGCGAGAGGTGCCTGAAGCAGCAGAACTGAGAAAAGGCCGAGACGGCTAAGAGCAGGATAATCCATCCATGAGCAGAGAATAGGGGCTACGAGAGGCCGCCGCACCTGTAGATGCAAACAACTTGAAGAATTACCAACAAACTAAGTCGAAGGATGGTCGTCACGTTTGCAACAACCGCCGCTCGTGCAACTTCCACCAAGCCACGGTAGTTGAAGGTCGAAAGTCGGGCATTCGGGAGACAAGGGCGAGAGACGATAACCGCTTCGTCAACGAGTTCACCGTGTCCGAATCCTAGACAAAGACGAGCTGAGAGGACAGCAACCAGACTTGATGTGGGCCCATGATGCGATTATATCGTTCTTTGTGTCTGGTGGTATGGGAGAGGAATCGTAAATCGCTGAGGGCGAACGGTGCGACCAGGGCCTAGGGTTGGCGTCACTGTGGGCCAGGACGTGACGAATGGACAACGATATAATGACTCACTGTCTGTTGTGAAACTCCTGTTGAGGCATCGAACGAAGTTCAACGAAAAATGCGACAATTGATGCGCGCTAGAGCGACGGCGATTCAGAGTGTCTCGGTTGACCGTGACAGGTCTTGAGGCGATGGATGAGCGGAGTCGGGTCAGAAGAGTCTGGCATTGGTGGTGAGCGAGCTTGAACGTGGAGAAAGTCGACATTGGGGGCGTGGCAGGTGAGCGCTGTTTGGCTACGACGGCTAGCCATGTATATTGATGTGGTACCGTTCGAATCTGGCGTGCAAATTTGAAGCGAGACTTGTAACAAGTGGTCGAAACTAAAAATCAAGGTCAAAGTGAACCCGCCGGTTGGGGTGACAACGGCTTCCGCAGCGATCGCGACCGACCCGATCGTTATCCGCGTCCGCACCATCTCCGCGACTGAACTGAGAAGATGCCGCACCCATTTGATCGTTGTCCACAACGTTCATCTAGCAGAGGTGCGTAGGCAATTGCCTGATTATAATGGTGACGTACACTCTCCACATATGGCAGTTGCATGGCGAATAATGCTTCCCGGCCTGGGCCCACATGCCAGTGTACAATCGTCATAAAATGCAACTGGCAGAGAGTCCGAAGTCCGTAATGGTGGCTTCCCATCCAACTGGAAGGACACGGCATCAGCTTTCTCTTCCATAGGATTCCCATCGGCGAGCTTGGCCTGCAGCGTGCTTCAAAGCTCAAGTCGATCTCAGGTTCGTCCGAGTCACTCACCAGAAATCACCCGTCTGCGTGCAGGTACTATCAAGGTCCCCAACCGCATGTTGTAGGGAATACGAACATCATTCGCCCCAGGTGGTCCGAAGTATATCTAGTCTGGCATTGGGCCTAAATCAAACATCAAGCTCGGGACCTTCTTCAGGGACCAACGACCGACCAGCATATCTGAGGATCTCACCAACCTGCTCCTTCCACTGCTCACTAGGAATGTGATGGGGGGGGATGTCGTTGATTATCCACGGCGCTTGTCCTGACTGGGCATATGGTTGCACCTTCTTATGGCAACGCTCTGGGCATCTATCAGGGATCGTGCTGAGCTGTCAAATGCTGAGAGTTCATCGCTGGGCGGGCAGCTGGAGGATCACTCTACTGAGGACTCACCCATGATGAAAGCCTTGGATCACCTCGAGCACCGTTCTCTGATTAGAGTGTTTCTAGAGATGTTGAGGCAAGGGGCCTCGTCCTGGAACTCGAGCTTATACAATTGGGGACGAAGAGGCTTGTGATCCCGACGTTGGCGCCTTGGGGGTAAGAAAATGGTTTACGTAGCCTCAGCGCCTAGGAACCTCATCCTCTGCTCTGCGATGGAGTGATATCATTCCGTTGTTCTGTTCACGTTGGCGGATTCGTCCGCCACTCCGCCCGACGACGACTCGACAAGGTGTGGCGGTCCCGATTCGATGGATGTCACGCAGGGCCTGGGTCCTCAAGTTCACCCTGTCCACGAGAGACTCAGTCCCGGTGCAGACGCCCCGAAGCCACGGTGTGTTTATCGCAGATATTTTGTGAGCCTTGTGAGCATTTTGCAATCCGCAGTCCGGGAGTTTACCGTACCGTCACCGTCTGTAAAATGTCACACTCGGCTGGAGTGGTCACTCTTTTCCTTTTCCTTTTCGCTCATTCACCCCCGCACACCAAAGTTAACACGTACCATCTTCCTACTGATGGAAATTTTCCTGCAAAACTTCTTCCAATACCTCACCCTCATGTATCTTTTCGTGACCGCGGAAGCGGGGGTCGGTCTGAGCTTCGGCTCGGGGAGACCTCCATCCCCCTCAAATGCCGATTCTTCGAACATGATCTTCCAACAACTCTTCGACATGGTTTTTTCCCGTGAGTGCCATGCCTTCTCCATTTTCTAAAGTATTTATATTTGATGCAAAATCCCTACCCCCACAACCAGCAATCTTCGGATATTTCCTCGTGAGCCTCGCCATCTATGGGCTTCGTGTACGATTCCAGGCCCTGTTCATCAGCGCACGCGGCTGTAATCCCTTTCCCTCCGCCCAAGACGTAGCACGTTCTCATTCCCTTATTTTCTATTACCCGCAGGGTTGGTTGATACGTTCGGTCGTGTTATGGCAACACCGATCACCTTCCGACTCCGCAATCTCGTACATGTGGTAGCAAACGCCCTCAACTACTCCAGTACTGTCCCTCACCCACCCGAAGGAGACACGCCTGTAGCCACAGAGACGGTTTGAATCCAATCCCCCTAACGCCTGGAGAGGTGGCGGCTGGCTGGGCAAGTTCCACGACAGTTACATTCCATCCCCCCGGTTCAAACACCATTGGCGGACTAATTGCATCTTCGATTTATATGTAATCTTTGTTGAGAAGAGTTGAGTAAGCGTACCACATGGCTTGCATGCCGTTTCAAGTTGTCGTTTGTAGTTCATTTGTGCATCATGTAATTGCCATGCCACTTTTTTTAGGGCACTCTCGAATCTCGACACATGTGAGGTGAGACCCGGCGATTCGCAGTGCGATCGTTGGCTTCAGAAACCATACCCCTTGCCTCGCGTCATCCTCCCCATTCCGAGTCAGGACGTCATCTCCGCGCACCGCGAGACTCCCCGTTGCACCGAAGGCCGTGACGGCCCTTGTTTCTTAAGCCTCGGCGCGCCGCACCCTCGTCGCTTTAGATCCTCCAGCATTGTCATTCTAGACTGCATTCTCTACCCATTCGAGTTTCCTCGCGTTCCGCGTTCCAATTTCCACACCTTCCTTTCAGTTACTACATTTTCCTCTTTCACCTCTCTTCATACGTCTTTCAAATCCTTGTCTCTCACACCCAACGTACACTCGCCTCGTACCTCACCGTTGCGGACGGTCTCTCCCAGTCTGTAGCACCCTAGAATGTATTTTTTTAAAGGCCTAAGTATTCAGTTTTCGAAAAGGCATTTCTCGTTCGGCTCACGCTCCGTGTGTGAATCACTCCCCCCCCCCTTCCAAGCTCTATCGCTCCTCCCGTTGCTTGGTATTGGACAGGCCATCCAAAGATATATATTGATCGTAGGCCTGTTTTTTTTCCCAGTCTATTGATGCTTTATGTCGCACCTCACCACTTGCACGTCTGGCAAGTGGGATGGATGCTCGGTGGGCTGTCTGCATGCTCAGGCTGGCATCACCCCAAGTCCATTTGGTCGTGACGTCGCTTTCATCTCGCTCTCCCTCCGGCTCTGATCTTCTCACGAACGCGCCACGCCCGTCCCACGCTCGCTTCAATGTTCACCCATCTGGCCTGGTGTACTAACTACAGGGCAAAGGGTATTCCAAATCTGGACGACATCCGAGTCACCTTCGCTTTGGGGTGATCCCGTTCACGCAAACATGAGGTTTCACAGAGGGAAAGCACCGCCCAAGCTGTCAAACACCGAATGTAGATGCGACGCAGGTCGGGATTTTACCTATCACGGAAAACCTTTTGGGGGTAATTAGGAATGTGACGTCACATGAAAAGGCGATGCAGCGCGACTGCTTGAACTTTTTCTGTGACCTGTAGCTGCTGTGCAGAGGCGCCCCGGATAGTTACGTGACAGTAATCAAATATACCAAAAATGCATCTGCCCTATCATGGAAAACCATCATGTTGTCAAATTGTTTTTCAACTCATCTTTTCGGGGCCCATTGCCGCGTAAGAATGCCTCACGTTCACAGCGGAATGTGGAAGGGAGCCGGTCGACCCGCGGCGCGAGAACGGAGAGTGTACGAGGATTTGACAATCAAACTACATTATGCACCAGGTGGAGCGATGTCTGTGATCATAGAAATAATGTCTATTTGAAGCTTATTCACTAGCACGAGAATCGATGCCCCGAAAGAGATGTGGAAGCAGATGCCACAAGGATGGTGGCTCACCTGGACCCTATCGTGCATGTTGCTAAGCATCGTCAAATAGGTAGCGTTAACACGAAGGTATGAGTTGACGCGCTATTGAGTTTGGCAGAGTCAACGTTCCAGAGGAGGGAGATGGAGAGTCACGCCAGAAAAGATAGAAGGAAAGAGGTTGCATTCTGCGTAACAAAAACACTGCTCTACACGAGCCTTTTGGGAAGGATGATATACACGGCCGGGAGTAGGAAGAGAGGCCCTGTAATAGCCAAGAGGCATCATATCGTTTTGGGGTGACAGACAGGTCGTGAGTGCAGGCGATGCTGATTGTGTAGGAGTTGTCGAAAAAAAGGGTGCGGGCGCGTCGTGCGACGTGGGCGTGCTACGAGGTTGAGGCTGGTTGCTAGAGACGGTCGGGTGGGTGGTGTACAGTACTGTGGGGGTCGAACAGACTAAAGGAAAGGAGCATACAAAATGGGTAATCCAGGGGTATCGAGCACGAGCGGGACTG
>Ga0209488_10003805_pt1 | contig 11985 bp, 10 predicted proteins | sample Rivendell_Oct201_8_FD_188349 | JGI IMG/M metagenome (GOLD analysis project Ga0209488, IMG submission 188349) | Vadose zone soil microbial communities from the Eel River Critical Zone Observatory, Northern California, USA -... | ecosystem: Environmental > Terrestrial > Soil > Vadose zone >...
GCCCATGTCGGCAACGGCAGGAAGCAGGTGTCTGCGTTCCGCTCCTTGGTCTCGAGCAGCGGCATCGCCGCGTGCAGCTCGCGGCCCGCGCGGGCCAGGAACGTGCGCAGCGGCGCTCCTGGAGCGAAGTTCTCGATCCAGGCGCGCAGCCATTCATGGCGCAGCATCGGCTCGTCGCGGGGCCCGCGGGAGAGCGCTGCGTTCCACTCCCTCTCCAGCGCCTGGAAAGCCTCGCGCCCCTCCACCATCTCGACCGAGAGCGGCGGCTCGGGGGCCCGCTCCACCGATCCTTCTCGCACCGCGACGGCGACGGACATGGGGGCTCCTACCTGGCGCCGCGACCGAACAAGACGATCTTGGCGGTGTGGAAGCAGACGAGCAGGTCGAGGAAGAGCGACCGGTGCTCGACGTAGTAGAGGTCGTACTCCAGCTTGTTCTTCGCGTCGTCGATGCTCGATCCGTAGGGGTACCGGATCTGCGCCCAGCCCGTGATGCCGGGCTTCACCGCCTCGCGCAGCCCGAAGAAGGGGATCTGCTGCTTGAGCTGGTGCACGAAGAAGGGGCGCTCCGGCCGCGGACCCACGAAGCTCATGTCGCCGCGGAACACGGCGAACACCTGCGGGATCTCGTCCAGCCTCGTCTTGCGCAGGAAGGCCCCCAGGCGAGTCACTCGCGGGTCGCGCTGCGAAGCCCACACCGGTCCCGAGATCTTCTCGGCGTCCTTGTGCATGGTCCGCAGCTTGTGCACGCGGTACGGATTGCCCCCGCGGCCGGTGCGCTCCTGCACGTAGAAGACGGGCCCTTTGGAGTCGAGCTTGATCAGGGCGGCGAGGACGGCGAGGAGCGGCCCGGTGCAGATCAAGAGCAGCGAGCTCATCAGCAGATCGAAGACGCGCTTGCCGGCCTGCGACATGGGCGAAGTGAGCCCGTTGCCGACCGCCAGATCGGTCGGCCGCAGCAGAGAGAGCGGGACCCGGCGCAGAACGCGCTCGGCGAAACGGTGCGCCGGAAGCACGGTGACGCCGTGGAGCCGGACCCGGATCAGCTCGTCGATGGGAAGGGATGTTCGTGGGTCGTCGGTGGCGATGACGACGGTGTCGGCGCGCAGCTGCTTCACCGCTTCCGGCAGGCTGCGCGCGGCGATCTGCAGCGACTGCGCCGCGGGAGCGGGCAATTGCACCACCGGGGCCAGCGGTCCTCCGTCCGCTCCTTCCTTGCGCGGCTGCGCGGGCAGCGCAGCGACGGAGGCTTCGACCGAGGCCGAGGGCGCCGCCACCACCAGCTGCGTCCCCGGGACAACCGCCGGAACGGGAGCGAGCGCGACTTCCCCCGGCTGCGGCTCGGCCGCCACGGTCACCAGCGGCGGCGGAGGCGCCGGTTCCACCCCGGCCACCGCCCGCAGCACCTCGCCGTCGTCGTCCGCCGGCGCGGCGAGGTCCAGCCTGGGATCGAGCATCCCCGCGACCTGGTACTCGCCGAAGGCCTGGGTCCGGATCAGCCGGGCCGTCTCGTCTGCCCGCGCACCGGAACCGAGGATGAGCACCCGGCTGTGCGCGTCCTCGTCGGTGCGGGTGACCAGCGCGGCGCGCGCCAGGAGGACGCCCAGGCTGGCCACGCCGAAGGTGCCGATCAGCGCTCCCTTGGGCAGCGCGCCGCCCCCCACCACGCCGATGATCGCCGCGAACAGCGCGGCGAAGCCCAGGGCCTTCAGGGTCCCGCTCCCCCGCGCCCGGTCGTTCCGCATCACCTGCGGGTCGTACAGGTCGGCCAGATAGAGTGCCGCCGGCACGCAGGCGGCGGCGCCGATCAGCGCCGCCAGCGCCCGCAGGTTGCCAGCGGCCTGCCGCCCGGTGACCCAGAGCGAAAGAGCTACCAGCGCCGCTTCCACGGCGCAGAGCCGCGCCGCCCTTCCGCTGTACCAGTGTCCCGCGAACTGCCGCACCGTTCGCCTCCCGACCCGCCCACTCGCGGTGGGGACACCACGTTTTCATGGTGTCCCCTTGCGTCAAACCTACTTGCCCGCCGTCAGCTGTCCTTTCACGACCGGCAGCGGTGTCGGCACGCGCGCCGGATCGACGCCGTTCAGCACCACTCCCCACACGGGCGCCCCGGAGAGCGACCGCACCGCGCTCGCCACCTGGTCGCGCGGCGTCGCCTCCGCGCGCACCACCACCACCACGCCGTCCGAACGGTGCGCCACGATCGAGGCGTCGGCGGTCGCCAGCGCCGGCGGCACGTCGAGGACGATCTCGTCGAACAGGCTGCGCAGCGTCTGCAGGGCCGCGACGAAGCGACGCGAGGAGAGCAGCGCGGCCGGCTCCACCGGCGCCTTGCCGGAGGCGATCACCGCCATCTGCCCCTCGTGGAACCTTCCCAGCGCCTCGCCGATCTCGCACTTGCCCTGCAAGAGCTCCGACAGGCCCATCCGCGCGCCCATGCCGAACAGCGCCGCCTGCGTGCCCCGGCGCAGGTCGCAGTCGACCAGGGCCACGCGCGAATCGCCCGCCCGGGCGGCGGTGAGCGCCAGGTTGGCCGCCGTGAGGCTGGTGCCCTCCTCGCGCAGCGCGCTGGTCACCGCGATCACCGCTCCACCCTGCGCGGCGCCCCGCAGCGAGCGGGCGTGTCGCAGCCGGTGCAGGAGCATCCGGTACTGCTCGGCGGCCGCGCCCTGCGGATCGGTCAAGGGCACCAGCCGCTCGTCGATGGTCACCTCGGCCCCGCCACCCTCGATCCGCTCGAGGAACGGCGTCCGGGTCCCCGCTACCGTCTTCGGAATGCTGGTCATGACGTTCTCCTCTCTCTCCGGGACGACCCGGGTGCTTCAGGCCTGTTCGTTCTGCGCGGCCGGCAAGGCCAGCACCCGCCCCGAGCCCCCGGCGTGCAGCCGCGGGACCATGGCCAGGACCGGCAGCGCCAGCGCGACCGCCTCTTCCTCGCTGCGGAGCGTGCGGTCGGACAGCTCCTGCCCGACGGCGACGGCGCTGCCCAGCGCGAGCGCCGCGAGCAGCGCCAGGAGCAGCATCTGCGGCCGGTTCGGACTGGCCGGCAGCGTGGGCGCGGTGGCCGACTCCAGCACGCGGAACTCGACCGGCGCGCTCTTCGCCTCCAGGTCCGCCGTGATCTCCGCTTCCGCCTTCTTCGACACGAGCTGCCCCACTTTCACCTTCAGCATCTCGGCGTCGCGATCCAACTCCGCCAGCAGCGCGGCGGTGACCGGCGCGGCCTCCATCAGCTTGTCCACCTCGGCGATGCGGGCCTGGGACTGCGCGATGTTCCGACGGCCCCGGTTGATCGCCTCGGTCATCCGGCGCAGCTCGAGGTCGTTGGCCGCCGCGCGGGCGCGGGCCTGCTCCAGCCGCGCCTGGGCATTGCCGAGCTCGCGGGAGAGCGCCTGCACGTCAGGGTGATCCGGGAGGAGCGCGGAGCGCGCCGCGCCGAGCTTCCCGCGCAGGTCGTCGACCTGCTGCTCCATGCGGCCCACTTCGGTCTCGCGGCCGGCGGGCAGCACGCCGATCAGGTCGATGCGCTGCTGCGCCGTCTGGATGAAGCCCGTCTCCACTTCGATCTGCTTGGCCAGCTGATCGCGCTCGCGCATCCGGGCCTCGTTCAGCTCCGGCAGCGTGCTCGCGTTGGCGCGCTTGAAGGCGGCGATCTTCGCCTCCGCCTTCCCCAGCTCGGCGCGCATCTGCGCCAGCTGCTCGGAGATCACGTCGCGCGTCCGGGCCACCTGGCCGGCGCGTACTTGAAGATTGCCTTCGATGAACAGCTCGGCCAGGCGGTTGGCCGTCTTCGCGGCCAGCGCCGCGTCGCGGGAGCGCACGGTGATGCTGAAGGCGTCGTCGCCCTCGCCGTGCACCTCGGTGTCGTTGCGCAGCGCCTCCACCGCGGCGTCCATGCCGTCCTTCTCGCGGGCCTCGGGATAGAGGTCGAGCTCCTCGATCGCGGTCGCCATCAGCTGCCGGGCGTACACCTGCGAACGCACCGACTTCACCCGCTCCTCGAGCGTCCTGGAGATGACCGGCACCACCAGGTCGGGATGCGGGTGCAAAGGCTCCACCATCACCAGCGCCCGCGCCCGGTACTCGCTGGGAAGCCGCGCGATCACCAGGGCCGCCACGGCGAACACCGCCCCCGCCACCACGGCCATCCACTTCCAGCGCCGCTTCATCGCGCCGAGGAGTTCATCCACCGTGTACGTCCGCTCCATTCTCTCCTCCTCAGAAAGGTTCAGAAGGGCCTGAACCGCTCCCAGGTGAGCCGCAGCTGCACCACGTCGCGGTCCACCTGCGGCATCAGGTCCCTGTCGTCGAGCCGCGCGTCGCGCAGCCCCGCGACTGCCACCGTCCACTCGCGGCCGACGCGGTACTCGAGGGAGACTTCGCCCGAGTATCCGGCCGACCCGATCGCCTGGAACTGCGAGGGCAGATCCGAGTTGCGATAGACCCCCAGGCGCACTCCGCCGGTGAAGTCCCCCACCGTGACCAGCGTGGCTCCTTCGACCAGGTCTCCCACCAGCGCCCCGGCGCGCGAGGCGCCGATGATCAGGTCGTGCGAGACGATCAGCCGGGCAGCCAGCCGCGGCGTCACCGATTCGATCGTCAGCTTCCCCGTGGGCGAGAACAGGCCGCCGTTCTGCCCGGTCACGTAGAGCGGCCCGCCGCTCGCCTTGAGGGTGGCCCACGGCCGCAGCCGCCGCTCCCAGCCGAGCTGGAGGCTGTGCGCCTGGGTGACGAATCCCCCCTGCACTCCCTGGGGCGCGCCCGCCTGCGGCGTCGCGCCGAAGGAATAGAAGAGCTGCTCGCGCCCGGTCAGCGTCACGTTGTCGTAGGGCGTGGTGCGGTACGAGTAGCCGATCGACGGCGTGAACACGGCGCCGTTCCCGGGATCGTCGACCCCGAAGGCCAGCACTTGCGAGTCGAATCCGAACCGCCACTGCCCGCGCGGGCTGACGGAGTGGTCCACCTCCGCCGAGAGCTGGGTGCTGAAGACCTGCGTCTGCCCGGCCCGCAGCAAGAGCCCCAACCCGGAGATGGCGAACGGGTCCTGCGCGTACGTGCTGCGCAGCAAGAGGTGCATGGCGGTCCGCGGCGACCAGTGGTCCCGGTAGCGCGCCACGCACTGTTCGCTGCTGGCGAACGCGCCTCCGTCCTGGGCGAACCGGTCCGGGTGGAGCAGGCGTCCGATGCCCGCCTGGCAGTCCAGATCGGCATGGAGCTCGTGATCGCCGTACAAGTCCAGCCGCAGGCCCGGGCGCGCCTGGCCGAAGCCGTCGGCCCCCGACCCGTCGAGGAGCACGTTGTCGTTGTAGCCGGCGAGCAGCGACACTCGCGGCTTCACCTCGAGATAAACCTTGGCGGGCGCCGGCCCCGCGGCGGCGAGCACCGAAAGGGCCGCGAGCATCGGAAGGTGGAGGCGCGGCGCCATGGGCTTCACCTAGGGCACCACCACCGTGTCGCCGGCCGAGAGCTGGCGGCGGACCTTCCCGTTCACCAGGTCGTCGTAGTCGACCACGTGCCGGGTCCCGTCGGCGTGCAGCACGGTGATCTCGCCGCGGTCGGCGAACTCGGCCAGGCCGCCGGCCATCGCCAGCGCCTGCAGGACCGTCATGTGGCTGCGCAGCGGGAAGGCGCCGGGCCGGGTGACCATCCCGGTCACGTAGATGCGGCTGCCGTTCACGTCATGGACGATCACCGTCACGCGCGGGTCGCGGACCAGCGGAGACAGCTTGTCCTGCACGCTCTTTTCCAGCTGCGCGGGCGTCAGGCCCTCGGCCGGCAGGTCCCCCACCAGCGGCAGGGTGATCTTCCCGTCCGGTCTCACCGGCACGGTGCGGGACAGGTCCGGCTCCTTCCAGACGGAGATCTCGACCACGTCCTCCTTGGCCAGCCGGTACTCCTGCACCATCTGCTGCGCGTCGTCCTGCTGGCCCACCTCGTGGTGCGCGCAGCCGGGCCCGAACGCGAGCAGCGACGCCGCGGGCGCCCACCACCACTTGCAGCTCACCGACATCGAATCCCTCCTCCGCCATCGCCGGACAGGCGGGTCTCGGGCGCGTTCCAGGAGCACGGCGCGTGCCAGTCCGCCGGGCGTCCAGGGAAGCCCACCTCGCCCTCCCTGCGGCGCGGCGCCTGCGAGCAGCCAGGCGGTTCTGCGCCTCGCGGCCGGTCCCACTCCGTCCGGTTCCACACCGAAGGAAGCGCCGTTCCCACCCGCGGCGGGACGGGTGGCTCGGTAGAAACGTTGGCCTGGATCCTGCTGACTCGCCTCGAGCGGAGCGCTTTTCAACGATCGAGGATCCAGCGGGGACGCCGCAGCTCATGCACCGCACCATCGCCGCCGCAGCCATCGTGTTCGCAGTCGCCGCCTTCGCGCTGCACAGCGCATCGCTGGGACCCTTCGAAGAGCCGCTGCTGCTCCTTTCGATGGGGACCCTCTTCCTGCTGTTCGGCAAGCTGCTCGCTCCGCACGGCCGCCGGACCAGGCGGGCGGCCGAGCCCGTCGAGCCGGCGCCGCATCTGGTTCCGCATCGCGAAGCCCACCCGTAGCCGGCGGGCCGATCAGTTCGTGCGGGTGAGGTCGTTGGCGGCCATCCCGACCGAGGGAAGGTCGGGGATGCCGGCGGTGATTCGCGGGTCGGTGAGGCCGCAGTCCTTGATCTTGTAGAGGAGCGCCTTGTAGCTGATCTGCAGGCGCGCGGCCGCCTTGCGCTTGTTCCAGTTGGTGCGGGCGAGCATCGCGCTGATCGCCTCGCGCTCGGCGCGCAGCGCCGCCTGGCGGGCGATCTCCTTGAGCGACACGGTCTCCGCGCTCAGTATCGGCACCACCGGAGCAGGCGGCTGCGAGGCCGCCCCGTCCGGGCGAGGCTGCCCCTGGCTGGCAGGCGGCAGCGCGCCGCCGGCGGAGCCCGTCTTGGGAGCAGGCTGCAGCGACGGCCTGCGGGCCTGGGTCGCCTTCAGCTCGTCGAGGACGAAGCGCTCGTCTCGCAGGACCACCAGGCGCCGGACCAGGTTCTCCAGCTCGCGCACGTTCCCCGGATAGTCGTACCCGAGCAGCCGGCGGGTCACGTCCGGCGAGAACTCCATCGCGCCGTTCTTGTACTTGCTGCCGTACTTGCGGCGGAAGTGATCGATCAGATGAGGCACGTCCTCCTTGCGATCGCGCAGGGGAGGCACGTGCACGCTGACCACGTTGAGCCGGTAGTAGAGATCTTCGCGGAAGTTGCCGCGCGCCAGCTCCTCCTCGAGGACGCGGTTGGTGGCTACCACCACGCGCGCGTCGGCCCGGAGCGGGCGCTTGCCGCCCACCCGGTAGTACTCCTCGTCCTGCAGGACCTGGAGCAGCTTGGCCTGCAGCGCCGGGTGCATCTCGCCGATCTCGTCCAGGAAGATGGTGCCCTTGTCGGCCAGCTCGAACTTGCCCGGCTTCTCGCTGGTCGCTCCGGTGAAGGCGCCGCGCTCGTGGCCGAACAGCTCGCTCTCCAGCAGCTCGCTGGGCAGCGCAGCGCAGTTGATCTTCACGAAGGGCTTGCTGCGGCGCGGGCTGCGCTCGTGCAGAGCGCGGGCGATTCCCTCCTTGCCCACGCCGCTCTCGCCGCGGATGAGCACCGGGACGTCGGTCTCCGCCACCCGGTCGACCATGTCCCAGATGCCCATCATGGCGGGACTCACGGATACGAAGTCCGCCGGCGGCCCGCGGCGCGATCCCGCCGTGGGCGCGACGGGAGGCGGCGCTCCGGTCTCGCGCACCACCACCGCCGGCACCGGGTCGGAACGCTGAGCCACGACGGCCGGCACTTCCTCCGCGCCCGGCGCGCGCACCGAGGCGCTGCAGCGCTCGATCGCCTCGCGCAGCTCCTCGGGTTCGATGGGCTTGACCAGGTAGTCGCTGGCGCCCAGACGCATCGCCTTGACCACCGATTCCTTGTCGTCCATGGCCGACAGCGCGATGACCGGGGCGAGCCCGCCCTGCGCGCGGTAGCTGCGCAGGATCTCGAAGCCGTCGATCCCGGGCATCCGCAAGTCGAGCAGCACGGCCTGCGGCGGCGCCGCGGCGCCCGCGAGCCATTCCAGCCCGGAGCGGCCCTCCGGAGTCGCGAACGCGTGGTACCCCACCCGTCCCAACAAATCGACCAGGATTTCCCGCGCGGCTTCGTCGTCATCGATCACGAGCACCTGGTTGGCTGGCTCCATCGGTCTCCGCTCCACCACTTTTGACCGGCTCCAATCGAACAGAAGCCTGTCAGGGTTTCTGACCCGCCCCCTGCGGACGATGTCGCGAGGATTTTGAGCAAGCTGTGTGCCAGGGTGGGAAATCCCCGCGACAGGACAAGGAATGCAGTGACGATTTTGCTCCGCCGCGCTTCCGTGGAGCAGAAGCGGAGCGCCCCTACGGCGCGCGCGACCAGAGCGCGCGGAGGGCGGAGTTGACGGCGCGTTGCCCTTCCAGGTTCACCGCGTGCCCCACCTCGGGAAGGACGAGGAGCTGGGCGCCGGGGATCAGCCGCGCCATCTCTTCGGCGCCGGCGACCGGAGCGAGCTGATCGAGCGACCCTTGGGCGATCAGGGCGGGGATGGAAATCCGAGGCAGCCGGCTGACAGCGTCGTGCGCGAGCGCCGCGTCGATCTGGCCCTGGAAACCTTGCACGCTCTGGAACGGCTGAGAGCCGGCGAAGCGGAGCGCGGCGCGCACCGCCGCTTCGTTCCGCCAGTACCGTTCGCTGAAGAGCCACGCGTAGGCCTGCTTCTCCCACGCCTCGCGCAGCTCCGCCGACTGCGCCGCGACCGCGTACAGCAGCCGCCACGATTCCATCAGGGCGCGCGACCGGGGAGCTTGCCGGGGGAAGCTCGCCAGGAGGGCGAGGGAGCGCACGCGGCTTGGGTGGGCCAGCGCCAGCTCCTGCCCCGCAGCGCCGCCGAGCGACAGACCGACCACGTGGGCGCGGTCCACCTCGCAGGTGTCGAGGACCCGCAACGCGTCGTCTGCCAGCTGGCGGGTGGAATACGGACCCGGCGGCGCGTCGCTCTTGCCCACGCCGCGCGCGTCGGGAGCGATGCACCGGTAGGTCCGCGAGAAGTGCGCGAGCTGCACTGCCCAGGCGGCGGCGGGCGCGTTCAGTCCCTGCAACCAGAGCACCGCGGGAAGCGAAGCGTCGGCGGGCCGCTGGTCGAGGACGTGCAGCCGCGCTCCGTCCTGCGCGACGACCTCTATGCGCCCTCCTCGTCGAGCACGTGGGACAGCCGCTGCTGGTCGGCGTCGTCCATGGCGTCGAAGCGTACGCCGACGTCGTACTTCGCCGGACCGCCCTCCGGCAGCTCGTGGACCCAGACCACCACCGCCTTGGTGGCGAGCGTGGTGTCGTCGGGCAGGAACAGGTCCAGCTCGAGGCGCGAGCCCACCTTCAGCTCGTCGTCGCTGTAGATCCGCACGCCGCCCAGGCTGATGTCGATGGCGCGCTCGCGGTTGTCCTTCCCGCGCAGCCGCTTGAGCAGCGACAGCCCGACGGGGCGGTAGAAGACGGGTGCTTTCAGCCTGCGGTACTTGCGGCGGTCGTCGTCTTTCGGGTCGGGGACCATGCAGCGGGAAGGCTAGGGCAATCGGTCCCAGGCCACAAGTTCCGGCCCGCGCCGCGGCTCAGAAGACGAGGACCGCATAGTTGTCCAGCAGGTTCGCGGCATCGTCGATCTCGAGCAGCGCGACGCGACGCGTCCCGGTCCGGTCGTAGAAGACATGGCGGCCATGCAGGAGGTACCCCTCCGGGGCGCGAACGAACCTCGGATACTTCGTCTCCTCGGGAGCGGCCAGGAATTGCGAGTCCACCGTCCAGAAGGAGGTGTCCACCGAAGGGTCCGAGGCGTAGAAGCCGCCCGAAGGCTGCACCACCCAGCGGCCAGCCTCGCCGGACCAGTCGGCCGATGAAATCGGCGCCGTGACGCCCAGCTTGCCGGCGTACGTCATGTCGCTCGGGCGGAAGCGGTTCCCCGCGGCCGAGAGGATCTGCTGGCCATCGCGCGAAATCCAGATCGCCAGACCCATCCCGTAGCTGCCCCAGTAGGGAGACCCGTTCCCGGATCCGGTGATCCCGTCCGCGCCGATGTCGAATCGATACAGCTGCTGCGGCGAGAGACCCGTGTCGATGGCGAACATCTGCTTCGAGCCGGGCAGGAGCTTCGCGCGCATCCCGGCGTAGACCAGGCCGCCGGAGGTCTTTTCGGCTCCGTTGCCGAGGTCCACGTCGTGGATGGCGACCCACTGGTCGCGAGACGGGAACACGTAAGCGAACCGCGTCGTACGCTCGGCGAGCGTGGTCGGGTCGGCGATGCTGATCGGGTCCCCGATCACCACGTCGCCGGCATCGGCGGTCACTGCCCAGGTCGCGATCACCTTGGCGGCCGACAGATCGACATAGGACACCCAGGCGTCGTGGCCCACCGCCGCGAACAGGCCGTCGGAGCTGACGCTCAGGCAGCGTGGCGCGAGCGGCAGCGCAATGGCCGTGTCCTGCTGCGAGACGGGATCGAAGACGTGGATCCTGTCGGGAACCGTGGAGATGGCGACGAGCCGATCGAGCGCCCGGCTGTACTGAGCGGCCACGGGCCGGAATGCGATCGGCGCGATCGGCGCGAAGACCGACAGCGTCACCGACGCGCCCGCGGACAGCGTCCCCTGGGAGACCTGGAGGTGCGCCACGTAATCCCCCGCCAGGTCAGGAGTGAGGTGCGCGATCGGGGCGGCCGCGTCGGCGATCGCGGCCACGCTTCCCGCGGGCGCGGACACCAGTGTCCAGGCGAACGTCAGCGGAGCCGAGCCGGAGCCGGTGGTCCCGCTCGCGTCGAGCGCGGCCCCGACGCCCGGCGTGCCGAATTGCGTCTGGCGCAGCGAAACGACGAGCGCGGCTGGCGGCGGGGGGCCGGAACCCGGTGGCGGAGTGCCGGAACCCACGGTGCGCGTGCCGCTGAAGGTGAGGGAAAAAGGAATGGTCTGCGAGCAGCCGCTCACGGTCCCATCCATCCCGAACGACAGCGTGCTTCCGGCGAGGACGCCGCTGCCCCTCGCGACCGCGAGCGTCACCGACGAGCATCCGGTGACCGGCGCCGGAGGACAGGACCTGGCGCCGATCGTGAAGGTGGTCGCACCGGTCGGAGTCGCCGGCGGACCGCTCAGATCGACGCAGATGTCGCCGATGGCCAGCGCGTTCTTTCCCGTCGACGTGATGTGGATCGCCACGCCGGGCGTGGTCGAGGATTGGCCGTTGCCGGCCAGGACCGCGGTTCCGTTCCATTGGCCGGCGAAATTGGCCGAATAGTCCTGGCCGTCGCCGCCGATTCCGCTGCCGCTTCCGCCGCAAGCGATCGCCAGCGCCAATGCGCAGCCGGCGACGGAACGACCAGTCGAGGCGCAGCTCCCCCTCATCCCGATCCGCCTACCACGGTACTTTGGCAGGGGGAAGTGGCCAGGATTCAGGCCGGGCCCCGTTCCCGGCTATCGCCCGGATTCAACGAGATTTTCGGCTCGGTTCAATCGCGGGACGGACCGAGGCTACATGTACTGCCCGCCGTTGATGTTCAGCTGCGCCCCGGTAATCCAATCCCCCTCCGTGCAGAGGAACCGCACCAGGCGGGCCACTTCGTCCGCCTGGCCGAAGCGGCCCAGCGGAATGCGTCCCTTCACCGCGTCCCGCGCCGGGGCGGGCATCGTCGCCAGCATGTCGGTTTCCACGAACCCGGGGCAGATGGCGTTCACGGTGATGCCGAACCGCGCCAGCTCCTGCGCGACGCTCTTGGTGAAGGCGATGATTCCCGCCTTGGCGGCCGCGTAGTTCGCCTGCCCGAGGGCGCCCGTCTGCCCGATGATGCTGGCGATGTTGATGATCCGTCCCCAGCCGCGGGAGATCATCGGCTCCAGCGCCGCCTTGGTGCAGTGGAACACGCTGTTCAGGTTGACCTGGATGACCTCGTCCCATTCCGCCGCGGTCATCTTGCGCAGCGT
>Ga0209488_10003807_pt1 | contig 11979 bp, 8 predicted proteins | sample Rivendell_Oct201_8_FD_188349 | JGI IMG/M metagenome (GOLD analysis project Ga0209488, IMG submission 188349) | Vadose zone soil microbial communities from the Eel River Critical Zone Observatory, Northern California, USA -... | ecosystem: Environmental > Terrestrial > Soil > Vadose zone >...
ATCGCGGTCGGGCGCTCGTTTTTCGGTAAAGGCGCAAGACCCCACGCAGGCTCGAGTCGCATGATCGAACAACTCAAGGTAAAACTCGGAGAGGAGGCTCAGCGCCTCCAGCACGAGCTGAGCGTCACTCTGCCGCAGGAAATCCGCAGAGCCGTGGAGCTCGGCGATCTGCGCGAGAACAGCGAGTACAAGGCTGCGCTCGAGCGGCAGCAGTTCGTCCAGGCGCGGCTGGGGCAGCTACGCCAGCGCCTCAGCAAGCTGTCGCAGATCGACGTCACCCAAATTCCCTCCGACAAAGTCGGACTGGGATCCCAGGTCGTGGTGCAGGACGAGAAGACGGGCGAGCGCGAGAGCTTCAGCCTGGTATTCGGAGATTCGGTCGAGTTCGAGGAAGGACATGTGAGCATGTCCTCGCCGATCGGGAAAACGCTGGTAGGACGAAGCGTTGGTGAAACCGTCGTGCTCAAGCTCCCCGCTGTGACGCGTCGCCTCAAGATCATCCAGCTCAAAACCATTCACGACGCGGCGTGACAGTCACGGTGGCTGAGTCATCGCCACCGCTCACCGCAGGATAGCAGTCGTCCACCGCCCCCTGCATGTAAGGGCGCTTGTTGCGTCCCGCGCACATGCGTAGCGTCTCCTCAGAAACCAGCTGCGCCAGGAGGCGTTTCACCATGAAGGGTGCTTTTGTATTACTCGCAGTCGCGTCGCTCAGTGGATGTGGCGGTAGCGGGGGCGGCACGACCGCTCCACCCAATAACGGCATCAATACCCCTCCGCCGGTTGGGGGGATTTCTGTCAGCAACAACTCTTTCAGCCCGGGAACGAAGACCGTCGCGGCTGGAACGAGCGTAAGGTGGGCTTGGAACAGCTGCACGGGTGACGCGTACAACGGCCAGACGTGCGTGCAGCACAGCGTGACGTTCGATGATGGAACCTCATCGTCCGCGCTCCAGGATCAGGGTACGTTCGAAAAGACGTTTAGCACGCCGGGCACCTACACCTATCACTGCTCGGTGCACGGGTCGTTGGGGATGACGGGAACAATCACGGTCACCCAGTAATCGCAGAACTGGTCAGTCGTGAGCGGTCGTTCGGGCCCTGTGGTCTGAAGAAATCTCAAAGCAGCACTTCGGACGTCCCGAACGATCGCACCTCTCCTTCACTTCCGCGCCGACGACTTCCGCCACCAGCGAAGTGACGGCAGCGCAAACGCAATGATCTGCTTCGACGGCCCGCGATAGGGGACATGCGCGTCCGACAATGCGAAACGATTTGCCTGACTTCTCGACGGATGTAATTCCGCCGAGGGTGTTGAGCAGGTCCGATGCGCCGGCCACGCGCGAAGAAAGCGGGCCCGCCGAAAGCGCGAAGCCTCGCGCGAGGCGTTTGCCAACGCGCCTTAGAAATGCGGCGACCTGTTGAGCAGAGCTTCGATCACTGAGCTCCTCCAGGCAGGCGATCAGCACTGGGGCGTAGGCACGCGAGAATGCCTCCTCACCCTCGGGGCTGAGTGAGTACACGGTCGCGGGTTGTCCGACTCCGATCCGACGCACTCCATCCTTGCGCACGGTTCCGAGTTTCTCGAGCGCGTCCATATGGAAGCGCACCGCATTGTCGGTGAGACCCAATCGCTCGGCCAGATCGTCGACGGTCCATGCGCCCTCTCTCAGCAAGGCAAGGAGTCGAGCGCGGGTTCCGTCGGGGCGGGGCTCGGGAGATCGGCGGCGTGTTTCAGTCATTGATCCCCAATTTAGCGTCCGTCACCGAATAAGTCAAAGAAAAGCTTGACTAATAGGCTCGGGCCCGATAGCCTCTCTCTGCAAGGTTTTTTCATGGTCGGCTTCTCTATTGGAGGGTTAGCATGATTTTGCAGAACCGCAGCGTACTCAGATATGGTGCCATTACCGCGCTTGCGCTCGTGTTCGGACTGCCCGTCACGGCGGCTCGCGGCCAGACATCGAGCAAGCTCGACGATCCGACAATCGTCGCGATCTTCGACGCCGCCAACACATACGACGTGGAGACAGGGTCGCTCGCGGCCAGCAGGGCCCGGTCAAAGGACGTTCGTGAATTAGGCGCCATGCTCGTTCGCGACCACCGGAACGCCAGACAACAGGGTCGCGACCTCGCGAAATCGCTTCGCGTGATCCCCACTCCCCCAAAGAACTTCGCGCTCGCCAAGGCGCATGTTGCGGCGATGCACTCCCTTCGCGGGCTCAAGGGACGCGCGTTCGATCGCGCCTTTCTCAAGCACGAAGTCGACTTCCACAACGCGGTGATCGATGCGGTTACCCATACGCTGTTGCCGGCGATCCAGAATGCTCAGCTGAAGGACCTGGTGACGAAGGTGGCACCAGCTTTCGTGGCCCACCGCGACCGCGCACAAAACCTGCTTGATCAGCAGAAGTGAGCGATGATTCTGTTGAGTTGACCGGCCCTGATCTGGCCAAGGGCGTAGAAGCCAGTAGCATTCGTCCGGGCCAGCTCATCGCGGGACACGCATTTGGAGAGCCGGTACTCCTCGTCCACGTCGAGCCGAACTGGTTCGCCGTGGCCGGGAAGTGCACGCACTATGGTGGTCCACTCGAACAGGGCGTGTTGGTGGCGGACACGATCCGCTGCCCCTGGCACCACGCCTGCTTCCAGCTGACCAGCGGAGCGGCGTCGCGCGCGCCTGCCCTCAATGACCTGCCTTCCTACGATGTCGCGGTCGAGAACAACATCGTGCGGGTTACAGGAAAGCGCGATCACGCGCGACCAAAAGGCGAGGGTTACCGGACTCGAGGAGCGTCGGCACCGGAACGCGTTTTGTTCGATGCGAATCCCGCGGCCGGCCCCAAGTCTGTCGTAATAATCGGTGGCGGGGCCGCGGGTAATGCCTGCGCCGAGATGCTTCGCCGGGAGGGCTACAGAGGTCCAATCACCGTCATTGAGCAGGATCCCGACGCGCCGTACGATCGACCCAATCTCTCGAAGGACTACCTCGCCGGTAACGCGCCGGAGGAATGGCTCCCGCTTCATCCCAAGGAATTCTACGCGGCGCAGCGGATCGAGATTGTCTCCGGTGTGGAGGCCACCGGCATCGACACACAATCGAAGTCCGTTCATTTGAGCGATGGCACCACCCGCGAGTACGGCAGGCTGCTCATCGCGACCGGCGCGACGCCGATCCGTCTCGACGTGCCCGGTGGAGGCCGAATCTCTTATCTACGAACGCTCCGTGATTGCCGCGCCATCATTGAGAGTCTCAGCGCCGCAAAAACCGCGGTCGTGATCGGTGCGAGCTTCATCGGACTGGAGGTCGCGGCTTCGCTTGTCGCGCGCGGGCTTAAGGTGAGTGTTGCCGCTCCGGAAACGCTTCCTTTCGAGCGCGTGCTCGGAGCCGAGTTGGGAAAACTCGTAATGAGCGTTCATGAACAGCAGGGCGTTGCGTTCCATCTCAGTCGCAAAGTGACGGCAGTGGATGAAAAAAGCGTGATTCTCGACGATGGTAGCCGGCTGGACGCTGACATTGTCGTCGCGGGAGTCGGAGTGCGGCCAAATCTGCGGCTCGCCGAGTCGGCCGGCCTCGTACTCGATAACGGTCTGGCCGTCGACGAGTTTCTGGAGACCAGCGCCAAGGACGTCTTTGGCGCCGGCGATGTTGCGCGCTGGCCAGATGCGTACTCTGATCGCCGACTTCGCGTTGAGCACTGGGTCGTTGCCGAGCGTCAAGGCCAGGTCGTCGCGCGCAATATGCTTGGCGCTCGCGATCGCTTCGACGACATCCCGTTTTTCTGGAGCGCGCACTACGACAAGTTGTCTATCCGATACATTGGGCACGCCGACCATTGGGACGCGACCAAAATCGAAGGGGATGTGATGAAGATGGACTGCGCTGTCTCTTTCATGCTCGGTGGCACGCGAAGGGCAATGGCAACGATCAACCGCGACCGGGAGAACCTGGTGGCTGAAGTCGAGTTTGAAACCGAGCTATTGCTCCGGCCGCCGCCATCGGTGACGCTCGAAGCGGCGGAGGCCTGACCGAAAACCCGACGACACGCGACGGGTTCCTGCGACTACAGGTTGCTGATCGTGAATATGCGCGCGATGTCCTGTTCGAATTCCCGGATACGCGCTCTCGTCGTGAATTCGTCCCAGCCGAGCAATGGTGCGACGATGTCGGCGGCGCGCGGGGCAGTACTCTTCCCGTGATCGCGCGTCTCGAACGCAAGGTGAGCGCGCCGTATCAATAGATCGCTGAGATCCATCGCCATTTCGTTTGTAACGCCATAAACGAGATGCGCGCCGGTGTAGGGAAGGCCTTCTACCAATAGATCGGCAAGAGCTGGGTCATCGTTCTGCAGGCGCGCAATCTCTTTAGGGCGATCCGCACCAGGAAGTTCCACGGTGTCCGTGGGCGCCGACTTCTTCTCCTGACCAAGCGTCTCCTGAACGAGATCCACGATCTCAGCGGCCATCGATCTGTACGTGGTCAGTTTTCCACCTGTGACGTTGATGACTCCGGAGCTCCCGATCACGATGCTGTGCTCGCGCGAGACGGCGCTCGGGTTTGCGGTCCGGGCGCTCGCTAGCGGGCGGATTCCGGCCCACGCGCTCACCACGTCATCCTGGGTCAGTTGAGCGCGCGGAAAGTAGGCATTCGCCGAACGAATGAGATACTCGACGTCGCTGGCCGATGCGTGCACGGTTTCGGGGGAGTCGTCGGTCCATGTATCCGTGGTACCGATGATTGCCTGCGATCCGGCCGGAAGGCAGAACATCACGCGTCCGTCTACCGGCGAGATAAGCGTGAGTGCGTCCCGGTTTCCGACGCGCTCTCTGGGCACTTCGATATGAACCCCCTTGCTGCCTCGCGTCCGGCGCGCGTGTTCGTCCATATCGAAAGCGTTCTGCCAGACACCAGTCGCATTGACGATCGCGCGCGCCCGAATCTCTAGTGACTCGCCGGAGTATTGAGATTTCGCGACCGCACCCACAGCCTTGGAGCCGTCGCGAATCAGCTCCGTGACAGAAGTATGACTCATCACGGTCGCGCCGAGCTGTCTGGCGGCGATGGCATTCGTCATCGTCAGGCGCGCATCATCGGTACACGCGTCGTAGTAGACCGCGCCACCAGTCAACCCGACGCTCTTGAGACTCGGCTCGCGATCCAGGGTTTCCGCGGCGTTGAGCGTTGAGTGCCGTCGCGATCTCCCCAGCGCCATGAGTTGATACGCGAGCAGGCCGGCACTCAACTTCATTTTTCCCACGCGCGCGCCGCGGTAGATCGGCCAGGTGAAGGCGAGCGGCTTCACAAGGTGCGGCGCGATTCGGAGCAAGGTCTGCCGTTCGCGGATCGATTCGTGTACGAGATGGAGCTGGCCCTGCTCCAGGTACCTGATGCCGCCGTGAACGAGACGTGACGACCGACCCGATGTCCCGCTCGCGAAGTCGTCACGCTCGACCAGGACTACGTTCAACCCGCGCATCGCGGCATCCCGCGCGACCCCGCAGCCGGTAATGCCTCCTCCGATAACGAGAAGGTCGAAGTTTTCTCTCGAAGATCCAGTCATTCTCGTTGTCGATGTCGGTCCACGCGGCCCTACCCGGTCAGGCGACCCCCGGAATCACGCAAAGTATAAGGAATTTGACCGCAAGATTCGGATATCGCCCTTTTTGGCGCACGGGCATCCTTCGCTACGAGCAGTTAAACACACCGTTCGACCAGCGAGGATACGATGAACGCCGCCGCCTATTATGATTTTCTGATCGAAGGAGAAGCCAGCGAGATGGATTCGATCAAAACGAAAGTTGAAGCCGGGGCGCCTCCCATGAATGAAGCCATGGCATGGGAGTCCGTTCTCCAGAGAGACGCCTCCGCCGATGACCGATTCCTTTACGCGGTCACGACGACGGGGATCTATTGCCGTCCGTCGTGTCCTTCCCGACGGCCGAAGCGCGATAACGTCGCCTTCTTCTCGTCCGCCGCGGCGGCAGAGGATGCCGGGTTTCGCGCCTGCCTGAGATGCCGTCCAAACCGCGCGAAGGCGCCACACCGCGGAGTCGAGCGCGCGCGTAACTACATCGATGCCCACATCGCTGATCTCGGCGAGGAGCGCATCACGCTCGAGCTGCTCGGCGAGCAGTCGGGACTTAGTCCCTATCATCTCCAGCGCAAGTTCAAGGAGATCGTCGGGCTGACACCCGCGCAGTACATCCGCGCTCGGAAGAGCGAGCGACTCAAGGGCGAGCTCAAGCGCGGTGAAACCGTGAGCCGCGCAACTTTTGGCGCTGGCTATGGCTCGAGCAGCAGAGTTTACGGCGACTCCGACCAACGCCTCGGCATGACGCCGGCTACGTATCGTCGCGGCGGTGCGGGAGCGTACATCGAATACGTGACGGCGAGAACGTCGCTCGGCGTTCTGCTGGTCGGGGCGACTGATCGCGGTGTTTGCGCGGTTACGCTTGGCAATGACGCGAAGACTCTGGAAGGCGCGCTCGAGCGCGAGTATCCGGCAGCAACTCGTACGCACGCGTCGCACCCTTCGAGCTCACTCCGCGCGTGGGTGGCGGATATCATCGACGCGGTAGACAGCGATCGCGTGCGACTGGATATCCCGTTCGACATCCAGGCGTCCGCGTTTCAATGGAAGGTGTGGCGTGAGCTGCAGAAGATTCCTTTCGGCGAGACGCGCTCATACGGCGAAATCGCAAACGCGATCGGATCTCCGAAAGCAGTCCGGGCGGTGGCAAGCGCCTGCGCGAACAATCGGGCTGCTGTCATCATCCCCTGCCATCGCGTCGTGAGGCAGAATGGCGAGCTCGGGGGATATCGGTGGGGGCTGGAGCGCAAGCAGCGGCTGATCGAGAAAGAGCGTGCCATGAGTGAGAAAAGCACGTCCTAGATAGATAAACGGCGCCCGTCTAAGTTCCCTTAATGGCAACATTCGGGAACGGGCGCCGCGTCGCCATAGTCGCAGGCGTGCGGACGCCGTTTGCAAAAGCTGGAACTGCTTTCAAATCGATCTCCGCCATCGACCTCGGCAAATTGTGCGTCGCGGAATTGCTGCAGCGCACAAATCTGGACGGAAAGGAAGTCCAGTCGCTCGTGTTCGGGACGGTGGTTCCTTCTGTACTCGCGCCAAACATCGCGCGCGAGGTCTCGCTGCTGCCGCTCCTGCCAAAGGGAGTGGAGGCATACAGCGTGAGCAGGGCGTGCGCATCCGCCAACCAGGCAATCACCGACGCCGCGGATCAGATCGCCCTCGGCCACCACGATATCTCGATCGCCGGCGGCTCCGAGTCGCTGTCGAATATTCCCGTTCTTCACTCGCAGGGATTCGCAGACGCGCTAGTCCTGGCGTCAAAGGCGAAGTCGCTGCCGGCGCGGCTCAGGGTTCTCGCCCGCTTGCGTCCAAAGGATCTCATTCCCATCACTCCGGCGATCGCCGAGCCGTCGACTGGTGAGACGATGGGTCAGTCGGCGGAGAAGATGGCCAAGCTCAACGCGATATCGCGCGAGGAGCAGGACCATTTCGCGCTCCGCTCGCACCGACTCGCGTCAGCCGGTACATCCGACGGAAGATTGACCGCCGAGATCATGCCGGTTTACGTGCCGCCAAAATTCGAAAGCGTGCTCACGTCGGACAATGGCATACGCGAGGACACGAGTTACGAACAACTCGCGGCACTCAAGCCCGTGTTCGACAGAAAGTACGGAAGCGTGACAGCGGGCAATTCATCGCCTCTCACCGACGGCGGCGCCTGCGTCCTGCTCATGAGCGAGGACAGAGCAAAGGCGCTCGGCTATCCACCGCTCGGAATAATCAGATCGTACGCGTACGCCGCGCTCGACCCCGGGGAGCAGCTGCTTCAGGCACCGGTGTTGGCAGCGCCGGTCGCTCTCAAGCGCGCCGGACTTACGCTGAAAGACATGGACCTCGTGGAGATGCACGAGGCGTTCGCCGCACAGGTATTGTCGAACCTCAAGGGTTTCGAGTCGAAATGGTGGGCGGAGCGGGCGGGTTTTTCGCAGCCGGTGGGCGAAGTCGACCGAGCGAAGCTCAACGTCATGGGCGGCTCGATCGCTATCGGGCATCCGTTCGGCGCCACCGGAGCGAGAATCACCACCACGCTCCTCAACGAGCTGCGACGCCGCGGCGGACAGTTCGGATTGATGACGGTCTGCTCGGCTGGCGGTATGGGCTTCGCGATGGTCGTCGAGAGGACGCAATGAGCTCGTCCTCGGAAGTCACGATCGGCGGCCTGGTAGGCACGCGGTGGAAACCCGCGCTCTCGGTCGAAGTCACCGATGGAATCGCCATCATCACTTTCGATCTCCCCAACGAGTCGGTCAACAAGCTGACCCGCGCGGTGAAGGACGAGTTCATTGCGTTGATCAGTCGGCTCGAGCGCGACACCACTGTGAATGCGGCGGTGTTCGTGAGCGGTAAACCCGACGTGTGGATCGCCGGCGCCGACATCGAGGAGTTTCTCGAGCTCAGGACCGCGAGCGACGCCGAACGATTGAGCAGGGATGGGCAGATGCTTCTCGATTCGATCGAGAAGCTTCGCATTCCAATCATCGCGGCGATACACGGAGCTTGCCTCGGCGGTGGACTCGAGACGGCGCTCGCCTGTCATTATCGCATCGCCACCGATCACCCCAGGACGATGCTCGGCCTGCCCGAGGTCCAACTGGGGTTGATTCCCGGCGCGGGCGGAACGCAACGGTTGCCGCGCAGAATCGGGCTGACCAATGCGCTCGACATGATTCTCACGGGCAAGCAGGTCCGCGCCAAGAAAGCACTCGACCTGGGATTGGTCGATGAGATGGTGCATCCGTCCATTCTCCGCACAATCGCACTCCAGCGCGCGCGCGAAGTTGCCGAAGGCAGAAAAAAGAGCGAGCGGCATTCCGGCGGAATAAAGGGCCTGTTCATCGATGGGAATCCCGCGGGACGCGCGCTCGTGCTCAGAAAAGCGCGCGAGCAGACACTCGCCAAGTCCCGTGGACATTACCCCGCGCTCATTGCCGCGATCGACGTCATCGCCGCCGGTTATGAAAAAGGCGTTGCGCACGGATACCGGGAGGAGTCGCGCCGCTTCGGCGAGATGGCGGTGACCGATGTGTCGCGACAGCTGATCTTCCTTTTCTTCGCGACAAACGAGCTGAAGAAGGATCCCGGCGTCGAACCTTCAGAGTGGCCCGAGCTTCCCGTCTCGGCCTTCGAGCCGCTGCCGGTCGACAAGATCGCGATCATCGGGGCAGGGTTCATGGGCGCGGGGATCGCATCGATTGCCGTGCAGCATGGGAGCCTTGTCCGCCTCAAGGATGCGGATCACGCGCGCGTCGCGAAGGGATACGCCGCGGTGCGCGACATTCTGAAGGAACGGCTCACCAGGCGACAGATCACGAAAGTCCAGTACAGCGACTACATGGCGTTGCTCGGCGGAACCGTCGATTACTCCGGATTCGGGAACGTCGATCTCGTAATCGAGGCCGTGTTCGAGGATCTCGCGATCAAGCACCAGGTCCTTCGCGAGACGGAGGCGGCGATCAGTCCAACCGCAATCTTTGCGACCAACACGTCAACGATTCCGATCGGATTGATTGCGCAGGCATCCAGCCGGCCTGAGCGCGTGTTGGGAATGCACTTCTTCTCGCCCGTGCAGAAGATGCCGCTGCTCGAGGTGATTACGACTGCGCAGACGCACCCGCAGGTGACCGCGACGGCCGTTTCTTACGGGAAAAAACTCGGCAAGACCGTCATTGTGGTGAACGACGGTCCGGGTTTCTACGCCAACCGGATTCTTGGGCCGTACATCAACGAGGCTGGAATTCTGCTGGATCAGGGCGTCGCGGTCGACATAATCGACAAGGCGCTCGTCGATTTCGGATTTCCGGTCGGCCCGATCACGCTCATCGATGAAGTTGGACTGGATGTGGCGACCAAGGCGGGGAAGATCATGGCCGAGGCTTATCCTGACAGGATGCAGTCGGCGAAATCGATTCTGGCGGTGGTCGCGGCGGGACGTTACGGAAGAAAATCGAAGAAGGGATTCTTTACCTATGATAAGGAAGGAAAAAAAGGCGAAGTCGATCCTTCCGTGTACGGCCTGTTTCTCACGCCCGGAAGCATTCCCATTGTAAAGTCCATCGCGCCGCCCACGGGAACCGAGACTTCACCGCGGCCGGAGATGCCCGCCATTCAGATTCAGCAGCGGACTATTCTGGCGATGGTCAATGAAGCCGCGCGTTGCCTGAGTGACGGGATCATTCGCTCTTCACGTGACGGCGATGTCGGAGCGGTATTCGGAATCGGCTTCCCTCCATTTCGCGGGGGGCCATTCCGGTACATGGATTCACTCGGGATTCAGATCGTCGTGCAAAGGCTCGAGGATCTGAATGCGCGCTTTCCCGGAAGGTACGAGCCCGCCGAGCTGTTGCTCGAGATGGCTCGTCGGAGGCAGGTGTTTTATCCCGACGATCGCTCGTGAACGCAGCAGGGCCTAAGGAAGTGCATTCGTTCCTCGCGGTCGTGACCGGGCTAGTTGTGCTCGCGTGCGCACCGACGGTGCTTCGCCCACTGGGCCCGGGTGACTATCCACGCACTCGAGCCGAGCAGACGGGATATCGCGAGACGTCTCACTACGCCGATGTGCGAAAGTTTCTCGACTCGCTGCGCAAGCTGCAGGCGCCGCTGGTGTTCGGGTCGATCGGCAAAACGTCTGAAGGCCGCGACATCCCCTACGTGATCGCATCGCGACCGCTGGTTTCAACGCCGTCGGAAGCGGAGCGACTTGGGCGGCCAATTGTCTACGTGCAGGGCAACATCCACGCGGGCGAAGTCGAAGGGAAGGACGCGTTGCTGGCACTGCTTCGCGATCTCACTTATTCGACGAAGCCGAACGTGCTCGACTCGATCGTTCTTATCGCTGTGCCCATCTACAACGCCGACGGCAATGAGCGCTTCGCGCCGCAATCGGTGAACCGCACCGAACAGAACGGTCCCGAAATGGTTGGGATTCGCGCCAATGCCGAGAATCTCGATCTCAACCGCGACTACGTGAAGGCAGAAGCGCCCGAGACGCGGGCGTCGCTGGCAATGTTCAACACCTGGGATCCCGATGTGTTCGTGGATCTTCACACGACCGACGGCAGTTTTCACGGCTACGCTCTCACTTATTCTCCGTCCCTGAGCCCGGCAGCGGTTTTCGGAGGGGTCTATGCCCGCGATTCACTCCTTCCGATTTTGCGCGAGCGTCTTCGCACACGCGATGGATTCGAGGTGTTCGATTACGGCAACTTCATTTCTGATGAGCGCGGCGGCATCGCCGATACAAGCGTGCATGAAGGATGGGCGACCTACGACTCGCGCCCACGCTTTGGCACCAACTACTATGGGCTTCGCGGACGCATAGGAATTTTGAGCGAAGCATATTCGCACGACTCGCTCGCGCGCCGGATCGCTTCCACGTACGCGTTCGTCCGTGAGACCCTTTCTCTCGTGGCTGAAAAGGGCGCTGCGATCAGATCATTGAGCGCGAAGGCAGACAGCCAGCCTCTCAGCTGGGGCCGCGCCCCTGATTCGGTCCAAATGGTTGGTATTCGCTCCGAGCTCGTTGCCACTCCGAAGATGTTGGATGTCATCAAGGAAGACCTCGAGAAGACCGGCGACTCCTCGCTCACCCAACCCGGCGTCCCCCGCGGCGAGCGACGCACGGGACGATTCAGAACGATTCGCATGCCTGTCTACGACCGGTTCACGTCTACGCTCGACCGCCTGCCGCCCGCGGCTTACGTGCTGGCGCCGCAAGACACCGCGGTGGTAACGCTACTTCGATTGCACGGCATTCGCGTCGATCGCTCCGACTCGGCGTGGACGGCGCGTGGCGAATCGTTCGTCATCGATTCGATCATTACCTCTCCGCGGCTATTTCAGGGGCACCACGAAGTCCGTCTCAAAGGACGATGGGAGCGCGGAGTGCAGG
>Ga0209488_10003808_pt1 | contig 11978 bp, 14 predicted proteins | sample Rivendell_Oct201_8_FD_188349 | JGI IMG/M metagenome (GOLD analysis project Ga0209488, IMG submission 188349) | Vadose zone soil microbial communities from the Eel River Critical Zone Observatory, Northern California, USA -... | ecosystem: Environmental > Terrestrial > Soil > Vadose zone >...
GTCCACGCTGTGGAAGGCTTCTGGGACGAGGCGGTGGTCGCCGACAAGGGCTTCAACGAATGGCGAAAAGTGCTTGCTGCGAAATGTAATCTTGGGGCCAATGGAAATATTGTCGAAGCGGGTGTCATCGATCCTGTTGGCGGTGGTGGATTCACCGCTGCCCCAGTGGTTGCTGTAATCGATCTCGAGCGCGAACCAGCGATTGAAATTGTAGGCGGCGCTGAGTCCGACGCCTTTAGGGTTTGTCTCCAGCATACTGCTCAGTGGAAAAAGCGCACCCGGACGCTGGCCGGTGACGGTCGCGTTGGGATAGAAGACGGAGTATCCGCCGTAGAGTTCCCACTTCGGGAAAGGGCGATCTTGATCTTGGGCCGCGGCCACGTTGGCGAAGAAACACAGCAGAGCAACGGTTGCCGTCAGGGTGACGAAGATCCGTCCAAGGGCGCTCTTTGATTTAGATGACATGCTAATAATCCTCCGAACTTCAATAACGTGAATCAGTTTTGCAGCCCGCAGTGGACCAGCCTCAGCTGATCCACTGCTCGTGTGGCTATGGGCAAGTTGGAACGTTGACCGGGTTGCTGTCCAAAGTGACTGCGCCATTGCGGGCGAGCGCTCGTCCGTTCAGGGTGGCGCCGGTGTTGAGGGTGATGGATGCCAGCGCCATGATGTTTCCGGCGAAGGTGGTATTGGTGCCGAGAGTGGCCGAGCTGCCGACCTGCCAGAAGACGTTCTTGGACTGCGCGCCTCCGGAGAGAATGACCTGGCTGTTGCCCGATGCCGTGGTCAGTGTGGAGACGATCTGGAAGATCCAGACGCCGGTGGCCGGACCGGCCAGAGTCAGATTGCCGGTGATGCCGAGCGACGGTTGCGCACTGGTGGTCTTGTAAACGCCGGGAGCGAGGGTCTGGCCGCCGATATCAGCGGTGAGAATCGCGCCACCTGGTGCACCTGCGGCATTGTTGTACGCTGTGGTCAAGTCGCCTTGAGCGGCCATAGCAACCGCATCGCCAGCGTGGAACGCGCCGGTGGTGGTTCCCGGGGGGAACCCGGTGATAGACGCAGCCGGCCAGATTCCTACGTCGCCGCCGATGACTTTGGTGAGGCCAACGCTGCTAACCACAGGCGTGCCGGCGAGAATCCCGAAGTTGCAAGCCGTGCCTAGCGGCGAGCCACCGGCGAGTGGTGGCAATACGGGAGATGCGCACGGGACTGAAGTAGTGAAGGTCCAGGTGAAATTGGCGGCTAGTGGATTGCCGAAGGTGTCCATGGCGCCGGTGGTGATGGTCGCCGTGAAAGCAGTGTTGGCGGCGAGGGTGGCAGTCGGCGTAAAGGTGGCGATGTTGGTGGCGGCGACGAAGCTGACCGTGCCGGCAACCGCGCCAGCGGCGGAACTCAGGGTAAAGGTGTTGGTGTTAATGGTAGCGGGATTCATTGCCTTATTGAACGTCGCGCTGACGATGGCGGTGTTGGGGCAAACCAGAGTAGAGCCAGCCAGGGGCGTGACCGAAGTCACCACGGGCGGGGCCAGCGGGCTGCCGGCATTCACGGCGTTCTTGTCAGGGTCGCCGCATCCGGCGAGAATGACCAAAAGACAGGCCGCTATCTTGATCTTATTGATTCCGAAATTGCGCATTTGCTTCTCCTCTTCCTTCTTTGCCCGGTCACGAAACGTTCCACGCTCCGATGAACCGCCACATGCTGTTGTACTTACTAAGGGAAAATGAAACTGTTCAAAAGCGGACACTTTGCGAGAAAAGTCAAAAAACATGACAGCTCGTGTCACGAACCGTGACTCACAGCCGAAGCGGCTGGATTCAGCGGGCGGCGAGCGGCACAAGCTCCAAAACGGGAACTGTGCGGAAGGGAGAGATGGTCTTCAGAAAAAAGGATGCCTGTTCCATGGCATTAGGGCGTGGAAATCTCATCCTCTCCCATGAGTATTCGAGCTCGCGTCCGCAATCGAGGCAGACCTTATAAGCGCGCTTTTTGATGGTGAAGACACGGCTCAACTGCCCGTGGTGACAGCCGAATAGGAACTCAAAACACGACAACACTGAATCAATCAAGATTTTTCTCCGAGATGCGCGTTGAATATTAGGCCGATCAAAGTCAGTTCCGACGACCGGATACGAGGTTAAAGACGAGGACGACCACCGCCACGACCAGCAACAGGTGAATGAGCCCGGCGCCGATATGCAAACTGAAACCAAGCAGCCAGAGGATGAGCAGGATGACAAAAATTCCCCAGAGCATTTTTTCTCCTTGAGCGTTTCGATTGATTGGAAATCTGAAGATGCGATGCACCAGTTGAATAGTTGAGGCTGAGCCGGATTTAGAAGGTCGCCCGGTGGCGGCGACTTAGCCGCACACCGGATGCGAGTAAGAGGGCTAGTTGGCCTGGGCTACAGCCTTGGCAGCAGTCACGGAGGCGAGGAATGCCCGCGCGGAGCTTGGCGCCGCAACTTTGCCGCTCAAGACAGCCGCGGTTGAGACCTTGCGACCATAGACGGCGCGGGTGGAATCGTCGTCACGACGGATGGAAACTCCATCCAGCGTGATCCCGGCGAATGCGCCTTTTGCGCGCGAGTAGGTGAGAATCTCAGTTGCGAGCTTCCAATCAGTGTCAGCTGAAGCGTGGCGTCCTACCGGACCAGCGGCAGCCGAAGCGTCCGCGCCGATCTGGAATTTGCTGGCAATCAAGCGTTGCATGCCTTTTTCATTCTGGATGATCATGACCAGGTCGACGCCTTCCAAGCCGATCTGAAAGCCGGCGCTACCACCGCCGACGGTAAAGAACGCCGGCGCGCTCCATCCGCTCTCAGTCCTGCAAGTGGCCACGCCCTTGCCGTGACTGCCGCCCAAAACAAAGCCGCCTTTGAGCATATTGGGCACGACGGCAACACATTTCGCGTGCTCAAGAACTTCTTGGGGAATGCCTTTATCGGGCGCATTCATGATCTCGTGCATGACTTGGGCTGAATTTTCCAAGCGATTATCGGCATCTTCGCGCGCAGTGCCGGCGAAAACAAATGTTCCCAGACTCATCATCACTAACAACAAACCAGTTTTTTTCATAAATCTCCATAAAGCGGACTTCGTTATGCGACTCGCCCCTAAGGGCTGTCCATTTGGGTTTAACTTCCTAACTTTTCACGGCGCTTCATCGGCGACCGCTGCCATTGACAGATCCTGGAGCTGCGATTCGCTGTGTGTGGCAGCGTCGAGCAAGGCGACCACGCGCGTGAAATCGTTGACGTACTTAACCTTGTAAAAGCAAAAGAAGCACGGTACTTCAAGCACTTCCGGACTTGACGCAAGCTTGACGGTGAGAGGAAACGTACGGAAACAGTCCGGACAGGTGACAACCACATACTGATTTCCCTCTGAATCCCTCTCTTTCAACGGGATCCACACAGCGGCCACTTTTTCTTCGCGACGCTTCGGAGCCGGCGACCGTAGCAGGGCGGCGACGTTGCTGAGAAACGTCTTGGGGCTTTGGCCTTTGGAGTAGAAGGCGTCGGCGAGGACTCCCCCGGGGACACAATCGCCCAGAAAAGCGCCGCTCATGGCCATGACACGCACTTCGGGAAATCGACGGCGGACGAGCGAGAGAAATTCAAAGCCAGACATCCGCGGCAGGACCAAGTCGCAGATGATCAGGTCAGGAACATTTTTTGCCAGGTACAGCAATGCACTGAAGCCATCGTCAGTGGTGGCCACTTGGTAGTCAGCGGAGGACAGCAACGCGGAGCAAACCGCGCGCATGCCAGGGTTGTCATCCACGATGAGTACCTTCAGTGCGTTAGTCGAACCTTCCGCCGAACTGCTGAGCTGCTGGTTCAACCTGACTTCGAGATTGCTGTCATTGGCCAAGGTTAGCGACCGAACGAGCGGCCGTCGTATGCCTGTTGATAGGCCTGTTGGTAACCAACCTTGTACTGCTGTTGATAGGCATTCTTATCGCCGTAACTGTTGTTATAGCCGCGATCGGGATGGTTGTAGCCGGGACCGTATTTCAAAGGGCGGTTGGCAGCGCGGTCACTTCGACCATCATTGGTGCCATCTTGTGAACCCATGCGGAAGCCGGGATTGTTGTTGTTGTTGTTCCCGTATTGAGTGTTTCCCCATTGACCATTTTGGCCGTTCTGGCCATTTTGACTGTATTGACCGTAGGTGTTCTGATTGTTGTAGTTGCTGTAGCCCTGGTCGTAGCCGGACTGATAGGCCTGACGCTCATTAACGTCGCGAGGGTTGGAGCGGTACTTGCGACCGCGATTCTTCTGGCGATCGTACTGTCCCTGACTCTGTCCCTGCTGGTAGAAGCGATTGCTCGGATTGGTGTTATTGCTGTAGTCGTTGTTGTTATGGTGGTTATTGTTGTTGCCCTGATCGTGCTTGTCTTTGTCGTGTCCGCGGCCATGTTCCATGCCTTGTTCTGATTGAGCGGCGACAAATTGCGGCGCGCCCACAGTGGCTATGCCGACTGCAAAGGCCAGAGCCCAGGCTGCCTTACTTACGTTCAACTTCATGGTGGAACTCCAAATCCTGATTGTGAGAGGTTGCGAAGGACCGGTTCATGCAACCTCAGTGGGTGGATCGAGCGATGTGCTTCGATGAACCGCCAGATACAGTTGTACTTGTTTACTCAAACCCAGTCTGTGCAATAAGGGACACGTATGCCTTTGGTGTTTCACGATGGACCAAGAGAAAAGCCGTCCTATTAAGGACGGCCCTCTCGCTTCTGCAGAATTTCTCAGTCTCGGTCTTTGCGATCCTTGTCGCGGTGGTCTTTATCCTTAGGATGGTGGTCTTTGTCGTGTTCATCCTTGTCATTCTTGCAGGTGTGATTGTCATCATCGCCGCCGCCATTGCCGCCGCCGCCGCTACCACCTGCTGAACTGCATCCCGCAACCGTGATGTTGTTGGTGTCAAGTGTCACTGCACCGCCTAGCGCAAAAATTCTGCCCGCGACATTAACGCCGTGAGTCACAGTGTCACTGGTGAAGGCGATCAGGTTCCCCGCGAAAGCAGTGCCGGTGCCAAGAGTGGCGGAGCTACCCACTTGCCAGAACACATTGCCACACTGGGCGCCGTTAGTCAGAACAACAGAGGAATTGGTCGCTGTGGTCAGCGTGCTCCCGATCTGGAAGACGTAGACACCGTTACCGTCCAACGTGAGCTGTCCTGTCAACTGAGCCGACGATTTGAAGCAATAAACTCCGGGAGGCAGAACTGCTACGCTGGTTCCCAAATCTCCCCGCGTGCTGAGGTCATTGGCAGGTAGGCAAGGCATTGCTGCTAGAGCGGCATATGCTTTGATGGCGTCCGCATGAGCTAGGAGAGCAACGGAGTCGGCCACAAATATGGTTCCTGTCACCGATCCTAATCCGGCAGTGACACCACCGCCTGGGCCGGTAACGATGTGGTTCGAAAGCAAAAAACCAGTGGCGGAAACGCCTGGAGGATTTACACCCAAGTCTCCAGTAACAACGCTGGCTCCTGTGTTAGTAACCGTTGACGAACCCAAAACACCGAAGCTTGCAGATGAGCCCAGTGATGGAGCCTGCGCAAAAGACAAACTACCCGTGCCCAACATGCACAGAATCAATAAAAGCTTTTTCATGACTAGAGCTCCTAGCGCTGGATTCTTGTCGCGCCGCTGCATCGTTCGTCAGTGTTGTCGATTGATTTTGAATCCAAGCCTCCTGGACTCTATCCGCAGGAGTTGAACGCGTCTGTGCTGTTTTGAACAAACTAGAACCGCGCCTGCATCTCGGGTTTCCGTGGCAAAAAACCAGCATGCGCCGCACCGTGCTGGTGGAGGGGTCGCGAATCTTTCGAGCACTCCGCGCTCCGTCAAATCAGTCAATCGCTCTGACGGCATCTGGGACTAAGGTCAATTTGTCACGTTGGATGTCCAATTATGGACAGATTCTAAGTGCGAGAGCACCCAAACTAACGGTGGATAGATAGTTGGACGAAAACTTAAAAGGAGCTATCCCCCATGGCACCGGCAACCAATAACATTCCCCCGAAGACGGAACAGGTAATATTTCCGCCTAGAGTTCTTCTGGTACAAGTCAATTCTGGAGTTGAAAGCAGGCTTCACGTAACGCTGGAGCGGTATGGTTTTCGCGTAGTTGCCAAGCCCACTATCAAAGAGGCTCTAGCCTGCCTTACCGAATTAAACTTCGCGGCGCTGATATGCGACCTGCATCTACCGGCCGCCGGGGATGGGTTTACCTTATTGAACGCGATGCGGCACCTACACCCGGAGGCGGTAAGCATCATCATGAGCGATTATGCGCCGTTGCGCGAATCTCTGTCAGAGCTGCTGCCACAAGCGGATGAGATCCTAGTCAGTCCTGTATCGGCTGTAGAGGTCGTCGGCCTGCTCCAGAACCGGCTGAGCAGACCCACCCATCGCATAGTGAAGGTTCGGGAACCAGTAGCCACGATATTGGAGCGGCATTCACCGGAAACGATACGGGAGTGGCTCATGCGAGTGAATCAAAGTAAATCTTTGTCGGCGCTGAAACTGAGCGATGCTGACCGCAAGGGACATCTGCCTGCTTTACTGACCGAGCTGGTGGACAGACTGCGCGCCGCCCGCGTGGATGAGGGAAATGCAAAGCGCTCGCTGGCCGCAGTGGCGCACGGAACCGCGCGCAGGCGACAGGGATATACCGCAGCGATGTTGGTGGAGGAGTCGCGAATCCTGCAGGTGTGCATCTTCAAGACGCTGCGCACAAACTTGAATGCAGTAGATTTGGCGTTGGTATTAACCGACGTAATGACCATTGCGGACGAAGTAGACTCGCAGCTGACGCAGACGATGACCAGCCTCTCAGATCGGCGGACCGACGGAAAACGACAGGAAGCGATGAGGGCCGAGGCTGAGTCCCAAGCTTCGTAGAGAATAGAATAGAGCCATGAGGAACCGTTCGGGCATCATTGACCTGTTCAAGAAGCTTCTGGGAAGGGTCATGCCGCAACGGAGCGAGGTTCGCTCGCAAAGGATGTGCCCATTTTGCAAGTTGATCACAGCGAGCCACAGGCCGGTGTGCCTGGAATGCGGCGGCAAGCTGACACCTGCTAGTGCTGGCCTCTAATCGTGAAGCACAACATTTAAGAGCGAGCTGTGGACTTTCACGGTACCGTTGTATTCGATGAAGCCGAGCTTGCGAAAGCGGTTCATGAAGAAGTTCACGCGGGAGCGGGTGGTGCCGATCATCTCGGCGAGAGTCTCCTGGCTGATCTTGGCGATCACTTCTTCCGGCTTGCCGTCTTTACCAAAGTTGGCGAGCAGCAGTAATGCCCGGGCCAGGCGTTTTTCACTGGAGTTGAAGAGCTGATCGATCAGATCCTCCTGGATGCGCGAGTTTCGGGCAAGCAGATAGGCGACAAAGATGTCAGAGAAGAGTTGCTCTTCATGGATCACCCGCATCATCTCCTTGCGCTCGATCTTCATTACGGTGCAGTTGGTAATGGCAACGGCGGAGGCGAGGCGAGTGGATCGAAGCCCGGCGACACAATCCTCGCCGACGAAGTTGCCCGGACCGAGGACAGACACGGTGGCTTCTTTCCCATGGCCCGATACCACCGATAGCTTGGCTCGCCCCTTCTGTATATAGAAGACTGCATCTCCGTCGTCGCCCTGAGAAAAAAATCTTTCCCTTTTGGCGATCTCCAAAATCACGCGGCCTATGCCAGCCTGAGCGAGGAATGTTTCCGGGCGGAAGTGCTTCAGTGCGGCTGATTTCATATTGAGTGCTTTCTGCGAATCCCAAATGGGGAGGCGCGGGACCTGAAGAGCGGCCGGCATAACCGGCAAGTTGATCCGAATTGGTAGCGAGAAAGCCGCTGTTACCAGCTTGATGGGTTCGTTGTGATGGACGACTGCGCGTCAGTACCTGGATTTGGCGTTGCTGGCGCTGCGCTGCTGCTTTTTCTTTTTCAACCTTTGATGGTTGTTGTGATTGGTGCTTTGCTCCAGTAACGCCGGCGAGAGAATCTTCTTGATCTCCTCTAAGGTCACCTTCTCGATCCGAATCTTTGTTTTTGTCATTTATCTTGCCTCTGTAAACAAGCTAACAGTGCCCGTGCAGTACGGGGAGACTCTTTAAGGCTGCGGCGAAATCTTTAAGCGACTGATTTGCAGGTACTTAGCCTTAGCATTGGGGGGGGGGGATTTAGCGATACGTTAACGAATCGCCACTTGCAGGATAGGTTTACGAGTTGATATAATGCGGTTAGGTTAGTGTCACTCTTAGTGACAACTCAGCATTGGAGTCTTTATGCCAGCGAAGAAATCAACCCGGCGTTTCGCCACCATGTCGCAAGTAGATGTCCCGCACGGACGGAACGGCAAGCACAAGGGGATCGTGACTTCGATCATCGCTGACCTGGACGGTCTGGAAAATGGCTTGGCGCTCAAGGTCGCGCTCGCCGACCTCGACGATTCCAAGGAGAATGTCCGCTCGGCGTTGAACCGGGCTACACGAAAGCTGAAGCGCACTGTAGCGACCGCCGCCGACGCGGAGTTTCTCTACGTTTGGACTGTCGCCGAGTAGTTTTTTCAGGCTATCGTTCTGGGCAACCTCACAAAATAGAAAATCGGGACATAGGCCCAGCTCCGAGGGCGGGCAGCAGCAGCCTTGTATAATATTCAGTGTTGGCGGATGGGCCGGACGGTCGCCGCCATGTCCTAGACGCAGCTAACGCTGGCTTTGCCAGGCCGAGCGCGGACATGGGGGAGGAAAGTCCGAACTCCGAAGAGCAGTGTGCCGGATAACGTCCGGGAAGGCAGTCTCAAAGCTGTCTTACGGCCAGTGCCACAGAGAAGATACCGCCGGCGATCGCAAGGTCCCCGGTAAGGGTGAAAAGGTGCGGTAAGAGCGCACCGCTCTCACAGTAATGTGGGAGGCATGGCAAACCCCACACGGAGCAAGACCAAATAGGGAGGGAATGCGGGGCTCACGCTTCGTATGCGCGCCGGCTCGGCACGCGATGACCTCCGGGTAGGTCGCTAGTGCGGGTGAGCGGACGGCGCAAGCCGTCCAGCTTGCGCCGGATGCGAGGGCGAAGCAGCGTTAGCGTTGCGGAGCCCTCGGATTGACGATCCAAATAGCAATGTTTGGACTAGAGGAATGACCGTCCAGCGGGTCGCAAGGCCGGCGGACAGAATTCGGCTTACAGGTCCAGCCGCTACTGTGCCCTTCCACTCTTAACCGGGTGGAGGGGCATCATTGTTTGAGTGGTAAGTAATTTGCCGGGCGCACGGCGTTTCGGGCAGGGCGACGGCGCGAATCGCGGCTCATCCCGCTACCGGATCCGGAGAATCCGGAGGCGGCCCCGGAACCGGAAGATGATGCCGACGACGACGGGCTTCGCAGATCAGAGACCGTCTCCGCGGTGGCAAAGGTAACGTCACGCGAGACCATCTTGTAATCGCCGGCCATGCGGATATGCGCGGTGGCTTCCGTGGCGGTCTGTATCCACATGCCATCGACATCTCTGTAACTCAGCAGCAGGTGAACATTCTTCACCCACCATGAAGGTGCGGCGGCGAGCTCGCCCTGCACCTGTCGGATGGAGAAGCGGTCGGCGTCAACCCAGAGCCGGCCCTTGATCAAGTCTTTGGTGTTGCGCTTGGGTTGCATGGCCAAAACATAACAACGCTTCCCGTTCAGGGAGTCTTCGCCGGCGAGGGCGAAGTCGTAATTCGCCGTGGTGATCTGGCTGACGCTGGGATCGTGGGCCAACTCCACTTCCCTTTCGAGCGTCTTGCGCACCATGCGCTCAGCCATGCCGCCAGTACTCTGGAGGATGGAAAATGATTTCTGTTGCGGCGGCAGAAAGTCGACGCTGGCGGTGATTTCCGACTTCGGCTGCACAGCAGCGCCTTCGTAAATGCGGTAGTTGCGGGTGAGGTTATACGCGCGACGCTGCGCGACTTCTTGCGCATGGGTCTCGACCATCCGGCTGACGATCTCAGCCAGAGTGATGGCGCTGGTCGCTTGCGCCGTTGCCGTGGCGGACTTTTGCGCGGTGGAGGAGTGCGGCGCAGTCTTCATCTGCTGCTGGGCGACACAAAGATCGACGGCCGCGAGCAGAAGCAGCGGGGCTGCTATCGCAAGTGTTGATACCGATTTGTACTGAGTCCCAGCCACAAAGTCCCCATTCCTGATTTCGGGGACCCGGATGCAAACTGTCCCACAGCTGATTAGAAGCAGATTTGTTGGCTGGTGATGGAGGGTTAAGCAAAAAGAGTTGCGCAAATCGACGCCTACTGGCCGGACTAAGGTCGGCGAGCGCTTTCTCCGCTGCTTCTCTCGGAGAAGTCCAGCGGTTCCTGGCCGGCGGGGACCGACACGGCGTCTCTTCGGCGGACGGAGTCGGAAGCAGTCTTATCCCCTGCCCGCTCATAGACCTGAAGCACCTTGAGGACGGCGTCGTCCCAGGCGAATTTCGCGGCTTGGGCCAATCCGCGGACCCGAAGCAATTCGCGCAAGGGTTCATCGAGCAGCACGCGGTGCAAGGCGTGCATGATCTCAAAGACATTCTCAGGGTTGACCAGGATCGCGGCATTGCCGACCACCTCCGGCAGCGACGAAGTATTGGAAGTGACCACGGGCGTGCCGTGGGCCATGGCTTCGAGCGGCGGCAGGCCGAAGCCCTCATAGAGCGAGGGGAACACGAAGATCTTGGCGACGTCGTAAAAGATGCGCAGGGCGTCGACGGGAACGAAGCCGAGGAAGCGGACATCATTCTGCACCGCGCTCTTGATGACGGTGCGGCGCAAGTCGGGGTGAGAGGAAAGATCGTCGCCGATGATGATGAGTTTGAGGTCAGAAAACTTACCGTCTTTCTTGAGCTCGCTCTTGAGCGCGGAGAAGGCCTCGATGACGCGGCCGACATTCTTGTGCGGGCGGATGCTTCCGGCGTACAGCAGAAAAGGGTAGTTCACCTGGTAGCGCTCGGCGATGAGTTGCTTGTCCGCTTCAGTGGCGGGGCCGATGAGCAGCCGCTCATCGATGGCGTTATAGGCGACGTCAATGTTGTTTCCGTCGCCCAGGTCGAAGATGCGTTGAACGTCGTCTTTGGTTGACTTTGAAACCGCGAGAATGCCGGCGGCGCCCTTGAGCGCGCGCTTCGCCAACTCAAAGCGCAGAGCCCGCTTCCACGGCGGCTGGTTGGGCGTGCGATGAAGGAAATCGAGGACGTCATGCACCGTGACAACGTATGGGCAAGGCGCGAATCGAGGCGTCTTGAAGAGATGCGGGACGTGGAGCAGATCGCATTGATGACGCTTCAGCAGATTGCGGAAGCCCATCGCGTTCTGGAGCGAGCCAGCCGGCCAGGGAAACGCTTGTAACACGAAATTTTCCGGCAGATCGCGATATCGTCGGAGACGCTCTGGCTTGGCGATGAGGATGTAGCGATTGCGAGGTGGACCCTGCGCGCCGCCGTCGAGCCGGGCAAGCGATTGGACGACGTTGCGGATGTAAGTGGCGATGCCGAAGTCGCTGCCGCCGCGGATATCGAGGGCGATATTCACGGTTCTAGTTTACGGGAAAGACTAGTTTCCAGTTCGCAGTTGCCAGTTTCTAGTAGAGCCAAAAGCAGGTCCCCCGCCAATCTCCGCCAAAATCGGGCGGAGTGCTCGGGATGACAATTCAACTTGCGATCAAGCTTTCACTGCCATCCGCGCACGGCGGTCGGCGTATAACGGGAAGCCTTCTGCCAGGGCGAGCACTTGCTTGCGAATGGAGACGAGTTTGCTTTCGTCGGCGTGATGATTGAGGGCGTCGGCGATCCAATGGGCGATCTGCTTCATCTCGCCTTCCTTCATGCCGCGGGTGGTGAGTGCGGGTGTTCCGATGCGAATGCCGCTGGGCTTCAACGGCGGATTCACGTCAAACGGGATCGCGTTCTTGTTGACGGTGATGCCGGCCTTGCCGAGCGCGTCTTCG
>Ga0209488_10003810_pt1 | contig 11977 bp, 10 predicted proteins | sample Rivendell_Oct201_8_FD_188349 | JGI IMG/M metagenome (GOLD analysis project Ga0209488, IMG submission 188349) | Vadose zone soil microbial communities from the Eel River Critical Zone Observatory, Northern California, USA -... | ecosystem: Environmental > Terrestrial > Soil > Vadose zone >...
GGGCTGCTAACCTCCCGGGAAAGCGTCTGGGATACGGAAACAAGTGATTCAGATCCCCCAACACAAACTAGGTCGTAGGGGGCCTGGAAGATGGGCTCAATGTCGAGCTCATGAGACCCTGGTGCAGGCGATCCGGACGTCTGAATAGGAGCCCCGCCGGAAGAGCGAACAACGTCTGGCTCGTGATGCCCCACATGTGGCCGTGATCGCTGCTGCCGCTCTCCATTTTCGCCATCCTCAGGCACCAGGTCAAGCGCAGAAACCACCAAACCGTCATGACAGTCATGGTCAAGTACAGCATCCATGAAAGTGTTGCGAGTAAGGTAGGGGTGAACGGAGGGATGGTAGAGGGCCAGGGCTAACTTTAAAGCGAGGGGGTGGCTGGTGGAAACTGACACCGTAGGAGGAAGAACGTGAGAGTGGGTATGTGTCTTCGGTTGCGAGGGTGCCATGAGAGTAGGCAAGTCCCGAACCCATATGCCAAACTTGCGAGCATCAATACGCCGAGAGTCATTGGTAGGGTCGTCAAGGATGCAGAACACGTTCTCGACAAGAAAGTTCGCCACAGGGAGAGCCATGCCCGTGAATCGCCTCATGAAGAAGCCCACAGGGTCAGAAAGATATTGATCAAAAGAGGTGCAACGACCGTTGGCCGTGTCTACCCAGGGGTAGTAGTGATAGAGCCTACGAGAATGTAGATAAGCAAAGACGCTAAGAACGAGGAAAACATAAGGCAAGACTTACATATTGATCAAAACAATACCCAGTGACCAAATATCAGCACCACGGGGCTTATATACTGGAGCCACATTATTCCTGCACTCTAAGGATAACGTCAAGAGAGTAAAGGAACGAAACCAAGATAACACACCGTAGCTCATATACGGAGGGCTACTGCAGTTCATCTCAGACGAGATGGCATCGCGAGTGGAGAGGCCAAAGTCACAAAGCTTCACGGTAACTTTACGCCCACGAATACCATCCTGGTTGAGGGCCCATCCGTCAGTAACGATGAAATTCTCCGGGTTGAGGTCGCGATGAAAGACGGAAGCGTCGTGGCAAGCAGCCACTGCCTCGCACATTTGTGCAAACATGGACGCGATAAGTCGGAGATGGTGTTGAGAGGGTGGTTGATACGGGTGAAGAGACGAAAGGAGGGAGGGTGTGGGTGGAGTATGGGTCAGTGCCAGATCGACCGCCGGTACCGAGCCGTCCTCGTGGTGACCGCGAACTTCTTCCAGAAAATAGAATAGGTCTTGACCAGGGACATATTCGAGAAGGAGAAGAAGAAAGGCTGACGTTTCCAAGGTAAGATGCAGCGTGACTATGTTGGGATGCACATGGATGGCCTGGTGGATGGTCGTCTGTTGGGAAGTGGCACTCAGATCCCGCGAAGTTCAAGGAACCGTGAAAGATACCTCTGTAAGCTGTGCTGTGAGCTCTTCCTCATTGAGGTCGGATTTGGACAGAAGTTTGATGGCATATTCACGCCCGTACCCCCTTGCGGGATGATGGCCGGCTGGATACACGTGGTCGTCCTCGGAACACAGAAAGTGGAAAAGGATCTCGCGAACGAGATAGACGATGGCACAGCTACCTGTTCCGATTTTACGAACGACCTCGAACTCGCGAGCAGATTCTTGGTAGTTTGCAATGGGAGCCTGGTCAGCAGACTGATTGGGGACGAGACGAAGAGGCTCAGCCTGAAGAGGAATCCCCTGGCGTACGATGTCTCTGGGGAAAAGAACATCGCTAGACCATACAGAGAAGCTAGTTTGGAGAGTCTCCGTAGAGAAAGGATGCGAGAGACGGGGAATTGACTGAGAAGGTGGAAGAATGGGTGGAGAAAGAAGGCGCGAGGTACGAAGCTGAGCGGATAGAAGAGATGATGAAGGTGATTGATTCTGAGTCAAGTCGGTGCCCGCGCCGTGCGCCGTGCGCGGTAGTTCCGAGGGAACAACGGCCATGAGACGGAGATTAGGAGGAGGATCGACCTTGGAGTCATTAGAGAGGGAGTTACTCATGGGCGATTGAGGCGGTGCTGGAGGAGGGGGTGAGGCCTATCATCATGGAGTGGTGTGCATGGCCCAGCCTGAGGCCAAAAGCCAGGGCCAAAGTAGTCCAAGCCATGCCGGGCCAAAATGACAGTTCCGTGATGGCTTCGAACAAGCTCATGCTGTAGTGATGGCAGGTTGGCCGCGCATCACATCAAAAGCGAGTTACAACTACGTATCGCAACCCATAGCCCTCACTCTCAGTGCTGACTCACTCTTCAACCAACAGGCCTAAGCATAATACATAGATACTGTACCTTGGTAGCGGAACCGGCCAGCACAGAAAGTCATGCGGAAGTTTCCGGATGACACGTCACCGAACCGCTGGGCGCTGGCGCTGCCCACTCACTCGTCCGTACACGATTCTGGATCACCGTACACTGACATCCTTCAAATCTTAATTCCTCCTTCAAGCCTAGGAGCGCGCATGATGCGCATACATTCCCACAAACAGTTTTGAAAAGGATCTCCCGAACGGCTCTTTAATACGAGCAGCTAGCCATTGCTCTTCCCTTCCCGCTTCCTCGCATTTACTTGCATCAAAATTCTTTTTAGTTACGTTTTCGAAGGCCAGAGTGGGCTCACGTCTCTGCCTACCCACGCCTTTTCGGTCAACCAACTAAGCAGTCTGCGCACCCTTAGTCTACTATCACCACCACTCCACATCGACAAGTACGGAGAGAATCGCGGGCTTCACAAAACAAGGGAATGCAAAGGTTTACTCTTGTTTGAGGTGAAGAAAGGGCAACCGTGCAAAGGCTATCAACTGCCCCAGGCGAACAGAAAGGTGAGTATCGTTGTTTCCTCGCAAGATACGCAAGGACTGATCGCCTAATCAGACAGGGCCGACGCAAGAAGTGGCTTCTGACGATGCAAAGTCATAACGAGATCATGGTCGGAACTGGGGCAGGGCGTATTAATGAAGTGACAAGAGTGATGAGCACGAACCGGAAGAAACTGAAGACCCCCGGACGTGTATTCCTGCTATGTCCTTTGGACACCCCAGTCATGGGATCTGTGGCCCTATATGATGTTCCCGCATGCACAACAATCACGGTCTTGGCGGCGATGTCCGCTCGGATTGGTCACCCGCGCCCGCTGCTGGACATCATTGCCGAGGCACCGCGGGTGTGCTCGCATTTGGTGACGCAACGTGCTCGGGCTGATATCGTGTCCTGATTTTCTCGTATGGATGAGTGTCTGCCAGGGCATCAGACATGTCAGAAAGACCAGTTGATAAAGTGAGCGCATATTCAGAGGAAGGGATACTCGGTACGAGTGATATCACCCCTTCCCATTTATGTGCTCATCTTCTCTCTCCTATTCCCTGTCCCTTTTCTTTCCAAGTATGTTTCCTTTCCTGTCAATACTACGCTATAGCTTTATTATCTTTTCGGGATACTCGCTACGTATTGGATGTGTGGGTTCATGTGGGTGCGTATGTACAAGATGTCCGCGTTGCGTGGGGATAATCAAATTGAACCCCGATTTTCGGATGTCGTTAGAGGACTACGAGATAACGGGTAGCGGTACGGATGTCTTTTCCAGGGAAGAAAGCGCGGTAATATCAATTCTGAGCCCGGTTGATTAAACAACAAAGTTATCCAAACGAAAGTGACATGTAACAGTCTACGTCTCGACGACGAACTAAATACTAATCAGAAATCCAGAGAACACGATAGGCTCGGGTGATTAGTCCTCTGTACGTATCCTCATGCCACAGTACGATCGTATACAGACATACGCAGGCAATCAAATCGTGAAATTGTAAGGCCGATACGAACATCAACATCAACGTCAACGCCATCCCGGTCGAAGTTTGTGGTGTTGTAGAGGGTGGTGCTGCCATTTCTACGTCATAATATGAACGGAGACGACTCAAAGGTAAGACTCGTACCAAGTAACTATGCTTAAATTGGTGCCATGCGGGCGTGTTCCACACCAGGGCTAGGACCTGTTTTCGCCATGGCCCGGCAGTAGTTTCTCCGCCTTGAACTTCAGAAGCAGCTGGCGGACCTTCAGGTTTCCCTTGCGTGTGGCTACGTCAAGTGGAGTGTGGCCATGGTTGTCCCGAACGTCTGGGTCTGCGCCAAGCTCTAGCAATAGTTGAGCGACATCGTCGTCATCCCACTGTATTACATGGAGTGGTGTCCTGCCTTGATTGTCGTGCGAGTTGATATCAGCACCGAGCTCCAGAAGCTGCCGGGCTGGCTTCAGACCTCCCATATGTGAGGCCGCATGTAGCGGTGTTTGGCCAGCATCGTCCCGAACACCTGGATCGGCGCCACGCTCTAGCAATAGTAGTGCGAGATCCTCGTTCGCCCGCCTCATTAGGTGGAGTGCTGTCCTGCCTTGATTGTCACATGAGTTGACATCAGAACCGTGCTCCAGCAGCTGCCGAGCAAACCAAAGGTTTCCCGATCGTGAGGACTGATGTAGTGGTGTTTCGCCATCATTGTCCCGAATGCTCGCATCTGCGCCACGCTCTAACAGTAATAGACAGAAATCCTCGTCGCTCCACGATATTGGGCGTACTAGGTGGAGTGGTGTCTCGCCTTTATTGTTACGCGAGTTGACATCAGAACCGTGCTCCAGCAGCTGCCGAGCGAACTGAAGGTTTCCTGATCGTGAAGCCAGATGTAGTGGTGTTTCGCCACCATTGTCCCGAATGCCCGTGTCTGCGCCACGCTCTAGCAATAGTTGAGCGACATCCTGGCTCTGCGACTCCGTTACTATATGAAGTGGTGTCCTGCCCTGATTGTCACGTGAGTTGACGTCAGAACCGTGCTCCAGCAGCCGCTGAGCGAACTTCAGGTTTCCCGTTCGTGAGACCACATGCAGTGGTGTTTGGCCAGAGTTGTCTCGAAGTTATCTTTCGTCTCATTCTTCCGGGCGTCCTGCCGCCATCGCGTAGACGACAGCGCGGGCTCACGCACCTTCCCACGATCATAGTGTCCCAGCTCGCAGTACCATTACGCACAAACCGAGATAGCACCACTATCTACGCTAACGGCGCTCCGGGTCGCAAATGACCCTGTCGAGAACGATCGTTTTGACATCTGATCGCCATCTCATAAGTCAGATGTCTACGTGGCTACCACCGACAGCATGTCATGAACTTACCGTTTTTGTCGAGCCCGGGCCGTTGTAGCTCCCACTGTCAACGTCGAAGAATTCGTCCTCACAGTTTTCGTCTCCGCTGTCATTTCTCATGTCGGTGTCGTCGTCTGGAATTTTCACGCTAAGGACAGGCCTGGGCACAGAAAACTTGTCCTTGCTGGTACGCAGATAATTTGACAATTGTCGGCGTTGCTTGGGCAGACGTGGGGGTGATCCCAATTCCGTGATCATATTGGGGACACTTATTGGACGAGCCGAGCCAGAACGTATTTGCAAGTGACGCCCGTCAGATCGCGTGATTCGGGTTGCCACATTGCTACCTTTCCCAAATTCCAGCTTCCATTGGTTGGTTCGTATTGTGATGGTGGAGCGGGTCAGGCTGCTGACCTCACGGGCAAGTGTCCGAGATGCGGAAGCAAGCGATCCAGATCTGTCAACAAAAACCGGGTCGTAGGGGGTTTGGAAGATGGGCTCAATGTCGAGTGCGTGAGACCCTGATGCAGGCGATCCGGACGACTGGATAGGAGCCCTGGCGGAGCGGGTCTGGCGGCTGCGCTTGCGAACAAGCCCCCGAGACGCAACCAGATCTGCTGAGGGCGTCGTATGCTTGCCCTTGGCCCCGTATTTCGTGTTGGACAATTCCGAAGGGGATGGAGAGCGAGCAACGTCCAAGTCGTGAGGCTCCACTTGTCGCCGTGGTTCCTGCTGCCACTCTTCATTTTCGCTTGCCTCAGGAACCAGGTCGAGGGGAGGAAACACCCAACCGTCGTGATAATCACGGTCAAGTACAGCATCCATGGGAGTGTTGTGAGTGAGGGGGGGATGAACAGAGGTATGGTAGAGAGCTAGCGCTAAAGCGAGGGAGTGACTGGTGGAAACCGACACCGTAGGGGAAACATGAAAGTGTGTGTGCGTCTTTGGTCGCGAGGGAGCCATGAGAGCAGGTAAGGCCCGAGCCCATAGGCCAAACTCGCGAGCACCAATACGCGGAAAGTCGTCCTCGGGGTCATCGAGAATGCAGAATACATTCTCGACGAGAAAGCTTGCCACAGGGAGAGTCATCCCGGTGAACCGCCTCATGAAGAAGCGTGTAGGGTTGGAAAGATATTGATCAAATGAGGTGCAACGGTCGTTGGCCGTGTCTACCCAGGGGTTGCAATGATAAAGCCTACAAGAATGCAGATAAGCAAAGACGCCAAGAAAGAGGAAAGCATCAGGCAAGACTTACATATTGATCAAGACAATACCCAGTGACCAAATATCAGCGCCACGGGACTTATATACGGGTGTAACATTGTTCCTGCGCTCTGCGAAGGATCACGTCAAGATGACGCGTGGGAAGAATAAGCGAAACCCACCGTAGCTCATATAGGGAGGGCTACCACAATCCCTCTCCGACGAGACGGCATCGCGAGTGGAGAGGCCAAACTCATTAAGCTTCACAATAACTTTACGTTCACGAATACAGTCCTGGTTGAAGGCCCATCCCTCGGTGACGATGAAACTCTCCGGCTTTATGTCGCGATGAAAGACGGAAACGTCGTGGCAAGTGGCCACGGCCTCGCACATTTGGGAAAACACAGATGCAACGAGTCTTAGACGGGCGTGGGAGAGTAGTTGAGACGGGTGAATAGACGAAAGAAGGCCAGGTGTGGGTGGAGTATGGGTCAGCGCCGGGTCGACCACATTATCTGAGTCGCCCTCATAGTGATTGCGTGCTTCTGCTAGAAAATAGAGTAGGTCTTGACCAGGGACGTATTCGAGAAGGAGAAGAAGAAAGGCTGACGTTTCCAACGTGAGATGCAGCGTGACTATGTTAGGATACTCAGGAATCGCCTGGTGGATGGTCGCCTGTTGAGGAGCGGTATTCAAATCCCGGAAAGGAAGGAGCAAAGATAACGGAAAGGTACCTCCGTAAGCTGTGCCATCAGCTCTTTCTCATCAAGGTCGGCTTTGGACAAAAGTTTCACGGCATATTCACGCCCGTACTCCCTTGAGGGATGATGGTCGTCCTCGGAACTCAGAAAGTGGAAAAGGATCTCGCGAACAAGATAGACGATGGCATAGCTACCTGTTCCAATTTTACGAACGACTTCGAATTCGCGAGTGGATTGTTGGTAGTCTGCGACGGGGGCCTGATCGACAGACTGATTGGGGACGAGACGAAGAGGTTCAGTCTGAAGAAGAATCCCCTCGCCGACGATGTCTCCGGGGGAGAGAATATTTCCAGACACTATAGAAATGATAGTTGGGAGAGTCTCTGTGGAGAAAGGGTGGGAGAGACTGGAAATTGACGGAGAAGGTGAAAGAATGGGTGGAGAAAGAAGGCGCGATGTGCGGAGCCGAGCAGATAGAAGAGATGGTGAGGGTGATTGATTCTGAGACAAGTCGGCGCCCGCACTGTGCGCCGTGCGCGGTAGTTCCGAGGGAACACTAGCCATGAGATGGACATTAGGAGGAGGATCGACCTTGGAAGTCATTAGAGAGGGGATTAAAAATACTCATGGACGATTGAGGCGATGCTGGAGGGGGAGGTAAGGCCTATCATGGGCCCATAGGTGATGGCATGGCAGGTTGGCCGCGCATCAGATCAAAATCCCAAAGCGCTCAGAAATAGGGCCGTACACCCTCGCCTTTTTTTTTTCCTTCGTGAAGAGCCGAACCCTCCACCATCTCACGACGTACAAATGATATCTCAAGTTGTGAGGAAAAACTACCTTGGTAGTAGGCTGAATCCTAAGACGGAGGAGGGAGGGAAAGTGCATCAGCAAGGCGCCAGTATCACAGTGGCGGCAGATAGCTGTACTGGCGCCAGGCCCAATACTGGGAGCGCCGAAGCATGACAAGTGGTTCTGGCGCCAGACCAAATCCGGTGCTGCTGGCGCTGCTGGATGGTGCTGGCAGTGCCAACACCAGCAACGCCAGCAACTTGTCATCTTGTTGATGTGGGTGAAATTCGCCGAATCTGCAATTTTTGGGCGCGTGAATCAATTTTTATTTCAAATTATCATTAGGCTCTCATGCCCCTTTTAGCAATGGTTGGCTTATCTAAACAACCAGCTGTGCGGAGGTTTCCAGATGACGCGTCAGGGCCACTCACTTGTCCGTGCTCGATTCTGGATTACCCTCCTCTGGCATTCCTCACTCTCCTTCACATCTCAACCACTTCCTCAGGCGCCAGAACCGATGTGAACGAGCGCTGTGCTACACCTAAGCATGGGGGCACACGTGAGGCGCATACACTCCTGCGTGGATCACTTGGACGGCTCTTTAATATCTTGCAAAGGCCAGAGTGGGCTTGCGTCTCTGCCAACCCACAGTCTTCCGGCGAACCACCTAAGCCGTCTACGGGCCCTTAGCCTAGCATAAGTATGGAGAGAACTGCAGCTTCCACAAACAATGGCAATGTAGAGGTTGATTGGGGTATGTGAAGAAAGGGAAACTGCAAAGGCTACGAACTGGTCCGTGCGAAAGGATGGGCCAGCATGGTTGGTTACTCGCAAGATACACCTGGAGTACTCGCCTAAAAGGTCGGAAATGTGGCAGGGCTTAGTAATGAGGTCACAACAGCAACTCGCACGAACCGGAAAAACCTGACCCCCAGACGTGTATTCCCACTATGTCCCTTGGGAACCCTAGTCATGGGGTCTGTGGCGATCTCGGATATCCTTGCATGTACCAAAATCAGTCTTGATGACGCACATGCTTACTCAAATTGATCTCCCACTCCCGCTGCTGCCGAGGTACCGCAGGTGTATCCGCATTTGGTGACAGGACGTATTCGAGATGATGTTGTGTTTTGGTTTGCTCACATGGCCGGGTGTCCGCCAGGGCATCAAACGTGTCAGAAAGATCAGCTGAATCTGAATAAATGACGTAAAGAGGGCGCATTTCCAGAGGCGGGAGGGATGCTCGATATAAGTGATACTAACTCTTCCCATTACATGCTCGTCATCTCTCGTATTATTTCGTCCATTTTCTTTCCAAGTATGTCCCTTTCCTGTCGCTGCGACACCGTATTATCGGGACAATTTGATGCGCGGGTTTATGCGGATACCGCTTGTGCATACGCAGGCAATCAAGTCGTGAAAGTGTAAAGCCAATATGAATGTCAATCTTAGTTCATAGTGCTGTCCAGGGTTGTGTTGCCTATGCTGGGTCAGAATATGCACTGAGACGACTCGAAGGTAGGACTCGTACCGAGAAACTGTGCTCAGCGCGATGCGGGAATGCTCCACGTTGTGGCTAGGACCTATCTGGGCAATGGTCCAGCAGTAGTTTCTGCACCTTTTCGTGCCCCCCTTCCACCGCTATCTGGAATGGTGTCCGACCTTGACCGTCATGCGAGTTGACATCAACACCGAACTTCAGAAGCCGCTGGGCGACCCTTAGGCTTCCATCGCGCGAAGCTACGTGAAGTGGAGTCTGGCCATCGTTGTCCCGAACCTCTGGGTCTGCGCCACGCTGAAGCAATAGTAGAGCGATATCGTCGCCCCCCCGCTGTATTACATGGAGTGGTGTCCTGCCTTGGTCGTCACGCGAGTTGATATCAACGCCAAGCTTCAAAAGCTGCCGAGCGATCTTCAGACATCCCGATCGTGAGGCTGCATGTAATGGAGTTTGGCCAGCATCGTCCCGAACGCCTGGATGTGCGCCACGCTTTAGCAATAGTAGAGCGACTTTGTCGCTCCCCCACTGTATTACGTGGAGTGGTGTCCTGCCTTTGTTATCACGCGAGTTAACATCGACACCAAGCTCCAGAAGCTGGCGAGCAACCTTGGGCTCTCCCCATCGTGAAGCCGCATGTAGTGGTGTTTGGCCAGCATCGTCCCGAATGCTTGGGTTTGCGCCACGCTCCAGTAATAGTAGAGCAACACCCTCACTCCACCACTCTATTACATGAAGTGGTGTCCTGCCTTGGTTGTCACGCGAGTTGATATCAACGCCGAGCTCCAAAAGCTGCCGAGCGAACCTCAGATGTCCCGATCGTGAGGCCGCATGCAGCAGCGTTTGGCCATCGGAGTCCCGAATGCCTGGGTCTGCGCCACGCTCTAGCAAGAGTAGAGCGACATCCTGGGTCTCCCATGGTCTTTCATGGTGTCGTATCGTGTCCCAAAAGTCTAGGTCTGCACCACGCTCTGGCGATGGTGGAGCGTCATCTTCGCCCCACCGCGGTATTACATGGAGTGGTGTCCTGCCTTGATTGTCACGCGAGTTGAGATCAGGGCCGTGCTCCAGAAGCTGCCGAGCGAACGTCAGGTTTCCTAATCGTGAGGCCGCATGTAGTGGGGTTTGGCCAGCATTGTCCTGAATGCCTGGGTCTGCGCCACGCTCTAGCAATAGTAGAACGACATCCTCGCTCCACCGCTGTATTTCATGAAGTGGCGTCCTGCCTTGATTGTCACGCGAGTTGACGTCAGAACCGTGCTCCAGCAGCATCCGAACGAACTCCAGGTTTCCTGACCGTGAGACCACATGCAGTGGGGTTTGGCCATTGTTGTCCCGAACGCCTGCGTCTGCCCCATGATCTAGCAATAGTTGAGCGACGTCCTTGCTCTGCGGCTGTGTTATATGAAGTGGTGTCCTGCCCTGATTGTCACGCGAGTTGACATCAGAACCGTGCTCCAGTAGCAGCTGAGCGAACTTCAGGTTTCCCGATAGTGATTCCACATGCAGTGGCGTTTGGCCATTGTTGTCCCGAACGCCTGTGTCTGCGCCATGATTTAGGAATAGTTGAACGACATCCTCGCTGCTCCACTGCACTACGTGGAGTGGTGTCCTGCCTTGATTGTCACGCGAGTTGACATCAGCGCCGAGTTTCAGAAGCCGCTCAGCGAACTTCAGATGCCCAAATCCTGAGGCCGTATGCAGTGGTGTTTGGTCACTGGAGTCCCGAATGCCTATGTCCGTGCCCCGCTCTAGCAAGAGTAGAGCTACATCCTCACTCGACTGGACTATTTGGAGTGGTGTCCTGCCCTCATTGTCACATGAGTTGACATCAGCACCGAGCTCCAGAAGCCGCCGAGCGAACTTCAAATGTCCCAATTGTGAGGCCGCATGCAGCGGTGTTTGGCCATTGGAGTCCCGAATGTCTATATCTGCGCCACGCTCTAGCAAGAGTAGAGCTACATCCTCGCTCGTCAGGACTTGGAGTGGTGTCCTGCCTTCGTTGTCACGCGAGTTGATATTAACCCCGAGCTCCAGAAGCCCCTGAGCGGCCCTCAGGTCTCCCCTTCCCGATGCCGTATGTAGTAGGGTGTTGCCACTGTCATCCCGGGTGTTTGTGTCCGCACCGTGCCTTAGTAGTAGATGCACAATGTCACGACGACCCAGTGACACAGCCGGATAAATTGGAGACTCGCCCTGCCCAGTCGAATTTGGACTTGCACCGTGACCAAGAAGTAGAATGGTGGCCTCCATTAATGTCTCCATTGATCCGTGTCTCAGTGCCATAATAAGTGGGGTCTCCCCGATGTCATTAATGGCATTAATACTTGCACCCTGGTCAAGCAATACTCCGGGAACCGTGACCTGTCCTTCCTCAGATTTGACATAGGAAAGAGTGTGGCTGTCACTCACGCGATTGCCATCTGCATGGCACGTGAGAAGGAACTCCGCAACTTCAAGAGATCCAGTTGCAAACGCAGCATGCAATGGAGTACCGTAATAACCGCTCAATGCGCTGATGTTCTGCGAATGTGTGTTGACTAGCCATTCTGCCACACCACACAAGTTTAATAGTGCCGCATGATATAGTGGAGTTGGTGGCGAAGGTTGGCGCCGTGAGTAGGAGGCAGAGTCCA
>Ga0209488_10003813_pt1 | contig 11969 bp, 8 predicted proteins | sample Rivendell_Oct201_8_FD_188349 | JGI IMG/M metagenome (GOLD analysis project Ga0209488, IMG submission 188349) | Vadose zone soil microbial communities from the Eel River Critical Zone Observatory, Northern California, USA -... | ecosystem: Environmental > Terrestrial > Soil > Vadose zone >...
AAGGAGCAGATGTTCGAGTGCGGCTCGGCCGACAGCTACAACGTCTGCGAGTGGGCGAGCATCGATCGCCTCGAGCGCGGCAAGCGCGGCGGCAGCATCGCGGCCCTGCGCGCCGCGGTCGCTGCGCAGGCGATCCTGACTTTCGACGAGAAGCTGCAGACGCCGCGCGACCTGTCCGACGTTCCCGTGGTGGTGCAGCAGCTCACCGGTTCGCACTACACGACGCTGCAGATGCTGGAGAGCGCCGTGGGGCGCGAGCACGTCAAGATCCAGAACGGCAGCCTGCCGTCCAAGCGCTGGGAGGGCCTCAGGAACCGCAGCTATCGCGCGGTGGCGGTGATGGAGCCCTTTATCAGCCTGGGCCTGAAAGAGGGGGCGCATATCATCGCCGCTTCGTTCTATCGCGGCGGCGAGGTGGTGGCGGCCGATCTGACGGCCGAGGAGCGCAAGGCCTACTACGACGCGGAGAACCAGGCCGTCGATCTCATCAACGGCGATTTCTACAAATACGCGCATCACGTCGCCGCGGCCGCGAAGGGCGCCCTGCAGCCGCGCGAGCTGCTGCGCGCCTTCGTCCACTACAAGCACGTCGACTACTACGATCCGGCCCTGTTCAGCCGTGCCTACGACTGGATGAAGGCGCGGGGGATGACCGAAGGCCAGAGCCAGCACGCGGCCCTGGTCGTCGGCTGACCCAAGTCGGTTTCAGCTTTCCAGGCCGAGGAATCTCGCCGGGTTTCGCTTCACCATCAGATCGACGTCGGCCTGGGATATCCCTTCCCGCTTCATGCCGTTGATCATCATTTCCATGCCGTCCGGGTGCGTCGGCGTGCCGTTCTGCCCGAGGTCGCTCGAGAGGATGAAATGCGCCGCGCCGACTTCCTTGATCACCTTGGCGATGTCGGCGAACGACACGCGCCGCCAGCTCCGCAGGAACGGCCAGTAGGACTGCGGCCCGTGGATGTCGTTGAGAAAGCAGTACTCGATGAACGCGCCCATCGCGACCGCCTGCTTCACGTGATCGAGCGTCATCCCCGGGACCTCGGCCATCGCATGGGTGACGACGATGTTCTTCACGCCGAGCTCTTTGGCGCGCTTGATCACCGCGAGCGACTCCTCGGGCGCGACGTGCCCGGTCGCGAGCGACAGGTTCTCGCGCGCGATGATCTTGAGCACCTCCTCCATTTCCGGAAACACCTTGCCGCCCGCCGCGACCCTGAGCCCCTCGCCGGGCTCCTTGAGGATCTTGTGCTGGTTATCCGCGTCGAAGGTCGGCAGCCACACCACCTTGCCGCGGCCGCCCGACATGCGGTGAAACCATTCGACCGCGGCGGGATTCACGCCGCCCACCGCTCGGTTGAGCGCGATTCCGCCCCAGATCTCGATCCCAGGTACTGCGCGGCTGACGAGGGCGGCGCGGTCTGCGGTCGGCGCGACGTGGTTCTTCAGCACGATGCCGCGCATGCCCTTGCGCGCGGCGATGCGCGCGACCTCGAAATCATCGAGGCTGCGGTTGAACGCGTCCGGATCGCTGTGCACGTGAATGTCGATCGCTCCCGCCGCGGGGCTCACCCTCGGCGGCGGCGGCGGGAAGCCCGTCTGCGCAAACAGCACGATGGAAAACGCGAGCGCGGACGCGCCCGCGAAAACAGCCGCCCAGGTCTTGAACCCCTTCATGATTTCCCCTTCTTATCAGAATTTCATCGCCCGCTGGACCGCGGGCCGCGCGGCCATTTCCTCCGTCCAGCGCGAGACGTTCGCAAAGCCCTCGAGCAGGGCGGGTTGCGTGGCCTTCATGCGCGCCACCACGCCGTAGAGAGCGAAGTCGGCGATGGTCACCTCGCCGCCGGAGCAGTAGCGATGTTTTCCCAGCCTGTCGTCCCAGACCTTCATATACTTCTTCCACATCGACTTGAAAACGTCGATCGCCGGTCCGTGCTGATCCTTCGCGCGAGACAGCGTGAAGATCGCCGTGACCATGGCGCTCATGTCGCTCGCCGCGCTCGCGAGCGCCAGCCAGAACGCAGGCCGCGCCGCGGGGTCCTTCGGCAGGAACTTGCCCGATTTTTCTGCGCAGTACATCAGCACCGCGACCGACTGCGAGATCGTCACCGGCTTCCCGCCGGGGCCGTCGCTGTCCACGATCACGGGGATCTGCCCGTCGGGATTCATGGCGAGGAAGGAGGGCGATTTCTGCTCGCCCTTCGTGAGGTCGATCGGGTGCAAGTTGTAAGGGAGGCCGCATTCTTCCAGCCCGATACGCGCGCGCATGCCGTTCGAGGTTCCGGCGGCGTAGAGGTCGATCATGATTGGCTCCGTAAGGACGTCCAAAGCCGTAACTCTAAACCGAATAGGACTAAAATGCGGGGCTGTCGGAGGGATCCACAAGGGAGTCGTCCATGACAAGACACCTGTTTGCGACCGCCGCACTCGCCCTGGCCTTTGCCGCCGGCGGCCCCGCTCCGGCCGCGGCGCAGACCTCCACCGCCCTGGCCGGGCGGGTGAGCTCGGCGGAAGAAGGCGCGATGGAGGGCGTGGTCGTCAGCGCGAAGAAAGCCGGTGCTACGGTCACGGTCAGCGTCGTCAGCGACGCTCGGGGCCGTTTCAGCTTTCCTTCGGCGAAGCTCGGTTCCGGGTCGTATTCGCTCAAGATCCGGGCAACGGGATACGAGCTCGACGGCCCGGGCTCGGTCGAGATCACCCTCGCCCTCCCAGTCGCGGTTGACCTGAAGCTGCGCAAGGTCCGGGACATCACGCCCCAGATGACGAACGCCGAATGGATCGCGAGCTTTCCCGGGACGCCCGAGCAGAAGAAATTTCTTTACGGCTGCGTGGGCTGCCATACCCTGGAACGCGTCGCGAAATCCAAGCACGACGCGGCCGGTTTCCTGCAGGTCATGAAGCGCATGGCGGGCTACGCCAACAACAGCCACGTCGAGCGGCCGCAGGTGCGCGCGGTCGCTCGCGACCCCATGCGCGACTTCGGCCCCGATTCCGACAAGCAGGCGGCCTATCTCGCCACGCTCAACCAGAGCGCAGGCGCCTGGTCGTACGAGCTGAAGACGCTGCCGCGGGTGAAAGGCAAGGGCACGCGCGTCGTCGTCACCGAATACGACCTGCCGCGCAGACCGCTGATGCCGCACGACGTGATCGTCGATCCGGACGGCATCGTCTGGTACTCGCAGTTCGACCAGCAATTTCTCGGCAGATTCGATCCGAAGACGCTGAAGCACACCGAGTTCGCCATTCCCGTGCAGCGGCCCGACTACCCGAAGGGAACTCTCGATCTCGAGGTCGATCCCGAAGGCAACCTCTGGCTCTCGCACATGTTCCAGTCGGGCGTCGTGAAGTTCGAGAAGAAGACCGAAAAGTTCCAGACGTTTCCGCTGCCGTCCGGAGTCGTCAACGCGAATTCCCAGCAGTCGATGGTCGGTCCGCAGCGCTGGACAGTGGACCGCAAGGTGTGGCTGAACGACGCAGGCATCCCGGGCATGCATCGCCTGGACATGGCGACCGGCAAGTTCGAGACGTGGACCCCTTACCAGAACATGAAAGGGCCGCATTCCGTCTACGGCATCTACGCCGACTCGAAGAACAACATCTTCTTCATGGACTTCGGCGGCGAGAACGTCGGCAAGATCGAGGCCGCGACCGGGAAGCTGACGCTTTTCCCGACGCCGACGCCGCGATCGCGGCCGCGCCGGGGCAGGATGGACGACCAGGACCGCGTCTGGTTCGCAGAGTGGCGGGCCGAAAAAATCGGGATGTTCGACACCAAAACGGAAAAGTTCAGGGAGTGGAATGTCCCGACACCCTATACCGCGCCTTACGACGTCGTCCTCGACAAGGCCGGCAAGGTGTGGACCGCGGGCATGAACACCGACCGCGTGCTGCGCATGGACCTGGAGACCGGCGAATTCAGCGAGTACCCCTTGCCGAGCCAGACCAACATCCGGCGCGTCTTCGTGGACAACTCGGCCACGCCGCCCGCGTTCTGGGTCGGCAACAACCACCACGCGGCGATCGTGAAGGTCGAGCCGCTGGACTAGGGCGCACGAGGAGAATTCGGTACCGCGGCTCGCGCTGAGGATCAGCCGCCTTGCTTCCTCCGGTCGAGCTCGTCGCGGTCTCTGAATCCGTTCGAGCGTTCTCTGGGGCCTTTGACTTCGGCGCAGGCGATCTGAGTCAGCTTGCGCACCACACTGGTGGGGATGTCGGGGGAAGGCTGGTTCGCGGCTCTGGCGTTGCGCAATTTGCGCAGCCAATCGATATCTTCGGCAGTTACAGTCGGCCTGTTGTCCATCGCGGTCTCCCGTATCTTTTAAGGCGCAGATGCCGCTGCTCCTGCGCCGATAAGCTGATAACCGCAACCTCCGTGCCAGACCATCGAATCCACGGTCGATCAAACAGTTAGGGCATTGTCGGGGGCGGCGAGCCCTTTGGTTCCGTCGCCGCGAAGCGACGGCCAGGAGAGTACGGAGATGTTAGGGCGCTGATCTTTCAGGTTTTCGGACTGTCGCGGTCCGGCGACACGGAGGCGGATTTCCCCCAGCTGTCCCTCAATGTGACGGCGCGGTTGAATTTCGGCGCGCCGGGGCTGGAGTCGAAGCGGTCGGCGGTGAAATAGCCGTGGCGCTCGAACTGGAACCGTTCCTCGGGCCGCGCGTCTTTGAGCGCGGCCTCGAGTTGCGCGGTGACGAGCTTCTTCGAGTCCGGATTGAGGTCCGGCACGAGCTCGCGGTCCCCCGCTCCCGGATGCGGGACCTTGAACAGCCGGTCGTACAGGCGCACTTCCGCCGGGTGCGAATGCATCGCGCTCAGCCAATGGATGTTCCCTTTCACCTTGACCGTCTCCGCGCCCGCAGTGCCCGATTTCGTGTCCGGATCGTAGTTGCAGCGCACGGCGGTGACCCTGCCGTCCGCGTCCTTGTCGCAGCCGGTGCACTCGACGACGTAACCGTAGCGCAGGCGCACCTTGTTGCCGGGGAAGAGGCGGAAGTAGCCCTTCGGCGGGTTCTCCGAGAAATCTTCGCGCTCGATCCACAGCTCGCGCGAGAGCGGCAGCTTGCGCCTGCCCAGCTCCGGCTTCTGCGGGTGGTTGGGCGCCTCGCATTCCTCTTCCTTCCCCCGCGGGTAGTTCTCGATGACGAGCTTCACCGGATCGAGCACGGCGATGCGGCGGGGCGCGATTTCGTTCAGGTGCTCGCGCATGCAGTCCTCGAGAATCGAGAAGTCGATCCAGGAATCCGCCTTCGCCACGCCGATGCGCTCCGCGAAGAGGCGAAAGCCCTCGGGGGTGAAGCCGCGCCTGCGCGCCCCGACGAGGGTGGGCATGCGCGGGTCGTCCCAGCCCTCGACGTGTTTTTCCTCGACGAGCTGGATCAGTTTCCGCTTGGACAGCACGACGTATGTGAGATTGAGCCGCGCGAACTCGATCTGCCGCGGCAGCGGCCGCTGCAGGAGGCCGGGCCTCTTCACGCCGTCGTATCCGGTCCAGTCCTCGGCGAGGCGCTCGTTGAACCATTCGTAGAGCGGGCGGTGGTCCTCGAACTCGAGCGTGCAGAGCGAGTGCGTGATGTTCTCGAGCGCGTCCGAAACGCCGTGCGCCCAGTCGTAGGTGGGATAGATGCGCCAGTGGTCGCCGGTGCGGTGGTGCGCGGCGTGGCGGATGCGGTACATGGCCGGGTCGCGCATGTTGATGTTGGGCGAGGCCATGTCGATCTTCGCGCGCAGCACGTGCTCGCCGTCGGCGAACTTGCCCTGGTGCATTTCGCGGAAGAGCTTCAGGTTCTCCTCGACGCCGCGCTCGCGGTAGGGGCTGTTCTTGCCGGGCTCGGTGAGCGTGCCGCGCAGCGCGCGCATCTGCTCGGGGGACAGGCTGTCCACGTAGGCGTGGCCGCGGCGCACCAGCTCTTCGGCGAACTGGTGCAGATATTCGAAGTAGTCCGAGGCGTAGTACTCGTTCGTGCTCCCGCCCGGGTCCTCCCAGGAAAAGCCGAGCCACTTCACCGCGTCGCGGATCGAATCGACGTACTCCGTTTCCTCTTTCGCCGGGTTGGTGTCGTCGAAGCGCAGGTGGCAGGCGCCGCCATACTCGCGCGCGAGGCCGAAGTTGAGGAAGATCGACTTGGCGTGGCCGTAATGCAGATAGCCGTTGGGCTCGGGCGGGAAGCGCGTGCGGATCTTCGCCGGATCGGGCGGCGCCCCGTGGAGCGAGAGCGCCGAGCCGGGCTTGCCGTTCCACTTTCGCTTCGCGTACTTGCCCGCCATGAGATCGGCCTCGATGATCTGGCGGATGAAGTTCGAGTGCGAGGCTTCCTCCTGCTTCCTGGGAGAGGGTGCGGACATGGTGCTCACGGGGATTCGCGCGATTCTACCCCAGCGCTCAGGCGTAGCTCCGATGACGGGATCAGCCGGTTCTCGCCGAGGTGTACGCGAGGGCGAGGCAGATCGCCACGGCCGCGGAGAACGCCGCGGGCGCGATGAAGAAATACGCGCCGCTCAGGATCGTGAATCCCAGATAGGCCAGAAACAGGGAGGCGATGAGCGGCTTCGCCGCGGCAGGGTCGCTTTTCGACAGCCGGGCCAGTTGCCACAGCAGCACGGCGAGCAGCAGCAGGGTCACGCTGAAAAGGAGGCTGAACCCGCGGTAGAACTGCCAGTGCGTGCGTTTTGCCCCCATGATGTCGAACGGATAGGCCTGCATGGCCATGAACACCGCCGCCTGTTCGGGGTCGACCGAGGAAGGGCCCAGCGTTCCGTAGGTGTGTCCGGCGCAGAAAATCAGGGTGAGCACCGAGGCAGCTCGCAGCAAGACGGACGGTTTCATGTAAACCTCGCAGTTTGAGAAAAGTCTACGTCCCGGAACTCGCGTCCGGAGCCGGGTCCCGGATATTATGTGTTAGCATCGCCCGAACGACACGAAGCAGGGGAGCGTAACCTCTGCCGGTCGGTACTGCCGAGCAGTTTTGCTGGTGATGGTTCGGGTTTCGGGGAACGGGGGGAACCTGCAGCTGTGATACCGTTGGGTGAACTGGATGATCCGCGCCGCCGCATCCTGATTCAGGCGCTTGCGGCGGGCTTTTTCTCTTCGGCCGGAAGCGCGGCGGCCCAGCTCTTCGGCAAGGCCCCCGGCAAACTTCCCCCGGGGCAATCGATCTACCGCGTCTCGGGGCGCGTGACCGTCAACAGCCAGGAGGCGACGCTCCAGACGCGGATCGTTCCCGGGGACACCGTGGAGACGGCGCCCAACGGGGAAGTCATTTTCGCCGTCGCCGAAGAGGCGTTTCTCCTGCGCGGCGGAAGCCGCATGCTGATCGAGAAGCCGCCTTCGGGGCTCACGACCGCTCTGCGGCTGGTCACGGGCAAGGTCCTGTCGGTGTTCGGCAGGGGGAGACCGACCCGCATCGTCACCTCGACCTCCACCATCGGGATCCGCGGCACCGGCGTGTACGCGGAGACCGACCCGGAGCAGACCTATTTCTGCACCTGCTACGGGATCGCCGACATCGCGGCCAACAACGATCCCTCGAGCAGGGAAACGGTCTCGGCGTCCCACCACGACAAGCCGCTCTACATCCTGGCGAAAGGCAAGGCGGGCGGCGCCATCCGCCGCGCGCCGTTCATAAACCACACCGACCAGGAGCTGGCGCTGATCGAGGCCCTGGTCGGCCGCACGCCTCCGTTCGTGTTCCCGGTGGACACTTACAATGCGCCGCGGCGAGATTATCCCTAGCGTCGCGGCGGGGCTCGCCCTGCTTGCGCCCGGACCGGCGCATGCCGCCGGGTACTCCGAATTTCTCGACTCTCTCCAGTTTCGCGGCTTTCGCGCCGAGGCGAGCTACACCACCGACGACAACGTGACCCGCGCTCCTGCCGGCGACGCCTTGCGCGACCGGATGCTGGGCGTGCGCGTCAGCGCGGGCGGCGTGATTCCCCTGTCCACGCGCACGCGCGCGGCGGTCCAGGGATACGTGGGCACCCAGAGGTTCAGCACCTACACCGGGTTGTCGAACAATTTCATCGGGGCGCAGGGAGATTTCTCTTTCCGTCCCTCGGGCGAGTTCGGTGCGCCGACCTACGGAGTCTTCGTGCGCACGGCGAAGGAAGAATACGAATCGACCTTGCGCGACGGCTACCGCCACGCGTTCGGCGCGACCGTGCAGAAGCCGCTGACCGACCGGGTCCAGCTCCTCGGCGCGCTCGCCCGGAACATCACCGATGGAAAGAGCGCCGTCTTCGACACGCGCAACACATCATTGCGCGGCAGCGCCGACTGGTCGCTCGGCCGCTGGGACACGGTCTATCTGGGCGCGGAATACCGGAGCGGCGACTCGGTGTCCACCGTGTCGCGAAACGATCCGATACGGACGCTGGGATTCGTGAACACGGCCTCGCCGAACATCATTCAGGACGACGCGTTCACCGACACGACGCGCGACGCCTATCGCCTCAAGGCCCACACCCTGATCGCGACGCTCGGCTACAACCGCGCGTTCGGCGAGGGGCACGCCCTGGACGTCTCGTGGCGCCGCGCGCAGTCGTCGGTGCAGAACGCGGTGGCGCCGGCGTCGGGTTCGGATCTCAGCTACACGGTCAACCAGATTTCGGTCGCTTACCTGGGGCGCTTTTAGTCGATGATCATGACCGGAAAACTCCTCCGCCGACTCGTCGTGCCGCTTGCGCTCTCGGCGCTGGTCGGCGCGTGCACGCAGCCAAACACCGCGGACCAGCAACAAGCAAGTCAGGGAAGCACCGCCAACGTCGCCGTCGGGCTCGACCGCTTTCTTCTCTTTCCGAATCCGATCGGTCAAGATCCCTTCGCGCAGGACGGCGGGACGTTCGAAACCAACACCAACGAGTACGCGGCCGCGTATTACCGCGCAATCGATCCGGGCAACGCCAAGGACACGATCGACAAGTGGAAGACGGCCAACTTGTTCGGCACTACCGGCAACGGTACCGAGCATCTAGCGGTGTTCCGCGACGTCAAGGACCTCGGCTACGGCCGGCGCATGACCGGGCGCATGAACGCCGACGGCAGCGTCGCGTTCTACGTCGAGAACTACAACGTCACCCCCGGCGGAAGCACCCAGTACTCCAGCGACCTCAACGTCGACGCCGCGATCCGGCGCGACACCCAGTGGCACGTCGGCACCAACGCGATCGAGTGGAGCACGACGCCATGCATCGCGGGGATCGACCCGCCCGACTGCGATCCCACCGTCAGATTCGCGAAGTACTACAACTTCTCCCCGGCGGACGGCACGCGCCAGCTCGCCGTCGACCTCGACGGCAAGGGGAAGAAAGCCATGCCCGGGCCGTGCATCACCTGCCACGGCGGTCGCGGCGATCCGCTGACTCCGGCCGACGTCGGCACCGGCAACCCGCGTTTTCCGCTCGCCGAGAACAGCCTGTCGAGAAAGCGCGGCGACGTCGAAGCGCGGCTGCACGGCATGAACGTGGACAGCTTCTCGTATTCCGCCACCCAGACGGGCTTTGCCAAGTCGGACCTGCAGCCTTTCCTCAAGGATTTCAACCAGTGGATCCTGTGCACCTACCCGAGCTCCGCTCCGGCGACGGTGACGGGCACCTGGGGCACCTGCAACCGGACGATCGCGGGGGCGAACGAGTGGCAGGGCACGGCGGGGCCGATGATCGAGGCGTGGTACGGCGGTTCCGGCATGCCGGCCGCTGCGTTCAGCGACACTTATATACCGACAGGCTGGAACACCAATACCGCGATTCCCGGGACTGCCTTCACCGATACGACTCTGTACCAGAACGTGGTCGCGCCTTACTGCCGTACCTGCCACATCCTGCGCGGGACCAAGAACCAGGACGACCTCGATTTCATGAAATTGGGTACACCGGCCGCGGGGGTAACACCGGCTACGGGATTCCTGAGCTACGCCGACCGCATCAAGGTCCACGTGTTCGACCGCGGCAACATGCCTCTCGCGCTGATCCCGCACTCGGACTTCTGGAATTCAACCGCGCCGCAGATGCTGGCGAGCTTCGTCGAATCGCAACTAGGTGCCGGCACCGCGACGGCGGGCGGCACGCCGCTCGTACCGGGGCGGCCGATCGCCGATCCGGGTCCGGACCGCATGGTGAGGACGGGAGCGAACGCGGTTCTCACGGGGGAGAACAGCCTTTTCGCGAGCACGTTCTCCTGGACGATGGTCTCCGGCTCCGCGACGATCACCAACGCGAATGCAATGGTCGCCATCTTCAACGCGAGCGTCGCCGGGACATATGTAGTGCGCCTGACCGTGAACGGAGGTCCTTTCAAGAACGTGACCATCACGGTGGACGACAACTTCCCCGATCCGCTGAACATCAAGTTCGCGCAGGTGAGGAACGTACTGCAGAACATCCAACACGGCGTGGCACTGAAGCGCTGCACAGACTGCCACGTGAACGTGGCGGTACCGGCGCAGTTCACCAACACTCTCGTTCCGCCGATTTGGTACTCACCTTTTGATCGTGATGGCAACGGAGCCGTTGATGCTACCGACGAAGCTTGGTACTTGAAGGCAGTGTCCGGGCGTGTCAACTTGACAGAGATTGAGGCCAGCGCGTTGTTGCGCAAACCAACGGGGAACCATCACGGCGGAAATCAGATTATCGACGTCACGGATACCTCTACCAGCGGCGGTTTGCGCAATTACTCGATTCTTTACAACTGGATTCTGGCAGGACTGCAGCCAGGCGGTGTGGCCGCAAATCCGATCGTGAACGGCGGCTCAAACACGGCAACAGTCAAATTCAGCGGATCGCCGCTTTATTCCAATAGCATTGCTGTCGACGGCATTTCGAGCGTCGACACGACCAACTTCCTTTGGACTGCCTCCGGTCCGGCCGGGCCAAACGGTGACCTACCAGTCTTTTTAGACGCCGTATCTGCAACGACCTCGCTGAACGTGCCCAACACGGGAACATACGCGATCCAGCTCCATGCGGACGATGGCGTCACGAGCGACGCAGTGCAGCGAACCTTAGTAGTGAGTGAAGCGCCGATCAGCGCGAATTTTAGCCCGAGCGGCAACACTTTCGTGACGTTCACCCCCAGCTTCGGAAATATCTTTTTGTCCAGCACCAGCACCTACGGCGGAGGGGGAACTCCGGTAACGAACGCGGTAACCTGCAGGTGGCAGGTTACGCCACCAGTGGGGGTTACCGGCAGCACGCTTGATGGCTCAGCAACGCTCGATGTAACCAAGTCTTGCGGCACGTCGGCCAGGCTAAATGTCCCTCTGGCGGCGGCGGGAAAGCAGTACAGCGTCCAGCTCACTGCTTCCGGGCTGGGTTCGAGCAGCATTACCCAGCTTCTCACGGTATCGAACTCCGCGCCGACCGCAAGTCTTGCGAACACTTCGGGATCGCAGGGTATTCAGTTCTCGCAAACGTCGACCACGTCAATAACTACGCATTCCATGAGCAGCGGTGGCACCGTTGGAAGTGCAACGATATCCGTTGTTTCGGGAACCGCCGCGCTGAACGGCAGCGCCAGCACCACGCCGATCGGATCGCTCACGTACAGTTGGTGTCTCACCAGTCAGCCGGACTCAACCAATTTCTCCGCGTCGGTCGCCGTGTGCCCCGCGCAGACATCGAGCGGTGCGTCCGCAACTCTCAACATGACCGTCAGGGTGACGGGCAATTACACTGTTCAACTTACCGTAGACAATGGGTCGGCTCAAAGTTCGATTTCTAAGGCCGTGACTGTAAGTCCGCCCCAAGGTGTCACCTTTGGCACGGTAGCGGGCGTCCTTGGCGCTTCTCCGTGTAGCAGCTGCCATGCTTATGGTGGATCGACGTCGACCTCCTTCAATCCAGCCTCGGGATCGGGCTTCCCGCCCGAGTGGGACAACGCCACCACAGCGGACGGCGAGACGCTATACCAGCGCGTAATGCAGCGCGTTATCCTTGGGAACCCGGCAGCGAGCCATATTCTGACGTGCCCG
>Ga0209488_10003814_pt1 | contig 11968 bp, 10 predicted proteins | sample Rivendell_Oct201_8_FD_188349 | JGI IMG/M metagenome (GOLD analysis project Ga0209488, IMG submission 188349) | Vadose zone soil microbial communities from the Eel River Critical Zone Observatory, Northern California, USA -... | ecosystem: Environmental > Terrestrial > Soil > Vadose zone >...
GCATGCTCTGCGGCAACTCAAACAGCGCGTGGCTTTGCGTTGTCACCTGGAGTCTCTCAATCCGGAGGAGACGCGAGGATATATCCAGAACCGCCTGCGCATTGCCGGAGCGACGCCGGGCGTCAGCATTTTTCCGGAGCCTGCGATGCATTCCATTTTTCGGCATTCCAAGGGCTTTCCCCGGCTCATCAACACGATTTGCGAGAATGCTCTGCTTTCCGGATATGGACGGCGGGCGGAGGTGATCACTCCCGAGATTGTCGACGAGGTAGCTTGCGATCTGCGGTTAGGAGTGGTCTCCGGGGCAGGGAAGGCCGATGGACCGGCGCCGGCGGCGAAGGAACAGGACAAAGAAGAACTGCTGCGCGCCGTGAAAACTCTTCTGGAATTGCACGACTACTTGCAGGAAATGAAAGTTACAGAAAGCACGGAGACCAACGCCGTGCCGCGCAGGGTTTACTAACCAATGAGCCGGATATTCGACGCACTGAAGCGGTCCGAGGCGGAACGATGGAGCGGCGATCCGTTGCAGCTCCCCGAGACTGTTACTGAGTTGCTGCAAGCGGCTGAAGGGCGTCGTGGTGTGCCGCGCGAGGCCGACGAGTCGTCGACGCCGATTGGATTGTTCGTCCTAGGGGCGGCTCCGGTGCTGCGTCCCGCGCCCAAGCGGGATGCGCGGCTGGTATGCCTTACCGATCCGGGCAGTCTGGGAGCGGAGAAGTTTCGAGTGCTCGGGCTGCGATTGCGGACGTTGCGCGATCAGCGGAAGCTCAAGCGAGTGGTCGTCACCGGCACGGCTCCCGAAGAAGGGAAGAGCCTGATTGCCGCGAATCTTGCACTCAACCAGGCGCGAAGCAAGGTGCTGAAGACATTGCTGATTGACGGTGATCTGCGGCGGCCGACGATTGCGGAACGGTTTGGAGTCGGCGAATTGCTGCCCGGCCTGAGCGAATGCCTGCGCGGAGAGCGGCAACTTTCCGAAGTGGTTTATAAGCTCGACGGGACAGACTTGTGTCTGCTGCCCGCCGGGAAGGCTCCTGAGAATCCGCTCGATCTGATGCAGTCGGGACGGCTATCCGAATTGCTGGATCAACTCGGAACCTTCTTTGACTGGATCGTGATCGATACTCCTCCCATGTTCCCACTCGCCGATACCACCTTGTGGATGAAACTGTCCGACGGTGTTTTGTTGGTGATCCGCGAAGAGGTCAGTGAGAGAAAATTGTTGCAACGTGCGGTCGACACAGTGGACCGCGCAACCTTATTGGGCGTGGTCGTGAACAGTTGCAGCAGCCGCGAGCACCAATATTACTATTCCCGTTATGGGAAGGACGCAGTACAATCGCACAGTTCTGAGTCCCCGTCAGAATAGCTGCGATCAGTAATTAGGCATTTCCCCGCAGGTCTCCCCTAATTCAAGCTGGATATGTTTCAGTCGGCGTCTGCCATTGGCATTCGTGTCTGACATCAGGAGATTTGACTTTGGGTTTGAAGCCGCCAGCGTCGCGTTCTTTGGATTTGCGTCCTCGCCGGAATGGGGGTGCGGCCCGAGGAATTCTTGCGGAACAAGCGTTTCAACGGATGCTGGCGCTCCAGCACAAACGTGGGCAACGGTCGCGGCAGTCGTTTCTGCTCATGCTTCTAAAACTCAAGGCGCATCTTCCGGTAGAGACAAGAGGAAAGGTGCTGGGCGAGATTCTGTCTGTGCTGGCGTCGTCCACGCGCGAGACCGATGTGGCGGGTTGGTACGAAGAGAAGTCAGTGGCGGGCGTGCTGTTCATGGAAATCAACCTGGATCGAGAGAGCGCGATTCCTCGAACCATGCTGATGCGCGTGCGCAACGTCCTGCGAAACGACTTGAGTCCGCAGCAGTTCGAAGAATTGGGCATCACGCTCCAACTTCTGCCAGAGGCGTCGGGCGCCGAAATTCCGGCGCCGGCAACGCACGGGATTGTCATCCCCGAAACCTCGGTAAGTGGCATTGCGGTGCAAAGCACGGTCAATCGCCAATGGAACGCGTCCCAAAGAACGAACGATTGAACCAAAGATCAGTAACTACGAAACCTCAGAAGCTCTAAGTTTGGAAGTAGATTTTCTCTCCCGAAAGCGAAGTGAACAACTCATGAGTAATTCTGGCCACGATCCCCTCGTTATTTCGTCTCTGGACAAGAGCGCAACTGATCCCAAGGAGAAAGTCTTGAACGTACATAGAACCGCTCTGCCTGATGCGCCACCCGCGACTCGATCCGCTTCGTCCCAGGGCAACATCGTCCTGGATGAAGACTCCTTTCACCGCATGATTGCGCTGGAGAGGAAGCGCACCGAGCGTTCGCGAAAACCGTTTGTGCTCATGCTGCTGGACGCAGGGAATTTTCTACCTTCGGACAAAACTGGGCGGGTGCTGACGAATCTCCTGTCTGCCTTGTCGCTCTCTACGCGGGAGACCGACGTCACAGGCTGGTACAAGGATCGCTGCATCGTCGGGGTGATGTTCACGGAAATTGGCAGCGGCGATCGCGGATCGATCCTCACGACCATGATGTCCCGGGTCAGTGAGACGCTGCGGAACAACTTGTCGGTGGAGAGCTTCAGCCAGATCAGCATTTCCATGCATGTGTTTCCCGAAGAATGGGATCAGGAGACAGTGCAGGGCAATCCCACTCTGTATCCGGATCTGGCTCGACGCCACAAATCGGAGAAGATTGTTCGTACCACCAAGCGAGTGATGGACATTGTGGCCAGCGCGGCTGCGCTCGTCCTGTTTGCGCCTCTATTTCTGATTGTGGCAGCGCTCGTGAAGTTGAGTTCCCGCGGGCCAGTGTTCTTCAAACAGGAGAGGCTTGGCCAATTCGGGAAAGAGTTTACCTTTTTGAAATTTCGCTCGATGTATGTGAACAATGACCACCAGATCCATGCCGAGTTCATGAAGCGCGTGATCAACGGCGATCACGACGGAAAGAGCGAAGATGGAGGCGAGCCGGTCTACAAGATGACCAACGACCCGCGCATCACCAAGGTGGGGCGTTTTCTCCGGCGGACGAGCCTGGATGAACTTCCTCAATTTCTCAATGTGTTGCGCGGAGATATGTCACTGGTAGGCCCGCGTCCGCCGCTTGCTTACGAGTGTCAGGAATATGACCTGTGGCATCGCCGACGCGTTCTGGAAGTGAAGCCGGGAGTGACGGGTTTGTGGCAGGTTCGAGGGCGGAGCCGGGTGCGCTTTGACGACATGGTTCGCTTGGATTTGCAGTATGTACGTAACTGGTCTTTGTGGCTCGACCTTCAAATCCTGATGCAGACACCGAAAGCCGTTCTATTTGGCGGCGACGCGTATTAGGCTGGGTCTGTTCGTCGTCCTTCCGAGTGCGATCACCACTACCCAGATTTCTTCCGGGAATACGTGAGCGGAGTGCGCCACGGTCGCCCGACGACATCCGAAAAATATGAGCGTGAATAGCCAGACCAATCGAGGTATGACGATCACAGCTGAGGACGAGAAGCAGCACACTGTGCTGGTCCGAGGGCGCGAAGCGGAGCGGAATCCAGAAGCGCGGGAAAAATCTGCAGGAGGAAGAAAGAAGGTCTGGATCGACATCGACAACTCACCGCACGTGCCATTCTTCCTGCCCATCATTCGGGAGCTGGAGAAGCACGATATTGAATTGCTGCTGACCGCTCGCAACATGTATCAGGTATGCGAACTTTTGGAGTTCTTCGATCTGCGCTGCAAAGTTGTCGGGGGGCATTACGGCAAAAACAAGATTCTTAAAGTCGTTTCGAACTGCGTGCGTGCAGTTGAGTTGTTTCCGGTAGTGACTGAGGCACGTCCGCATCTGGCGGTTTCGCACGGCGCGCGCGCGCAAATGTTGGTTGGAAAGGCGCTGGGAATTCCGACGCTGATGATGCACGACTACGAGTTTTCTACCAAGACGTGGTTTCTAGAAGCGGACTGGGTGCTGATGCCGGACGTGATTCCGGATGGCGTGATGAGCAAGAAAGTGGGTCGGGTGTTGCGGTATCCGGGGTTGAAGGAAGATGTCTACGTTCCAAGCTTTCAGCCGGATCCTTCGATTCTTGCCGAACTGGAAATTTCCGCGGAGGAGATGATTGTGACCTTGCGGCCTCCGGCTACCGAGGCGCATTACCACAATCCGGAAAGCGAAGTGCTATTCGTGGAAACGGTGCGCCTTCTGGCTTCTTACCCGAATGTCCGCGCCGTCACTCTGCCGCGCAATGCGAGGCAAGGGCAGCAACTCCGGTCGCAATGGAGCGAACTGATCGCCTCGGGCCGGATGGTGATTCCGTCGTCGCCGGTGAATGGGCTCAATCTGATCTGGTTTTCGGACTTGGTCGTAAGCGGCGGAGGCACGATGAATCGCGAAGCCGCCGCGCTGGGCGTACCTGTGTACAGCATTTTTCGTGGAAAGATCGGAGCTGTCGATCGCTATCTGGTTCAGCAAGGCCGTCTCGTGCTGCTGGAGAGTGTTCGCGACGTACAAACGAAGATCAAGCTGGTGCGCTGGAATCGTCCGAGCCAGCCGGATCATCGTGCGCGCCCGGCGCTGCAGTCGATTGTAGCAACCATTCTCTGCCGGCTTGGGATAGACGAGCCACGACCTTACGTGCCGGTGGAGCGGGTGGATGATGAGGCCGCAACCGAGTCTCTGGAAACGATCGTGCAGGTGAAATCGTAGTGTTCACGCATTCGAATCCAGCGGGACGAGGATTGATGGACTGGCGGGGCGAGGTCGCTCTGTATCCGGCATCGACGGCTCGGCAGCAGATGTCCGAAGCGCTGCAGACGAAGACGGAGCCCAGACGGGCGAAATGCATCCAGCCACTGAATGACCCGCGTTGGGATTCGTTCGTCGAAGCGCATCCCCGAGCGTCCGTATTTCATTCTTCGGCATGGCTGCGCGTACTTTCCCGAACATATGGGTACGAACCGGTTGCGTTTACCACCACCCACGCGGGCCAGGACTTACAGAACGCCATGGTTTTTTGCCGCGTGGAGAGTTGGCTGACCGGCCGCCGACTGGTTTCGCTGCCTTTCTCGGATCACTGCGAGCCGTTGTTGGAAAAGGAAGACGATCTGGAGGTTTTGACCGCGGCGCTCGAGCAGGAATGCCGCAGCGAGCGATGGCGTTATATGGAACTGCGTCCTCTGACGCCGTTTGCAATTGCCACGACGCTCTATCACACTGCTGTACCGTATACGTTTCATCAACTGAATTTGGATCCTGATGTCGATACCTTATTTCTGAATTGTCACAAGAGTTCAACGCAGAGAAAGATCCGTCGGGCGGAGCGCGAAGGCCTGACGTACGCGGAAGGCGCTTCGGTTGAACTACTCGATCAGTTCTATCGGCTCTTCGTCGTGACCCGAAAGAGACACAAGCTGCCGCCGCCTCCGCGCATGTGGTTTGCAAATCTGGTGGAGTCGTTCGGTGGCGCGCTGAAGATTCGAGTGGCATACCGCCAGGGCAGTCCGGTCGCCTCCATGATCACCCTTCGCCACAAGGACACTCTGGTTTATAAGTACGGCTGCTCGGATGCCCGTTTCCACAATATGGGCAGCATGCACTTGCTGTACTGGAAGGCGATTGAAGACGCGAAGGCTTGCAGGTTGCGACGCTTCGATCTGGGCCGAACCGATGCGGATCAGCAGGGGCTCATCACATTCAAGAGCCGCTGGGGAGCGACCCAATCGGTAGTGACGTACTCGAGATATAGCCTCTCAGGCCAAGCGGCACATGTGTTTGACTTATCCGCGGCCAGATGGAAGTCGAGAATCGCAAAGTCATTGCTGTCAAACTTGCCGCCGCAAGCGCTCTCCTTCGTTGGCCAGAGGTTTTACAGACATATTGGATAGTCCTGTCCCATCTCAGATTCCAATTCTTACAACCCATTTATTTGAGGTGTCCTGAATAATGGAACTTTCGATCCCATCGATTCGGCAATTGGCCGAGGGCAAGAACCCCGATTCCTTTTCCAACCGGTTTCGCAGCCGGCGCTTTCAGCGCTTCGAGGCATTGGTGGCTACTCTGCCGCGTCCTTTACGAATTCTCGATGTGGGAGGAACGAACCAGTTTTGGGAAAATCGCGGGTGGGCAGACCGTACGGATGTACAGATTTTCAGTCTCAATCTCGAAGCGGAAGAACAGCAGCACGAAAATATTATTCCGCTGGCGGGAGACGCGACGAATCTGGCGCAGTTTGCCGACGGCAGCTTTGAAGTCGCGTTCAGCAACTCGGTGATCGAGCATCTGTTCACCTTCGAGCAGCAGCGTCGGATGGCGTCCGAGATTCAGCGCGTCAGCAAGTCGTATTGGGTGCAGACTCCGAACTTCTGGTTCCCGATGGAGCCGCATTTTCACGTGCCGGGCTGGCAGTGGATGCCTTTGAGCCTGCGCATCGCGATGATTCGCCGGTGGAGATGTGGCTGGCGCGGTCCGTGCTCGGATCCGGCACGCGCGCGAGATCTGGTCGTGGAAGTGAGGCTCATGACGGGCCGCGAATTGCAGATGATATTTCCGCATGCGACGCTACTGCCCGAGCGTTTCGGTGGACTGGTGAAATCCTGGGTTGCAATTGGTGGTTTCCCGGCGGATCGTCTGGGAGCAGGTTTGAAAAGTGAGACAAAGAATTGAGCACCTCGATGGTGAATATTGTCCGCATCTTTATTTTTCCGCCCACTCCATTCAGCGATCACCATCGTTGTCATCGTGGCCATCGTTTGTCCGACTGAGCCACGTCTCGTCGCCGGCGCGCTTAGTCCGGCAAACCCAAAACTTACATGAGCATTGCAGGCATGCAATCCGATAGTTGTTTTCGTGCAGGGCTGTCTACAGAAAACGCCGAAATGCCAAGCCGTCCTACTTACGCTCTGATTAGTCCGGCGCGGAACGAAGCGCAATTGATCGAGCAGACGATCCAGGCGGTGGTGGCGCAGAGTGTGCGGCCGGTGCGATGGATCATCGTGAGCGACGGCGCCACCGACGGCACCGACGAGATCGTGAACAAGTATGCGGCGAAACACGATTGGATTGAACTTGTTCGGATGCCAGAACGAGAGGATCGCAGCTTTGCCGGGAAAGCGGCTGCTTTCAATGCGGGATGTGCGCGGCTTGAAGGGCTGGAATATGACGTGGTCGGCAATCTGGATGCGGACATTACGTTCGACGATCAGTACTTTGCGTTTCTGATGGACAAGTTTGCCGCGAATCCGCAACTCGGGGTCGCCGGCACACCGTATCGCGAAGAAAAGATGGCGCACGATGTTCAGTTCATGAGTCCGACGCATGTTTCGGGCGCGTGCCAGATGTTTCGTCGCGAATGTTTTGAGGAGATCGGCGGCTACCGGCCGATCAGTTCGGGAGGGATCGACCTGATTGCTCTTCTCAGCGCGCAGGCGAAGGGATGGCAGACCTGGCGATTTGACGAGAGGTCGTGCTTCCACCATCGCAATGTGGGCAGTGGCAAAGACGCTGGCATTTTTCGGCGTCTGTGGAATCGCGGGAAAAAGGATTACTTGCTTGGCAGTCATGCGGGATTTGAAATTTTCCGGGCGGCGTACCAGATGAAGAGCAGGCCGTTTGTCATCGGAGGCGTGCTGTTGCTGGCGGGATACGGCTGGTCGCTGCTTACCGGCGTCGAACGTACTATGCCGGAGGAACTGATCGAGCTCCGCCAGCGCGATCAGATAGAGCGATTGAAAGATGTGGTGCGTCATCCGCTGCGCCGGAACCAGGAGCGGTTTCCAGCGACGGTGCGATCCTAGTCATGAGCATGGCTGAACTCTTGCCGGTGACCCGGCCCGTCGTCCAGAGTCGATCCGCAATGACTCACGTTACCGTCTGCATTTGCACATTCAAGCGGGCCGAACTCCTTGGCCGCTTGTTGAACGAACTTGTTCGACTGGATACCGGCGGTCAATTCACCTATTCGATTGTGGTAGTGGATAACGATCAACTGCGATCGGCCGAGACGGTGGTTTCCGAGTTTGCGAAAGACTCGCCGATTTCGACGAAGTATTTCGTGGAGTCTCGGCAGAATATCGCGCGGGCGCGTAACAAAGCCGTCGAAAACGCCGAGGGGAACTACATCGCCTTTATCGACGACGACGAATTTCCGACGCAAGACTGGCTGCGAACTTTGTTGGCGACGCTTAACGCACACCAGGTCGATGGCGTTCTTGGGCCGGTCAAGCCGCATTTTGACGCTGCTCCGCCTCGATGGCTTGTGGAAGGTGGATTTCACGAGCGGCGCGAGGATCCGACTGGGAAGCGTCTGGAGTGGGGAGTGTGCCGCACTGGCAATGTGCTGCTGAAGCGCGAACTCTTTGCGGAACTGGAACCGCCGTTCCGGCCGGAATGTTTGTCCGGCGAGGACCAGGATTTCTTTCGCCGGATGATCGAAAAGGGCCGTTCGTTTGTCTGGTGCAATGAAGCGGTGGTGTATGAAGTGGTTCCTCCGGCGCGCTGGAAACGCAGTTTTCTGGTGCGGCGCGCATTGTTCCGGGGAGTGTTCTCTTTGCGTAATCACGGGTTCCCGGCGCGGCGAATTTTGCAATCGGCGGTGGCCGTGCCCGCTTACGGAGTCGCGCTCCCGGTCGCTTTGGTGTTTGGGCAGGCGAAGTTCATGAATTGCGTATTCAAGTTTTCGTATCACCTGGGCAGGCTTCTTGCGGCGGTGGGAGTCAATCCGCTTGGACGGCATTACGTTTCTGAATAACGTCGAGGGAAAGTTAACGATGGCTGGCAGTATCGAGATCAGCGTTCGCGGGAAGTGGGTTCGTGTTCCGTCCCTGGAAATGGGCGGGAAGACGATCTTGGTGAAGGGCAGGTGGATTCGTACGGCCGCCGTCCATGACGAGGAGTGGCTGGCGACCGAACTCGAGGATCCGGAAGCGTGTGTGCGGAAATTGAAGGAGCATGGATCGAACGAACTGCGTGCCGATATCTTTACCTTTGCGCAGAAACTTCCTGCGACCCAGCCTCGCCATAATTATCCGATGAATCTCGAAAGTTGGGCGGTGGCTCCGACTTCCAACTTCAAACAGTGGTGGGAGAAGTTGCCGCAGGAGACGCGCAAGAATGTACGGCGCTCGCAGAAGCGCGGAGTGGTGGTTGCAGTGCGGGAGTTCAGCGACGACATGGTGCGGGACATCGTCGCGCTGAATAATGACTCGCCGACGCGGCAGGGAAGACCGAACAATCACTATGGCAAGTCGTTCGAGCAGGTAAAGAAGGACTACTCGTCGTTTCTTGATCGCAGCGACTTGATCGGCGCTTACCTGGGTGATGAACTAATCGGACTTGTGAAGGTTGTCTACCGCGGCGAGGTCGCGTCGATTCTGCAATGTCTTCCCAACGCGAGACATTCCGATAAGCGGCCGGCGAATGCGCTGATCGCGAAGACAGTGGAACTTTGTGAAGCGAAGGGCGTTTCGTATCTGACTTATGGTCTCTATCAATACGGCAACAAACGTGACAATCCTTTGCTGGAATTCAAGATTCGCAACGGGTTTGAGGAGATGCTGGCGCCCCGCTACTATGCGCCTTTGACGGCCTGGGGCGCATTTTGTGTTTCGTCGAAATTGCATCAGGGATTGATTGGAATTGTCCCGCATAACGTGATCAGCCTTGGAATTGGCGCGCGCGCGAAATGGTATGATTTTCTCTCGCGCCGTCGAATGAGCCGGTGTAGCTCAATTGCAGAGCGGCCGAATCGTGATCGGCAGACGGAGTGTTCAAATCCTCCCGCCGGCTCCAGTATTTAATCGCGGAACTCCTTCCATTCGGAACTCAAACTGACATGCCAGGAATCGTTGGTCTCGTGACCAAAATGCCGCGCGCCTGGGCTGAACCGCAGTTATTGCGGATGGTCCAGTCTGTCTGCCACGAGTCTTTTTACGAAACAGGAACGTGGATTGACGAGGCGTCGGGAATCTATGTCGGATGGGTGGAGCGGAAGAATTCTTTTTCCCGAGGGATGCCATTTCGCAATGAGCGGGGAGATGTCACGCTCGTTTTTTCGGGAGAGGAATTTCCCGAGCCGGGGACGGCGGACCGGTTGCGTCAGAAGGGCCACGACGTCAAGGGAACGGGACCTGGATACCTTGTTCACCTGTACGAGGAGGACGCAACTTTCCTCGCCGGACTGAATGGATGGTTTCAGGGAATTCTCATTGACGCAACGCGCGATCAGGCGACGCTCTTCAATGACCGTTATGGAATGCATCGGACTTACTATCACGAGTCCGCCGAGGCGTTCTATTTCGCGGTTGAAGCCAAGGCGATACTCGCTGTCCGGCCGGAGCTGCGGAGAATCGATAGCCGGGGACTCGGCGAGTTTGCCGCGTGCGGGTGCGTGCTCGAGAACCGGACGCTGTTTGAAGGTATTCAGGTGTTGCCGCCGGCGTCGGCGTGGAATTTTCGAGGCGGCAAGCTCGAACAAAAAGGGAGCTATTTTCAGCCGCAGGAATGGGAGCAGCAGGAGCGCCTCGCTCCCGATGCCTACTATGAGGAACTGCGGCAGGTTTTTGCGCGGAACCTGCCCCGCTATTTTGACGGCGAGGAGCGGGTCGGTTTATCGCTGACCGGCGGTCTCGACAGCCGAATGATTCTTGCGTGGTACAAGGCGGATCCGAACACGCTGCCTTGTTACACGTTTGGCGGGACGTACCGGGATTGTCAGGATGTCGTGGTTTCGCGCGAAGTGGCTCGGGCGCTCCGTCAGCCTTACGAAGTGATTCCGCTGGACACGGAGTTTCTGTCGCGTTTTGGAGAGTACGCCGAGCGCGCGGTGTATCTTTCGGATGGTTGCGTTCGCGTCAACCGTGGGGCGGATTTGTATCTGAACGAACTGGCACGCACGATCGCTCCCGTACGGATGACGGGAAACTATGGCAGTGAAGTGCTGCGCTGGGTTCCGGCGTTCAAGCCGGTGCGGCCGGACGCGGAGTTGTTCTCGACGGATTTCCTGCCGTTTGTGAACGCGGCAAGCGACACGTATCAACGGGTGCTACAGGGGCATCCCGTTTCGTTTGCAGTATTCCGGCAAGCGCCATGGCATCACCACGGGTTGCTGGCGCTGGAACAAACTCAGCTTTCAGTTCGTTCGCCTTATCTTGATAACGATCTCGTGCGCACGGTGTTCCGGGCTCCCGACCCGGCGATCGCGCAGAATGGGCCAGTGAATAGCGACGTTTGTTTGCGGCTGATTGCGGATGGCGACGCTGCGCTGGCATCGCTTCGTAGCGACCGGGGGCTGGGCGGAAATGGGGGAGCGGTTTCCGCGTTCGCGCGGCGGCATTTTCTGGAGTTCACGTTCAAGGCGGAATATGCCTATGACTCGGGCATGCCGCAATGGATGGCGCGGGTCGATCATTCTTTCTCTGCGTTGCACCTCGAACGACTGTTTCTGGGCTGGCACAAATTCAGCCACTTTCGCGTGTGGTACCGCGACGTGCTCGCGGAGTATGTTCGGAGTGTGCTGCTCAATGCGCAGGCTCTTTCGCGACCGTATGTGCAGCGACGGCGCGTGGAGGAGATGGTCGAAGGACATCTCAAGGGCGACCGCAATCACACCAACAATATTCACCTGCTGCTGACGCTTGAGCTCATCCACCGTCAGTTCATCGACCAGAAATGATCGCGCAAAGTTTATTGGAATTTGCGAGGCTGCGCTGATGCCGGCGTCCGTTGCAACGGTCCTGTTCATGCTCGGGATATTGGGGCTGTTCGCGCTCAATCGGAACGCCAAGGCGCGGACTTCGCCTGCGCTTTGGATTCCGGTGATCTGGCTGGCGATTGCCGGATCGCGCACAATATCGCAGTGGTGTACAGCTGTGAACTCGGGAATCACCGTGCATTACAGTGCCGAACAGCTTCTGGATGGAAACCCTTTCGATCGCGCATTTCTTTTGGTGCTTCTTGTGATGGGTGTGGTGGTGCTCATCCGGAGA
>Ga0209488_10003817_pt1 | contig 11961 bp, 11 predicted proteins | sample Rivendell_Oct201_8_FD_188349 | JGI IMG/M metagenome (GOLD analysis project Ga0209488, IMG submission 188349) | Vadose zone soil microbial communities from the Eel River Critical Zone Observatory, Northern California, USA -... | ecosystem: Environmental > Terrestrial > Soil > Vadose zone >...
TCGGTGCGGCGACCCAGTCGGCGCCGTATTCGGTTCGCGGCACGCCTTCGTACAGCCCGTAGAGCGTGTCGTCGGCGTCGAGCTCGTTTTCGGCCAGCTGGTCGCGGCTCGGCAGGTCGTCGATCACGATCGCGACCTCGGCCAACGCGTCGCGGAACGGCGAGGGAATGCCGGCGAGGGCGCGCTCGACGAGCCGCTCGAAGCCGACGTGGTGGCTGCGGCGCCCGACCCGCTGCGATCCTCGACGTCGTTTCGGCATGGCGACCTATCCTAGCCGCGTGGAGCCCTCCCTCGAGCCGGCCGGCTACGTCGTCGAGGTCCGGCCCGGGGACCGCATCCACTTCCTCGACTGGGGCGGACGAGGCGAGCCCGGCATTCTGCTCATCCACGGCCTGTCGAACACCGCGTGGTCCTGGGCGCCAGTCGCCCGGCGGCTCGTCGCCGTGAGGCGGGTCGTCGCGATGGATCTGCGTGGTCACGGCCTCTCGGATGCGCCGACCGGCGCCTACCGTGCGGAGGACCTGGTCGGCGACGTCGTTGCCGCGGCCGAGGGATCCGGCCTTCTGGCATCGGATGGCCGCGGGATCGTGCTCGCCGGTCATGGATTCGGTGCCATCGTGGCGGCCTGGACGGCCGCGGAGCTCGGTCGACGCTGCGTCCGCCTCGTGCTGGTCGACGGAGGCTGGGAGGACCTCGCGGCGACGAGCGGCATGGACGTCGACGAATTCCTGCGCGGGCTCGATGAGCCGCCGGAGGTGCTGGCCTCGCTCGACGCGTTCCTTGCCGACCGGCGCGGCTACGACCCACCGAGCTGGGACGCCGACCAGGATCGGGCCGCGCGAGCGACGGTCGTCGAGACACCGGCTGGTCGGGTCGTTCCGTCGACGCGGCCGCACGCCCTCGAGGCCTCGGTCCGGGCGATGTTCGAGTACCGCCCGGCGGAGGTTCTCGCCCGCGTCGAGGCCCCGGTCGTCGGGCTCGCTGCGACGTCGCCGCTGCCCGGTCCCGGGCTGCCGCCGATGGACATCGTTCGGCTCGATGCCGTCGGTCACAACCTGATGCGCTACCGACCCGACGAGGTCACGGCGGCGATCCTCGGCCAGTAGGCTTCCGCCCGAAGGAGGCGCCAGTGAAGGTCGTGTACAGCCCGGCCCATCTGGGTCATGACGTCCGCCACGGGACCTAATGCGGTCGCCGGCTGCGCGGTGCGATGGGACTCTAGGGGCCAAAAACGGGAACCGGCGTACCATCGCCGCTCGTAGATCAGGGAGAGTTGACAACCGTGCCGCGTTCGACCGAATTGCCCCCCAACGTCCGCCGACTCGTCGAGGAGATCGAGACCGAGATCGGTGAGTCGTCCGATGCCGCCGACGACATCTCCGGCGACCGCGGCCGCGAGTACGACCCCACGGCCAACGGCAGGGTCGAGGCCGCCGTCCGGGAGATCCTGACCGAGATCGGCGACGACCCTGATCGCGACGGGCTCATCGGCACCCCCGAACGAGTCCACCGGATGTACACGGAGCTGACGGCGGGCTATCACGTCGACCCGGAGCGGCTGATCAATGGGGCGATCTTCGATGTCGGCTACAGCGAGATGGTCGTCGTCAAGACCATCCCGTTCTACTCGCTCTGCGAGCACCATCTCCTGCCATTCTTCGGGACGGCGGCGGTGGCCTACATCCCGCGCGGTCGGGTGATCGGCCTCTCGAAGATCCCCCGGATCGTCGAGATGTACGCCCGACGGCTCCAGGTCCAGGAGCGGCTGACCCAGCAGATCGCCGAGTTCCTCCAGACGCGGCTCGAGCCACAGGGCGTCGGCGTCGTCATGGAAGCAACGCATCTCTGCGCGGTGATGCGCGGCATCCGCAAGCCGGGCACGATCATGACGACCTCGTCGGTGCTGGGGCTGTTCCGGACCCGCGATCGGACGCGCGCCGAGTTCTTCGCCCACCTCGACAGACCGGCGCCCAGCGCGTAGCGTCGCCACCGGAGCGGCTCATGGCCGCGTTGACGCCTGCGCTCCTCGCTCACGCACCTCGAGGTGCGCTCGCTCCGGTGCTCGCCGTCGCCTTGCCCTGAACCGCCCCAGCGGCGACTTCGTTTCCTGCCTGGGGATTGCCGCCCTTCGCCCTTAGCCGAGGCGGGCGACCATCTGGCGGTCTGGCTATTCTGGAGCCCACCTCGGCCAGCCGTACGGTTTCGGACTATCGCGCCGGCGACGAGCAACGGGCGCGGCGCCCGGCGCATAACTCGGGCTGCATCGCCTCAGACCGGGCGGGCGACGATCTCGATCGCCTTCGAGCCACCGACGACCTCGACGTGGTAGCGATCCTTCTCGCGGTCCCAGCCCGGTGAGTCGATGGTCGCCTTGCCGCCTTTCTCGCCAAGACGCGTCCCATCGAGCAGGACCTCGCCCGTGCCGCCGGTCAGTGCCAGGCGGACGGGGACCGTCGATGGTCGTTCGACGCGGATCGTCCTCGCCCCACCGACGATCCGCACGTTGCCTTCGCCCCACGGCGTCCCGAGCTCCAGCTGGAACGTCTCGGTACCGCCCGTCAGCTCGAACCTCGTCACGTGGACCATGCGGAGATCCGCCTCGACGCGCCCGACGCCACCGACGATCTCGATCGCCCACGGGATCGTCGTATTCAGGCCGAGCGTGGCCTTGCGCTTCCGCCAGTCGAACGGGAGGCCGCGGTACTGGACGATGACGCGCCCGTCGCGGAGGCGGACCTGCGGCGTGGCTCCCTGGAATTCGGCGCGGTAGAGCTCACTGGCCGCAGCCCCCGCGCGGAGGCGGACCTCGGACAGCCCAGATCGGACGAGCAGGCGCGCACTCGTCAAGCCGCCCAACGACGCTGAGTGCTCGGACAACGACTCGCTCTCGGACCGCTCGTCGGGATGCTCGCGGAGGTTCGTTGCCTCGTCGCGGGTGATCTGCTCCATCCGGGTGAGGAAGTCGGAGATCAGGGCCAACTGGGCGTCCGTGTAGCGACCGATTTCCTCGGCGCCGGCCGCCCCGACCCGATTCAGCGTCGACTGGACGCTCGCGACCTTTTCCGGGACCACTTCGACGATGACCTTGCGGCGATCGGCCGGATCGGGAACCCGCCGAACGTAGCCGGATTGCTCCAGCCGGTCGATGACCCGGGTGACCGCCCCGCTCGTTAGACCGGTCAGCTCGGCGAGCCGACCGGCGGTAGTGGCGCCCATGTCGATGAGTGCCTCGAGGGTCTCGATGTCCGATTCGGACAGGCCGAACCGGACCGCAACCGTCTGGCCGAAGAACGAGCCCTGGAGGTTCACCCGGCGGAGGGAACGAAGGACGTTGTCGATGTTGTCGCGTTTCATGGTTGACAAGCGCTCCTGACTCGGTAACTATCTGCACCGCGCAGATAATGACCGATGTTGCTGAACAGTGCAAGGAGCTCTGTCGACAGCATACGGCAGCAAGGAGGCGATCGACATGGCAGCTCCCACCCGGATTTCGACCGCGGTGATCGAAACCACGGATCTCCGACGAACGTTCAAGACACGAGGCGGGGCAATCGAGGCCGTCCAGGGGGTCGACCTGCGAGTCGGCGCCGGTGAGATCTTCGGCTTCCTCGGTCCGAACGGGGCCGGCAAGACGACGACCCTGCGGATGCTGGCGACCCTCCTCAGCCCGACGTCGGGCGAGGCGACGGTCGCCGGTGCGGACCTCCGCCGTGAAGCGCAGCTCGTCCGCCAGCGGATCGGCTACGTCCCACAGGGCGGCTCGACCGATCCAGCCGAGACCGGCCGTGGCGAGCTCGTTCTCCAGGGTCGCCTCTACGGGATGTCGAAGAGCGACGCGACGGCGCGCGCCGCGGACGTCCTCAGGACACTCGATCTCGAGGCGGCTGCCGACCGTGCGACCGGGACCTATTCGGGAGGGATGAAGCGCCGACTCGATGTCGGGCTCGGGATCGTCCATCGGCCGTCCGTCCTCTTCCTCGACGAGCCGACGACGGGCCTCGACCCGCAGGCGCGGGCTCGGATGTGGGACGAGATCCGGGCGCTCCGGGAGCTTGGGACGACCGTGTTCCTGACGACCCACTATCTCGAGGAAGCGGACGCGCTCGCCGACCGCCTGGCGATCATCGACCAGGGCAGGATCGTGGCCGAGGGCACATCCGACGAGCTGAAGCAGCAGGTGGCCGGCGACGTCATCACCCTCGGCGTCGAGGGTCCGCGTGACCGGGTCATCGCCCTCGCGGGTGGGCTGCCGTTCGTTCGCGAGATCGGCGAGCACGACGACGACCTCATCCGACTGTACGTCGACCGGGGCGAGACGGCCATGCCGCAGTTGCTTAGGTTCCTTGATTCGGCCGGCGTTTCGACGATCTCGATCGCTCTCAACAAGCCGAGCCTCGACGACGTGTTCCTGCGCCAGACCGGGCGCTCCCTTCGGGACGACGCGGCCGCCGCCTGACGCTCCGCCCCTATCCGGATAACGAAAGGATTCTTCCGATGAAGGCTCTCCGCGACAGCTTGTTGATCTACCGTCGCTCGTTGACCCTGACCCTGCGCCAGCCCGTCTGGATCATCATGGGGATCTTCCAGCCGATCCTCTATCTCGTGTTGTTCGGGCCCCTCCTGGAGGCGTCGACCAAGGCCGCGGGCGCCGGCGGCAATGCCTTCAACTGGTTCATCCCGGGGCTCCTCGTCCAGATCGCCGTCTTCGGCGGCGCCTTCGTCGGGTTCGGCCTCGTCGCCGAGCTGCGCAATGGCGTCGTCGAACGGATGCGGGTCACGCCGATGAGCCGATCCGCCATGCTTGTCGGGCGTTCGCTGCGCGACGTGACGATCCTCGTCGCCCAGGGGGCGCTCATGATCGTTCTCGCCATCCCATTCGGCCTGCATCTGGACCCGGCCGGGTCGATCGCGCTGCTCGGCCTCCTCGCGCTGATCGGCCTGGTGACGGCGCCGCTGTCGTACACGGCCGCGCTCGTCCTCAAGAGCGAGGACGCCCTGGCGCCGGTCGTCCAGGGAATCGCGCTCCCGCTCCTGTTGCTGTCGGGGATCCTGCTGCCGATGGCGCTGGCGCCCGACTGGCTGCGGTTCATCGCCTCGCTCAATCCACTGACCCACGCGGTCGACGCCTCGCGAGCGCTGTTCAACGGCGACTGGGGCAATGTCGAGGTCCCGATCGGGATCGGGCTGACGACGATCCTCGCCATCGGGGCGGTGTGGCTAGCCTCGCGCGCGTTCAGCCGCGCCAACGCCTGAAGCTTGCGCGCCAACACCTGAACCTTGCGCGGCGGGGTCGACCCGGCTTCCGTGTCCGTCCCGCCGCCGTGCTCCACCCTCGGTCATCTGGTGGGGCATCCGATGCTCCGATTTCGTACGGCGCCCGAAGCGAGTTCGTCGATGTGGCCATCGCGGCGATAGTTGCAGCCAAGCGAAACCAGTTCAGCTGGGGAGTTGGTTCTGCCACGGCGGAGGCTGTCTCCGCCTATCGCCTGGCTGGTATCGGCCCTTGACCGAGGATCGTTTCGCTTGTGTGGAACCATCCCGAAGTCGGCCGTCGGCGACGTCGTCTTCCGCCGCCGTCCGCATTCGAACGGATTCGGCGGTCGATCGTTCTCGAAGAAACGGTCGGGCGGCGCCCACGCCCGTACAATCGGCGCCATGACCGATCGACCGATCAAGGTGCTCATCGCCAAGCCCGGCCTGGACGGGCACGACCGGGGTGCGAAGGTCCTCGCCAGAGGCCTCAGGGACGAGGGCTTCGAGGTCGTATACACGGGTCTTCGCCAGACACCGGAAATGGTCGTCACTGCCGCCCTCCAGGAGGACGTCGACGTCGTCGGGCTGTCGATCCTGTCCGGCGCGCACCTGACGCTCCTGCCGCGGATCACGGCCCTCATGCGCGAGCGGGGGCTCGACGACGTGCTCGTGACGGCCGGCGGGATCATTCCCGATGTCGACGTCGAGACGCTCCGCAAGGCGGGCGTCGCCCAGGTCTTCGGGCCCGGGACCACGATCGCCGAGGTTGCCGAGTACCTCCGTGCGAACGCTCGGCCGCGCGACTAGCGTGGGGGAGACCGAGACCCCCGAGCCGGCAGACGACCGGGCCGCGAGACTCACCACGGCGGCCGTCGACGGCGATCGGCGGGCCCTGGCGCAACTCCTGACCGCCGTGGAGAATCGCTCGCCCGTCGCGGAAGCTGGTCTCCGCCGCCTCTATTCACTGGCCGGGTCTGCCCACCTCGTCGGCATCACGGGGCCTCCGGGTGCCGGGAAGTCGACCCTCGTCGCCGCCCTTATCGCCGAGCTTCGGCGTGTCGGTCGGTCGGTCGCCGTCATCGCCGTCGATCCGTCATCGCCGATCACCGGAGGGGCGCTCCTCGGCGACCGTGTCCGGATGCAGGCATACGCCGGCGACGACGGCGTCTTCATCCGCTCCATGGCCGCGCGTGGCCACGCCGGCGGACTCGCGTCGTCGACCGGGGCGGCGGCCGCGGTGCTCGACGCCGCCGGATTCGACATGGTGCTCGTCGAGACCGTCGGGACCGGCCAGAGCGAGGTCGAGGTGGCTGCGGCAGCCGACACGACCGTCGTCCTCGAGGCACCGGAGATGGGCGACGAGGTCCAGGCGATCAAGGCCGGGTTGCTCGAGGTGGCCGACATCGTGGTCGTCAACAAGGGCGACAAGCCGGGCGCGCAGCGGACGGCCTCACAGCTTCGCGCGATGCTCGTCGCGGCCGCCTCGCCAAAGTCGTTTCATCGCGACGCCAATCCCGCCCGGCCGAGACCGAAGCGCCCCGACGTCCTGCTGACGACCGCGGCAACCGGGGCCGGTGTTCCGGAGCTGCTGGTCGCGATCGACCGGCACCGGGCGACGGGCCACGTCGCGATCGCCGAGACGGCCCGACTGGCGCGGGCGGAGGCCCAGGTCTGGGCGATCCTCGGTGATCGGCTTCGGGCGCGCCTTCATGCTCCCGAAACGACGGCCGCGACAACGGCGATCCTGCGCGACGTCGCCGACCACCGGCTCGACCCGTACACGGCGGCCGACGCCCTGTTCGAGTCCCTGCTTCGCGGCGATGGCTGAGAGACTCGGCTCTACCTCGATGTCGATCGAGACGGTCTTCGTGGCGGGCGCAGGGCTCATGGGTCACGGGATCGCCCAGGTGTTCGCGGCAACCGGCCGCGAGGTCAGCCTGTTCGAGCCCGATCTCGCCAGGGCCGAAGCGGGGCGCAAGCGGATCGCGGCCAACCTCTCACGATCGGTCGACAAGGGTCGCCTTGATGCGTACGAGCGCGACGCGACGCTCGCGCGGATCGTCGCGACGGATAAGCCTGCCCGCGCGGCTGCCGCGGGACTCGTGGTCGAGGCGATCTTCGAGGATCTGGCCGTCAAGCAGGCCTTCTGGGCGGAGATCGACTCGGTCGCGCCGCCCGATGCGGTCTTCGCCTCGAACACGAGCTCGATCTCGATCGATCGCCTCGCCGAGGCGGTCGGACAGGTGCGGCGGTCGCGTTTCGTGGGGATGCACTTCTTCAGCCCGGTGCCGATCATGCCGCTGGTCGAGCTCGTCCGCGGATCCGCGACCTCGGAAGCGACGGTCGAGACCGTGCGCGCGCTCTCGGCCGATCTCGGCAAGCAGGTCATCGTGTCGGCCGACCGGCCCGGCTTCCTGGTCAACCGAATGCTGATGCCGTTCCTCGCCGAGGCGATGCGGGCCCTGGGCGAGGGCGTCGGGACGGCCGAGGACATCGACACGGGGGCAAGGATCGGCCTCAACCACCCGATGGGCCCGCTCGAGCTCGCCGACTTCATCGGCCTCGACGTCTGCCACGGGATCATGGTCGTGCTCCAAGAAGGGCTCGGCGAGGAGCAGTTCAAGCCGCCGAAGGTTCTGACGGACCTGGTCGAGGCGGGTAACCTCGGCCAGAAGACCGGCCGCGGCTTCTTCGTTTATCGCCGAAGTTGACGCGTCGCCGCAGGGACGGTCCATGCGTGCGTTGCCGCCTGCGCTCCTCGCTCACGCACCTTGAAGTGCGCTCGCTCCGGTGCTCGGACGGCGCCTTCGCCTGAACCGCCCTGCGGCGACCTAGTGCAACGATTCCTCGCCACGACTAGGTCGCAGCGATCTGCGCGACCGTTCGTCCGACGCTTTCGATGTCGAACGGCTTGGCCAGCAGGACGATGCCACGGGTGACGGCGAAATCGTGCAGCTGCGGGTTGAGGACGTCGCCGCTCATGAACGCGAACCGCCGAGCGAGACCAGGGTCGATCGCGGCTACCGCCTCATGGAAGGCGATCCCGCTCATGCCGGCCATGCGGTGGTCGCACAGGATCGCCCAGGGCGGGTCGAGCCGAATGACTTCCAGGGCCGATGCGCCGTCGACCGCGGCGACCGGCTCGTAGCCGTTGCGGCGCAGGATGCGGGCCAGGAAGTCGCGGATCGACGCCTCGTCGTCGAGGACGAGGATTCGCATCGGTGTCGACCCGGAGTGCGGAGCGGCCGCCTCGACATCGGGAACAGGGGCGGCGGCGGCCACCTCCTCCTGAGGGTCGGCGATTTCCGGCTGGTCCTGGACGGCCCCGGACCTCGGATCCGTGTCTGGGCTGACCGGCAGCTCGACGATGAAGGTCGTCCCAACGCCGCCAGGTCCGGCTTCGTAGCGGAGCGTCCCGCCGTGGCCGGCGACGATGCCGAACGACACCGACAGCCCGAGACCAGGCCCCTCGCCGGGCGCCTTCGTCATCAGGAACGGCACGAAGAGGTGCGATCGGAGCTCGGTCGGGACACCGGGACCGTCGTCGGTGATCGACATCCGGACGACGTCTCTGCCGTCGTCGGTCGTCGCCCGGTCCGCAACGATCCGGACCGTACCGTGCTCGGATCCTCTCTCGATCGCCTGGGCCGCGTTGAGGGTCAGGTTGACGAGCACCTGCTCGATCTGGGCACGGTCGAGCGGGATCGTCGGGATGTCGTCGGGGATCTCCACAATGGCCTCGACCCGACCCGGACGGAACGTGTATGACTGGAGGGAGAGGACCTCATCGACGACCGCGCGAAGGGACGTCGGCCGCCGTTCCGACGGTCCCTGGCGCGCAAAGTCGAGAAGGCCGTTGACGATCCTGTGGGTCCGACGAGCCTCCTGGATGAGCAGATCGGCCTGGTCGCGCAGCTCGGGCGGCAGGCTCTGATCCGTGCGGATGAGCTGGCTGAAGGCGAGGATCGAGGCCAGCGGGTTGTTCAGCTCGTGCTTGACGCCGGCGACGAGCAGCCCGATCGCCTCCATCTTCTGGGCCTGGAGCAGCTCCTCCTGGCGTCGGTCGGAGCCCGCGACATCGAGCCCGAAGAAGACGCCACCAAACTTGCCTGCTCCGTCGGGAACCGGGCTGACGACCGCGTCGACGACGGTCTCCTGGCCGGCCCGTGTGCCGATCAACGGCCGCTGAACGACGCGAGCCGTCCAGCCGTGCCCGGTTCGGAGGGTGGTCCAGACCGCCTCCGCCAGGGCGACACCCTCGATCGACCTGACCGCGATCAGCTCGTCGATCGGGCGGCCGACCGCGTCGCCGGCGACGATGCCGTGCATCCGTTCGGCCGCCGCGTTCCAGGCGGTGACGACGCCAGCCGCGCTCGCGACCACGATCGCCTCGGACGCCTGCTCGAAGATGATCTCACCCACGCCAGCGAGGTCGAGCGGAGTTGACTCGGCGACACGTCGGGGCACGTGGGTATCCTACGCTCGAAGGTCGGCCGGACCATCACCCGGATTGGTGAGATTGAGCTCGGCCACGCGTCCGAGGAGATGCCCTGAGCTGGCCGTTGACCGAGGAGGAGCGCCTTCTCCAAAGCACCGCCCGGGAGTTTGCGGCTCGCGAGGTCGCCCCCGGCGCCGCAGCGCGCGACGAAGCCGAGCAGTTCGACCGATCGATCTTTCGGCGAATGGGCGAGCTCGGCTTTACGGGAGCGCCGCTGCCGGAAACCGTCGGCGGGGCGGGGTTCAGCTACCTCGGCTGGACGCTTGTCATGGAGGAGCTCGGGGCGGCCGACATGGCGACGGCGGTGACGCTCTCCGTCCACATCCTGTCGCAATACCCGGTCGTCACGTGGGGTTCGGAGGAGCAGCGGCAGCGCTGGCTGGCGCCGATGGTCTCGGGCGAGGCCCTGGGCGCGTTCGCCCTGACCGAGCCGCATGCCGGCTCCGATGCCGGCGCGATCCGCACGCGAGCCGAGCGGGTCGGGCCTGCGGATGCGCCCGACGGCTATCGGCTGACGGGGACGAAGATCTGGATCTCCAACGCGCCCGACGCGGACCGATACCTCGTGTTCGCCTCGCTCGACCCAGCGGCCGGCCCGAGCGCGATCACGGCGTTCCTCGTCGAGCGGGGCATGGCCGGGTTCAGCTTCGGGGCGCACGAGCGGAAGATGGGGATTCGATCCTGTCCGGCGGCCGAGCTGGTCTTCGACGGCTGCGAGGTACCGGTCGCCAACCGTCTCGGCGCCGAGGGCGACGGCTACCGGATCGCTTTGTCCGCGCTCGCGGAGGGACGGATCTCGATCGCGGCGGCATGTGTCGGGCTCGCCCGATCCGCCCTGGAGCAGGCGGCGGCGTATCTCGTGGAGCGGCAGGCGTTCGGTGTGCCGCTCGCAGATCAGCAGGGACTGCGGTTCATGCTCGCCGAGATGTCGCGCGACGTCGAGGCGGCACGGGCGTTGACCCGCCAGGCGGCCGCGGCAAAGGACCGCGGCGAGCCGCTCGGCGAGGCGTCGTCGCTCGCGAAATGGACCGCCTCCGACACCGCGATGCGAGTCACGACCGATGCGGTCCAGCTGTTCGGCGGCGCCGGCTACTCACGGGAAACCGGCGTCGAGCGGCTGATGCGCGACGCGAAGGGCGCCCAGATCTACGAGGGCACGAACCAGATCCACCGCCTGATCGTCGCGGACGAGCTGTTCAAGCGGCTCGGCTCGGGAAGCGCCTGAGCTCGGTCGTCGGCGCTGACTTTGCCTTACGAGCAACCCTTGCACCTTAGGCACCTCTCATGCCTAGATCGAGTCCATTTCTGCCGTCCGACGTAGGGGGTTGAGCACGATTTGGCTGCCTGGATCGTCGTCGAACCCGGCGAATCGGGGCTAGGTCCTGCCTGGTGAGCGTGCCAGGCACATAAGGCAGGAATCCTAGGCCGTCGATCCGGCCCTGGGGCTCGCGGAGCCATCGCCGCACGCCAGCGCCGTCAGTTGGGAACTTGGTTCGAAGCGTCGCCGTATGTGCGGTGACGGCCCGCCGGTTCGTGCGCCCGTCCGCGATCGCCACCCATGTGGAGATCGAAGCCGGATGCCACCCGCGATCTCTTGCGATGTCTCCCGCCAAACGACGCTTACGATCGACTGAGCCCATCAGGTCGTTCAGGTCGACTAACTCGGTCTTGAGTTCGATTACGAGCAGGCTGCGTCGCGCCGGATGCCAGGCGAGGATATCGATCACCCCGCGCTCACCATAGATCGAGAAGGACACCTCAGGCTCCATCTCCCAACCGGCCAGGAGTCTGAACATCCGGGCCGCCGAGTCATGCATCGCCGAGTGCCGCGCGTTGACGAGGCGACCGAGATCGCCGCCCCGCCAGCGTGTAACCAGGTCAAGACGAGCGTCCAGAGCGGTAGCGACCGCGCGCACTTTCCCCAGCGGGATCGCGGCGAGTCGGCCTCGTTCGATCCGCCCAACCACGAACCGCGACACGTGCGCGATCGCCGCGACATCCTTCTGGGTTTTCCCTTGCCGAATGCGAATCGACCGAAGCGTGATGCCGATCTGCTGGTCATCCATCGGCCAGATAATGGCTGAGGCCGCTTATCTGCCGCTCACCAGCACCGGTGTAGATTTCTCCAATGAGCAATAACCCGAGCGCCACCGGTCCGAGTGGCCACGTCTATCTCGTCAGCGCAGCCCGGACGCCGATCGGCAAGTTCG
>Ga0209488_10003818_pt1 | contig 11960 bp, 12 predicted proteins | sample Rivendell_Oct201_8_FD_188349 | JGI IMG/M metagenome (GOLD analysis project Ga0209488, IMG submission 188349) | Vadose zone soil microbial communities from the Eel River Critical Zone Observatory, Northern California, USA -... | ecosystem: Environmental > Terrestrial > Soil > Vadose zone >...
CGTCTTGGCCCAGGGCGACGCCAAGGCGGAAATCCTCCCCGACGTCCTTCACGGGCCGCGCGATCCACGGCGACTGCCGGCCCAGCTGGCGCGACGCGTCGGAGCAACCTGGATCCTCGATCGGGCGGCCGCACGGCTCCTGTGACCCTCGTCCGGTCGGCCGATGGGACGCCGATCGCGGTCTTCTCCGCCGGCGACGGCCCGCCGCTGGTCCTCGTCCACGGAGCGACGGCCGATCACACGGCGTGGCGGACCAGCGGTCCCCTCTTCGCCGCCCGCCGCACGACCCACGCCGTTGATCGCCGCGGGCGGGGAGCCTCGGGCGATGGACCTGGCTATGCGATCGAGCGCGAATTCGAGGATCTCGCTGCCGTCGTTGAGTCATTGGCCGCGGAAAGTGGCGGACCCGTCGATGTCGTCGGTCATTCGTACGGCGGGCGGATCGGGCTCGGCGCCGCGCTGCTGACGCCGAGCCTCCGCCGCCTCGTCGTGTACGAGGGGGCACCGCCACCCGAGAGCGGTCGCGGCTACCAGGACGACGCGCCGCTGGCTCGGATCGAAGCGCTCGTTGCGGCCGGAGATCGGGACGAGGCGCTTGCGACGTTCATGCGGGACGTCGTCGGCATGCCGGATGCCGACCTCGCGGCGTTCCGGGCGGATCCCATCTGGCCCCGCCGCGCGGCCGCCGTAGACACGACGATTCGCGAGTTGCGGGCGGAGGTCAGCCCGGCGGCCTCGCTCGAGGCCCTGGGCGCGGTCCGCCAGCCCATCCTCCAGATCCTCGGCGGCGCGAGCTCTCCGGTCTTCGGCGAGGCAACGTCGGCCCTCGACGCGCGGCTGCGGAACGGGCGGATCGTCACGATCGACGGCGCGCGGCACGCCGCTCACCACACGCACGCGCCGGCGTTCGTGGCTGCGATCGAGGCCTTCCTCGATGCGCCGGACATGGCAGACTGACGACGTGGACTTCATCGGCTGGATCATCCTCGGCTTCATCGCCGGCGCGCTGTCGGGTGCCGTCGTCGGTGGTCGGACCGCCCGGGGCTGCCTGCCGAATATCGTCGTCGGCATCCTCGGAGCGCTCGTCGGCGGCTGGCTCGCACGCCAGATGGGCTTCGACCAGGTCAGTGGCTTCCTGGCGGCGATCGTCGTCGCCGTCGGTGGCTCGATCGTCGTCCGGGTCATCCTCGAGGCGCTCAGCCCGAGGGACCGGCGCTGAGCCTGGTCGGTCGGCGCTGAGCCAGCGGCGAGTCTGCCGCCACGGGGCTACCATCCGATCATGACCCAATCGTCCGGCGCAACCGCGGCCCCACCTCCGCCCCCCACGGACGACCGGCCGTATTCGCCGGGCCTCGAAGGCGTGATCGCCGGCGAGACGGCGCTGAGCAAGGTCGATGGAGCCAACGGCCGGCTCATGTACCGCGGTTACCGGATCGGGGACCTCGTCGAGCACGGCACGTACCCCGCGGTCGCCAACCTCCTCTGGACGGGCGACTGGGTGCCATCGCACCGCCTCCCGACCGCCCCCGTTCCCGATGCCGTGATGACGACGCTGCGTGCGTTGCCGCGCGCTGCCAAACCGATGGACGCGCTGCGGACCGCCGTCTCGGCCTGGGGCGCGACCCAGCAGCTTCCCTGGCCACCGACCGCCGAGCAGGCCCGGGCATTGACCTCGTTCTCGCCCTCGGCGCTGGCGGCCTTTGCTCGGATTCGCGAGGGCAAGGACCCGATCGACCCGGATCCGTCGCTCGATCTCACCGAGGGCTTCCTTTACCAGCTGAAGGGCGAGCGACCCGACGCGAGCACGGCCCGATCCCTCGACGCCTACTTCATCGTCGGCGCCGAGCATGGCTTCAACGCCTCGACGTTCACCGCTCGTGTGATCACGTCGACGATGTCGGACATCGCGTCGGCCGTCGCCGGCGCGATCGGGACGATGAAGGGGCCGCTCCACGGCGGCGCCCCGTCGGAGGTCGTCGACCAGCTGGCGAAGATGGGCTCGGTCGAGCACGCGGAGCAGTGGCTGCGCGAGGCGCTCGATCGCGGCGAGCGGCTGATGGGCTTCGGCCACCGGGTGTATCGGGCCTACGATCCGCGCGCGGCAGCTCTCCGCAAGGTCGCCGAGGGGATGGAGCACAAGCCCGACTGGCTCGCTCTCGCGATCCAGGTCGAGGACATGGCCCTGCGACTCCTTGCCGAGCGCCATCCCGAGCGGCCGCTCAAGACCAACGTCGAGTTCTACGCTGCGCCGGTCCTCCAGGGCGTCGGCCTCACGCCAGACCTCTTTCCGGCCACATTCTCGCTCGCCCGCCACGCCGGTTGGACCGCCCACGTCCTGGAGCAGGCAGCGTCCAACCGACTGATCCGGCCAGACGTGCGCTACGTCGGCCCCGCGGAGCGCGATCTCCCGAGCTGACGGGGCTGTGTGGCTCGCCAACCGGACGTGCCGATTTCGAACGCTGCCGGATGGGGCCCATCCCTCACTGGCCCCTTGGAAAATAGTTCTGGCCCGACTGTACCGCGCATCCGCTGCGGATCGTCTCGCCCAGGGGTGCGACGATTTCGTCCGCCGGCGGACACGGCCTTCCTCCATCGCGCTGTTGGTGATAGTTCCGCTCAAGCGAAACGACCTGCCGGCCGGCGATTCAAACAGCCCGTCGATCGTTCCGCATGGTTCGAACTATCTCGGCACCACCGATCTGAACGATGCCGTCGTCCCCGGCGTGCGATTTCGTCCTATCGGCGCCCCGCCGGGGCGCACAGACGCGATCAGCTGCTCGGTGGGACCTCGAGCCAGCCCTCGCGGAGGGCCCGCGTCGCGAGCTCGGTGCGTGAGGCGATGTCGAGCCGCTCGAACAGCCGGCGCAGATGCGACTCGACCGTCTTCGCCCCGATCCCGAGCCGCGCCGCGATCTCGTCATTCGAGCGACCGTCGACGACGAGGCGGACGACGTCGAGCTCGCGCTCGCTGAGCCGAACATGCGACGCGGCCGCCGACGGCCGGACCGCAAAGGCGAGCCCACCAGCGGCAGCCCGCCGGATCGCGTCGAGCAGCTCGGCGATCGGGGCGGTCTTGAGCACGAAACCCGATGCGCCCAGCCGGAGCGCGGCCTCCGCGTACTGCGGGTAGTCGTACGAGGTCAGGACGATGACGGCCGGGCGCGGACGAGTCGACTCGCCAGCCGGCGTCAGCCAGCGAAGGCCGCTATCGGTGCCGAGGCGGATGTCGAGCAGGAGCACGTCGACCTCGGTCGACTCGACGAGCGCCGTGGCCTCCTCGATCGTCCCGGCGACGCCCGCCATCTCGAGACCGGGCTGGGCCGCAAGGAGGGCCGCCGTTCCCTCGCGCAGGACCGGATGATCGTCGACGATGGCCACGCGGATCGGATGCGCCGCCTCGGACGGCTCCGTCACCGGCGCCGCCACTCGAGCGCGACATGGGTCCCGCCGGCCGGCCATCGCCGGATGTCGAGGATCGCGCCGATCTGCTCGGCCCGCTGCTGCATGTTCAGCAGGCCGAAATGGCCGCCCTTCTCGGCTGTCGCGCCGGCATCGGCGGCGATCCCCGGGCCGGCGTCGTCGATCGACAGCGACGCGCCGGAATCGGTCGCCCGATAACGGACGACGATCGGCGGGCGGCCGTGCTTGACGGCGTTGGCCAGCGCCTCCTGGGCGACCCGGAAGATCGCCAGCTCGACGTCGGCCGGCGGTCGGGTCCCGTCGACCCGTTCGAGCCGAACCTCGCCGCCGGCCAACCGCTCGATCCGGAGGACGAGCCAGTCGAGCGCGGGCCCGACGCCGAGGTCGTCGAGGATCGGCAGGCGCAGGTCACCGCAGATGGCCCGCAATCGGTCGGCGATCGTGCGGCCCATCTCAGCGCCCTCTGCGTCGCCGGCCGTCTCGAGGCGGCGGACGAGGAGCGTCAGCTCCTGGAGCGCGTCGTCGTGGATGTCGGCCGCGACCCGGGCCCGTTCCGCCTCGGTGGCCGCGACGACGAGATCGCGCTGGAGCTGGGCCCGCGTCGCGAGGCGGGCCAGCGGGCGGACCGTGTACCGCCCCGCGATGGCGATGGCGGCGAACCAGCCGGCGATCGGCCAGAGGTAGGGCGTGTCGTTCGTCAGGATGGCGAACAGCGGCGTCGCCCCGGCAAGCGCGAGCTCCGTGGACCGAAGGAGGTTCCTGCTCGATCTTCCGGCCGCGCGCAGGCCGCCGAGGTTGAGCGGGAGCGCCGCGGCGATCCCGGGCACGAGCGGGATGGCGCCGATCGACGCCCAGCGAAGGGCCATGTCGCCTGATTCCCCGTAGGACGTCACGAGCAGGATCGCGCTGATCGCGCCGATGACACTCAGGAGCGCGATCGCGATCGTGGCGAGCTGCCGGTCGCGGGCCGTCTCGATCCGCTCGGCCAGGGCGTGAGCCAGCGGGATCATCGCGGCGACGGTCAACAAACCCGCCAGGATCGCCAGGTCCGGCATCGCCGTCGCCCGCAGCGGCTGGACGAGCAGCGGCATGGCCGCGGCGGCGGCCGCCGGCACGGCGATCGGGCGTAGCGACTCACCACCGCGGCCGGTGTCGAGGAACCAGATCCCTAAAAGGAGAATCGCGAGTCCCGGCAGGAGGGCAAGGCTGGCCTGGCTCAGCGCCGAGTAGCCCGGATAGAACACGCCCCAGCAGCAGTTGGATTCCTGGGACCAGTTGGCGAGTTCATCGGGCGTGGCCAAGTCGAGCCGATCGATGCGAGCGGAGGCGAGCTGGAGCAGGTCCTCGGCCGACGTCGGGACCGCGGTCGGCTGGCTCGGCCCGATGAGGGTCGCGGTCGGGCTGGCGTCAGGCTGATCAGGAGGGGGATCGGTGTAGCTGTACTGCGGGATCCTGATGAGCTGTCGGTCGTTGATGTTGATCACGCGCATGCCGGCGCGGACACCGTCCCGATCGGCCGGGCTGAACGGCAGGACCTCGGCAACGACGAGACCATCGCCCGACACCGCCAGCCGCAAGCCCGGTTCATACCGTCCGAACAGGAGGACGAGGAGGCTCATCGTCAGTGCCAGGGCCGCGAGCCCGGCGGCGATCCAGGCACGCGTGCGGTCGGTCGTCGGGGGCGGTGATGGTTCGGTCATCGCCGCGACGGTAGCAGACGGCGATGGCCGCGCCGACCCGGGAAATCCCGGCACGGCAGGACGGGACATGACGACTCGTCGAGGGACCACCGGGCCTCGACGATGAGCCACGAAACCGGACGGGCAAATCCCAAAGCGGCCGGCACTCGCCTGGGGGCATGAGCGCCGGCCGCCTCACATCCACGCGGGCGGTATGGTGGTCTCAGCCGGGCCCTGGCCGGCGAGCGAAGGAGGGGATGCGATGGTCGCAGCGCTCGAGGCGCACGGATTCGGCAAGCGATACCGGCGGCGAACGTGGGCGTTGCGGGGCGTCGACCTCGCGGTCCCCGAAGGCAGCATCACCGCGCTCGTCGGTCCGAACGGTTCTGGCAAGTCCACCCTCATCCGATCGTGGATCGGGTTCGAGCGGCCGTCCGAGGGCAGCCTCCTGACCGGCGGCATCGACCCGCGACGAGACCGCAAGGGCGCCGTCGCGAGGGTCGGCTACGTGCCCCAGTCGCCGTCGCTCTACTCCGGGCTGACGGTCACCGACCACCTCGCTCTCGCCGGGACGCTCCGCGCGGGCTTCGACCCGGATCTGGCCGCCCGCTACGTCGAACGTCTCTCGATACCGCTGAGCGCGGCCGCGGGTGAGCTGTCCGGCGGCGAGCAGGCCCAGGTCGGGCTGTCGCTCGCGCTCGGTACGCGGGCGCGGATCCTTCTCCTCGACGAGCCGCTGGCCAGCCTCGACCCGCTCGCCCGGCGGGAATTCCTCCACGTCCTCGTCGAGGCCGTTCGTGCCGAGGGCCACACGGCCCTCCTCTCGTCTCACGTGATCACCGACATCGAGCAGGCCTGCGACCGGCTCATCGTCCTCGGCAAGGGCCATACCCTCCTCGACCTGTCGATCGCGGAGGCGCTGGCCCACCATCGCGTGGTGGAAGGTCCCGTCGACCCGGCGGTCGCCGCGGATCGCGTCGTGGGCTCATTCCCGTCGCCCACGGGGGAGCCGTTGACGCTCGTCAGGGTTCGATCCGCGGAGCCGATCCCGCCCGACGGCCTGGCCGGCGAGCGGCCCGCGACGCTCGAGGAAGTCGTCATCGGCCACATGGCCGGCGGTCGGGTGCGCCGAGCGGCCGAACGAGCGGCGGCAGCCTGATGCTCGTCGCGACTCGCCTCACCTACCGGATCAACCGCTTCGAGATCCTGGCCATCACCATCGCGACGGTCCTGTCGGTGGCCGTTTCGGCCGCCGTCGTGGCCTGGCTGACCCAGAGCGGCTACACGACATGCCGGGGTGACGAGTTCGGCAACCTCGAGCCGCGCTGTCTGAACATGTCGGCCATCGGGGAATGGGTGCTCAAGATCGACCGCGTGTCGCTCAGTCTCGTGCCAATCTTCCCGTTCATCGCGGGGCTGATCCTGGGGGGGCCGCTCGTGGCGCGCGAGATTGATCGCGGAACCGCCCGCCTCGCCTGGTCGCTCTCCCCGTCGCGTCTTCGCTGGTATGTCCATCGGGTCGCGCCGGTGCTCGTCGTGCTCGGCGCGACGGCCATGATGATCGGCGTCGTCGCAGACAGGCTCCTCGCCGCGATGATCACGGACGAGGATCTCGCGAATTCGTTCATGGGATTTCACGGCCGGGGTGTCCTGATCGCGACGGGGACCCTGCTCATCGGGGCGACGGGGATTGCGGTCGGCGCGGTGCTCGGCCGGACGATACAGACCCTGTTGCTGTCGCTCGTCCTCGGTGGGCTGTTGCTGACCGCCGTGAGCGAAGTCGATCAGAAGGTCTTCCTGCCGGCCGAGACGGTCGTCGACGCCAGCAACAATTACAGCGATCGCAACCTGTACATCGACTCGCGTTTTCAACTACCCGATGGGACCCTGGCGACGTGGGAGCAGCTGGTTGCGATTGATCCGAGCGTGATGGAAAACGGCCCGAACTACCCGAATGTCGCTCTGATGATCCCCGGCGAGCGCTATCGGGCAGTCGAGGGGCGCGAGGCGCTCGCCGAGCTCGGGATCGCCGCTCTACTGCTCGTTGCCGGTGCTGTCGTCGTCATGCGGCGGCGCCCGGGCTGACAGGGGCGATAATCGGGCGCATGTCCGATGCCGCGCCGTCCTCCGCGGTTCGTCTCGCAGGTCGCGCCTTCAGGTTCGGCGTCTCGCTCGATCGACTCGAGACGTCGCCCTGGGTCGGGATCGTCGTGGCGGTCGTCCTGTGGGGACTGGTCGTCATCTTCGCCGAGCCGTGGGGCCGCTTGTGGGGCACCGGCCAGGACGCCCGCTGCTACTACCAGGCGACTCTCGCCGATCCATACCTCCACTCGTCATGGAACGACCCGATCGCCTACGTCTACTCGCCGGCGTTCCTCCAGCTCGTCTCGCCGCTGACGGCGCTGCCGTGGCAGGCGTTCATGGCGGTCTGGACGGGACTGCTCATCGGCGCCGTCCGATTCCTGACCGGGCCGCGGCTTCTCACCGCGGGGCTCCTGTTCCCGTTCACGGCGATGGAGGTCGCGGGCGGGAACGTCTCGCTGCTGCTCGCGGTCGCGATCGTGGTCGGGTTCCGCTGGCCGGCCGCCTGGTCGCTCGTCCTGCTCACGAAGATCACGCCGGGGATCGGACTGCTGTGGTTCGCGGTCCGGCGCGAGTGGCGGTCGTTGTTCATCGCCCTGGGTGCGACGGCGCTAGTCGCGGCCGTGTCGGCGGTCGTCATGCCCGCGGCCTGGCGGCAGTGGCTCGACGTCATCGTCGCGAACGCCGGCAAGGGCGGAACGTGGGCGTCGGTGCCCGTGCCGCTGTTGATCCGCCTGCCTTTAGCGGTGGCCCTCGTCGTCTGGGGCGCCCGCACCGACCGCCGCTGGACGGTCCCGGTGGCCTCGATGCTCGCCCTGCCGGCCCTCTGGTACGGCGGCCTGTCGATGCTGCTGGCGGTGATTCCGGTCCTGCCGCGCCGACCGCTCGTCGAATCAGTGGGTAATGGTGACCCGAGCGTTGTCTAGGGCTGCCAAATGAGGTCACGCCTAATCCTTGCCGCGATGTTCATCGCTGGATTGCTCCTGGTCGGTGTCGGAGGCGTGCTGGTCGTGGTCGCCGTCGGTGGCTACGGCGAATGGGATCGCGGCCAGAGAGTGCTCGCTGCTGCCCTGGGTGTGTTCACGACGGCGCTGGTGGCCGGCGTACTGGCGCTCTTCACGCGTCAGCACATACTCGGGCGCCCTCGCGTGACGATATCGACGATTGGTCTATCTGTCGGCTCGAACACGATCCCCTGGGCGGAGATCGTGTCGGTCGGGAGAGTACAAATCTACGGCGTCCGGCTCCTGGCGATTGCACAACCGAGGACTGCTCCGCAACGAGTGCCACGCCTCGACAGCGTCCCGTTCACACATCTGGCAGGTCTCCGCGTCCTGTTCCTGTCGGACAGACAGCTGGGTGAGGACGTGGAGATGGTTCTTCGGCGCATTCGGTCCATTCGCGAGCCGGGAGCGGCGGAGCCAGTCGACGACAACGCGAACGACGACCCGTGGTGGAGGTCACATTGACGACCCGGCGATGCGCCCGCACGGCCCACCCCCGATCAGGATCCCCTGGCTCTCACTCGAAGCGCGACCACGATCGCCCCGCCCAGGAACACCGCGGCGGCGGCCCAGAACGGGCCGGTCGGGCCGGTGAAGCCGGCAATCGTCCCGCCGACCGCGGGCCCGACGATCCCGGCCGCGTAGAGCGGCAGATAGACGAGGTTCAGCGTCTGTGACCGGCGCTCCGGCGGGACCTCGGTCGCGAGGAGGCTGAAGACCATCGCCCCGACGATGCCGTTGCACGCGGTGAACACCAGGACAGCGAGGGCGACAACCGGGATCGCGGACGCCAAAGGAACCGTGGCGAGGGCCAGGCCTCCGACGAACAACGCCCCGATCAGGACGGGCCGGAACCCGATCCGATCACCGACAACCCCGCCGATCGGCGCCGTCACCGCGCCGACCAGCGCCGCCGTCCCGGCGACGAAACCGATCGACGACACCAGCCCCGGACCGGCGCCGACGATGTGCTCCACGATCAGCGCCTGGTACGGCCGGCTCATCTGGTTTGCCAGGAACGCAACGCCGTAGATCGCGAAGATCCGCCGGACGGCCCGGTCGGCGAGGACCCCGCGCAGCGCGCCGAAGGCCAGCGGCAGGACCCGCCCCTGCGGGATGACCTCCGGGCGGACCTCGCGCGACCCGAACCAGACGAGGGCGCCGGTGGCGACCGAGAGGCCGGCCGACGACCAGAAAATCCCCGACAGGCTCCAGCCAAGGCGATCGACGAGGAGGCCACCGAGCACCGGGCCGATGGCTGACCCGATCGACCCCGAGACGCCGAACAGCGCGATCACCGTCCCGATCCGAGCCCGTGGCACGACGTCCCGGATGCCCGCCAGCATGACGCCGGTGTTCCCGAGCTGGAACCCGATCAGGAGCAGGCTCAGCGCCAGCTGCCACGGCTCACGCGACAGCGCGACGGCACCGAACACGACAGCCTCGACGAGACAGCTCCGGACGATGATGGCCTTCCGGCTGTACTTGTCGGCCCACACGCCCCACAACGGAACGAGCGGCATCCCGACGACGAAGACGAGCGCCGAGAACAATCCGACGAACGGGACGCGCTCCGCGTCCGGGACACCCATCTCGTGGAGATAGGGGGCCAGGAATGAGAAGACCTGGGAAACGCCGAGACCCTCGACCAGCGAAGTGATCGAGAAGACGGCGACGATCCGCGGCCAGTCGTCGCGACCTGCAGAACGATCTGGCTGGACGCCCGAGGAACTGACCGGTAGCGCCTGCGCTGGCGTCGACATGAGGACGAAGCCTAGGGCTTGGCGGAGATCCGCACGGCATCGCCGGCGCGTAAACTCGGCCAAGGGAGGTGCGCAGGAATGCTCGGTCGATGGGTCACCCGAATCGTCGACGCGCAGGCTCGCTGGTCGACGCCATTCGGCGATTTCAACCACCGCTGGCTGACCGCCCTCTTCGGGCCGATTCGGCCGGTCAAGGACTTCCTCAACGGGACGTGGCTCGGTCACCCCGTCCACGCCGCACTGACCGATCTCCCGATCGGGGTGATGACGGTCGCGATCGTCCTCGACATCATCGGCCAGCGCATCGCCGCCGACGTCGCGGTCCTCGTCGGGGTCCTGTCGATCGTGACGACCGCGGTCAGCGGCCTGGCCGACTACACGGACGTCGACGGGAAGGCTCGGAGTCGGGCGACGGTGCATGCGACCGTCATGACGATCGCCCTCATCGTATTCGCCATATCGCTGTTGATTCGGGCCGGCAACCCGACCGATCGGGCGGTCCCGATCGCCCTCCTGGTCGTCGGCTACCTGATCCTGACCGTGGGCGCCGAGATCGGTGGTGATCTCGTCTACCTCGTCGGGACCAACGTCAATCGACACGCCTGGCGCGGCGCGGGCGCGAAGTGGGTAGCCCTCGACCTCGGCGGCATGACGGACATCCCGGAGGGCGGCCCGACGAAGGTCAAGGCGGGCATCAACACCCTGATCCTGGTTCGAACCGGCGAGACGATCCTCGCTCTCCACGAGACATGCGCCCACGCCGGCGGACCGCTGTCGGAGGGCACCCTCGTCGACGGCTGCATCCAGTGCCCGTGGCACGGCTCGCGGTTCCGGCTCACCGACGGCCACGTCGCCCGCGGCCCGGCGATGTACGACCAGCCGGCGTACGAGGTACGCCGATCCGATGCAGGTTTCGAGGTGCGGCGAGCTGCCGGCTGACGTACGATCTGCCCGGGAACGCATATCCGACCGCGCGGGTTTGTTGGGGGAGACATGAGCCACCTTGCGACCACGATCAGGGTGGCCGCGCCGCCGGAAATCGTCTTCGATCTGATCGCGGACCCGTCACGCGGCCCGCAATGGCAGACGATGATCAGCGACATGGGCGAGATTTCGGGGCGCCCGGGTGGCGTCGGCTCGAGCTACATCGGTTATTACCGGGTCGCCGGCCGGCGGCTCGAGGGACGCTTCGTCGTCACCGCCGCTGAGCGGCCGACGCTACACCAGGCAGCCGGGACGACCCGCGGCGGCTGGGCCCGCTGGACGACGATGATCGAACCGGTCGATGGCGGCTCGGAGGTCCGGGTCGATCTCGAGTACGAGCTTCCCGGCGAGATGATCAGCAGCCTGCTCGGCAAGCTCACCGGGTATCGTCTCGAGCAGGAGCTCAGCAAGACGTACGACAACCTTCGGAAGGTGGCCGAGGCCGAGGCCCGGCGGGCCGGGCCGTGGTCGGGAGCCGGCAGGGGCGCCGGTGGCCTCGCGATCGCTGACACCCCCGACACCCTGAGCGTGTCCGACGACGAGGGCACGGCGGCTCCGATGGTCGCCGAGCCGGTCCCCGCGAAGGCCCTCTAGCATCGCCTCGGCCCGTCAGTTACGGATCCCCGATCCCTCGCTCGTGGTCCTCATCGGGGCCGCCGGCGCCGGCAAGTCGACGCTCGCTGCGCGACTCTTCGCCCCGTCCGAGATCCTCTCGTCCGACGCGTATCGCGAGGCGGTCTCCGGTGACGCCGCGGACCAGCGAGCGACGCGGCTGGCGTTCTCGATCCTCCATCGCGAGCTGGAGAAGCGGCTGGCCGCCGGCAGGCTGGTCGTTGTCGACGCGACGAATGTCGAGACTGCGGCGCGACGGGCGCTCCTCGAGCGGGCGACCAGCGCACGCGTGCCGGGCATCGCCATCGTGCTCGACCTCCCGGCCACGGTCGTCGCTGCGAGGAACGCCGGGCGCACCGGCCGGATCGTCGACCAGGTCGTCGTCGATCGCCACCTCCGGCGCCTGGCGACCGCCC
>Ga0209488_10003819_pt1 | contig 11960 bp, 10 predicted proteins | sample Rivendell_Oct201_8_FD_188349 | JGI IMG/M metagenome (GOLD analysis project Ga0209488, IMG submission 188349) | Vadose zone soil microbial communities from the Eel River Critical Zone Observatory, Northern California, USA -... | ecosystem: Environmental > Terrestrial > Soil > Vadose zone >...
CCGAGCCATGCCCTTTACGTCCTCGACGAACCCACCGTCGGGCTGCACATGGCCGACGTCGAGCGGCTGATCCGCGTGCTGCACCGCCTGGTGGACGCCGGAAACACCGTCGTCGTCATCGAGCACAATCTGGATGTCATCGCCGAGGCGGACTGGATCATCGACCTCGGGCCCGAAGGCGGCGCCGCGGGCGGGCGGATCGTCGCGCAGGGCCCGCCGGAAAAGTTGACCGCGTCAGGGCAGGTGAGCCACACCGCGAAAGCGCTCGGGAATTTCCTGCGGAGCCGGCGCTCGCACGCGCTCGCGTAGGCCCGCGCGCGAAGCCCGCCGCTTCAGGCCGACGGCTCGGACTTCCTCGACTGCAGGTACTTTTGCAGGTTGGCTGTGGTTTCCATTTTCTTGCGCTCGGTGATGTCCCGTCCCGCGATGAACACCCCCTCTTCCCCGCGCGCCGGGCGCCGCTCCCACTCGAAGCACCGGTACGTTCCGTCGTGGCATCGCAGCGAGAATTCGATCGGTTTGCTTTCCGCCGCGGCCGGGCGCGTATTCAAGAGCGTCAGCGCGAGGGCGTGCTCGCCCTGATCGATAAGCCGCGTGAGCGGCTTGCCCGCCAGCATCGCGCGCGGGTAGCCGAGGATCGTCTCCCACGAGCGGTTCAAGTTCATGAGCCTCAGCTCGAACGTAACGACCCCGAGCAACAGGGGCGTCTCGTTGATGACCCAGTCCTCCCTCCTGCGCCCGAATTCGTCCATTTGTTTTCCCTCGCCTATTGCCCGGTCGAACCTATAATTCTGAAGGTTTGGTGATTTGCGCGCTTGTGCGAGTGAGCCTAAACAACCAGCCGGGCGCCGTCTATCGGGTCAACCTGACATGTGTTGTAAGGAGCTATGATAGTTTATACGAATCAATGAATTAATTCATATATCATGCGACTTGAAGGTCGCGAAGCTCAAGGCGATCCCGAACCCTTCTCAATTCCGGCGCGACATTGAACCCCGCACTGCTTGGAATTCTGCGATCGGTATCCGTGCCGGCCGCGATCGTGCTGGCGACCGCGTTCGCGGTCGCGGCAAGCCCTTCGCTGCCGTACTCCCTGTCCGGCCTGACGCGGGTGGGGCCCTATGTCGTGCTCGCGCTCTCGGTGGCCATCAGCGCTTGGTTCAACCGCAGTCGCGCGCTCGTCATGCTGGCCTCCATGCTCGCCGCTTACGCCGGATACAACGTGGCGGAGGAGCTGGGGTCGGGAAATTTCGCAGTGCGGGCGGTTTTCACCGCGTTCGCCGTGCTCGTGCCCTTCAACGTGCTGCTCGCGCTTGTGTTCCCGGAGCGCGGCGTGCGCCAGCACCGGAATTACCGCTGGCTCCTGCTCGGCCTGGCTGAAATCCTGATCGTGATCTGGATCGCGAGCGCCGGGCGCACGAACCTCTCGGGCACGGCCTGGCACGACGTGCTCGATCACTGGCTGCTGCGTTACCCGCCGACGCCGCTTGCGGCACGCTTGTTGATCGCCGTGGCGTTCGCCGCCGCCCTGGCGAGGGCATGGCCGCGGCGCGGCTCCAAGGAACTGCGCAAGGAGCCGCGGCCGCTCGACATCGGCGTGGCCGCGGCGCTGGTCGCGTTCTTCATCGGCTGCGAATGGGAGAGGCTGCCGGGAGCGTTCGGCATGTTCATGTCGGCCGCCGGGGTCGTCCTGCTCGCGGCCGTGCTGCAGGAATCGCACCGGCTCGCGTTCCGCGACGAGCTGACAAACCTGCCCAGCCGCCGCGCGCTCGAGGAGCGCCTCTCGGGGCTCGGGCCCACGTACACCATCGCGATGGTCGACGTGGACCACTTCAAGCAGTTCAACGACACCCACGGCCACCACATCGGCGACCAGGTGTTGAAGCTGGTAGCGGCCCGCCTCGATGAGATCGGGGGCGGAGGCGTGTCGTACCGCTACGGAGGCGAGGAGTTCTGCGTCCTGTTCGCCGAGCGCACGCTCGACCAGTCGCTCCCCTACCTCGAGCAGCTCCGCGGAGAGATCGAGCATTACGAAATGGCGGTGCGCGGCGGGGACCGGCCGCGGGACGGGAAAACCGGAACGCGCCTCCGCGATAACCGCTTCCCGGACAAGACGCTGTCGGTGACGGTCAGCATCGGCGCGGCCGAGCGCGACGGCACCCTCATCAGGCCGGCGCTCGTTATCCGCGCCGCGGACGAGGCCCTTTATCGCGCCAAGCGCGCCGGAAGAAACCGCGTGATGCGGTAATCCTCGCCGCCGATGCGCGACCCCGCTCCCGCTGCAACCCGTCTCAAGGACTACGCGCCGCCCGCGTTCCGGATCGAGACCGTCGAGCTCCAGGTCGAGATCTTCGAAGACCAAGCGCTCGTGCGCTCGCGGCTTGCCGTCTCGCGCCGCCCCGGAGCGCCTCCCTCACCGCTCGTTCTGGACGGTGAGGAGCTTGAGCTCGAGTCGGTGGCGCTGGACGGTCGCGCGCTCGCACCGGACGAGTACGCGCTGGGGGTGGAGCAACTGACGATTGCCCAGGTCCCCGAGCGTTTCGCGCTCGAGACCGTGTGCCGCATCCGCCCCGGCAAGAACACGAAATTGATGGGCCTGTACGCGGCGGAGAGCGGGTTCTTCACCCAGTGCGAGGCGGAAGGCTTCCGGCGCATCACGTATTTCCTCGACCGGCCCGACGTGATGGCGAAGTACACGGTGACGATCCACGCCGACCGCGAGAAATATCCGGTGCTGCTCTCGAACGGCAACCCGGTCGCGAGCGGAACCGAGGCGGACGGCCGCCGCTGGCTGAGGTGGCACGATCCCTTCCCCAAGCCTTGCTATCTCTTCGCGATGGTGGCGGCAAAGCTGGAAAAGCTGGAGGACAGCTTTGTCACGCGCTCGGGACGCCGCGTGCAGCTTGCGATCTACGTCGATCCCGGCAAGCTCGACCAGTGCGGCTTCGCCATGCAGGCCTTGAAGCGCGCCATGAAGTGGGACGAGGAGACCTTCGGCCTGGAAGTGGATCTCGGCCACTACTCGATCGTCGCCGTGGGCGACTTCAACGCCGGGGCGATGGAGAACAAGGGCCTCAACCTCTTCAACACCCGATACGTGCTCGCGCGGCCCGATACCGCGACCGACGCCGATTTCCTCGCCGTCGACCGGGTCGTCGCGCACGAGTATTTCCACAACTGGACGGGAAACCGGGTCACCTGCCGCGACTGGTTCCAGCTTTCCCTCAAGGAGGGGCTCACCGTGTTCCGCGAGCAGGAATTCGGCGCGGACCTCTACTCGCGTGCGGTGGAGCGCGTCCGCGAAGTACGGCACCTGCGCACCGCGCAGTTCGCCGAGGACGCCGGGCCGATGGCGCATCCGGTGCGGCCCGGCTCCTACCTGGAGATCAGCAACTTCTACACCACCACCGTCTACGAAAAGGGCGCCGAGGTGGTGCGCATGATCCGCACGCTGATCGGTGCGGAAAACTTTCGCAAGGGCATGGAGCTCTATTTCGCGCGCCACGACGGGCAGGCCGTCACCTGCGACGATTTCGTCCGGGCGATGGCGGACGCCGCGTGCGCCGAGCTGTCGCAGTTCATGCGCTGGTACGACCAGGCGGGAACGCCCGTGCTCGGGGTGAAGGGCGAGTACGACGCGAGCGCAAAGCGCTACGCGCTCACGGTGAAGCAGTCCTGCCCGCCGACGCCGGGACAGGAGGCTAAGCTGCCCTTTCACATTCCGTTCGCCGTGGGGCTGGTGGGGCCCGACGGCCGGGACATGCTCCCCGAGGGCACGCGCGTGTCATCGGTGCGGCGGCCGGAAGAGCGCTTGGTCTTCGAAAACGTCGCTGCAAAGCCCGTGCCGTCGCTCGCACGCGGCTTTTCCGCGCCGGTGATCGTAAAGTACGACTACACCGAGGCCGAGCTCATCCACTTGATGGCGCACGATACGGACGCCTTCAACCGCTGGGACGCCGGCCAGCGGCTCGCCCTTGGCATCATCCTGCGCGGGATCGAGGCGCTGAGATCCGGCGGCAAGGCCGGGGTGCCGAAAGATTTTTTCGATGCCTTTGGACGCCTGCTGGCCGGCGCGGCGAAGGATCCCGCTTTTGCGGCCGAGGCGCTCGCGCTGCCCTCCGAGGGCTACATCGCCGAGCAGATGGAAGTCGTCGATCCGGACGCAATCCACTCGGCGCGGACCGAGCTTCGGCGGCAACTGGCAGCCGCGTTCAGGGATGAGCTCCTGGAAACCTACCGCGCGCACGGCGTCCCCGGCCCCTACTCCCCGGACGCCGCCTCCGCGGGAAAGCGCGCGCTCAGGAACGCGGCGCTGGGGTTTCTCATGGAGCTCGAAGAAGCCGGAATGCGCGCGCTCTGCATCAAGCAGTTCGAGGCCGCGGACAACATGACCGACGCGCTCGCCGCGCTCGGTGCGCTCGCCAACTGCGACTGCGCGGAGCGCACGCGGGCGCTAGAGGCTTTTTACTCGAAGTGGAAAGACGAGCCGCTCGTGGTGGACAAATGGCTTGCGGTGCAATCGGGCTCGCGCCTGCCCTCGGCGCTCGCCGACGTGAAACGGCTGATGGCGCACCCGGCGTTCAACATCAGGAACCCGAACAAGGTCTACGCGCTCGTCGGGGGGTTCCGCGGCAACCAGGTGCGCTTCCACGCGGCCGACGGCTCGGGCTACGCCTTCCTCGCCGACCAAGTCATCGCGCTCGACGCGATCAATCCCCAGGTCGCGGCGCGCCTGGCGCGCGGCTTCGACCGCTGGAAGAAGTTCGACGCCGCTCGACAAGCGCACGCACGAGCGGCGCTCGAGCGCCTGCGCGGCGCGAAGGGCGTTTCGAAGGGCGTGCTCGAAATCGCCTCGCGGGCGCTCGCTTAGTCGTTCTTCGCCGCTCCCGTCCCGGGAATCCGGGCATCAGCGTCCGCTGCGCGGCGCCAATCTTTTCCTCGGCCTGATGTGAATATTCCACACGCAGCCAGTGGAAGGCTTCACAGCGCGTGTCCTTCCCCCCAATTAAGCTGGCGATCGTATGAAAGGGGAGGGCCATGAGAAAAAGCGCAACAGGTGTCGGTCTGGCTTTGTTGATCTCCGCTGCGATGCCGGTCAATTTGCTGGCTGAGGATGGGCCCGTCGAGGCCACGCAGTTGGACCGTCTGCGGCAGCTGCCCAACGGCCTGCCCTTCCCCAACCCCACGGGCTTCGCCTCCACATTCAGCACGACGGGCAACGTCGACCTCGCCAACGAGTTCTTCCAGGACCTCGGGGCGAACGGCCGCCGCTGCGTCAGCTGCCATTTACCGAGCGCCGGTTGGACGATCGTGCCCTCGCAGGTTCAGGAGATCTTCGATCGGTCTCAAGGCGGCGTGATCGACGATTCGCTCAGGCTGGGCGCGATCTTCAGGACGAACGACGGCTCGAACTCTCCTACTGCGGACGTCTCGACCCTCACGGCGCGCCGCGGCGCGTACAGCATGCTGCTCGCCAAGGGCCTCATCCGCGTCGGCATCGGTGTGCCGGCCACGGCGGACTTCGAGCTCATTGCCGTGGATGATCCGTACCACCACGCGAGCGCCGCGGAACTGTCGCTCTTCCGCCGCCCGCTCCCGACGACGAATCTGAAATTTCTCAGCACGGTGATGTGGGACGGGCGCGAGACTTTCGGCGGATCCGACCAGTGCAACATCGCTGCCGAGGGCGGCAAATGCTTCGCGGCAATCCACTTCGACCTGGCGGACCAGTCGAATGGAGCGACGCAGGGCCACGCGCAGGCCCCCGATCCGATCACGGTTGCGCAGCGTGAGTCGATCGTGGCGTTCGAGACCGCGCTCGCCACGGCGCAGGTCTGGGACGAGAAGGCCAAGGGTCTGCGCGCCGCCGGCGCCAACGGAGGCGCCGAAGCGATCTTCGACCAGGTCTTCTACTACGGTATCAACGACAACCTCGGCGATTATCAAACGCATGCGCCTTTCACCCCGAACGTGTTCAACATCTACGACGCGTGGACCGACCTTAGCGGCAGCGGCACCAACGAGGCGCGTGCCGCAGTCGCACGCGGCCAGGCGATCTTCAACTCGAAGCCGTTCACGATCTCGGGGGTCGCCGGCCTGAACTTCGACAGTCCCTTCGACCCGGGGCTGATCCCGCCATCCTTCCAGGGAACCTGCACGACCTGCCACGACACGCCGAACTCGGGCAACCACTCGATCGTGGCACCGCTCAACATCGGCCTCGCGGACGCGGCACGGCGCACGCCGGACTTGCCGCTCTACACGCTGAGGAACAAGGCGGATGGCCGGATCGTGGAAACCACGGATCCCGGTCGCGCGCTGATTTCCGGCAAGTTCGCCGATATCGGCAAGTTCAAGGGCCCGATCCTGCGCGGCCTTGCGGCACGCGCGCCCTACTTCCACAACGGGTCCGCCGCGGACCTGGGCGCGGTCGTCGATTTCTACAACGAGCGCTTCGGAGCAGGCATCGCGGGCAAGGACAGGGAGGACCTCATCGCGTTCCTTCGGGCGCTGTAGGCATTCGTAAGCAAGAGAGTTTCAAGGCCGCGGGGAGGGGGGCCGGTGTTCCCTGCGGCCTTTTTTTCTGCATCCGTCGCCACGACCGGAACAATCCAATAGCGAGCCACGCGGGCGGATCCGCGCTCAGCCGCGGTTGCGCACCATGGCGACTTTGTCCTGCACCCGCACGTCGAAGCGCGCGACGTTCACGACCATGCGCTCGTGCGTGCCGTCGCCGATCGGCTCTTTCTCGTCGCTGACCGCGACGCGGAATGTGACGGTGCGGCCTTCGACCTTCGCCACCTCGACCTCCGCCCGCACGCGCATGCCCACCGGGGTCGCCGCGAAGTGCCGGATGTCCAGGCGCGTGCCGAGCGACTGGTGACCCGCGGGGAGCAGGTGCTCGATCGCGGCGAGCGCCGCGGCCTCGATCACGTTGATCATGACGGGCGTCGCCAGCACGTGCACGCGGCCGCTGCCCACGCGCGGCGCGGTGTGCTCCTCGCCGACCAGGAGCCCCGACGATCCTTTCATTCCCGCCTTCAGCGCCGCCGTCGTGCTCATGCCGCCCTCCTTCGATTCGTTTCCGGGACATAATAGCGCCCGTGCGAAAAAACGCGAGCCGCGACCCATCGACATGAAGCCTACCCTCAAGCCCGGCCTTTCCCACTCGAAGAAGATCGCGGTCGACGAATCCCGCGTGATCAGCTTCATGGGCGAAGACTGCCGCGTCTACGCCACCCCGCGGATCATCGGCGACGTCGAATACACCTGCAGGAACTTTCTGCTCGAGCACCTGGACGCGGGCGAGGACACGGTGGGCACCAAGGTCAACTGGGAGCACGTGGGGCCGGCGCTGCTCGGGGCCGAGGTGACCATCGCGATCAAGCTCGTCCAGGTCGACGGCCGGCGCGTGACTTTCGAGGCGAAGGTGGACGACGGAGCGGACCCGGTCGCGCGCGGCACCCACGAGCGCTTCGTCGTGGACGTGCAGAAGGTGCGCGAGCGGCTGCTCAGGAAGAAAGCGCAGCGCGGCTGACATGCGCGTCGGCATGCTGGGCGGCGGGGTCATCGCGAGGCTCTTCCTCGAGCACGCGCGCAGCGGCGAGATGGGCGAGACGAAGGTGGTGGCGGTAGCCGGCCGCAGCGAAAACTCCCGCGGCAAGGCGCTCGCGCGCGAGTTCGGCGCGCCCTTCGTCATCGGAGTAAAAAAGCTGATCGCGACCCGCCCCGAAGTGGTGATCGAGGCCGCCTCGCACGATGCCGTGCGCGAACACGCAGAGGCGCTACTCTCCAAGGGCATCGCCGTCATCGTGCTCTCCGGCGGCGCACTCTGCGATGACGGCTTGCGCGCGCGCCTCGAGCGCGCCGCCGCAAAGCACGGCGCGCCGCTCTATGTTCCCTCCGGCGGCATCGGAGGACTCGATGCGCTCAAAGCCGCGTGCGCCGCCGGGATCGACGAGGTGAGCATCGCGGTGACGAAGCCTCCCGCCGCGTGGAAGGGCATTCCCTACGTCGAGCGCGCCAAGATCGACCTCGACCGGCTCGAGGGCCCGGTGACGCTTTTCGAGGGGACGGCGCGCGAGGGCGTGCCGCATTTTCCCGCCAACGTCAATATCGCCGCGGTGCTCTCGCTCGCCGGCGTCGGCTTCGACCGCACGCGCCTCAAGGTCATCGCCGACCCGGCGCTGAAGCTCAATACCCACTTCATCAGGATCAAAGGCAAGACCGGCACGATGGACCTGCGTTTCGAAAGCGTGCCCTCGCCCGACAATCCCAAGACCGCGTTGCTCGCCTGCTACAGCGCGCTCGCGGCGTTCAGGCAGTTCAATTCGCCGGTGCGTTATGGCACGTGACGCCGGCATGCGCGAAGCCCTGCGTCGGCGCTACCTCAAGGTCGACACGGCAACCGTGGCCGACGTGCTCGATACGCTCGGTCTGCGCAACCAGGGACTTGCGTCAGAGTTTGCGCCCTATATCGGCGGGAAGATGGGCGGCTGGGCCTACACGATCCGCGGGAAAATGCAGCGCTACCCGGCGAACGGCGACGCGAACAAGATGGCGGCGGTGGATGGAGTCGGCGAAGGCGAGATCACCGTGTGGTCGGGGGCCGGCCGCGGCGTGTGTTTTTTCGGCGACCTGATCGCGCTCGGCATGAAGCGCCGCGGCTGCGCCGGCGCGCTCGTCGACGGCGGCGTGCGCGACATCGAATGGATCGAAAAGCGGCGCCTTCCGGTCTATGCGCGCTATCACACGCCGGTGCAGTCGATCGGCCGCTGGAGGGTGACCGCGTGGCAACTGCCCGTCGACATGCCCGGCGCGCACTCGAAGCGCGTCAGAGTGAAACCCGGGGATTTTGTGCTCGCGGATGCAGACGGGGTCATCGTGATACCCGCGCGCGTCGCGGAGAAAGTGCTCGAGCAAGCCGAGCGCCTTACCGCGAAGGAAGTCCGCATCCGCCGCGATCTCGGCTCCGGGGCGAGCCTCGAGGACGTTCTGAAGAAATACGGGCACGTCTGACGCGGACGCCGGCCGCTTCAGGCGCTGCGTTTCTTCAGAGCCTCAAGCATCGGCGTGATCAGATCCATCGGCACGGGGAAGACGATGGTCGAGGCCTTGTCGCCGGCGATGTTGGTGAGGGTCTGCAGGTAGCGCAGCTGCATCGCCTCGGCCTGCTTGGACAGCATCTGCGCCGCCTGCAGGAGCTTCTCGGAGGCCTGCAGCTCGCCCTCGGCGTGGATGACCTTGGCGCGGCGCTCGCGCTCGGCCTCGGCCTGGCGCGCGATCGCGCGCACCATCGTCTCGTTCAGGTCCACGTCCTTGATCTCGACGTTCGACACCTTGATGCCCCAGGTCTCGGTCTGCGCGTCGAGCGTCTTCTGGATGTCGATGTTGAGCTGCTCGCGCTCGGCGAGCAGCGCATCGAGCTCGTGCTTGCCGAGCACCGCTCGCAGCGTCGTCTGCGCGAGCTGGCTCGTGGCGGTGAGGAAGTCCGCGACCTGGATCACCGCTTTCTGCGGATCGACGACGCGGAAATACACCACCGCGTTCACCTTCACCGAGACATTGTCGCGCGTGATCACGTCCTGCGGCGGCACGTCGAGCACCACCGTGCGCAGGTCCATCTTCACCATCTGCTGGACGACCGGGATGAGGAAGAACAACCCCGGCCCCTTCACCGCCCAGAAGCGCCCGAGCTGGAACACCACGCCGCGCTCGTACTCGCGCAGGATCTTGAGCGCCCAGACGAGCAGCACGATAAGGACGGCCAATGCACCCGAGACGAAGCTGAACATGATTTATCCTCCGTTGCTGGATTCGGGAACGACCTCGAGAACGAGGCCCTCGATCGAGGCCACGCGCACGCGCTGGCCGCGTTTGAGCGGCGCCGCGCTGCGGATGCGCCAGGTCTCGCTGCGGACCCGCGCCCAGCCTTCACGCTCGCAGTCCTCGAGCACCTCGCCCGGGACCCCGATCATCTCCTCGCGCCCGCTCACCACCGGCCGCTTGCGGCCCCTTACCAGCATGCCGACGACGAGGAAGAGGAACGCGGCGCTCGCCGCGGCGACGCCCAGCGCGAGCGGCAGCGGCACGCCGTAGCCCGGGATGTCGGTATCGATGAGGATCACCGAGCCGATCACGAAGGCGATCGCCCCGCCGATCCCGAGCGACCCGAACGCGGGGAAAAAGAGCTCCGCGACCATGAAGGCGATGCCCACCAGCATGAGCGCAAGCCCGGCGTAGTTCACCGGAAGCAGGTGGAACGCGTAGAGCGCGATGAGGATGCAGATCGCCCCGACCACGCCGGGAAAGACGAGGCCGGGGTTGGAGAACTCGAACACCAGCGCGTAGATCCCGACCAGGATCAGGATATAGGCGATGCTCGGATCGGTGATGACCGACAGGAACCGCGTGCGCCAGTCGGGCTCGAAGGCGGTCGCGACGACCTCGGAGGTCTGCAGCACGCGCTCCTTCTCCGCAATCTGAAGCCTGCGGCCGTCGAGCCGTTTGAGCAGATCCGGCACGTCCTCGGCGACCAGATCGATGACCTTCGATTTCAGCGCCTCTCTCGCCGGCAGGCTCACCGCCTCGCGCACCGCGCGCTCGGCCCAGTCGGCGTTGCGGTCGCGCATCTGCGCGAGGCTGCGAATGTACGCCGCGGCGTCGTTGACCTGCTTGCGCGTCATGGCGTTGGCGGAGTCGGCGGCGTCGTGCTTGGCGGCCTTGCCGGCCTTTTCGTCGGCCTTGTCGTCGCCGCCCTGCCCGCCGCCTCCCGGCGCGCCGATCGCCACCGGCGTCGCCGCGCCCAGATTGGTAGCGGGCGCCATCGCCGCGATATGGCTCGCGTAGAGAATGTAGGTCCCGGCGCTCGCCGCGCGCGCGCCGCCGGGCGCGACGAAGGCCGCCACCGGCACGGGCGACGCGAGGATGTCCTTGATGATGGCGCGCATCGAGGTATCGAGGCCGCCGGGGGTGTCCATCCGCAGCACCACCAGCTGCGCGCCCTGCTTCCCGGCGTGCTCGATGCCGCGGTGAACGTAATCGGCGACGGCCGGCCCGATCGCGCCGTTGATCGTCAACAGGACCACCGGTTCGCCCGCAGCGGCCTGGGCCAGAGCGGACCCCAGCCCCCACAGTAAAAGCAAGCCCTTACGCCAGCGCAAGATTTGTCCCATAGTTCGTTCAGCCGCGCGATCAGCGGCGCTCTAAGTGTAATCCATCCCCCGCCGTGCGGCGCCGCTCCATCGCGCGGAGGTAATGTCGCGCGCGCAGCGCGTCGCGCCTTTACCAGAACTTGGCGCGTCGCAGCATGCGTCAGGCCGGAACCCTCTGGACTTCCGCCCGCGATCGCAGTACCTTCATCGCCAGAAGAACAAGTCAGCCGGATCCATCTATCCTATTTGGCGCGTCCCAAGAAGCGCGCCGCAAAGCGTATCGGGTTTTATAACGGAGGAATCATGTCGAAAAAATCATTTGTCTCCTTGGTGTCGGCCGCTTTGCTCTGCTGCGGGCTCCCCGCCTGGGCCCAGAAGAGCTCGTCCGCGGACAAGGGCAAGGAGCTGGTCGACACCCACTGCAACAGTTGCCACGCGCTCACCGCGCGCACCGGGCCCGGCTATGACGCCAAGGGCTGGCGCACGGTCATGCGCATGATGACCAATCAAGGCGTGGCGCTCGCGAAGGACGAGATTGCGCCGATGACGGCTTACCTGATCAAGACCTATCCGGAAAAGGGCAGGCCGGCCGCCGCGGTCGTCAAGGGGCCGCTCAAGGTCTCGATGAAGATCTGGAAGGCGCCCACGCCCGGCTCGCGGCCGCACGATCCGCTCGCGGCGAGGGACGGATCGCTCTGGTACACCGGCCAGATGGCCAACGTGCTCGGCCGCGTCGATCCGAAGACCGGCAAGGTCAAGGAATATCCTCTCAAGACCGCTCACTCCGGACCGCACGGCCTGAAGGAG
>Ga0209488_10003820_pt1 | contig 11960 bp, 11 predicted proteins | sample Rivendell_Oct201_8_FD_188349 | JGI IMG/M metagenome (GOLD analysis project Ga0209488, IMG submission 188349) | Vadose zone soil microbial communities from the Eel River Critical Zone Observatory, Northern California, USA -... | ecosystem: Environmental > Terrestrial > Soil > Vadose zone >...
CACCGCATCCCCGAGGAGGAGGTGCGGATCGCCGAGGATCTGATCTTCGACCGCCGTCGTGACGGCTACGATCCGCTGCAGGCCTTCATGGCGCTGTTCCAGGACCGCACCATCGAAAAGGCCGAGAAGAAGGGCCGCCCGGAAAAGCTCGAAGACCGCCTCGCGCAACGCATCGTCGATGGCGACCGGCAGGATCTCGAAGCCGATCTCGAACTGGCGATGCAGAGTTATCCGCCGCTCGACATCATCAACAACATCCTGCTTTCCGGCATGAAGACGGTCGGCGATCTGTTTGGCGCCGGCCAGATGCAATTGCCGTTCGTGCTGCAATCGGCCGAGACGATGAAGGCGGCGGTCGGCTATCTCGAACCCTTCATGGAGCGGATCGAGGGCCAGGAAAAGGGCATCGTCGTCTTGGCGACGGTACGGGGTGATGTGCACGACATCGGCAAGAATCTCGTCGACATCATCCTGACCAATAACGGCTATCGCGTCGTCAATCTCGGCATCAAGCAGCCGATCGCGACGATCCTCGACGCCGCCGTCGAGCACAAGGCGCATGCGATCGGCATGTCTGGCCTCCTCGTCAAATCGACCGTCGTCATGCGCGAGAATTTGGAAGAGATGACGCGGCTCGGCCTCGACATGCCGGTCATGCTCGGCGGCGCCGCCTTGACCCGGCGCTATGTCGAGGAGGATTGCGTGAAGGCCTATGCGTGCGGCCGCGTCGCCTATGCGCGGGACGCCTTCGACGGGCTGGCGCTGATGGACCGCATCACCGGCAATGATTTCGACGGCTATCTCGGCGAGGTGCAGGAAAAGAACATCGGCCGTCCGAAGAACGAGTCGCGCAAACTGGGCCGTGCCGCCGATGCGCGGGTGATGCGTCCCGTCGACTTCGAAGAAATCCGTCTGCGCCGCGCCGAGCTGAACCAGGGCGTACCGGTGCCGCTGCCGCCTTTTTGGGGGCCGCAGACGATCGCCCGCGTGCCAGCCAAGGCGATCGTGCCCTATCTCAACGAGCGCATGCTCTACCAATTCCAGTGGGGCTACCGGAAAGAGGGCCGCACCCTGGCCGAATACAAGGCGTGGGCGAAGAAGGAATTGCGGCCGGTCCTGGCGCGCATCTGCGACATCGCGATCCGCGAGAACATCCTGGTGCCGCAGGCCGCCTATGGCTATTGGCGCTGCGCCGCGCAGGGCAACGACGTGATCCTGTTCGACGACACGGCCAAGGGAGCAAGGGAGCGCGAGATCGCGCGCTTCTCCTTCCCGCGCCAGAACAAGGAGGGCGGGCTCTGCATCGCCGATTTCTTCCGCGATGTCGACGATCCCGGGCTTGACGGGAATGGGCGCGACGTCATCGGACTCCAGCTTGTGACGATGGGCCGGCGCGCCTCGGAGGCGGCTCGGGAGTGGTTCGCCGACAACCGGTACCAGGATTACCTTTATCTGCACGGGCTGTCGGTCGAGATGGCCGAAGCCTTCGCCGAATACGTCCACAAGCGCATCCGCGGCGAACTCGGGTTTGCCGCCGAGGAGGCGCGCGATCATGACGAGATGCTGAACCAGGGCTATCGCGGCAGCCGCTATTCCTTCGGCTACCCGGCCTGCCCGAACCTCGCCGACCAGCGGCTCATTCTGGAGTTGCTGCGCGCCGACGAGATCGGCGTCACGCTCAGCGATGAAGACCAGCTCGACCCCGAGCAATCGACTTCGGCGATCGTCGTCCACCACCCGCAAGCAAAATACTTCTCGGTTTAGCGGGGCTATTCGCCCAGCACTGCCACGCCCTCGGCTCGCGCCGCAGAGGCAAGCGAGCTATCGAGTGTCGCCAGCGGCACCCCCTCGCGCAGCGCCAATTCGAGATAAGCGGCATCGTAAACGGTCAATCGATGCTGCCGAGTCAGCGCCATGAGTGTTGCCTCATCCGGCGCGTCATCTACGGCGATCGCGAACTGGGCGACGCGCCGCAGAAAGTCTGCGGTTTCGTCTTCCGTGATTCGCCCCCGCCTCTCGTTGACGATCAGGCCGTTGCGCAATTCAAACCACCACAGCGCGGGAACCAGAGCATCATCGGTCGCAATCCGTGCCCTGGCCTGCTCGGCCGCCGGGCTTTCTTCCGGCAAAACCCAGGCCAGCGCCGCCGACGCATCGAGCGCAAAAGGCACTAAATTTTGTGCCCTTCGTGGATCGACGAGACGATTTCTTCGGCGGTTATGAGCCCGGATCTCTTCCGGATCTCCTTCCGCAGCGCCTCGATATTCTCCATAGCCTGCTTGATCTCCTGCAGCCGGTGCTGTGCGTCAGGGGTGAGGCGAGCGATGCGGCGGCCGTGACGAGTGATCGCGATCGTCTCGCCGCGCTCAACCGCGTCGAGCAGTTCGGACAAGCGGGCCTTTGCCTCGGACGCCGGGATCTCGCGCGGGTTCGCGCCTCCCCGTGAGAAAGCGGGCGTGTTTTCGGCGAGCTTGCGGGGATGGCGGGATTTCATGGGCGAATTTGCAGGTTTGACCAATCTTATTGGCCAATTTATCTGGGGGCGGATAATCGCCTGTCAACCGCAGCTCGCGTTTAGTCGGCGTAATTGCCGCCCTGGCAGATCGCCCAGTCGTTCGGGTTGGAGAAGCCGTGCTGGTAGAAAAAGCAGAAGGCGCTGTGATGCGTCTGCCCGCCGGTGCGGTAGGCATAGCAGCCCGGCACGACGAGGATCTTGGTGCCGTAAAGCACGTCCCAGTCGATCAGCTCGCGCTTCACCGAAAGCGTCGTGCGGTCGTTGGCGCCGGCCGGGTTCGGGTAGACGACCCGCGTCCGGTCGCCAGGTTTTGTCGCGAGGCAGTGGTTGAGCGCGTCGCGGATGCTGCGGTCGACGGAGGGCGATCCGGCATCGCTAAGCGCGACCGCGAACGGCGCCGCATCGGCGAAGATGTCGACCGCCGGTTCGGCGCCGCTGTTCTGCGTCAACACCGAGACCTCGAAGGTGCGGCCGACCGCCGGCGCCTTGTCGCTCCGCGCCGATTGCGGCGCGAGCCACGCCCGTCTGGCGGCGCGCATCTCATCGAGCTGGCGGTAGAAGACCCAGTCGGAGCCGAGCGCGATCAGCGCGAGAAGCGCCACCGCGACGATCAGCACGATCTCGCGAACCGCGCCGGTCCGCGCCAGGATGGGCGCCGGCGGCGGCGCCGCCGAGAAGGCTGCGCCGGAAGCAAGGCTTGGCGAAGCCCCGCCGGTCGGGGTCAGGGCCGGCGTCGTCGGTGCGACGACCGGCTCTTGGCGCAAAGGCGAGCTGACGGCCGGCGCACCGCGTCGCTGCACGAATTCGAGCCCGAGCGCGAGGACGACGATCAGGACCGCCAATCCGGCGAGGTACAGAACAAAGACCATCGGGCGCGATCAGCCGATTACCGGATCGACGCGCTGCGCCGGGCACATCAGGAAGCGCTGCATGCGGTCGAAATCCCCTCCCGTTCTATGGCGCGGTGGCGCCATGGTGTCCCCGCAGAACGGCCGAGGCGCTACCATATTCGCTAAAATTTGCGCAAGCGCGGCGCCTGGCCGCACTTGCTCCGCAGCGCCTCGGCGGCGAGCGCTAGCGCTGCAGCTCGCGGGCGGCGCGCGCCGCTGGCCGCTCGGCGCAGCGTTTGAGCCAATCGGCCATCTTTGGCACGTGACCGAGGTCGATCCGCGCCGGCCGCGCCCAGGACAGGACGCCCGCGACATTGAGGTCGGCGACCGTGAAATGCTCGCCGAGGAGATAGGGCGTGTTCGCAACCGCCGCGTCGAGCACCATCAGCGGCCGGCCGAGCTGGTGCTCGCTCTCATCGGCCAATTTCGCGTCGCGCTTGTCCTCGGGCAGCAAGGCGCGGTGGAACAACGCGGTGAGCAGCGGCCGCTCGATCTCGGTCATGCCCCAGAAGCTCCACTGCCAAGTGAGCGCCTCATCCTCGAAACGGATCGGGTAAAGGCTGCCGCGCGCGTGTTTCTTGGCGAGATAAAGGTTGATCGCCATCGATTCGCACAGCACGAACCCGTCATCGTCGATCGCCGGGATGTGGCCGTTCGGGTTGATCTTGAGAAAATCGGGTGCGCGACTGCCGCCCTGCGTGTCGATCGGGATGTTCTCGTATTCGAGCCCCAGCTCCTTCGCCATCCACAGAGTGCGGAACGCGCGCGAGCGCGGAATGCCGTAGATCTTGAGCGCCATGGCTCTCTCCTTCAGCGGTCTGGCCGCGGAGCCTCGCATGCTGCCCGCGATCCGGCAACCGGGCTAAGCTGCGACCTCTCGATCGGGGATTGGCGATGCCGTACAGCACGGAAATCATGACAATCGATGGTGCCAACATCCGCGTGCTGCGCGGCGGGCCCGAAGGCAAAGATGCGCAGCCGCTCGTCTTCTTGCACGGCGCCGGCGGGCATACCGGCTGGATGGCGTTCCTCGAAGAATTGTCGCAGCGCTTCGCGGTTTACGCGCCGGAGCATCTCGGCTTTGGCCAGTCCGACGACCCGCCCTGGCTCGATAGCGTCGGCGATCTCGCGTATTTCTATCTCGATTTTTTGAAGGCGCTCGGTCTCGAGCGGGTGCATCTGATGGGCACCTCGCTGGGTGGCTGGATCGCCGCCGAGATGGCGGTGCGCGACACCGCGCGACTGGCGAGCCTGACCCTTGTCGGCGCTGTCGGCATCACGGCCCAGGGCGAGACGATCCCCGATATCTTCCGCATGCCGGTCGAGGAGAATTTGCGCCGCTTTTACGCCGACCAGGAACGCGCTGCGCGGCGGGTCGGCGATGTCGCAAAAGCCGATATGCGGCTTGTCGCAAAAAACCAGGCGACCGTCACGCGGCTCGCCTACCGGCCGCGCTTTTACAACCCCGATCTCAGCAAGTGGCTGCACCGCATCGATGTGCCGACCCTGCTGATCTGGGGCGCGGAGGACGGGCTCGTGCCGCCCGCATTCGGCGCGGCCTATCGCGCGCTGATCCCCGGTGCGAAGCTCGTCGTGCTTCCCGCCGCCGGGCATGCCCCGTTTGACGAGCAGAAGGACGCCTTTCTTGCCGCCTTCTCCGAATTTATTGGGGCCTGATTCAGCCCTTGCAGGGAACCTGCTTTGTCGCCGGTGCGAGGGTTGCGATATCGACCGCGAGCTCGACCGGGACGCACATGCCTTCGGGTTGGCACGCACCGACTTCGAATTGCAGCCGCCCGTCGGCGGTCGCGCCCGCCCGCCGCTTCAGCTCGATGCGCAGCGGCAGGGCGAAATAATCCTCTTCGACCGCAACGGTCTTCGGCAGCTTCTCCTGCCAGGCGTCTGGGCCGGATAGCGCTGTGATCGCGACGCCGTAGGGCCCGCTGAGCTTTGTGCCGTGGACCGCATCGACACAGGCTGTGACGCCCTCCGGTGTCGCGGACAGCTCGACGACGACGTTGTCGATGATGATGTTCTGCCTGTCAGGCTCGGCTCCGGCCGCCCAAGAGCCGGCGGCGCTCAGCGCGGCAATGCAGCACAGCGCGCGAGATACCCTGCGCATCGTAGCGCTGCCTTACGCCGCCATCGGCGCGAATTTCATGCGCCACAAATCGGTGCTGTTGGCGGCGGCCTCGATCGTCCGACCGCTGACCAGGAAGAACCAGGGCGTGCCCCGCATGTTCGGATAGGTATCGCGGATCCACGCCAGATCTGCTGTCCAGGCCGCGTCGTCGCGGACATTGCGCAGACTGGTGACGGTGATTTGGCGAAAGCCGATGCCGTGCCGCTGCAGGCCGTGCACGAATGCAGCCTGATGATCAACCTCCCAGCCACGACAGACGCGGCAGTCGGCTGCCGAGACATAGAGCACCCAGCTCCCCGGCGCGGCTGCCTCGACCAAGTGGCTAGTGCCGCCCACGAACAAGGCTGTGCCAAAGCCGATCAACAGCTCCCGCCGATTCATCATCGCTTGTTTTAATCCCGGGTCGTTCAGGGGGTGCTCATTCGAGCTCTTATTGAACAGACGGTTACGTTGTGAAACAGAACGTAACAGGCCGGGAGGATGTCGTTACCGTAAGTTGCCGTCAAGACGAAGAACGCGGGAATTCTTCTTAGCGGCAACTACTATTGGTTTAGCAGCCACGCGACAGAGACTTAGCGTCTCTGTCGCACCGATCGATCTATTCCGCGGCTTCTTGCAGCGGCCGCACCGAGGCGCGCATCTGGCGATCATAAGCTTGGCGCCAGCCGAGCCGAGCCTCAGTCACAAAATCGCCGCTACGGACCGCGTACATGAGTTCGGGATCGTCGACCCCCGGCGGCACGGCGCCCTCTTTGACAAGGGCGCGCGCTGCCTTCAACAACCGCCGGCGGGTCGCCATGATCATCCGGTCGCTCGGCGCGAGATGCTCGAACAAATGAGCGGTGACCGGTCCCATGCTCTCGGTGATCGCTTGGTCCTGCTGATGGATGCCGGTGATGCCGGTGAAATTGCCGCCGGTCTTCTGTGCCTCGCGATCGACCAGCCAGTCATTCTCCGGCCTGGCCTTCAGCCGCCAACGGCCGTGCCACTCCGTCGTGTTTGGCAGATAGTCGAATACGCGCTCGAAGCCCGGCATCAATTTGCCAGCCTTGTCGCTCGTGACAAACGCTGGCTCGTTGCGCCAGCGCAGGCTGACGAACATCGTGTGATGATCGTCCATCGGGACCCAGGCGCGGTTGTGCAGATGCGTGGCGAATTTGCCCTGCGGCGTCTGCGTCCAGAACGGCAGCATGAAATTGGCGAAGCGCCAATAGGTCTGCCCGTCATCGGCCGCACGATGGGCAGCGTACATCGTGCCGTATTCAGTGTCGGTGACGTGGTAATCGGGTGCCCGGTTCGTCACCGTGTAACGGAAGATGTTGTCCGGCGCGAGCATGTCGGCGCTGATCGCGCCGGCATGCAGAAAGCCGAAATGCGAGGTGTCGATATCGCCTTCCAGCGCCTGCAGCCAATTGCACTCGCGCTGCGCGAAGACGATCTGCACCTCGCTTTCCGGCAACAACGTCGCCTCGATCGCCGGCAGGGGCGGGGGCGCTTCCTGCCGCTCGCCCATATAGACCCAGACGAGGCCGTTGCGCTCGGCGGTCTTGTAGGCCTTCGCCTTGATATGCCGCTTGAAATCGGAATCGCCGGCAATGTTCGGCGTATCGACGCAATTGCCGTCGGCGTCGTATTTCCAGCCGTGATAAACGCAGCGAATACCGTTCTCCTCGTTGCGCCCCAGAAAGAGCGAGGCGCAGCGATGCGGGCATTTATGGTCCATGATCCCGACCCGGCCCGAACTATCGCGGAACGCGATCAATTGCTCGCCCAAGAGCATCAGCCGCATCGGCGCGCCGTCGCGTTCCAATTCCGACGACATCGCCGCCGGAACCCAGTACTGCCGCATCATTTTGCCCATGACGGTGCCCGGCCCGACGCGGACCAGGTCTTCGCTGTCCTTGCGATTCATCGCGCCATTCCTTTCACGAGCAGACGGTTTTTATCAGCAGGCGGCCTGTTACGACCAGAAAGCAAAGCCGAGCCCGGTGCCGGTCCCGGCGGGCGTGCGGTAGCCGGGCTCGTAGAGCGACCATTCGAGCGCGAGATGCTCGACCGCGCCCGCGAGACAGATCCAGTTGCGGATCTCGGAGCTGCCGGAATTGAGTTTCTCGCGCGGCAGGGCCTGGATGCCAGCGGCGTCGTTGCGCTTCAGCATGTCGATAAAGCCACGGTCGAGCGCCTCGTCGACGACAAAATGCGACAGCCCGCCCGAGCCGATGATGCCGACCCGCTTGTCCTCCGGATAGCTCTCGACGGCGGCGCGGATCGCCTGGCCGAGCTTGTAGCAGCGCCGCGGCGCCGGCTGGTTCGGCGGGTAGTAGGTGTTGATGCAGACCGGCACGATCGGCACGACATCCTTCATGATCCGCTTGTGCACAAAGCCAATCGCGTGGCCTTCGCCTTCGCCTTCGGGCGTTCCGCCCGACGCAGCGATGTCGAACTCGCCGTCGATGAGTTCATCGATTAGATGCCGTGCCAGCCCAGCATCGACGGGGTAGTCGCGCGGCGTTTTTTCTTCATACCAACGCGCCGCCGCCCGCCATCCCCAATCCGGGTTCGGAACCGGCTTCATCGGCACGTTCGCGATCGTCTCGCCGTAATAGACGAGGATGCCGGGCATGTTGTCGTGATGATAAAGCTCGTCCTGGTCGTCGCCGACGACGATCAGCGCGTCGAGCTTTGCCTCGCGCAGAAAATCCCCAAGCCGCGCCATCGCGCCCTCGACCGCCTGATGCCGCGCCCGCATGCGCTCCGGTGTGATCTGATCGGTGATGCCGGGCGGCGCGTGCTTTAGCTGCTTCTCGTAGGTCGTGAGGCGCCCTTCGGTGTCGAGCAGGTTGGTGCGCTTGGAATCGCGCTCGTAAAAGCGCGGCCAATCCTCGGGGGGCGCGTTTAGCATCGGGGTGTGCGACGTGCCGATCCCCAGAACGAGTTGGGCCATTGTTTGTCCTCCCGTCCGGTCGGGCCGCATTGTAGCGCAGTTTGCCGCCGGAGAGAGCGGATGTTATTGGCGCGGAAGAAACGCTGATTCCGGCGGCCGAGTTCGCCTCAATGCCCCAGGATGGCGACCGGTCCGGATCCCGGGCGCTCGATCGTACCGACCGCGCCGGACGGCAATGTTCGTTCCGGCGATCGCACGGTGGCCTGCGGTTTCGCCGCCGGTTTGGCCTCGGCGCTGGCCGGTTGCCGCTCGGCCGATTTTTCCGCAGGCGCGTCACTGGCGGGGCGAGGCGGGCGGGGCCGTACGATGAGCACGAGGCCGCTCAGAGCCGGGTCGCGCGGCAGGATTAGGGTTGGCTCGCGTGACGCCGAGCCACCGCCGGTTTTCAGCTCGCCCGGAGGGGCCGCGGTGGTCGCCGGATTAGCCGGCGCAGCGATCACGGCGGGGCGCGGCTCTTCCTTAGGGGTTTTCTCGACGACTGCCGTAGTGCTCGGCGTCGGGTCGATGCCGAGGAGCCTGCGGACCTCCTCCGGCATGCTGTCGGCGCGCAACGGATGCGCCACCTCGCGCATCTGGAGCACGACCGCCTGCTGCTCGGCTCGCAGCGAGCGCAGCGCCGGGCTGTTCGGGTTCTGCTTGGCTTCGGCTTCGAGCCGGTCAAAGGCGGCCTTCAGAAACCGCAATTCCTGTTGGCGGCGGGGCTTGTCGCTCGGCTCGCCGGCGGCGGATCGAGCCGGCACGCTGTCATCGGCGGAACGGGCTTGCCAAACCGACGCGATGCCGAGCACCGCGACGGCGGCGAGAGCGATTCCGATTAACCAGCGCGTCATCAGCGGTTTCGGCATCTCTATTGCCAAGGTCTAGGCGGGCGAGGCGGCGGCCGCGCGACCCATATTGCGGCCCTGCGCCGGCGCCGTCTACTTGCCGGTTTGCTGGCGCCGACGTATCCCCAACGGAACCTTCCGGCGCTCACCGTCGTTAGTCCGCCGTTTCCGGGGGAGATCCGATGCCGGAAAAGCGCATCCTGCTGGTTGAGGACGACGAAGATGTCGGCGAGCTGCTGGCCCTGACGCTGGCGGATGCCGGATATCAGGTCGATGTGGCGACGACCGCGGCCGAATCCTGGGCGCGCCTCGCGGCCCAGGGCTATTCGCTCGTCATCGCCGATTGGCGGCTGCCGGATGGCGACGGCTCGGTCATTGCCGATGGCGCCGCCGATCTTGGGGCCAAGACTTTTATCATGAGCGGCTATCTGCCGGAATTGCCGAGCGAGCGCCGCGAGGGCCATCGCTGCATGACGAAGCCGATCCGGCTCGACGCGTTTCTTGCGGCCGTCGAGGGCGCGATCGGCGCGCCGACGACCCAGGGCTGAGCCGCCGGCGGGGGTCGCTGCCTCGCCGCCAAGAAGCGCAATACACGGCGCGCTGGCGTCAGTGTTGGGACTTCCGGATCCCCGCCTCGCTCGGATGCGCAAAGATATGGTTCTCGGCCGTTGAACGTGCCTCCGGGGCGGCCGGGACATTATTGCCCGTGACGCTTGTTGCGACCGCCGGGGAGACCGCGGCAGCGGGCCACGCGGCTAGCCAGGCATCGAGCACATCAAATGTCTGCGCCGACTGCGGCGAAATCAGGAGCCGAACTGTCGCCGCATTCGGATCTTTGACCATTGCGCCCGAGATGAACGCGGTAGACAGATAGGCGGAGTTTGCTTCTTCGTCGCTGGGGTCAGGAGTGCCATTGTCGGAGGCGACGGGTGCCGTTACAGATGTCGTGTCGCTTGGTATCGGCCTGCCGCGTGCATTCAATTGTTGGATGCTCACCTTTATCGGATTAAGGCATGGCGAGGGGCACTGATTTGGGTCCGTGCGAACGCTGATACCAAAGGCATAACTGCCAGAGTTAACAAATTCAGCGGCCGGCACGTCCTGGTACTGTGCCGCACTGAAATCGATCGCGCAGTGAGGCGCGCAGCTCAACTTCAGATAACCGACCCCTACGCCGCCACTCAACGTATCCCGGAACGACTGCGAAAGAGCGTTCGTCGCGGAAATGCGACCAAGTTTTTTCCACGGACTGATCGTCGATATGAAATGCGGGTTCGACAGTATATTGATGTTTGGTATTGGCCAGACCGGAACTGAAGTTGCTGGTGAATCGACGATCGACCAGTCATGACAATTCGTTACGACGTAAGTGACGCCATTATAGACCTGCGTCGCGGGAACGACACATTCTGGAGTCGGGGTTGCCGTTGGATTTGAGGCCGTCGGTGTCCAGACTTCCCACCGGGTCATGCCATATTCGCGGGTGAAGTAGAAGACCTCCAAGGTCGAGGTGGCAGATTTGAAGCCGTGGTAAGAAATTATGGCGTCCATCGTTTTTGATGGATTGCTGTTCACGCCACCAAAATTGAACGGCGTGGTCTGCTGCGGCGAACATGAGGCTCCCATGCATTGCCAAGTCGTGAGCGGCGGGGTCGCGTAGCTTACGGGGCAATGGCCGGGATAATTCTGGTCGCTCTGTTCCCAATATACATCCGCGATCGTGACTCTGGTCTGCCCTCCGAGGGACGACAGGAACCCGGTTGCCGGAAAGAGGACCCAACCGTCACCGACCCGGCAGCTGCTTCCGTAAAACGTCTGTTGGTAGCCGCCACCATCGGCCGTGTTCACAATTGCTGCCCAGCGGTCCCCGGTCGTGACGACATTGTCTTGAAGAGCGATTACGTCGTAACCGTCACTCTGACGATCCGTTGTGGCATAGAGATTGAAAAAATTAAACGATAGCGGCGCACCAATTTGGTTGCCCTGGTAACCGCGATAATCAAACGTGTTGATGATCCACGTCTTGCCTTGAACCGGATCAGAGATGGGGAAGGCGTCCCGTTGTTGATACCCGAATTGCTCGATGTTGTGGTACGGCAGCGGGTCGCCAAGTTGGAGCTTTCGTATGCCGATCGAGCAGGCATTATAAGGGTCTTCGGTCGTGGGCTGATTTTGTTGATCGACGCAAACGCTCTTGACGAGCCACGTCATCGGATCGCTCGAAGGCAACTGGCTCACAGTGGCACTGCTCGCGGACCGACCTGCTGACGCTGCGGCAACCAGCGCGATAGCCGCAAAAACAAATGCTCGCATATCCGATCCTCCCTACTCGGCTGCGCCCGCTTCATAGCATAATTCGTCAATAAGATGACGCCAGCCGTCATAGCGTGAACGCCGCTTCGGAGGCTTCCGCGCCGCCCCGCGAGAGTTCCGCCACGTCGCGTCGCGCCTGTACGTTGTCGAGCACTCCGGCATGAGCCGGCGGAACCCGATTGGAGACACGACGATCCATGCGGCAGGGCGACAGCTCAGGGCCATACCGGGGTCCCGCGAAAAAGACGCCGCGTCTCCGGCCGCCGCGGGTGCAGCGCCACGTCTTTACAGAAGGGAATGGCGCGCCCGAGAGGAGTCGAACCCCTAACCC
>Ga0209488_10003821_pt1 | contig 11957 bp, 9 predicted proteins | sample Rivendell_Oct201_8_FD_188349 | JGI IMG/M metagenome (GOLD analysis project Ga0209488, IMG submission 188349) | Vadose zone soil microbial communities from the Eel River Critical Zone Observatory, Northern California, USA -... | ecosystem: Environmental > Terrestrial > Soil > Vadose zone >...
GGTGCCGGTGCCGCAGGAAACGATCCGCGAAAGAGTCGTAACTCGGGTTGTCTATCGCGATCGAGATCTCCGGCAATCTTTGAGCGCTAAAGCCAACGCCATTAGGTCTCAGCGGAACAAGCCAGCCGGAGAGACACCGATCAGCCTGGTCGGTTTCAAACCTACGAACGACATCAAGCTTACGATTATTAAGGGGAGTTACCATGACGAGAAGTAAGGTCCTGACCATGGCCCTCTGCCTCCTGGCCATGACCGGCATGGCGACCGCCCAGGAAGCCGCGAAGCGCCAATTGATCGTGCCGTTGGCTGAAGGCGGGTTCGTGGCCTTCAAGAGCGAAACCGCCTGGACCGACACGAAGAAGGCTTCGGAGTTGCAACTGATGCCGGCGATTCTCGGCTCACGCGCGCTCGCGGATGACAATCGAATAGTCCATCGAGTGCTGAAGGACAGCGGCGGCAGATTCATCTTTGGATATGATCTCTGGGTCGCTCCCAATCCCACGGTGAAACAGTTCAGGATCGTCGTCAGACCCCTCGATCCGCAGTACGAAAGCAAACTGAGAGCGGGAAATGAGAGCGAAGGAGAGCCGCCGCAATCAGAGGTCATCTCGACTTTTGCGAAATCGACCGAGGCGCAGACGCTCGATGACGGCGACGCGTTCTCGATTGATCTGCTGGTTAACCAAAGCGCCGGAGTCAAGATCGTCGACGTAGTCAGCCACGTCGAGGCTCGTAACTTCCTTCCCCGTGTCCGTGTTCACGACGACAAGTTTGGAGGGCTTGCGCGTGACCACAAACAATCGATGTGTCGCCTCATCAAATTGCATCGGAACGTTTTCCTTCGCGGCGGTGATGGGCCACGTCTGGACGACCGCGCGTTTCTCGCGGTCCACCACTCCGATGGAGTTCACTCCGGTCATGTTGACGAATAGTCTCTGCCCAGATTTTTCGAGGGCCATCGACTCAAGCCGGTTGGATTCCAGCTTCATATCAGCGAGTTTCTTGTCAGTCGTCGTGTCCACGACGCTCACGAGGCAGTACGGTGTTTTCGCTTCACGGCCGCCGTTCACGATGTAGAGATACTTTGTAGCGGGATCGTAAGCGATGGGGTCCGAGTCGATCGTCAACTGGATGTGTCCAATCAATTTGTAGGATTCGTAGTCGAGAACCTTGATTTCCGAGGCCTCCCCGTCCACGACATAAATCTTGTTCATCTGCGGGAAAGGCAGGACGTTGTGGGGTTCCTTGAAGTCGGTGAGGCTGCGAAGGTGCTTGTTCGTTTGCAGATCGAAGACTTCTACCGCGGGCTCTTCCTCTGACGTAACGAAAAGCCGATGGCTCTTGAGATCCACTCCAAAATGGTCCCATTTGCGCGCCAGCCCCGGCACGGGAATTGTTTGCACCAGCCGAAGTGGCGCCTTTTCCTGAGCCGGGGACTGCACGCTACAAGCCAGCGCTAACACCAGAATCACAAAAAGTTTCTTCATCTTCGCTCCCCGATTTATCAAATATAGTTCGACCTTGCGGATTACAACTTAAGCCCCCTCGAGTGTCAAGCCAGCATATCGTAGAGACATACGACTGCGCCAAAGATTCCTAGTGGGGCAGAGGGCTCTGCAGGTCTCCTCTCCACCACCGGGCGGAAAATACAATGACTGCGGCGGCGAGCCACCCGGCGGCGTACATGGGCTGCGCGCGCCACTGCAGAATCGGCGAATGCATCAATCCAAACCAGGAGAAGACGGATGCGATCAGGCACCAAATGGCAGCGCGCCCAAAATTCCGGTCGATCATTTCCGTGATCAGGGCAGAGATGACGAGCACGAGGAATAGGAAGCCGTTGCCAAGTCCTTGCAGGGACGACCAATAAATCGAGCGGTTCAACGCAGCCAGCACTTCGGGATTTTGGACTGAAAGCTTCAACGCGGGCAGCGCGGAACTCACGGCGGACCCCACCACAGCCCCCGCAGGCAAAACCAATCCCAGAAGCACGGCGGTAATATATTTGTGGTCTACGCGGTGAAGAGTGGCCCGGCCCACGCCAATCGCGACGTATGCAATCATCGCGGCTAGAATCGCCCAGGGAAATAGCTGCGCCATAAACAGGGAGAGCCCGCTCATGACAATGGCCAGGAAAATCCAGGCCGTCCAGAAACAAAACCCGATGCGCGCGCCCATCATTTTATAGGGCGGGTGCAACGCGGCAACGACGGGGGTAATGATGCTCCCCGCGGTGCCGCACAAAAAAGTTCCCAATCCGTCGCAGGCAACGATCAGGCGGGCATCGTAATTGTCCCCAGCCGAGTTCGCACCTTCCACGGATGCGATATCCTGCAAGATCTGGTAAATCGCCATGGGTGCGATCACGGAAAGATAGGGGATCGCAAACCCCATTGCCTGGAGCATGCCCGGGGCCCGCACAAACGGAATCTGCACGGAAATGCCCTGCCAGACCGGGTGAACGTAACCAATGGCCAATCCAATCGCGAGAGGAATCAGCCAGGCTACCAGGAACGGAGGGATCTTCCATTTGGTTATGGGCACATTGGCCAGAACCGAGGCCGCGACGATGGTGAGCGCGACGATTCCCACCAGCGGCTGGTCGAAGATCCGCTGCAATAGAACTAGCGCGAGGTAGCTGTACATCGCGGCGCCAAACACCGTCATGGTTGCGGGCTTGGGGATGAATTGGCGAATGGCGCCTGCGAACGGCGCGGCCGCAAGTTTGATAAGTCCGGTCCATACGACGGCAGCCGCCCCGATCCTCCAGGCCAGTTCCTGATCGCGCGTTTGCTGATACACGGGAAGCATGATCGCCAGCGTGTAGGCGATGATCCCCGGCACATTGTTGATGTAGACGTGGGCCGTGACGTTGCTGCGGCCTTCGCGTTTCGCCAATCTGACCGCCGACCAAGTCAGTCCCAGCGAGCCGACAAGCAATCCCAGCGCAAACCCCGGCAGCAAATGCCCGACGCTGAATCCCATGCTGATGCCGACTGGGACCAACAGGAAAGCGGGAATGATCATCTGCGCTACATTGAAGCCCACCTGGGCAACCGTGGCATCAATATCTCCCCTGCTCAGCGCCCACCATCGAAGCAAGCGTTCATTTCCGCTTTCCGCCATGAAAATCCTTTCCTTCTCGCAACGCGCAGCGACGCGGCGACTTCAAATTTTAAACGCTTCCAATGATTCCGGAACGAATAGATCCTGGGCAGTCAGCAGGCGTTTGGCGAGACCTTGCTCGAAGGAATAACGAAGGAACGTGTTCAGGACATGCACGTTGGGTTCAAGCCCATAGGGCCAAAAATCTTTACCCATCAGGTCCCGCGTGTCTTCCGCATGGCGGATCAACCAGGGAAGCATGAACTTGAGCGCAGCCGTCTCGTACAAGTCTTCGTAAGCTTCCCGTTGCGCGCACACGAAAGCTTTGTACAACGATTGCGCGACCCAGGGGTGCTTCTCGAAAACTTCACGGCGAATCACCACCGTATGCATGATCGGGAAAATCTTCGTCCGCTTGTAATACTCCACTTCCACGGCTTGGTAGTCCTCGAATAGGCGTCGCACGCTTCCGGGGCTTCGCGTAAAGCAGGACGGCGTGCGGGGCGAATAGATGGCGTCGATCTCGCCGTCACGAAGCATCTGCGATAGGGTCTTGTCTTCCGCGATGGATTCGAGGCGAATTTCTGGCGGCAACGAAACGGCAAGCTTCTCTGTACGACCAGGCTCTTCCTCCCCGCCGCGAAAGTACGTGACGCTCGAAACAGGCACCTTGAAATCGTCACTCAGGATTCCGCGAATCCAAACGCCGGCGGTCAATTGATACTCCGGATTCCCGACGCGCTTTCCGATCAGGTCTTTTGGCTCGCGGATTCCGCTGTTGCGATTGACGTAGATGCAGGAGTGACGAAAGTAGCGCGACGGAAAAACCGGGATCGCAACAAACGGCTTTGGATCCTTGAACAACGACAGCGTGTAGGAGGACAGGGACATCTCGGCGACATCAAACTCGCGGTGCCGTATCATCCGGAAAAAAGTCTCTTCGACGGGGATATTGATATACGTCAGGTCGATCCCGTCGATGGGAATTCGGTCTTCAAGCAGAGCGCGGGTACGGTCATAATTCCAGCAGGCCATGGCCAAACGAAGCTTCGACATCCCGGGTTCCTCCGCAAAATGCTGGAAACGATGCGACTTCTAATTGTCCTGGCCGGATCGCCATCTCCAAATCGCCGCCGCGCCCATCGAGTCCGCTGTATCCTAGACGAGCAGGTACTTACACATACTTGTCTCAAGATTAGTTGTGACCTATACTCCGGGCATTTCACGTTGTCAAGAATCTGGACGGTATCGCGAAGATACCCGCAAAATCTTTGTCCAGGACACAGGGCGCGGATTGTATAATTCCGCACTGCAGGAGAATTTCACCGAGAGGATGGCCGAAAAGTTATGAAAACAATATTGTCCGAGAGCCCTGTACGCGCGGCTCTTGTGATTCTAGCGGTGGCTGCGATCTGCCTCGCCTGGAATCTGCCCAGCCTAAACGCGCAAGCTCCAGCGCCGGCGGGACCTCCGACTCCGCCGCCCACGGCCGAAAATATGAAGGGCAAGACCGCGGCGCAATTCTATAAAAAAATAGAAGTACTCAAGGACATCCCCGCCACGGAAATTCACCCCGCGATGGAATACATCACCCTCGCCCTTGGAGTTGGCTGTCCGTATTGCCACACGATCGGAAAGTTCGACGTTGAGGATAAGAGGGAGAAGCACGTTGCAAGAAGCATGATCGCGATGACCATGGCGCTCAATTCCACCGTATTCGACAACAAACGGGAAATCACCTGCTACACATGCCACCGTGGCGCCGCAAAAGGCGCTCCCACACTTGTATTCCCTGGGGAAAAAGCCCCCGCCGAGAAAACGGCTGCAGAAATCTTCCCTGGTCTGGCAATTAAGAATATTACGGGCATCGATCCCAGCATGGCGCCCAGTATGGCGCCTGATACGGTTGTGTCAGGGCCAGCCCCAGCCGCGCCTGCGAAACCTGCACCACCAGCCCCGCTTCCCGCGACGGAGGAAGTTTTCGCAAAGTACTCGCAAGCTTTGGGCGGGAATGCCGCAATCGGCAAGATCACCTCGGTAGTCCACAAGGGAATGGTCGAAATGCTGGTTCCCGCTCCCCCGGCGCCTCCGGGAACTCCCCCTGTTCCCCCGGCGATGGGCACGGTTCCGGCGGAATTTGATCGCAAAATTCCCGGCAAGCAAGTCGTCTCGATCCAATTCCCCGGGAGGCCGGCAAACATGGTTGGCTATGACGGCACCATCGGATGGCACGGCACGCCTCTGCGTGAAGATACCGGCGGCGAATTGGGTCTCCTCAAGGAACTTGCCGAGTTTCCCCCGGCTCTCAAATTTAGGGACGATCATACGAAGGTTCAGGTAGACGCGATGGAGAAAATCGACGGCCACGATGCCTACCGCGTAGTTGGCGCGCGGCCCGATGGCTCTGCCGTCGATCGCCTGTACTTTGACGCACAAACCGGATTGCTCCTGCGCTCCTACACAACGATGCAAAGCGTCATAGGAGCATTCCCGGAAGAAACAAATTACGACGACTATCGCGACGTCACCGGGGTCAAGATTCCCTACACGGTGCGAGTCGTAAGTGCGGAAGGAAACCGCACCTACAAGTGGGCCCAGGTCGATGCCAACGCGCCGGTGGACGATTCCAAGTTCACAAAACCGTTGCCCCCGCCCCCACCTCCGAAACCCGCGGACTAGAGCGGACAGGCAATCTTGCGGCACTCGAACCGGATGGGGTGATGATGCTTTGAATTTGGGGTACCCGCACCTTGCTCCAGTGCGGCTTCTAAACTTGTACGCAGCGAGGAAAGCGGCCAAACAGTACCGGCGGAAGCAGATTGCCTTCCGCCGGCATCGTCAGCGAACATTCGGATATTCCGTTACTTCATTTGCTGCAGTGTAGGCAGCGCCGCAAGAAGTTCTTCGCTGTGCTTGGTCGGATCCACCTTGATGTATTCCTTCACGATCACGCCTTGCGGATTGATGATGAAAGTGTTGCGCATAGCGATTGTAATTCCGTTCATTGTTTGAACCGACCCATACAGATTGACGACTTGCTTGTCGGAATCGGCCAGGAGCTTGAAGCTCAGCCCTTCCTTGGTGCAGAACTGCTGATGAGAGTCGACCGTATCCACGCTGACGCCGAGGATGGTGGTGTTGGACTTTTCATATTGCGCGAGATCGCGCTGGAAATTGTGGGCTTCGATCGTGCAGCCCGTGGTGAAATCTTTCGGGTAGAAGTATAGGATGACCCACTTGCCGTGGAAATCGTGCAGACTCACTTGTTTGCCTTCCTGTGAAGACAGCGTGAAATCCGGAGCTTTGACGCCCACTGCGGGTGGCTGATCCGCGGCGTGCAGGAGCGGATACGCCAAAAGCAGCAGTGCCATTCCCAGGAAAACATACAGTACGAGCCGTGCGGGATTGCTTCGCGAACTTTTCATGCCTTGATCCTCCTGAAGATTCATTTCGCCCGCCGTGAGACGAGCGTTTTCGGAGCCAAAAATCCTATGTGTCTAAATTCATTGTCCCCGAGCTTGCACCCCTGCCGAGAATCCTTAGCCCGGGCCCTGCGGCCTAGTATATGCCAAAATCACGATTTTGAATGACTTGAGTATGCGGCCAACCTATCCCCTAAGGAGCCGTGAAGTGGCATTCAACTCGGCGGCGCATTGTTCGCGAAACGTGATACAACTTTGGGGCTCCGGCCATGAGTGGGCGCACCCATGGGCCGCAGGGAGAATGAACTTATTCCGGCGGGCTCCAAGTCGCCGGCGCGCCAAAGCGCTTTGGCCACGGCGCGTAGAGCCCGCAACCCGATAGTGTAGTATAAGTTTCTGGAGGATTGGACAGATCATGGCAATTGCAACGATTAACCCCGCGACGGGACAGACCCTTAAGACCTTTGAGCCTCTCACGGATTCTCAAGTCGACCAAAAAATCGCGCGCGCAGCTGGAGTATTTCCGGCGTTTCACCGGCTACCGTTCGCCGCGCGCGCGCGGATGATGGTCAAAGCGGCGGAAATCCTCGAGAGTGAGAAATCGTCCCTCGGCCGCTTAATGACAACAGAAATGGGCAAGACCCTTCGTTCGGCGGAGGAGGAAGCCGTCAAGTGCGCCTGGGGCTGCCGCTACTATGCCGAACATGCGGAACGCTTCCTCGCTGATGAAGCCGTCGAGACGCCGGCAAGCCGTAGTTTCATTCGTTACCAACCGCTTGGTGTCATCCTGGTGGTGATGCCGTGGAACTATCCGTTCTGGCAGGTGTTCCGATTCATCGCGCCGGGTTTGATGGCGGGGAATGTTGGACTTTTGAAACACGCTTCGAATGTGCCCCAATGCGCGCTGAAGATAGAAGAAATTCTGATGCGGGCGGGGTTTCCTGAGGGCGCCTTTCAAACTCTTCTGATCGGCTCCGGCAAGGTGGACAGAATTTTGGAGGATTCCCGCGTGGAAGCGGCTACTCTGACCGGCAGCGAAGGAGCCGGAATACAGGTTGGATCGGGTGCCGCAAAGCGGATCAAGAAGGTCGTACTCGAACTCGGCGGCAGCGACCCATTTATTGTCATGCCCAGCGCGAATTTAGACGAAGCGGTCAAAATCGGCGTCAAGGCGCGTGTAATCAACAACGGACAATCCTGCATCGCGGCTAAGCGCTTTATCGTTGCCGAGGAAATTGCAGACAAGTTCGAACGCGCCTTTGTAAGCACGATGCAGAGCCTGAAGCTGGGCGACCCGTTCGATGAAAAAACAGACGTAGGACCACTGGCAACCGCCGACGCCGTAACCTCACTCCATGCCGACGTCCGCAAAACGATCGAGGCCGGTGCGAAACTTCTGACAGGCGGCAAACCGGTGGAAGGCAAGGGCAGTTTTTATGAGCCGACGGTTTTGTCGAATATTCCTATTCATTCGCCGGCCTACCGCGAAGAACTATTTGGCCCGGTGGCCTCCATTTTCCGTGTGAAAAATGCTGAGGAAGCGATTCGGATCGCCAACGACAGCCGGTTTGGCCTGGGCGCGAGCGCGTGGACGAACGATAAAGGTGAGCAAGAACTCTTCATCAATGAGCTCGAAGCGGGCATGGTTTTTATCAATCAGATGGTGGCCTCCGATCCTCGGGTTCCATTTGGCGGGGTGAAGCGGTCTGGATATGGCCGGGAACTGAGTACTTACGGGATTCGCGAATTTACGAATGTGAAGACCGTCTGGGTGAAGTGAAGGATTCCTGAAAATAAAGGAGTTGTTTGAGTTCGCGAACCCTGATTTTGTGGTCATACCAATAGACCTATGGTATATTGGCTCTGGAAGGCACCCCATGGCTTCTCGCACAGCAAGCATTTAACTCAGGCAGAATCGCGCACTTATCCTGCGCGGCGGGAAAACTGGTTCGTCGGAGGATAGTTCGTGTATAAGGTAGTCCAGACTTCGCGTCTTTACGAGCAAATCGTTCAGCAGATAGAGGAATCCATCCTCAAAGGTACTTTGAAGGAGGGAGATCAGCTTCCTGCAGAGCGCGAGCTCGCACAGCAATTTGGTGTCAGCCGAACCGCCGTTCGTGAGGCGATCAAGGCGCTCCACGAAAAGGGATTCGTGGACGCCTTTCCCGGACGGGGGACGTTCATCGCGAATGGCAATTCGAATTCCATGCGCCAGTCTCTCGACCGGATTCTCAAGAGCGGTACCTCAGACGGGGCGGCCCACTTGGTGGAAATTCGCGAAATTCTGGAACCCGAGATCGCTGCACTGGCGGCGGCTCGTGCTGACGATCAGGACCTTGGAACCTTGCGAGAAGCAGTCAGTGTGATGGACAGCGCACGGCACGATCCCGATGCCTTCATTGAGGCGGATCTGGATTTTCACCTTGCCCTGGCCGAAGCAGCGGCGAACCCCTTTGTTCTGTCCCTGATCGATTCCATCGTTGGATTGCTGCGTGAACAGCGCATGCGAATCTTCTATGTCGATGGGGGACCGGAGCGCGGCCAGGTCCACCACAAGCGTATCCTCGATGCGATGGAGCGCCGCGATTCGCGGGGAGCGCGGGAAGCGATGCAGGCGCATCTTCGGCAGGTGCGTGAGGATTCACGCAATGCTCCGAGCGAGCAGGAGCCAGCAGTCTAACAGTCCATTTTCGATTAGGAGACCACGGCGGATGGCGAATTTAGGGTTCATAGGACTTGGAGTAATGGGCAGCCAGATGGTGAACAGGCTGCTCGACATAGGGCACGTCGTAACTGGATACAACCGCACGCGTTCGAAAGCGCAATGGCTGGTGGACCGGGGTATGAAGTGGGGAGACTCTCCCCGCGCGGTTTCCGCGGCAGCGGACGTAACTTTCTCAATGGTGTCCAACACCGGGGCCTTGAAGTCTGTTTCGGACGGACCAGATGGATTTCTTGCTGGGTTAAGCGCAGGCAAAGTCCTGATTGACATGAGCACGGTGAGCCCCTCTGCGAGCCGCGTGCTCGCTTCCAAGGTTCGGGAAAAGGGCGCTGACATGGTTGACGCGCCTGTTTCCGGCAGCGTGACAACGCTTCAAGAGGGGAAATTGTCCGTGATGGTCGGCGGACGCCGGGAAACTTTCGACCGCGTAAAACCTCTGCTTCTGGACATTGGACCGAAGGTCACTTACGTGGGTGACAACGGCCTTGCGCTTTCCATGAAGATTGCGATAAATCTAAGTCTCGCCGTACAGATGCTGGCGTTCTCCGAAGGAGTCTTGCTTGCTGAGAAAAGCGGCATCGCCCGCGAAACTGCGGTTGACGTGCTGACGCATAGCGTGATTGGTTCGCCAATGGTTCAGTACCGTGGACCCTTCGTGCTCAAGATGCCGAAAGAGGCCTGGTTCAACGTGAACATGATGCAGAAGGACATGCTCCTGGCGTTGGAGATGGGAAGCGAACTGGAAGTGCCCTTGCCGACGACAGCAATAGTCAATGAATTCTTGACGGCGGCCCGGGGTATGGGGATGGCCGACCAGGACTTTGCTGTCATATTTAATGTGTTAGCCCGAATGTCAGGAGTTTTGAAATGACGACTGCCACGAATCAGTCCAAGGCCGATGCCGGGATTGGAACCGAACGATTGCTTCACATGTATAAGCAGATGGTGTCGATCCGTCTGTTCGAGGAGCAGGTAAACGATCTATATACGCGTGCCCTGATGCCCGGCCTCGCCCACCTCTACATCGGCGAAGAAGCCGTCGCCGTCGGGATTTGCGAGGCGCTCCACCGCGACGATTACATCACGAGCACGCACCGCGGCCACGGGCATTGTTTGGCCAAAGGCGCGGCGCCAGACCGCATGTTCGCCGAATTGCTCGGCAAGGAAGCGGGCTATTGCCGCGGCAAGGGCGGCTCGATGCACATCGCCGACCCGAAAAGCGGCAACCTTGGAGCGAACGCAATTGTAGGCGGAAGCGTGGGCATCGCGGCGGGCGCGGCGTTTTCCGCGAAGACACTGGGCACGAAGCAGGTGGCGGTTTGTTTCTTCGGCGAGGGGGCACTCGGCCAGGGACTTTTGTACGAAGTGATGAATTTATCGCGGCTATGGGATTTGCCGGTCATTTACGTTTGTGAAAACAATATGTACAACGAATATACGCATTTCTCCGAGACGACGGCGGGCGAAATTCTGGCGCGGCCCGCGGCATTCGGAATTCCCGGGGAGAGCGTGGATGGGCAGGACGTCAGGGCCGTGTACGCAACGGCAAGCCGCCTCGTGGACCAGGCGCGTTCGGGAAAAGGTCCGGCATTTCTCTTGTGTAACACGTACCGGTATCGCGGACATCATGTGGGCGATGTGAATCGCGAGTATTATCGCGCCAAACAAGAGGAACAGCGCTGGATGGCCGACCGCGATCCGATCAAGTTGCTGACCGATTGGATCACCGGGCAAAAACTCGCGGACAAAGCGCAACTCGATAGGATTCAATCGGAAGTCAAATCCGAGATCGACGCGGCCGTCGATTTTGCCGTAAAGGCCACCTATCCCGGCTTGGACCAAGTAGGGGAGGACATTTATGCCTGAAGTCGCCGTTCGCGAATTGACGCTCGGAGAAGCCGTCCGGGAGGCGCTGGCGGAGGAGATGCGGCGCGATCCTCGCGTATGCCTGATCGGCGAAGATGTGGCCGAGGCCGGCACGCCGTTCAAAGTCCTTTCAGGGCTCGTGGAAGAGTTCGGAAAATCACGCGTCATCGATACGCCGATCTCAGAGGCCGGATTCACGGGAGTCGCGGTGGGAGCGGCGATGACGGGCCTTCGCCCGGTGGTCGATATCATGTTCGGTGATTTCGTTACGCTGACAATGGACCAAATGGTAAACCAGGCCGCCAAAGTTCACTACATGTCCGGAGGAGCCTGGAGAGTCCCGATGGTGATGCGGGCGACACTCGGCGCCAGCCGCCGCTCGGCCGCGCAGCATTCGCAATCGCTGCACGCGTGGTTCAGCCATATTCCGGGGCTGAAAGTCGTGCTGCCGTCGACGCCGTACGATGCGAAGGGGCTGATGAAAACCGCCATCCGGGATGAAAATCCCGTCATCTTTTTTGAAGACAAGATGATGTTCAAGTTCAAGGGTCCGGTGCCCATCGAGGAATACACGATCCCGTTCGGTGTGGCGGACATCAAACGCGAAGGCGAAGACATCACCATCGTCGCGACCAGCAGCATGGTGCAGGTGGCGCTCGGCGCGGCAACCCTGCTTGAAGAAATCGGAATCAGCGCCGAAGTGGTCGACCCGCGGACAACCTGGCCGCTCGATGAGCAGACGCTGATCGAATCCGCGAAAAAAACTTCGCGAGCCATTGTGGTGGACGAGGGTTATGAGAGATACGGCGTCACCGCGGAGATTGCCTCGGTGATCGCCACAG
>Ga0209488_10003822_pt1 | contig 11954 bp, 9 predicted proteins | sample Rivendell_Oct201_8_FD_188349 | JGI IMG/M metagenome (GOLD analysis project Ga0209488, IMG submission 188349) | Vadose zone soil microbial communities from the Eel River Critical Zone Observatory, Northern California, USA -... | ecosystem: Environmental > Terrestrial > Soil > Vadose zone >...
CGGCCGGCGGCCCGCGCAGCGGCCTCGATGCGGGCGCGCACCGCGGCGAGGTTGGCGGCAATCTGATCCATAACGGCACCTCTTCCATAACGGCGCCATTCCTGGCACAAGGCATCCTCAGGGCTGCGGCCGCGCTGGGCCATGATGCCCGGGATTGTGTGATGTCCGTTCGCTATTACCGCCTGTTGCCGGCATTCGCCGCAAGCGTTTCGTTGCTGATCGCGGGCTGCGGTTCCGATCGCGCGGAGAGCGATATGCCTGCCCCGAAGCCCGCGGCGGCGCAGACCGCCAGCAGCCGACCCGATGAGATCGACACCGAGAGCAACATCTGGACGGTGCTCGGCATGGCGAAGCGCCGGTCGCAGCGCGAGCAGGGACCGCAGACCGGCGACCAAGTCAGCCCGATCCTGTGGGAAGCGGCGCATGACGCGCTGAACTTCGTCAAGATCGCGTCGGAAGATCCGCTGAGCGGCGTCATTCAGACGGACTGGTATTCGCCCCCCGGCAAACCCACCGAGCGGCTGCGGATCAACATCTTCATCCTGGCCCGCGCTCTGCGCTCGGATTCGGTCTCGGTCAGCGTCGAGCGCGAGCAGCGCTCGCCTTCCGGCCAGTGGAGCACGGCGACGATCGCCAAGGACGCCGTCGCAGAACTGGAAACCGCGGTCCTGTTGCGGGCACGGCATATCCGCGCCGAGCGTTATCGCGATACCTCATGAGTGACGCAGACATCGGGGACGCGCCGCCGGATCGCGGGCGGATCGCCTCGGGAACCGGCATGTCGCGGTACAGCTTTCGCGAGAGCGAGGCAAAGTGGCAGCAGGTCTGGCGCGAGCGCGGCTCCTTCGAGGCGCGCGAGGACCCGGCGCGACCGAAATATTACGTCCTCGAAATGTTTCCCTATCCGTCGGGCAAGCTGCATGTCGGGCATGTCCGCAATTACACGATGGGCGATCTGGTCGCCCGCTACCGGCGCGCCCAGGGTTTCAACGTGCTGCACCCGATGGGGTGGGACGCGTTCGGCCTGCCGGCCGAGAACGCGGCGATCGCCGGCAACACGCATCCGGCAGCCTGGACCAGCGAAAACATCGCGACGATGCGGGCCCAGCTGGGGCGTATGGGTTTCTCGTACGACTGGTCGCGCGAGATCGCCACCTGTCACCCCGAATACTACCGCCACGAACAGAAGATGTTCCTCGATTTCCTGGCGGCGGATCTCGCCTACCGCAAGGAATCCTGGGTCAACTGGGATCCCGAGGAACATACCGTCCTCGCCAATGAGCAGGTCATCGAGGGGCGCGGCTGGCGCTCCGGCGCGCTCGTCGAAAAGCGGCTGCTGTCGCAGTGGTTTCTGCGCATCACCGCGTTCAGCGACGAATTGCTCGAGGCGCTGAAGACGCTCGACCGCTGGCCGGAACGGGTGCGGCTGATGCAGGAGAATTGGATCGGCCGTTCGGAAGGCGCCCGGGTGCAATTCGCGGTCGCCGGCCGGGACGCGGCGGTCGAGGTCTTCACCACCCGGCCGGACACGCTGTTCGGCGCGTCGTTCCTGGCTTTGTCACCGCACCACCCGCTCGCGCAAGAACTGGCCGCGAACGATCCGAAACTCGCCGAATTCATCGCGGAATGCGACCGGCTCGGTACCAGCGAAGCCGCGATAGAGGCGGCCGAGAAGCGCGGTTACCCAACAGGACTGGAAGCAGTACACCCGCTCGACCCAAAGCGACGTGTTCCGGTCTATGTCGCCAATTTCGTGCTGATGGAATATGGCACCGGCGCGATCTTCGGCTGTCCGGCGCACGACCAGCGCGACCTCGATTTCGCGCGCAAGTACGGGCTGCCGGTCATCCCGGTGATATTGCCGCCGGGCGCGGATCCGGCGACGTTCACGATTGGCGACACCCCTTATGTCGAAGATGGCACCGCGTTCAATTCCGATTTCCTCGATGGCCTTTCGGTTCCCGCAGCAAAGCGCGCTGTCGGCGAGCGGCTTGAGCAGCTCGGCCGCGGCGAGCGCACGATCGCCTATCGCCTGCGCGATTGGGGCGTGTCGCGGCAGCGCTATTGGGGCTGCCCGATCCCGATCATCCACTGCCCGAAATGTGGCATCGTGCCGGTTCCGGAACAGGATCTTCCGGTGACACTGCCGCCGGATGTGGCTTTCGACCAGCCGGGAAATCCGCTCGACCGTCACCCGACGTGGAAATATGTCACCTGCCCCGTCTGTCACACGCCGGCGCAGCGCGAAACCGACACCTTCGACACCTTTTTCGAATCCTCCTGGTATTTTCTGCGCTTCTGTTCGGCGCGCGCGCCGGTCGCGTTCGACCGCCCGGCGGCCGAATACTGGATGCCGGTCGATCAGTACATCGGCGGCGTCGAACACGCCGTGTTACACCTGCTCTATTCGCGCTTCTTCACTCGTGCATTGAAGCGCTGCGGCTACATCGATCTGGAAGAGCCGTTCGCCGGTCTCTTCACCCAGGGAATGGTGCTGCATCAGACTTATCAGAACAGCGCCGATGAGTGGCTTTTCCCGAAAGAGGTGACAGAGAAGGACGGTGGCCGGCTCGTCGATGCCGCCGGTCGGCCGGTCTCGATCGGCCGCCTCGAAAAGATGAGCAAATCCAAAAAGAACGTCGTGGATCTCGATGACGTCGTCGACACCTATGGCGCCGATACCGCGCGGCTCTACCTGCTGTCGGACAGCCCGCCCGAGCGCGACCTCGAATGGACCGCGACCGGCATTGAAGGCATCTGGCGTTACGTCAACCGGCTATGGCGGTTGGTGACCGAACCGGCCGCCGCACTGCTGGCGCCGGGCAGTGCCATGCCGGCGCATCTGTCGCCACCGCTGATGACCACCCGCCGCCTTGTGCACAAGACGATCGCCGCCGTCACCGACGATCTCGACAAATTCCGCTTCAACCGCGCCGTCGCGCGAATCCGCGAGCTGACCAACGCGCTCGAAGACCTGTCGGCCAAAGAACCCGGTGCCGGAGCGGTATTGCGCGAAGGGCTCGAGGCCGCCACCCGCCTGCTCGGACCGATGATGCCGCATCTCGCCGAGGAGATGTGGCAGGCCCTCGGCCACGCCGAGCTGATGGCCGACACACCCTGGCCCAAGGCCGATCCCGATCTGGCCCGCGACGAGCAGGTCACGATCGCGGTGCAGGTCAACGGCAAGTTGCGCGGCACCGTCGAATTGCCGCGCGATGCCGCGGCGGGCGATGTCGAGCAGGCGGCGCTCGCCTTGCCGCAGGTCGCCCATCAGCTTGCCGGCCGCGCGCCGAAAAAAATTGTCGTGGTGCCCAACCGCATCGTCAATCTCGTGGCCTGAATGATTAGCCGCGCGTTGCTGACGGTGGCGTTTGCGGCCGCGCTGGCGTTGTCCGGCTGCGGTTGGGAGCCGCTTTATGCCGACCGCGAGACCGGCCCGGCCGATGCCGACATGCGGGCGATCAAGGTTGACCCGATCCCCGAGCGCATCGGCCAGCGCCTCACGCTGGCCTTGCGCGAATCGCTGAACCCCGACGGCGCGCCGGCGCCGCAGCGTTATCGGCTGAGCATCCTGCTATCAACCTCGCGCTCCGATCTCGGCATCCAGCAGACCGGCCTCGGCAGCCGCGGCAAGCTCGATGCCACCGCCAGCATCACCTTGCGCGACATCAAGACCGGCGCGGCGGTCCTTTCCACGAGCAGCCATGTCTCCGAATCTTTTGACATTCTCGCCAACGAATACGCCAGCATCGTCGCCGAGGACGATGGCCGCACCCGCGCGGTCGAGGAATTGCGCCGCGATATCATGACCCGGCTGACCCTGTTTCTGCAGCGCCGCGCCGCCGAAACCGCCCCGAAAACCCCGTGAAGATTGCCGCCGGACAGATCGACGGCTTTCTGCGCCGGCCCGACCCGCAGATCCGCGCCGTGCTGCTGTATGGCCCCGATGCCGGCCTCGTGCGCGAGCGCGCCGATACGCTGGCAAAGACGATCTGCCCCGAGCTGCACGACCCGTTTCGCGTCGCCGAGCTGACCGGCGCGGTTCTCGCCGCCGATCCGGCGCGGCTCGTCGACGAGGCGGCGCAGATCAGCCTGATGGGCGGTCGGCGCGTCGTCCGCCTGCGCGAGACCGGCGATGCCCTGGCCCAACTGTTCTCCCGCTTTCTCGCCGATTCCGCCGGCGATGGTCTCGTTATCGTGGAGGCCGGCGATCTGCCGGGGCGCTCGGCATTGCGCCGCGCCTTCGACGAGGCGCCGCAGGGAGCGGCGATCGGCTGTTATCCAGACAACGCGCGCGATCTGGCCGCCGTCATTCGCGAGACGTTTGCGGCCCATCACATCGCCGCAAGCCGGGATGCGGTCGAATTTCTCGTCGCGCATTTGGGGGGCGACCGGCTCCTGACCCGATCCGAGTTGGAAAAGCTGACGCTTTATGCCGGAAATGGCGGCCGAATCGAGCTTACCGATGCGCAGTCGGTGGTCAGCGACAGCGCCGCGCTGTCGCTCGACGACGCGGTCCTGGCGGCGGCCGAGGGCGATGCCGCGGCGCTCGACCGCGCCCTCGCCCGGGTGTTTCAAGAGGGCGAATCCGCCGTCACGATCATCCGCGCGCTGCTGCGCCATGTGCAGCGGCTGCATGTCCTCTCGGCTCAGCTCAGCGCCGGTGGCTCGATCGACCAGGTGCTCCGCAGCGCCCGGCCGCCGATCTTCTTCAAGCAGCAGGACAGCTACCGCCGTCAGCTCGCGCGGTGGAACGAGGCGCGGCTGCGCCACGCGCTCGACCGCCTCGCCGAAGCCGAATTCCGCATGAAGCAGACCGGCCTCCCGGCGGAGACCCTGTGCCGCGAAGCGATGTTCGCGATCGCACAGATGGCACGCAACAGAGCGCGCTCAGCTGCGACGTAACAGCGCCAGGATGCGATCGAGCTGATCGAGGCTCGCGTAATGCAGGGTCAGCGCGCCGCCGCGCCCTTTCGGCATCAATGTCACGCGCAACCCGAGCGCCGCGCCGATCTCCCGTTCGAGCGCCAGCGTGTCGGCATCGCGTGGCCGCCGCTCGCGCGGCTCGGGCCGCGCCGCGCGACGGCGCACCAGCATTTCGGTGGCGCGGACATTGAGGCCGCGCCGCACGACCTCGCCGGCCAGGGCGGCCGGGTCGGGCGCCGCCAGCAGGGCGCGGGCATGTCCGGCGGTCAGCGCCTTCTCTTCGAGCTGCTGCTTGACCGTCGATGGCAATGCCAGCAATCGCAAGGTATTGGCGACGTGGCTGCGGCTCTTGCCGATGGTCTCGGCGACCTCTGCCTGGCTGCGGCCGAACTCGTGCATCAGGCGGCTGTAGGCTTCCGCCTCCTCCAACGGCGTCAGATCCTCGCGCTGCAAATTCTCGACGAGAGCGATCTCGAGCACCTCGGAATCGCCGAACGGCCGGATGACGACCGGCACCTCGTGCAGCCCGGCGCGTTGCGCGGCGCGCCAGCGCCGCTCGCCGGCGACCAGCTCAAAATCGGTGCCCGGCTCGCTGCCCTCACGCTCCACCGGCCGCACGAGCAAGGGCTGGATCACGCCTTTTTCGCGGATCGACTGAACCAGCCCGTCGAGTTCGGTTTCGGCGAAGCGCCGCCGCGGCTGGAACGGCGACGGCCGGATCGCCTCGATCGGCACCGCGCGCGGCGTGCCCGGCCCGGCAATGACCCGCGCGCCGCCCTCACCGAACAGCGCCGCCAAGCCGCGGCCGAGGGGCGCCCGTTTCGGCCGGTCGCTCATGCTGCGGCCTCCGCGCCCGTCCCGCGCCGCATCATCTCGCCGGCGAGCTGGATATAGGCCTGCGACCCGGCGCAGCGCGGGTCGTACAGCAGCACCGGCATGCCGTGCGACGGCGCCTCCGAGATCCGCACATTGCGCGGGATCATCGTCGTGTAGACCTTGGCGCCGAAATGGCGCCGCACATCGGCGGCGACCAGATCGGATAGATTGTTGCGCTGGTCGTACATCGTCAGCAGCACCCCTTCGAGCGCCAGGCGCGGGTTCAGCCCCTGCTGCACCCGCTCGACAGTGCGCATCAGCTGCGCCAGGCCTTCGAGCGCGTAGAATTCGCACTGCAGCGGCACCAGCACCCGCTCGGCGCCAACCAACGCGTTGATCGTCAACAGGTTCAGCGATGGCGGGCAGTCGATCAACACCTCGTCGAAAGCGCCGACCCAGCCGCGGATCATGTTGGCGAGCAGGAACTCGCGCCGATCTTCCTGGCCCATCTCCAATTCGATGCCGGCGAGATCGGCCGAGCCGGGCACCAGGAACAGGCGCGGCACCGCCGTCGCGACGATGACCGAGTCCAGCCCGCTGTCGCCGCGCAGCAAATCATAGGTCGTCAGCCCGCGCGCTTCGACGGCAAAGCCGAGCCCGGTGCTGGCATTGCCCTGCGGATCGAGATCGATGACCAGCACGCGGCGGCCGGCTTCGGCAAAGGCGGTCGCGAGATTGACCGCCGTCGTGGTCTTGCCGACACCGCCCTTTTGATTCGCAATCGCGATGATGCGCGCGCGGCGCCCCCCGGCTGCGGCGCGCGGCTCACCCTCCCCCCTGAGGCTCACGGGCGATTTGCTCCAGCTTAAGGATGACCCCCCTCGGGTCGGCGCGGCTGGGATGCCGCGCCACACTCATTCTCCATTCGCGACGCGCCGCGGTCAATTCTTCCTCGACGTGCTCGCCTTTGAGGAACAGGCACACCGTGTTCAGACCGATAAACCGCTCTGCCAATGGGAGAAGCTTGTCGAGCGGCGCGCAGGCGCGCGCGGTCACGACGTCCGCCGTCTGTGCCTTCACGGTCTCCATTCGGGAATCGAGGATCGTGACCGGCGCGTTCGCGATTCGTGCGGCCTCGCGCAGAAACACGCATTTGCGGGCGTCGCTCTCGACCAGTTCGACCCCCGGCACCCCGAGAATCGCCAATACCAGCCCGGGAAAGCCGGCGCCGCTGCCGAGATCGACGAGATGGCGCGTCTTGTTCGGAATAAGGGGCAGCAGCTGCGCCGAATCGAGAAAATGGCGGCGCCACAGATCGCCGAGCGTATTGCGGCTGACCAAATTGATGCGCCCCGCCCAGCGCCGCAACAATTCGGCGTAGGCATCGAGCCGCGCCAATGTTTCACGTGAAACACCGGTCAACCCGGCAAAGCCGTCGGGAGTGAGCGGAGTCACGCGGCCCGCGGTTCCGGCCGGCGCTTCACATACTGCAACAGCGCCACCAGCGCCGCCGGGGTGACCCCCGAGATCCGCGCCGCGGCGCCGAGGGTCGCGGGCCGCGCGGTCGCCAGCTTGCCGCGAATCTCCGCCGACAGCCCGCCGACCGCGCCGTAATCAAGGGCGTCGGGCAATAGGAGCGCCTCGTCGCGGCGGAACGCGGCGATGTCGCGCGCCTGCCGTTCGAGATAGCCGGCATACCGCGCGTCGATTTCGAGCTGCTCGGCGATATCCGGCGCGATCCCGCCCAGTTCCGGCCACACCCCGGCGAGTCGCACCATGTCGATGCCGGGATGCGCCAGCAATTCCGCGGCCGAGCGGGCAATCCCATCGGCATTGACCGCAATGCCGCGCCGCCGCAACGCCGTCGGACTCAACCGCAACGCGGCCGCCAGCCGCCGCGCGCCGTCGAGCGCCGTTATCTTTCCGGCAAAAGCCTGGGCCCGTTCACCACCGATCGCGCCATGCATCAGCCCGATCGGGGTCAGCCGCTGATCGGCGTTGTCGGCCCGCAAGGTCAGGCGGTATTCGGCCCGCGACGTGAACATGCGGTAGGGCTCGCTGGTGCCGCGCGTCACCAGATCGTCGATCAGCACGCCGATATAGGCGTCGGCGCGGTCGAGCACGAGCGGCGCCGCGCCCGACGCGGCCAGCGCCGCGTTCAACCCCGCGATCAGGCCCTGCGCCGCCGCCTCCTCATAGCCGGTCGTGCCGTTGATCTGGCCGGCGAGGAACAGGCCCGGCACCCGCCGCGTCTCCAATGTCGGGTGCAATTCGCGCGGATCGACGTAATCGTATTCGATCGCATAGCCGGGCCGCCGCATCACGGCATGTTCGAGGCCAGGAATCGTCGCGAGGAAAGCCGCTTGCGCGTCGCGCGGCAGCGAGGTCGAGACGCCGTTCGGGTAGATCGTGTCGTCGTCGAGCCCTTCCGGCTCCAGAAAGATCTGGTGCCGCTCGCGATCGGCGAAACGCACGACCTTGTCTTCGATCGACGGGCAATAGCGCGGGCCGATCCCGGTGATGTCGCCGGCATAAAGCGGCGAGCGGCCGAGATTGGCGCGAATGACCTCGTGCGTCCGGGGGTTGGTCTCGGTGATGTGGCAGACGATCTGCGGCGTCGTGATCCGCTCGGTCAGGAACGAGAACGGCACCGGCGGGTCGTCGCCGGGCTGGACCTGGAGCCCCGCCCAGTCGATCGTCTTGCCGTCGAGCCGCGGCGGCGTGCCGGTCTTCAGCCGGCCGAGCGCGAAGCCGCTGCGGCTCAAAGTGTGCGACAGACCGAGCGAGGGCGCCTCGCCGACCCGGCCAGCCGGGATCTTCTCATCGCCGATATGGATGAGGCCGCCGAGAAACGTCCCGGTCGTCAACACAATGCGGCCGGCCGCGATGCTGCGGCCATCGCCAAGCACCAGCCCGGCGACGCGACCGGCGGCATCGAGAATTAAATCTTCCGCCGCGCCTTCGACAATAGCGAGCCCCGCGATCTCGTCGAGCAGCTCGGCCATCGCGCGGCGATAGAGCTTGCGGTCGGCCTGGGCGCGCGGCCCCCGTACCGCCGGGCCCTTGCTGCGGTTCAGCATGCGGAACTGGATGCCGGCGCGATCGATCGCCCGCCCCATGATCCCGTCGAGCGCATCGATCTCGCGCACCAGATGGCCCTTAGCGAGGCCGCCGATCGCCGGGTTGCACGACATCTCGCCGATCGTCGCGCGGCTATGCGTCAACAGCGCGGTCCGGGCGCCGACCCGCGCCGCCGCCGCCGCCGCCTCGCAGCCGGCATGCCCGCCGCCGATCACGACGACGTCGTACTTCTGGGTGGCCTCGCTCATGGGCGCGGAATGTAAGAACCGTCCTCCGCCCTGTCGAGGTTTCACGTGAAACACCGCCGCTCAGAGCCGTAGGGTGGGTGGAGCGAAGCGAAACCCACCGTCTTTGCCCGACCGTGACAGGTGTCGGCGGAATGCGCTGCGCTTTACCGCCCTACATGAATGGCCGACTTCACTTCCCAAGGCAGAAATCGGCGAAGATCACGTCGAGCAGATCCTCGACATCGACCCGGCCGGTGATCCGGCCGAGGCTGCGCCAAGTCAGACGCAGATCCTCGGCGCGCAATTCCGGCAATCCGGCGGTGAGCGAGCGTTGCAAAGCGACCAACGCCGTTTCGAGCGCCTCGCGATGGCGCGCCCGGGTCAGCACCGGCGCGGCGATATCATAGGTTTGCTCGATTCGCGAGGCGAGGGCGGCGATCAACGCCGGCAGGCCCTCGCCGGTCAAGGCGGATACAGGAATCGCGCCGGCCGGAAGCGCATCGCGATCAGTGGCGAGGTCGATCTTGTTGGCCACGAGCAGCGTATCCGGGCCCGGCCAGGCGGCGGCGCCGCTGGCATCCTCGGATCGGCATGCGTCAACCACAAACAGACGCAATTCGGCCTCCTCGGCGCGCTTTAGCGCCCGGCGCAGCCCTTCCTGCTCGATCATATCGGCGCTGTCGCGCAACCCGGCCGTATCGGCCAGCACCACCGGATAGCCGGCGAGGTCGATCGCGACCTCGATCACGTCGCGCGTCGTGCCGGCGATCGGCGAGGTGATCGCCGCCTCGCGCCGCGCCAATTGATTCAACAAGCTCGATTTTCCGGCGTTCGGTGGGCCGACGATCGCGACCGCGATGCCGTCGCGCAGCCGCTCGCCGCGATGCCCGTCGGTGAGGTGGCGCTCGATTTCCTTCGCTAGGCGCTCGCTGCCGTCCGCGACTTCAGCTTCGATTTGAGGCGGCAATTCCTCATCGGGAAAGTCGATCGCCGCTTCGAGATGCGCCAGCAGCCGCAGCAATCGCTCCCCCCAGCCGCGGTAGATCTCGCCGAGTTGGCCGTCGAGCTGGCGCAAGGCCTGGCGGCGCTGCGCCTCGGTCTCGGCGGCGACGAGATCGGCGACCGCCTCGGCCTGGGTCAGGTCAAGCTTGCCGTTCAGGAAGGCGCGGCGGGTGAATTCGCCGGGTTCCGCGAGTCGCAGCCCGAGCCGGCTGAGCGCCGCCATGACCGCTGCCAATACGCCGCGGCTGCCGTGCAGATGCAATTCGGCGACATCTTCGCCGGTGACGCTCTTTGGCGCCGGGAACCACAGCACCAGCCCGTCATCCAGGTCGTCGCCGCCGCCCGGGTCGCGGAACCGGACACGCCGCGCCACCCGCGCCGGCGGCAATTTGCCGGCAAGCGCGCGCAGCGCCGGGCCCGCTGCAGGTCCGGACAGGCGGATGATCGCGATGGCGGCGCGCCCGGCGGCGGTCGCCGGGGCGTAGATCGTGTCGGAAGGAGGCTCGCCGATCCTCAGTGCTTCGGCGGCAGCTGGTCGGGCGTCAGCATCAGTCGCTCGACCCGACCGCCATTCTTCAGATGGGTCTCGACGATTTCGTCGATGTCCTGCGTGTTCTCATAGCGATACCACACGCCCTCGGGATAGATCACCATGTTGGGGCCGTACTCGCAGCGGTCGAGGCAACCCGCTGCGTTGCACCGGATATTTTCGACACCCACTTGCCGTGCCTTCTCGCGCATATACCCGCGCAATTTTTCGACGCCGCCCGCTTCTGCGGCCCGGGCGCTGCAGCTGCCGCGCGGATGGCCCTCCGCCCGCGTGTTAGTGCAGATGAAGATATGGCGGTTATAGAACAGCCGCGGATCGGCGGGCGCATCTGACATTCGGGGTCTCTCCGGGGTAGGGCGAGCGGAGCGGCTGACGCGATCCGCCGTTCAAGGTCTAAGATAGGCTCGAAACGTACCGCGTCGAGCCGCGTTCGGCAACCAATCGCGGCGCACAGCTGCCATCGGAGCCCCAAAAGCATGGACCGCATGGACCAGAACCGCCTTGGCGAGGAAACCAGCCCCTATCTGCTGCAGCACCGGGACAATCCCGTCCATTGGCAGGCCTGGGGGCCGGAGGCGCTGGCCGCCGCCAAATCCCAGGACAAGCCGATCCTGCTGTCGGTCGGCTATGCGGCCTGCCACTGGTGCCATGTGATGGCGCATGAAAGCTTCGAGAACCCCGCCATCGCCGCGGCGATGAACGACAGATTCATCAACATCAAGGTCGATCGCGAGGAGCGGCCCGATCTCGACGCGATCTACCAGAACGCGCTGGCGCTGATGGGCGAGCAGGGCGGCTGGCCCTTGACGATCTTCCTGACCCCCGAGCGCGAGCCGTTCTGGGGCGGCACCTATTACCCGCCCGAGCCGCGCTGGGGCCGGCCTGGTTTTCCCCAGGTGCTCGACGCGATCAGCGCCGCCTACCGGCAGGACCGCGACAACGTCATGAAGAATGTCGTCGCCTTACGCGAGGCGTTGAAGCGCCTGGAACAGCCGCAGCGTGGCGACGGCGTGCCGCCCGAGATGTTCGACCGCATCGCCGAGCGGTTATTGCGCGAGGTTGATCCGCTGAATGGCGGCATCGGGCATGCGCCGAAATTTCCGCAATGCGGCATCTTCGAATTGCTGTGGCGCGCCTGGAAGCGTACCCGCCATGAGCCCTATCGCCAGGCCGCGACCCATACGCTGACGACGATCTCGCAGGGCGGCATCTACGACCATCTCGGCGGCGGCTACGCCCGATATGCGACCGACACGCGCTGGCTGGTGCCGCATTTCGAGAAGATGCTGTACGACAATGCCGAGTTGGTCAGTCTGTTGACGCTGGTGTGGCAGGAGACGCGCGACCCGCTT
>Ga0209488_10003823_pt1 | contig 11953 bp, 10 predicted proteins | sample Rivendell_Oct201_8_FD_188349 | JGI IMG/M metagenome (GOLD analysis project Ga0209488, IMG submission 188349) | Vadose zone soil microbial communities from the Eel River Critical Zone Observatory, Northern California, USA -... | ecosystem: Environmental > Terrestrial > Soil > Vadose zone >...
TCCGTCACCATCGACCCCAAGAGCAAGCACTGGCAGCTCGCCGTCCACATCGCCGACGTGTCCCACTTCGCCCCGCCGGGCGGCCCGCTCGACCGCGAGGCGCGCCGCCGCGCCACCAGCGTTTACCTGCCGCAGCGCGTCCTGCCCATGTTCCCGGTCATCTACCCACCCCCGCTGGCGTGGGTGGTGGTTCACACCTCCGACAGGGCGTAATACGGCATTGGTGTTGCGCGTGTTCAAGTCGGGCATGCTGGGACTCAAAGTCGCGTCGCTGTGCTTCAATAGCGATGCTTTGCCGCTTTGGGCCCTGTCGATGCTTACTGGGCTGAGCATCGCCGAGTCAGTCTCGGACAACGTCGCTTTGAACCTGGGGTTTGGCGTCATACACGTTGTTACCTTGAAAGCATTTACATCGTGGAGGTGATGAGGGTGACCTTTTTCTTACGTTAGCCACAAGTTCGGTCGTCTATCAATTTATTCACTTTGAAGATATCCATGTGCATTGTATATTGTATCCCATGTTTTTATACAACGAAATTCAATACTCCAGACCAGCTATCAGTTTTTATGCACTCTCGATCCACCTGAGCGACACGGGAGCCTTGACGTCCCATTCCGTCTCAATCGTGACCTCCTCGCCCGCCCCAACCTCAAACACCCACTCAAAGAGGCCTTCCTTCTTTCCTCCCTTCCCATCCACCTTCTTGCACCAGCGCACGGTCCGCTTATCGCCCTTGCCCTTGCCCTTGCCCTTGCCCTTATCCTTGCCCTCGCCCTCGCCCTTGCTCTCATCCACACTCTCGTCCTCACTCTCGTCGTCGTCCTCCCCTCCGACTTTGAGCTCTTCACTTTGCTCAAGCTCCGCGAGGCCCGCAGGGCGGCGCAGGACGACGCTGACGCGCTTCTCGTCGTCGGACACGGGCACGCCGTCGCGCAGGACGAGCGCGCGGAGCGCAAACGGATGGCGGTTCGTCACCGTCGTACGGCTGCGGTACGTCGTGGCGGCCCACTGCTCTGAGAATGCGCTGCGCTCGCGTGCGGCGCCGTCGTGGGCCCGTTTTGACGTGCGCGAGTAGCGTATGCGCGTGGCGGGGTCCGCGCCGAGCGTGCAGCTGAACATGTCGCCGGGGGCGACGTCGCTCGCGATGGAAGTCTTGGACACGAACGAGTCGTCGACAAAGGCGTGTACTGGGCCAGAGAGGAGGCGGTAGTCGCTCGTGTTCTTCACCGTCGCTTGGAGGTACGCGACCGGGCGCACTTTGGGTACTGTCACGTGTTCGATCTTCGCGTCGAAGGGGAGCACCGTGATGGATACCTGGTGCGGCACGCCGTCGCTCGGCACGCCTGACGCGCCTTCGACGTGGTACGTTAGCGCGAGCGGGCTTTCGTGCACGACCGAGGTAGGCTCTCCGATTACGGTCGTTACCTCCTCGGTCGTTTCCTCGAGTTCGTCTGCGTCTGATTCGATGATATCTTGCCAGTCTTCGGCCGGTACAGGGGCGGTGGCTGCGGCACTTCGACGCTTCACGCGTGCTCGCCCAGCCACAGGCGCCGGTGCCGGCGGTGGTGGTGGTGGCGGTGGTGGTAGCGGCACTTGTGCAGGAGCTCCAAATAAGCCAGTTGTTTGTTGGCTGGATCCAAATACGGCGGCTTGGGATTGCGGTGGTGCTTGTTGGAACTGCCCGAAAGCCCCATACGGGGCTACTTGACCAAATGCGACTGCTTTACGCTGCTGTTGCCCACCTTCACCAAAAACGCTGACGAATTGAGGGGGTCGGATCTTCGTGGGCCTAAGAACTGGAATGGTCTGATTGGATAGGTCCATGTTGGCCGTACTCAGTGTGAGCTTGACGTCGTTCCAATCTTCGCCCGTGCTTTGCGTGATGCGGGCGCGATAGTTTAAGAATACCGACGGTTTGGGAACGCCGGATTCCGTAGTTGCGTGGAGCTCGTAGGTCGCCGACCATGTGGCATTTCGGACAACTAGGTAAGAGCAGTTAGGAAAAAGGTCAAACATCAGAGAATCACGGGACATACGATAAGTTAACCTGAGCTCGATATCGGTTGCTCGTTTAGCCATGAGGACCACCGTCACCTCTCCGTCCGTTGTACCTTGCTTCTTCGTTTCGGCAGTCGACAATACCTCAATCTGGCGCGAAAGTTGGAGAACCTCCTCTTCCAAATCGGCACGGGCAGTTGCCGTAGTACGGGAGCGGGATAAAAGACTTTCAAAGAATCGTTCCGCCTGCCTTGGGGGAACACTGTCCCCAGCTAGAGACTTGGCATAATTCGCCATTGTGTCGGTGATGTCATCAATGGTGTCCAAATCCTTAACAAGCACATCCTTCTTTGCCTGGAGTTTGCGAACGACCTCAGCGCTGCTCGCCGTATCAACCACCTCGACAACGGACCCGATGGAGCAAACCACATCGAACAGTCGGGCATCACCAAGCCCGGTGACACGGGCAGAATCAGTGTCGATTGAACTGGGAAGATGGCGAATCTGAATTTTACTCTGCCCCTCCTAAGAAATAGATCAGAATCAAGCAATGAATCCATCATTGGACGTTACAGACCCACCTCTAGTGACACTTTGAAAATCCGCACGACTTCAGCCTTGTTTGACTTGAAGATGGTTACCGATTTGATGGGGTGCTCATTGGCGTCTAGCCTGATGATGGATGCCATCGTTCGAAGTGCGATTGACGAGGGTAAACGCGCTCAAGTCCTTGGAACGAATCGTGCAGTCCTAAATATGGTGACCGATGAATGATGGGGTCGTGCACGCACGAGTCAGAACGCCAACCCTCGTGGCTGTGTCAGTGGGAAATTCAGCTTGCGGCCCCCGAAACGCAATATTCAGGGATTGATTGTCGTGGGTGACTCGGACACTGGCACGGCTGTGACGGCGGTGTCCTCAGGCTCTCGAGAGATGGATATGTGCTCCACGTTTTGAACATTCTGGACGATTCGATAGCTCCCACTGAATGGTTCGAGTCAATGATCAAAATTAGGCTACCGTAACCGTAAAACCGAACAATGTCGTGGGGGAGTTCCGAATAGCGTAACTTGGCTAGGGCGCCCATCATGGTGAGTTGTGAAATTCGGCACAGTAACTCCTTGAACGATTTTGTAGTCCTCGGACCTACAGACCGATCAAGTGAGTGTCGAGTATCGATCGTGATGGTATGATGGAAACTACTAAACGCTCCAGGACACGCCGCCCGCTGCGCTGACAACCCTCATAGCTCATGCAATATCTGACGTAACTCCCAGTCACAGCCTCAAAGACGTCCTACTGTCGGTTCAGAGTGATGGTCTTCAAGACGATCTCGTACGCTTTTAGAGCTACCAAGCTCTCGATATATCACTAAATCCATCACGTTTGTAGGATGCTCTCAGCCTCCTTCCTCTTCTGCTTCCCTGTCCTCAGGACGGGGTAGATGAGCTATTGGCCTTACTAGGACATCACTGTAGTGCGAAGGAGGTCGTAATAGCTGCACAAGAAGTCATCGAATGCCTAAAGACTGAATCCGGAGAGGAAAGTGATAACGAGTCGGAGAGTGTTCGCCTGGTCGTGCAGTTGATACGGTTGCTGTCACTCCTTTCGAAAAGTAAGTATGTGGGTTCACAATTGCTGTGCCACGTAGGCTTTAACTACGGTTTCATGTTCTAGCCTTCCCTCGACTCGTACTCCGAAAATCGCCGTCACAGACGCTTGCACCGCTGGCAGAACTGGAGCAGCTCTTATCTCCCGCGGCAAAACACGCGACAGTGGCGGAGGGCCGATCCCTTGTACGGAGTGCCGTGATCCTAGTCCAGGAACTGGGAGAGTGGGCCAGGGGACAAGCCGGGGATGACCTCTCCGAGCTCGCTGCTAGCCATGTCAGTGGGCATACCTCTCTCGTAATGGTGCATTAGAGGTGACCAACTTTGCTCCACGACAGGCCGTTCTAGAATTATTGCTGAACGGCACGCTGGGAGCGTGTGCCGACCTCGTTCAGAGTGCCATCTCGCAAAGAGTCTTCAAGGCACGCTTTCCGCGCCTTGGCCATCGCCCTATTATCCCCCAAGACTGGAAAGATGGGGATGACGCCCTACACCTTGCGCTGGTGTGTGTTATGACAGCTCGCCGGAATGGGAGGCTCAGACGGGTCACAGGGCGCATCTAACAGTCTAGGCTGCGACCTCAATACATTCCAGTCGAACCCTTCCTTGGCGTCCTTAGTGCTAATCGCGCACGCGCCCGCATCAGAGCACCTGATCATCCCGGTTTTGGTTTCTCTTTTCCCGACTATTCTGACTTGCTTGCAATCGAACGTAGCACTAGATTCAACCCTTGCCGTCCTTCTAAAAGTGTTATGTATCGCGCCACTTTCCCAAGCAGAACTATCACCTGATCTTATCATTCCTTTGACGACTATCCTCCCATCATTGTGCAGCGCGCACCCGGATGCATCTACGCGACATATTGTCTTCCGTATTCTAGGCTGCGTTCTACATCTAACCCCATCTGTTCTCCGGCTCCAAATCCTGCGCGATCTAATTTCACCTTCCGAAGATGGGTCGCCATATATGCGCATGGCGGCAATCGGACTCGTAAAGGAAGCTGTCCTAGAAGCGCTTTCAGATCCAAAAAGGGAGAGTGTGTTCGCGTCACCCTTCCTCCTACAGACTATCGGATCGCATGTTTTCTGCCTTGACCCACCAGATCTCCTGGTTTCCATCAGTGGAGTAGATGAATTGAAGGATAGCCCCGAACCTGCACGGTTGGTGGAGTGTCTCAATTTATATTATGTCCTCCTATTGCGGGATGTGGAGAATAGGGTACGAGTATTTCATATACCTGCGGGATTCATAGGAGACGGGCGCCATTAGACAGGTATCAGGGACCCCGAAACAATTCGAAGCATAGAATCATCCCTTCTTGGCCCATTGCACTCGGCACTTGGTAAATGGAAGTCCGGTGAGCTGGCCTCTAGTTCCAAGTGTGCCCGCGTGCCGACTACTACCACTTTTCTATTTGACAGAAGCGCTGCCTTTGGCGGCGCTGCAAATCAGCATGGAGAGGGTCGACAGCGCTCTAAAAACTCTAATATGAACATTCATCTTTGTCCGGAGGGAATACAGTTTAAGCACTATCCCTTGCCGGACTCACCTCTATCATTTCTGGGAGATCGGGACAAAATGATCCCAGGACGTTGGCGATGAGATTTCCGTGTTATTTTCGTGCCCACATCGAGTATTGTTTGCCGGACTCGCGTGTCCATATCTTGACGCCGGGTTTATTGTATGCAAGGAGTGATGAAGATGAACCACCGCCCACCGGTGCCACCCTAGTTGCTCATCTCAACGCATTTGTAAGTGTTGTGACTCGGTTTCACCTTCTGGGGCTGAGATAGCAGCTGATCAAGGAGACCGATATGTGGACAGCTTGGCAGAATTGGCACTCGACTTTGTAGAACTGGGAGTTTCGAGGTGCCTGATTTCCAATTTGGGTATCCTAGTATAACCTCCCCCGAAAGCGTACCATTGTTCTTCTGATAGAATGCTCTGAGCTCTGTACCAGAGTCGTTTCCGCCTAGTGCCTGTATTAGGACTCATTGATATACAAACCCGGTGTCGATGGCTTGAAGGATGGCCGACCCCGATCCCGATACCATGGATACCCCATCCTCAAGCCCGTGTCCAAACAGTAACACCCAGCTCGATTCCATATATTTGATGGGGACTGTCGTTTCCGGGATCATCTACGGTGCGTCGTCATTAGTACCCAAAGACATGGACCGGACGACCGATATCTTCTTCGCAGGAGTCGTCTTCACCGTCAGCACACTCGCGCTTTCTATGGGCCCCTCAGAACTTTACGTCCCGAAGCTCTCTTGGCGCATCCTCATGACATGTTGGTTTCTGTCACTGGCCACGATCAGCACTGCGCTGCAGATCAAGTGGACTTTGCTCGCATTCGTTACACGACGACACGACCTCACCCCAAGCACTTTCATCGAAGAGAATATGAGAAATTGGATCTACATTATGCTTAATGCCTTGTGAGTGTGCGAGATAGCTTCCTTCTACAGCGGCATATCGTCTTGACAGGTCCTGAGCCTTCAGATATGTCGTCATTAATTGGTCTGCAGACGGAATGCTGGTAGGAACGGTCGTTGAATGCTTCATTGGGCCGCCCGTTTGACTTTTGCTAGATGTTCAGGTTCTTCTGCGTCTTTAAAGATCGAACATACCAGTGGGGCACGTTACCCGTTGCCCTTTACATCGGCTCCCTAGGTCGGTTTTTTACTGTTCGTCAAAGTGTCGTCGGTCAAGCTGATGCTATATTGTATTACAGCGACCGGTTCGTTGGCACTTCGCGAGCTTGCTACTCCTGGAGTCACACAGGATACTGAGAGGCGAGCGAATTGGCTGGTCATCTATCGAACCGTCTCCCTGGCGCTCTGCGTCATGCTCACGTCGCTCATCGCGGGTCGCCTGATGTTCCTCCATCGCAGAGTGGTTTCTGGACTACGCAACCCAAAGTCACCTCTGATGGTCGTTGCAGCGATGACCGTGCAGTCAGCATTGCTAGAGACGGCGTTCACGTTGATCTACGTTATCACCGTCGGGGTAGGGAGCCCATTGCAAAATGTCTTTTTACCGATTCTTGGGCAAGTTCAGGTGAAGAATATCCTCACCGTATCTTTCCGTATGGCTTACGAGACTCGCAGGTGGTCGCCCCGATGTTAATCATCTATCGCGTCATACGGGGTCGAGACGCGACAACAGAACTACCCCACCATCACGACATTTCGCAGCAAACGCTGAGTATCCGGAATATAAAAATCAACACCGCTATGTCTTTCTCCTCCATGGGCTGCGAGCTTTTGCCCTCGTCGCCAACAAGATCATACCGGGGCTTCGAAACTCCGCGCACACCTCACTCTCCCACGTATTCAGGATTCCCATTCAACGACCATAAGATACAAATTACCCCGCCTTTACCCTCTGCGGACCCTGGCCATACGTTGGGGTTACCAGGAATAATTGTTAACCGGACGACGTCCGTGAGGAGAGCGTAATGGAATACAACGAACTTTTGTACGATGCGGGGGTGCAGCTAAGTTTCCCACTAGCAGAGTCATTTTCGAGCAGAAATTGAAATCACGGCATTCATGCTGTATGCATTTGTCACTTACCAAATACTTTTTTTTTTCACGCGTGTGTTAGATTGCTCTTCCAGGACCACAGTGTTTCATGATACCATGGCACACTGGTGCTCCTCGGCTGGAAATGCAGTGTGATTTAGGGTGTGAGGGTGGCGCTCACGTTGCGCTCGGAACTGTTTAATTCTAGAGGCCGTCTCCGACGTCACCCCAAACGCCACTTGCGGATCCATCTCAATGTGCGGTTCGCTGTGTGAATTTGCTCAGGAAACCTGCCACGAACTTTTTGGGTCTACGAGTTCATACGGGTGGAAAAAGTCTAGTACTCCAAAAAAAAGTTGATTCCCAAATTCATTTTTTTCGCAATGTCCCAGTTGTTGTTTATCGACGACGACCCAGAAAGGCAGTGATTTTAGCGGCGAGAGAGTGATTTATAACTCCGAAGGGGGGAATGCCGTCGGGGCTGTTGTAAGCGAAGGCCGCGCACGGTTCTGAGTTCTGAATACGAGTACGAGAACTGGTACAGCTGCGTCTGGATGAGCTACTACCCAGATCACGTCTACTTTCAATCTCCTTCCACCCTCACTCCCACCACCCCTTCCCTCCGCAGATGCTCCGTAAAAGGATGCGGCAAAGATCTCTCTCCAGACTATCCCCTCAAAATGTGCGAGACCTGTCGTGGCCGCCATCGCAAATATGCGACTACCAAACGCGCTAAGCGTAAGCAGGAAAAGGCCGCCCTCGGTGCCCAGCGTATTGGAAACGACGACGGTCGTGTCGTAACATGGATGCCTCAAGATCACCATGTTTCCCTAGGCCCTATTCCCGAAGACCTGGATCCCGTGCAGGTATGGAACACTTTTTCCCCGTCTAGGCGCTCTATATGCACCGACAAACCTGCCGTATAGAATATGCATGTTAACCAGATCGATCCGCGTCTTTTTAACCCGACTTCATCTGAGCTCGCAGGCGCTCTGACCTTGCCCCCCCTCGACTCATCAAGCGACGGGCAAGATCCGATGCTATCACCTGTAGACGGTGCTGCGCCGTCATCGTCTTCGGGTCGATCCACAGCGCAGCCACGCTATTGCTCTGTCAAGGGCTGTCGTAGCCTCATAGGTGGCGACTATCTCTTCAAGATGTGTGTCCCCTGCCGTAACCGCTACCGCGGCTATGGGATGACCAAGCGTTCCAAATCCAAACGCGGCCGTGAGATTGCTGCTCAAGAGTTGAAGCGCGTGCGTGCGGAGGAGGATGCGCGAAGAGCGCAGCAAGGCTTGCCGGTCAGTGATTCCATATGGCAGGTGCACAGCCTCATTCACATCTCCACTTAGCTTATTGGCGAACTTCAAGTCGCAGACCGTCGGGCTTGGGAAAGGAAAGTTCTCGACACCATCCCCCGCCCACCCGTGGTCCAATACACCCCGATATCTCTACTTCCCGTTCGTATGTGCACGGTGTCACATTGCCATACTGTCCTCCAAGGGCACTATCCATACCGTCGCTGTGAACGACACCGCTTGCAAAATCGGCACCATAGTAAACTCAAACGTGTACGGGACAAGGAAGTCAAATCTACCCCATTGCGAAACGAGAGCACACAGGACACAGAATCGGTGGAGAGCGTAGCTAGGAGAGGTGCCATCGATCCGTACTCGAACGACCCTCTAAACTTGGATGCACATGCGATGGAAGTCGAGGGGATAGAGATGTCGGAGGTTTGTCGTTCCATCTTCCTTCTGTCCATACTCACAATAGTCACCTACTAGCGTGAGGATATCCCCGACGAATCCGCCATTCCACCCCCTGCTCGTGGTGCCCGTCGTTCAAATACGGTTTGCTCCGTTAGATGGTGTCAGAACGTACTTTACTTTCGCTCACCTTGGAAGATGTGTGAGCCCCATCGGGAGAAAGATCGCATGAACAGGAGGCGCAAGTCCAGTCGTGACAAGTCTGTTGCTGAAGATTTGGATGAAGAACAAGCTGGTCAAGACGTTGCCAGTGACATTGGGTCCGATGGTGAACGAGCGTCGGAGACGCCCACATCCACCGAACCACCCGTTGTCTTCATGGAGCCCCTATTACCCCCAAAAGAGCCTGCTTCAACCGCGATGCCGCAATTATCGGACTACCCCGGCATCCCCCCGCAGGTCAGTCCACCGCATGTGAACCACTCGCAGGTCAACCCCTTGCTTCCCTATGGACCAAGTCTTTCGGAAGCAGGTGTTCTCGCTGACGTTGCCGCAGACCCCAACATATCGGGTCCGATGGGCATGGAGATCTCAAGTGAGCGATCTGTTACCCAAGGGTCCACAGCGGAGGGACATCACGTCGATGGTCAAGAGACTTCCCTTCACCTTCACCGTCAACAAGATATCTCGTCTATGGTCTGGGAAAGTGACATGAGCCCGCTGTCCACAGGTGGCACCGATTCTATACCATCGCAATCTACTCCGAGCTCTAGCACGCGCTCGACTTCGACAGTGACAGCCGACATGTCATCCAGCCCTGCTACCACGACAGTTCCTGCGACGCCTGTCCCGGCGACATACCCTGGATCGAGCACCAGCTCGTCGCATACACAGCAGTTCCAAGTACCTTATTACATGCCACCTCCCTTCTCTGTCCCTTACAGGCCCGGACAACCCCCTTTTCTCGTCCCACGTCCCTACCCAGCAATGTCATATCCGTCACGGCCACCTTACACGTACAGCACCCCAGTACCTAACCCGTATCAGACCTTCCAGTACGCACCGCCTTTGCCCGCGCAACTTGGACGGTATGGCTTGCAACCGTATCCGTTTCCGAGGTGGGGAACGTACGCGAGTGGACCAGTTGACGCCAATCGGTTTGATGCGAGTGCACAAGCGCAGACGCAGGTCCAGATCCAGGGACACGGGCAATGGAGAGCACAGCGCAAGCGGGGCCGGACCGGGGCGGCGGAAGATGGCCTGCGTATTGTCCTCTTTCAGCCGAAGGGCTCTCTTGGCGACAGTGCATCCGCGTCTTCCACGCAAACATCTACGTCCGGTGCCCCTCGAACGACCTCTGATCCGAGCCCAAGCCCACCTTCATCAAGTATGGTCAACAGTCCGCATACGGAGATTGTAAACGCCACTAGCCCTGGTTCTCCCGCGGACTCTGGGGAACAACTCGCTACGGTCTGTCTGTTTTTTGTAACTTTCTCTGCACTGTGTCACTCAACGCCAGGACATCTTTCAGCGAGTGTGCTCGAGCGAGACGTGCCGTCGCCGCTTGCCGAATGGTGTACAGGGATCACTGTGCGAGCGGTGCAAGACGCGTCTTAAGAAGCGACAGGAGAAAACGAGGCTACGATTGAAGCTTGAGCCTAGGAAAACGCGATTCCCTTCGCGGCGATTAGAGACATAATTCTTACTCTCTGGTTTCTCTGGGGTCAACTTTGAGCATTGGGTGGCGTCGAGGCATTGACTTTACATTACTTTGCGCTTTCAATTTTGGGCGCTTTTTACAGGGCGTTTGGTCGCTAGATTCATTCCGCTTGTCTTCTCAAGATTGCATTCATATTATGGAATCACTGTCCTCGGAAAGTTGAACTGTTGAGTTGCGGCCTGAGAAGATGGGCTGCGCGCCTGATTGCAATTAAAGTTTTTGAATGGCGTCTATTGCACTCTTGTTTCAAAGAGGCAATCACAATCAACTCTTTGCCTGGACATACTTTCCCACATTTCCTCGCTTCCCCACTTTTGTCTATGCGCATGCTAGCTATCAATTAAAATTACGCGCCCCAGCGGCGCTCTTCATCATGCATCATAATGATATTCAAGTTGGGTCATCTTTAGCTTACGATGTAGGTAATCAAATGTAGTTGCGATCGCTATCAGGAGGTAAGGTGCCAGCGTTACAATAAGAGGAGCCTCTTCGCGTTTCCTCATCCCCCAAACCACTTTGCGTCTCATCCCCATCTACGAGTTTTCCTGCACTTTCTTGCCACTCACGTAAACATATCTAACATGGAAGATCAAGATGAGAAGAGTGAGTGCTGCCAGTCTTTCCCCTTGTCTGTTCCAGTTACGAGCGTTGAGCATTTTCTGTAGAAGTTATCCAACTTAGCAACAAGGACCTGATCAATGCTGGCTTCCTGGGTGATGGCGAGTCCCTTAGTCACTGTGCACGTCTATCCTCACTTATCGTCCCCCTTGTAGGCGCTTTTGAGTCCGTCAAACTGACGATCCAGACTACGAGGGCAAACCCCGAACTTTTAGCCGGCGAGTCTCTCAGTTTCTTTCCGCGTTTATCCTACTTACCACTCTGTGTTTAGGGCTGACCTGGTTTATGTTGGAATGCCAAAACCTCTCAGCCCAACAAGAAGCTCTTAAACCCCCTACCTCCCCCGCCTTGAGCGATGCTATGACACCTTCGGATGCTCTTACCGTTGTCGCCCCACACCTTATCTCCAAATTCGAGAGGGTTCACTACTGGCATGGTATCTCTATCAACCCTCCTGAGCTTCTTTACCGCTCGGATCTTGAGTCGAATCCCTTCCTGGTCCCTCTCCCTGGGACCAGATGGTCTCAGCTCCCTGTCAAGACCGCCGAAGGAGTCTTCGAAACGCCGCTCAACGCGGTCTGGCATATCGTTGCTCCCATGATAGTTGCCTTATTGAAGAAACGCGGCATTAAGTACTCTGCCCTCAAGACAGCTCGCTTCTCTACCCACGACGAGGACGGGAAGAAGACTCTAGGCCCCATTGTAATCTGGATTGCCACGCATCCCAACACCACCAGCGCCGAGAACGCCCGTGACGCTTCGCCCGA
>Ga0209488_10003824_pt1 | contig 11953 bp, 10 predicted proteins | sample Rivendell_Oct201_8_FD_188349 | JGI IMG/M metagenome (GOLD analysis project Ga0209488, IMG submission 188349) | Vadose zone soil microbial communities from the Eel River Critical Zone Observatory, Northern California, USA -... | ecosystem: Environmental > Terrestrial > Soil > Vadose zone >...
GGCCGCAATATGTAGTTTCCACATCGGAATTCGACGATGTTAAATCGCGGCTGGCTTCGATCGAGAACCGACACAAGGTACTCGACGACAAAGAGGGCACCAAGCCGAGTCTGCGACGTACCTCGAGTTCTGATAAGTCCGGCAAGGACGATAAGACTGACGATGATCGGCCGACTCTAAAGCGCCGCGACGACACGAAACAGAATTAAACGTCCACGCAAAGCATAAGAAACCGGCGGCCATGACCGCCGGTTTTGTTTTCTGGGGAGATGGATGCCGTTGCTTGTGGCAGCGCTCAACTAACCGCTTTGCTACGAAACTGCCGCAGCCCCAACGCCAGGAACAGCACGTCAAAGACCGCCAATCCCGCCACGACCACCAGCAACGAAAGGTGAGGAAACTGCGGTACCAACGTTGCGCGCAGTCCTTCGCTCGCATACACCAGTGGATTGATCAGCACTGCCTTTTGCAGGATGGGGAAGTTGTTGAGCGCACTCCATGGGTAGTACGTACAGCCAAAGAAGATCATCGGTGTTAGCACCATGCTGAACATTAGCCCGATATGAGTTTGATTTACGCTGCAGCCGAGCGCGAGTCCGCCGCACGCCGCAAACAGCGCTACCAGCACCGTCACGCAGGCGAATGCGACAGGGCTGCGGAGACTGAATGTCACTCCTGGTCGAAGGATCAGCCATGCCAGGGGAATCACGACCAGGCCTGCGATCAGCGCTTGCAGCGTGCCCGCGAGTACCTTCTCGACCGCAACCCAGGAGATTTCTATCGGCGCCAGCAGGCGGTCTTCAATCTCACGTGTGAATTGAAATTCCGCAATCAGCGGCATCGCGACTGCCCAGATTCCGGTGAAGACCATGCTGATCGCCATGATGCCGGGCAGTAGTAGGCTTTTGTACGCTTCGGGCATGTATCCGCTGCGCACCATCACTCGCCCAAAGATGAAGACGAACATCAGCGGCTGCAGGAAAGTCTGTAAGATCAGCGCGAAGAAGTTACGGCGAGCGACCTGTGCGTCACGCGCAAGCATGGCGAGAAAGCACTTCCAGTTCATTCGCGTAAGCTCCGTCCGGTGTGGTGTAGGAACAGATTCTCGAGGCTGGGCTCCGAGATGTGTACATCGTTCAGGTCCACGTCTGCGGCTGACGCGAGGGTGACGATCTCGCGAATCAGTGACCCTCCGCGGTCTGCGTAGATGTCCGCACCGCTCTGATCATTCACTCGCACCTCGCGGACACCAGCGAGGGACCGCAATCCCTCCAACAGAGTCGAGGAGTGCTGCGCGAATCGCAGCCGCAATACGAATCCTCCTGGCACTGAACTCTTCAACTCAGCCGGAGTTCCGAGGGCGATGTTGCGTCCGTGATCAATAATCACGAGCCGGTGGCACAGGGCATCAGCCTCTTCCATGTTGTGGGTGGTCAGCAGGATCGTCTTGCCGCTCTGGTTGTATTCGCGGATGATCTCCCATAGAAGCAATCTCGTCTGCGGATCGAGTCCGGCGCTGGGCTCGTCAAGAAAGAGCACTTGAGGGTCGTGCATCATAGCGCGCGCGATTGACAGACGCTGCATCATGCCGCCAGAGAATCCGCGAACCATCTGATCGGCACGATCCTGGAGTTTGAAGCGCTCCAACAATTCGTCGGCGCGCTTGGCGCGTTGTCCGGAATCTAATCCAAAATATGCGCCGTGAAAGAGTAGAATTTCGCGCGCGGTCAGCGAAAAATCGAGGTTTGGACGTTGCGCCACCACGCCGATCAGACGTTTGACCGCGACCTGTTCCTTCCAGACGTCGTACTCGCCGATCCATGCTTGTCCCGCCGTTGGCCGCACCCGCGTTGTGAGGATTCCCACGGTCGTGGACTTGCCTGCGCCATTCGGACCCAGCAGTCCGAAAACTTCCCCAGGCGAAATTTCAAGAGTGAAACCGTCCAGGGCGACGATCTCTGGCTTGGGCTGCTTGCTGCGCTTTCCAAATTTTGTAGGGGCGCCAAACCCGCCGCCAGCCGCGAAGGGCGGCGAGGAGTTATAGACTTTCCGCAAGTCGTGAGTGCGAATGCCAACCATTGTGGAATGCCTCAGATCGAGTGCGAGGTTTCGGAAGTTTAAGTCTGGAACTTACCCTTAGGATCCCGCAGCCACTGACTTCACCGCAATCGTGTCGCCTTTGACCTCGCCCGTTACCTTTGCCGGCGCGCCTGCCAGTTCGTTCAGCTTGTCGAGTGCCGCTTTGTCGGTCGTTTCAAGAATGTAGACTTTGTCTCCAACCACCAGCGCGTACTTGGAACCGCCCTTTACACAGGTGCGAGTGCAGGAGGCGTCATTGCCGGCCATCTGATGCTTTGCTCCGCACATGGCGTCGCTAACCTTGCCGTTGATTGTGGTGTCGCCAGCCCATGCAGGAGTTGCAGCGAGTCCCACAAGGATCTCGATAACCAGTACGCTGATTGCAATCTTGTTCATTTTCATTGGGACACTTTCTGCTGTACGAGTTTTACGTTGCTACGTGGCCTGAGAAGCACCGGAACCATGCGGCATCGCTTCATGCTTACTGACGACTCCACCGCACCATTTTACTTCGCTGAAAAACGAATAGTGACATCCACAGTCTTATCTTTTTCGTTGACCGCTTCATGAATTCCGATTGCCCACGGTATCCCCGGAGGGATAAGACGAGACGCTTCATTCAAGAACCTCTTGGGATATTCGCCGTCATAAGGGTCGCCCTCGCGCAGCTTCCACGCGGCCTGAAGATGAGCTTTGGCCTGCGAGTCTAGCCCGATGACTTCGAACTCGCCCATCTTAAACTGATCACCCTCCTGCACGCTCAGTTCATAACGAACCGTGCTGTGTTCATCATCAAGTAGAGGCTTAGGCGTGATGCGTGCCATCATGTACCCCTTCGAGTGATACAGTTTTGCCGCTTCTTCGAGATCGCTGGTGAGACGAATAGCATCTGCGGGCTGCCCGGCTGGTAGATGAAGGACACGTTGCAGATTGTCCGTGGCGATCACGGTGTTGCCCTTCCACTCGACCGCCGACGTGGAATATACCTTGCCGGGTGTTAAAGGCAGAATCGCGTCTACTTCCACTTCGCCCTCCGATTGCGTCACTACTCGCGCTTCGGAGTCGCCGAACGCAGCTTTCAAATATCCACGTTTCAGACAAACCGGCATGAACTCGATGCTGGCGACTTGCGCCAACGCCGAACGCATGTAAGCGGCTCCGGTGAGCTTGCGGGAGGTGGCTTGGAGCGCCGGTAATTGGTCCGGAGTTGCTCCCGGAAATTCCACGTTGCGAATTCTTATCTCGAGCGCCTCGACCCGGTACGCGATGCCGATCAGTTCGCCTCCCTTCTCGGGAGCTTCGCGAAGGTAGTCGACTCGCGCCGGAATTTGTTTCTCGTCGATCACGGCTTGAAGCGCCTGCTCGACGTTGTCCGGCATCGTTCCTGAGACCGGCATACGCGGCTTGAATAGAGGAACGCGCTTCTGGATTTCGGCGAGCAGCTGCGCGTCCGTGAACCAGACAAAATTTTCAAAATGTGCCGGAACCAGCTTGCTCTCGTCAACGTCGGTGAGCTGCAATTCCAGTTTGGTGCCGGCCGAGGAATACGAAAAAGAGTAAGCAACGTCCGAGAACAGGCCGGTATCGCCAATGCGGCGAGCTGCTTCCTTGAAGTCCGCTTCAACGACATTCTGTCCGAGCGCGAGACCACTCGCCGGAAGCATTTCTTTTTCTGTGTATCTCTGGCTGCCGCTTACTTTGAGCTCGATGAGCCTGTAAGCGAGCACGGGGGAGGTCTTAGCGGTGCCTGCATGTTTCTGGGCCGCCGCGCTGGCTATACAGCATGAGTACAAAATCAGAAAAACGAGGGCGGCTTTCTTCATCTCCATCTTCATCGACCACGTTTGGCGGGGGCGGCGGTGGTTGAAAAGTTCTTCTGCTTGACGGCAATGTCAATGAAGGCCTTGGCAGCGCGGCTGAGAGACTTTTCTTTGCGGAAGACGAGGGCCAGGTCGCGCCGGATTTGTGCATCGGACAACGTCAAGGCGGCCAAAGCGTTGGCGAGAATGTCTTCCTGAATGTTGGAGCGCGCAATGAATCCTATGCCTACATCCGCCGCCACGAAGCGCTTCAGCAATTCGCTTGAATCCAGTTCCATCGCGTAGCGCGGTTTGAGGTGATGGTCGTAGAACAAAGTTTCCAGCGCGTCACGAGTGTGTCCGCCTTTCGGCACGACCAGAGGATAGGCGGCAACCTCGGCCACCGTGACACTCTTCCTGGCGGCCAGCGGATGCTTGGGAGGAGTGATGACGACCAGTTCGTCGCGATGGATCGGCACGCATTCCAGGCGATTGTCGGTGACCGGCAGTGAAACTACCCCGAAGTCCACCGAGTTGTCGGTTACCGACTCCAGGATCTTCGCGTAATCCGAGCGTTTGATATTTACGGCGACATCGGGATAGTTGCGCTTGAACTGGGCAAACACCTCAGGCAGGATGTGCAGGCATGTGCCTTCATTCGCTCCCACCACGATCGCTCCGCGCGGCACATGTTCGGTCTCGGCAATTGCGGTAAAAATTGATTTTCGCTCTTCGAGAGTCTCTTCCGCATACTTAAAGAAAAGCTTTCCGGCAACGGTCAGGGAAACCCGTCCTCCGGAACGGTCGAGTAGCCGGGCTCCAACTTCTTCTTCAAGAGCCCGAATCTGGGACGAAATTGCCGGCTGCGTGCGAAAGCGCTTCTCCGCAGCGCGGGAGAAGCTGGACAGCCGAGCGACTTCCAGAAAGATTTCGAGCTGGTCGAAGTCCATGTCGAGGAGTGGGCCTAAAACACTATATCCAGCATTGCGCCGGGGCGGAAGGGGGTAGCGCTGGCACCTTGCCTACTGCCGCGAGAGGTCCGACCCGCGTCGCGTGCCTGAGGTTCACGTTTCCTTTGCAGTGGGGGCGGGACGCCGCCACGACAGCCGCCGGGACGCCGGCGCTACTTGTTCTGCAACTGCAGAGCCTGTTCGAGGAGAGGAGCTTGGTCTTTGCGGATTGCTGCCGAGGCCCTGCCAAGCGCTGCTTCCAGCTCCTGTCGGAGTAGTAGCGCTTTGGGCAGGGGAGTAATGGATGTGTTGCGCAGAAGAGTCTCGGCTCGCACCAGGGCGGCGTAAACGAGATTCTTCGAATAGCCCTGTTCATTCATGAAGACAGCATAGGCCTGCCAGTCGGCAGCTTCAGCAGCCGGATCGTTGGCGGAGCGGTCCAGCTTCAGCGCAGTTTTATAAAGCCCAAGGGCGTCGTTCACTCGACCCGACTTCGATTCGAGAATCGCCTGATTGACGGAAGCGACGCTTTCAAATCTGGGTTGGTGCGCCTCGGACGCAATGGTTCGTCCCAACGCATATAATTTCAGCGCCCGGTCAGGATGATTGGCCCGCAGGTTACAATCTGCCAGCCGCATCAGCACGGGCAGTACCACGTTGGGGTCGGGCGCGCTTCCACTCTTGGCGGCGATCTCCAGAAACATCATGTAGTGCGGAATGGCGGTATCAAACTTCTGCTCGCTGTCCAATTGGCCGGCGAGGTAAAGATGAGCGTAGGTTTGCGCTGGATCGACAGCGATCGCTTTTTCCCAATTCGCTTGCGCCTCCGCCGATCTGCCAAAGTAGGCGGCGAGAATTCCACGGTTCACCAACAAGTCCGGATCATTCGGCCACTTTGCCAACGCTTGGGTAGCGATACTATCAGCTTCCGCGAAGCGCTGGTGAGCGGTCAAGTATTTCAGAAACGCGATTCGCGGCGACGGATCGGATAAATTCATCGCGATTGCCTTCTCGTAGGCAGATTTGGCCGCATCGGGCTTGCCAACTTCCGACTGTTTCTTCGCAAGCCGCATTTCGAGCGAGGCGTCAAAGGGATTAAGAGCGGCGGCCTTCTCCATGGAGCTCAAATTGTCGCTGTGAACCACGAACGCATAGCGCGTCTGGTCGAGTCCAGCGAGCGCAAGCAGGAAGATGGCAGTAGCAATTCGAAATGCGCGCGGGACAACCGCCCGACTTCGCGCCCACGCCCAGACCGGCCCTGCAGTGCTAGCGGCTGCTCCGGCGGCGGATGCGATGCGCTCCTGAGCGTTCAGCAAGAGGGCTGCAATTCGCCCATCACGAAGCTTCCAGATCGCTCCGTCGAGAATAAAATGGTGGAGGTTCACGAGAGCCGTAAAAATCAGAAAACTGGCCGTGAAGTCGTAATGAAAGACGTAGCTGGCCAGCCACGGCCCCGGTACAAACAACGCGACGCCTCCGACGACTTGAATAGCAAAGTAAGCGAAGGGACGCCACGGTTTCTTTTCGGCGATCGCTTCGCGATGCGCATAGTAACTGGTGATCCACAAATACTGCGCCGAATGCATGAGTGGCAGCACGCCCGTGCTGTAGCGGCTCTGCGGCAGGCTGATTCCTTTCAGTGTGGCCAGCAATCCCGGAACAAAGAACCAGAGGATCTGCGTGGAGAACAGCACCAGTGGCGGAGTCATCGCCTTCCAGCCGATCTGTCGAACCAGACCGCGAAGTCCGAAGATCGAGAAGCCGACGAAGGCGATTGCGAACACACCTTTGATCACCAGAGCGGTCTTTTCCGGAATGCCGATGGAGAGGAACAGCCGGTCTGAGGGACCCGTATGCAGATTCAGGAACAGGATTGCGTATGAAAGAACAAAGGCGGAATAAATAGCCTGCCTGGTATTCTCTTCAATCTGAGCGCCAGCGCGTCGCGCGAACATCATAAACAGCCCGTAGTTCTGGCCCGAGTAATGCCACGGGCTCATGGTTAGGTAGAGCGTAAAAATCCAAGGCAGGAGCGAAAATCGCAGGTGCGAAAGGAGTACGGTCAGCAGAACGAGCCCGGTGATGTGAATCGTAAAAATGCGGTATTTTCGGAAGTCGGACTCATTGTGATACGCGCGATACAACGTTGACATGTAGTGCGGATAATTCAGGAACAGGGCCAGCCCATAAAACGCGATGGCCCAGGTCGGCGAATTGGAGAGTGATGAGTACCCCAGCAGAATCAGGGGCAAAGACCAGGCGCCGCATCCTACGATGAGGTCGAGAGCTGGATTGTGAATCCAGCGTGCACCGGAGTGCTCGGATGTGATTTGGCTATCCATGTTCTTCGCGAAGGGATGAACAAAATTATAGGGTTGGGCAGACACAAAGAGCGTAATCAAGAGGACAGGGCTGGAAGTAACCAGACACGAGACCCACGAAGAGTTGTCACTCTCAGAATTGTCATCCTGAGCGAAGTATCTCCGCTTGCGAAGCGGGCGGAGATGCGCGGTCGAAGGCCCCCCAAACACATAATGGAAAATGCTGCTGCAGGGCATTCGGGGATGCGCAACTTCGACCATCTCTCAGTACAGGGAGAACTCCCTGATGAAGCGAGAGAGAATTAAGGCGGTGTAGGGGGCCGTCGACTCCGTAGGAGTTTCGCTTGGCGAGAGTCCTAGTCCGCTCAGGATGACAGTGCACGAGCTAACTAAACGTTGATTACCCCCACCAGTTCCTTCACTGCTGCGGCGCTCTTGTCGAGAGCTGCTTTTTCTTCAGTCGTCAGCTTGATCTCGATGATCTGCTCGATGCCCTTGGAGCCTAGCTTCACTGGTACGCCGACATACAGGCCGCGAATACCGTACTCGCCGTTGAGGTATGCCGCGCAAGGCAGAATTTTCTTTTTATCTTTCAAGATCGCTTCCACCATTTCGGTGGCGGCCGCGGAAGGCGCGTAGTATGCCGATCCGGTCTTGAGGTATTTCACGATTTCAGCGCCGCCGTCGCGAGTGCGCTGCACTAGACGTTCAACGGTTGCGGCATCCATCAGTTCGGTGATCGGAATTCCAGCGACAGTCGAGTAGCGAGGTAGCGGGACCATCGTGTCTCCGTGTCCGCCGAGCACGAATGCAGTCACATTCTCGACGCTGACTTTAAGTTCCATTGCGATAAACGCGCGGAAACGCGCGGAGTCGAGGATTCCGGCCATCCCAATCACGCGCTCGCGCGGGAAGCCGCTCATCTTGTAGGCGGCTTGGGCCATGGCGTCGAGCGGGTTAGAAACGACAATCAGGATACAGTTGGGTGAGTATTGCACCGCCTTGCCGACCACGTCCTTCATGATGTTGTGGTTCGTGTTCAGGAGGTCGTCGCGGCTCATCCCGGGTTTGCGCGGGATGCCGGCTGTGATTACAACGATGTCGGAGTTTGCAGTGTCGGCATAGTCTTGCGTGCCGAGGATGAACGAATCTCGCTTCTCGATGGGCATGGCTTCGAGGAGGTCCAAACCTTTGCCCTGAGGCACGCCTTCGATGATGTCGATGAGCACGACATCGGCGAGTTCCTTGGAGGCGATCCAGTGGGCGGCGGTCGCGCCCACGTTTCCAGATCCGATAACGGTTACTTTCTTGCGCATGTAGATCCTCTCGATGTAATTGCGAAATCCTTACCACGGGGAGCGCGGGGGGAGAACCCAACCGCACTATTTCGCTGCGGTCGCTACTGCCGCGCCCATGTTCTCGATGATGTAGCTGGCAAATTCACTGGTACTTACTTTCGTGGCGCCTTCCATCAGCCGCTCGAAGTCGTAGGTGACTTTTTTCTGCTCGATGGTGCGTTCCAGGCTCTGCTCAATCAGGTCAGCGGCTTCGCTCCATCCGAGGAAGCGAAACATCATCATGCCCGAGAGCATGACCGAACCCGGATTGATGACGTCCTTGTCGGCGTATTTGGGGGCCGTACCGTGGGTCGCCTCGAATATCGCGTAGCCGTCACCGATGTTGGCGCCGGGCGCAATGCCTAGTCCGCCAACCTGCGCTGCACAAGCGTCAGAGATGTAGTCGCCGTTCAGGTTCGGAGTTGCCAGAACGCTGTATTCATCGGCGCGCGTCACCACCTGCTGGAAGATTGAGTCAGCGATCCGGTCATTGATCATCAGTTTCTTTTTCCAGGATCCATGACCGTGACTGGTGTGAATCGAGTCCAGGCATTCCTTTACCTCTTTGTACAAAGCCTGCCGAAAATCGTCAGTGGCGAATTCAAGGCCCGGCTCGATGAGGCTCCCATTCTGTTCGACAGTGAGGCTGGGATTCTTGTCTTTGTTGTCGAGGATCCAGCTTTCGCGTTCGGTGACAACCTTGTCGCGGAATTCCTCAGTTGCTAACTCGTAACCCCACTTGCGGAACGCGCCTTCGGTAAATTTCTGAATATTGCCTTTATGAACGATTGTGACCGTCTTGCGGCCGTTTTCGAGAGCATGCTGGATGGCCATCCGGACCAGGCGCTTGGTGCCGGTGACTGAAATCGGTTTGATGCCAACTCCCGAGTCGAGCCGCACCTGCTTCTTGCCGCCCTTCAACATATCTTTATTGAGGAACTCAATCAGGCGAGCGGCGTCTGGAGTGCCTTGTTCCCATTCGATTCCGGCATAGACGTCTTCGGTGTTCTCGCGGAAGATGACAACGTCCATGCGCTCAGGATGTTTCACCGGCGAAGGCACGCCTTTGTAATACTTCACCGGACGCACGCAGGAGTAGAGGTCGAGAATCTGGCGCAGCGCCACGTTCAGCGAGCGGATTCCGCCTCCAACGGGAGTGGTCAGCGGACCTTTGATGGCCACGCGAAACTCTCGGATGGCACTGACAGTATCGTCAGGGAGCCAGTTTTGAAAACGCGCTTTCGCTTTCTCGCCGGCAAAAACTTCGTACCAGGCCACCGCGCGTTTTCCGCCATAAGCCTTTTCCACGGCGGCGTCGAACACGCGTACAGACGCTTTCCAGATGTCGCGACCGGTGCCGTCGCCTTCGATGAACGGAACGATGGGACGGTTCGGCACGCGGTATTTGCCATTGCTGTACTCGATCGGCTGGCCACCTGCGGGGACTGGTACTCCGTTGTACGTTGCCATGATTGCCAACCTCCAAGAAGGGATTAATTATAAAGAATTACGCGGTACGGTACGTTTCCGCCCGCCAAAGGCGTCTTCGGAAAACATGCGACTGACGGCTCGCTGAAGCGATGCCTGACATGAACCTGGGTGACATGCTCGGATACAAGCTAGCTTCGTTCAATCGTCAGGGATGTGATCGCAACGTCCTTGTTGGGGCGATCCTGACGATTGCGTGCCACTTTAGAAATCTTCTCGACGACGTCCTGTCCTTCCGCCACTTCGCCGAAGATGGTGTGCTTGCCGGTGAGCCAGTCAGTGTTCGCGACGGTGATAAAGAACTGTGAACCGTTTGTGTTCGGACCGGCATTGGCCATGGCAAGTTTTCCGGCTTTGTCGAAGCGATGTGAAGAGCCCTTTGTTTCATCTTCGAACTGGTATCCGGGGCCGCCTGTGCCGGTTCCTTGGGGATCTCCGCCCTGAATCATGAAATCGGGTATGACACGGTGAAAGATGGTTCCATTGTAGAGCGGGTCTTTACTCTTCTTGCGTGTGGCAGGGTGAGTCCACTCGCGCTTGCCTTCAGCCAGCTCCGTAAAGTTGGAAACGGTTTTTGGCGCATCTTTCTCGAAGAGACGGCAAACAATGTTGCCTTCCGTAGTATTCAAAACGGCATACGTGCCGGGCGTTCGTGCCATAAATTTCCTCGCGTTTCTAGTTGGTGACTTGTTCTACTGTGATGACGCCGGCTTTTTTGCGGGCGTGGACTTCTTGGCTCCGGCTGCGGGCTTGGGCGCTGCCGGTTTAGGTGCTGGAGCGCCGGCTTGGCGGATTTCGATGTGCGTGATCTTTACCGGACGAAGGGGTTTTTCGCCGTCGGTGGCCATGCGAGCGATCTGCTTGACCAGTTCGACTGCAGCCGGATCGCACTGGCCGAAAATCGTGTAGCCGCCGTTGAGGCTCGGATAAGGAACCTCGGTGATAAAGAACTGGGAGCCGTTGGTGCCGGGACCAGCGTTTGCATATGCCAGTCGCCCGGGACGGTCGAACGCCAGGCTGGGAGAGGTTTCATTCTTGAACTTGTAGCCGGGATCTCCCATACCGTTGCCCGCGGGATCTCCGCCCTGAATCATGAAACCTGGAATGACGCGATGAAAAATGGTGCCGTCGTAAAGCGGCACGCCGCGCTTCTTCACACGCGTGACCGGGTGCGTCCAATCTTTCGTGCCATTCGCGAGTCCGATGAAATTGGCTACGCCGATTGGAGCCTCCTTGTCGAATAGCTGGCAGTGGATATCGCCGGCAGTCGTATGGATCACCGCGGACGGTCCGGAAGCGGTCGACGCAGCCGGTGTTCTAACCGGCGGCTTCGCTGGAGCGGCGGCCTGGCCGACGCTAAGAAGGGAAGCGGAAACAATCAAACCTAGCGTACAACAGAAGAGCGTTCGCATGGGCATTCCTTGATGAGTTTTTGGCAAACAGTAATTGTACCAAGCTGCTACGCGCGCAAGCTGCCCGCGAGACGGCCTGCGAGTCGCTGGCGCTACACGCTAGTGCTGGTTGGCGGCTTGCATCTCGCGGCTGACGCGCTCGGCCTCGCGGAAAACGCGCATCACGTTCCCGCCCAAGATCTTGCGGATGTCGTCCGCACTGTAGCCGCGATCGAGCAGGGCTTGCGTAATCTTAGGCAAATCGGCTGCTGAGTCGATTCCTTGAGGGGTCGCTCCGCTGACGCCGTCGAAGTCCGATCCCAGACCGACGTGATCGACGCCGGCAACTTTGGCGATGTGATCGATGTGATCGATCAGCGATGCGAACGCTGGTCGCGGAATTTTCGCCGCCCACTCGCGCTCAATGCGGTCGTTATCGAGATACGTCACGGTCTTGCCCGCGGCCTTCATTTGGTCGTCGAATGCCTTTACCGCCGCGTCGCGGTCTTTGCTTTGCGCTTCTGCAGCCTTACGATAATTCTCATCGATAAAGGCATTGTAGAAATTGACCTGAACTACTCCGCTGTT
>Ga0209488_10003825_pt1 | contig 11951 bp, 9 predicted proteins | sample Rivendell_Oct201_8_FD_188349 | JGI IMG/M metagenome (GOLD analysis project Ga0209488, IMG submission 188349) | Vadose zone soil microbial communities from the Eel River Critical Zone Observatory, Northern California, USA -... | ecosystem: Environmental > Terrestrial > Soil > Vadose zone >...
AGCGGCGTTGTCGATGTAATGGTGGGCGCCGAGCTTCTGCGCTAATTCCGCCTTGTCGGCGCCACGAGCAATCGCCGCGACCTCGAACCCCATGTGCCGGGCATATTGCACACCCAGATGACCTAGGCCGCCAATACCAAGCACAGCGACAAGATCACCGGCCTTCGCTGGTGCGTTTCGCAGAGCGCTGAACGTCGTGAGTCCCGCGCACAGCAGCGGCGCCGCATCGACCGAGGACAGGTCGTCAGGGATCGACACGAGCCCGCTAGCCTTGGCGATCATCACTTCGGCGTATCCGCCATCATGATGAATGCCGGTATATTCCTGGTTCCGGCAGTTCACGAGATCGCCGTTGCGGCAGAACTCGCAATAGCCGCAAGACCCGCCGAGAAACCCGACACCCACGCGCTGACCGACCACCCAGCCCTGAACGCCGGAGCCAAGCGCATCGATCCGCCCGACGACCTCATGGCCTGGGACGCGCGGCCATTCGATTGGAAACAGAGCTTCCACTGTGCCGGAATCCGAGTGGCAGACCCCACACGCCTCGACGCGGATCCGCACCTTGCCGGGTCCCGGAGCATGCAATGTCTTTTCCGTCAGTTCCAGACGGCCTGGGCTGACCGCCTGCACTGCGCGATAGGTCGATCCGACTTCCATCGATCACCCCTAAACCGTCGAGCAAAATGTCGCGGTCCAGAGATTTCTTCCACCTGTCGGCACTCTACAATTGCCGCAAGGGACAAAGTCTTGGCCGCAAGCGACAAAATGGGGATGCCGAACGTTTACGTCAGGGACAGTGAGGCGGAGCGCGAGCGATGCATAGAATGGGACAGGAACAGGAAAACGTGACGGTTGTTTCTCAGCGTTATCAGCGAGGAACGGCAGCGACGGACGCTACCAATGAAATTGGGATTGTGCTCTACCCAGGCGTGCAAGCGGCCTGTGTTCACGGTCTCACGGATTTGTTCGAGATCGCCGCCAACATTTCACGCGATCAACAGCGGGACGGTCGATTCCCGCTTCGCGTTACGCACTGGCAGCCAGCGCATAACGGCGATACCGAACTTTCATGCGTATATGACAGCGATCCGCGCGGGAGCCCACAGCCGCGGATCCTGATCATACCGCCAACAATGGTGGACCTTCCAGATCCTGATATCCCCGCCGGCGTAGTGTCCTGGCTGCGGAGCCGTTATGCTAGCGGTGCCAAGCTGGTTTCTGTGTGCTCGGGCGCCTTCATCCTCGCCGAAACGGGTCTTGTCGCCGGGCGTTCGCTTTCGACACACCGCATTTGCGCAGCAGCGCTCGCGAAGCGGTTTCCAAAGATTACAGTCGACACAAATCAGCGCATTATTGACGATGGTGACATCATCACGGCGGGCGGGTTCCTGGCGTGGGTCGACGTTGGCCTGCTTCTAGTGGACACGATTCTTGGCGGTGCCGTCAGGGCGGAAACGGCTCGCTTTATTCTTTCCGATCCAGCCGCGAGTGAAGCCCGCTATTTCCCCGGCCTTGCTCCTAGACAAACGCACGGAGATACGGCTGTGCTAAAGGCACAGGAGTGGGTGCACATCAGGGATGGGCGCGACGTCTCTCTCGCCTCCATGGCGGCGGCGGCGGGATTGGAAAGGCGCACGTTCCTCCGTCGGTTCGCGAATGCCACGGGCATGACACCGATCGAATATTGTCGAGCCGTTCGCATTGCTCGTGCGCGCGAGCTCCTGGAGTGCGGGAACACGCCTCAAAAGGAGATTGCCCAATCCCTCGGGTATAAGGACGTGGCTTCATTTGCACGCGTCTTTCGCAAGGTCACCGGGTTGGCGCCAGGAGATCACCGAAAAAAGTTCGGCCTTAACGCCATGTCTCCTGAGGATTTCGCGCGGAAGGACCCCTCAAGTCCCAAGTTGCCGATTTTCGAGGCCGGAATTCAGCCTGGCTAAGCGGAGGTGTGCTCCCGGTGAAAGCAGCGGCACAGGGCGAATGTCCAAAATCGAGTGCGAACCTATCTACGGCGTGCGACTTCGTAAACGGCAAGGCTGGGTCGAGAGCCGCCCTGCGAACCGGGTACCAAGCGAATGGCTTCAACTACAAGTTGCTAGTCGCGGTGATATAAGTACGAAAGGTCAGCAGATCGCCGAGATTGTAGATCGGCTCGAGGCTTCCGCCGGTGCCGCGCACGAGGACCGTGCCATAGCCAAAGATGCGGCCGAGCAGCGATTGGTCGACATCGACGTTCTCGATCTTGTCGTGGTTCATCTCGATCGTGTGCCGGGGAAAGCAGGCCGGATTTGTAGATGACCCGGTGGTCGGTTGTGCCGAGTGGGCGAGGTTGAAGATGCGGCCGAGCCCGCGGCGGCGCGCAGCTTGGCCGCGATCGCCTCGACGAGCAGCGGATCCTCGGCGCGCCGAGCTCATCGACGGCACTGCGCAACGTGCCGGTCAGCGCGCCGCCGAATAGGTCACCCCAACGTCGGCAACGCCTGCGTCGGTCTCGATCTGCAAGGTGACGATCGGCCGCGTCGCATTTGGGTTTTCCGCGGCGTCGGCGAGCGGCTCGTCGGCCGGCAGGGCGACGATCGAAGAGCGAGTAGCGGATATTTTCATCGGTTCAGCCTTTGCACTGGAAACGGCAGCAGTTGCACCCTGCTCCTGGCAACGCCAACGCAATCAGTCCGGCGCAATCAGTATTGCGTCCCCCGGGTCGACGGACCCGCGGTGATAAAGCTGCGAAAGGTCAACGGATCACCGATATCGCGGATCGGTTCGAGGCTTCCGCCGGTGCCACGGACGATGATCGTGCCGTAGCCGAAGACGCGGCCGAGCAGCGTCTGGTTGACGTCGACGCTCTCGACCTTGTCGCGGTTCATCTCGATCGTGTGACGCGAGAGCAGACCGGTCTTGTAGATAACGCGGTGGTCGGTTACGGCCAGTTCTGTCGTCGCTCGCCGGATGAACGCCCGCAGCCCCGTGAAAAGCGCGACCAAGGCGAATACGACTGCGCCGATCCCGAACGCCACCGTCATGTTCTGATCATAGTTGATCAAAAGTCCCACCCCGAGAAGAATTACGCTAATAATCAGCAGAAGTATTGTCCGTGCATAGATCAACCAATGCAGTTTTGTCGTATAGACGATGGTTTCTCCTGGTTGCAGCACCCGCCTTACATAGCGCATCGCTCGCGCCTTATCGTGACCGTGCCGCCGTCAGGCGGATCGGCCGCCCAGCGCGGCCTTGTAGGCGCGGACCGCCTCGGCAAAGCCCATCACCAAGGCGTCGGCGGTCAGCTCGTGGCCGATCGAAGCCTCGGCGAATGCCGGCAGCGCCGCGGTCAATGGCGGCAGATTGTCGAGGTTCAGGTCGTGGCCGATGTTGACGACTAGACCGAACTCGGCAGCGCGCGATGCGGTCTCAGCACAGGCCCGCAGCAGGACTTCGGGGGTGCCGGTGCGAGCCGCAGCGGCATAAGATCCGGTGTAGATCTCGATCCCGTCGGCGCCGGCCTCGCGCACCCGCTCGACGACGGCGGGGTCAGGGTCTACAAACAGAATGACACGCGCGCCCAGGCCTTTGAGCACGGGAATGACCGCGTCTAGCAGGCTGCGATCATCCGCCGAGATCTTCCAGCCTTCTTCGGAGGTCAAGACGTCCGCTGCATCGGGCACCAGGGTGCACTGCTCGGGTATCACCTCGGCGACGAGATCGAGATAGCGACGGTCAGGATAACCCTCGATATTGAATTCGAACCCCGGGCGCCACGGCCGCATCAGCTCGGCGAGGCCGAGCACATCGGCGCGGCGGATATGCCGCTCATCGGGCCGCGGATGCGCCGTCAGCCCGTCCGCGCCGGCGTCGTGCGCGATCCGACCGAAGCGCAGCACGTCCGGCACGCCGGTTCGCCGCGAGTTGCGCAAGAGCGCGACCTTGTTGAGATTGATGCTGAGTCGGGGCATTGCGGCGAGATTATAGCCGCAGAGCCGCCGTAGATCGATGGCAACCAGCCCTTCGTCGAAATGGTCCGGCTGGTTTCTGTCGAGACAGACGCTCACCGCTCGTTCGGCGCCGCGGAGGTCACCGATCGGGCTCGCCGCTGCGTTTCACGGCCGTGAGATTGCCATCACTTGAAGATGGTTATAGATTGACATGCCCAAGACCCCTCAAATAGCGGGGCGAGGAGCACATCGGCTGGACGCCTTGTGAGACCAGCGAAGCCGATGCGGTCACTACCGCGGATCTGCTTACTCTCTGCTTAGCTATGCGACTGGCTGATTGACTCAAATCAATGCTCCCGAGTAGTCGCGTGGCTGTTCAACCCTCTGAAATCGCAGTGTTCGACTTCCTCAGCGATGAACACGTCCACCTTCCCTTCAATGAGGGATATCTGCGCATTCTAAGGGCGGCATATCCCCACGACCGCATGTGGTTTCGTGGAACTAAGGGACATGTCGAGCGGCTGGCGCCGCGCGTCGCCGATCTCGCCGATATCGCGCTTCAGCCCTGCAAACCTTTCGAGACGCCGCTTGGCCTGTCGCACCATAATCCCCTTGCCGGCCGCTGGGCGGCGCGGCGGTGCCTAAGGCTTATCGCGCAGGAATCCGCCGGGCGTCCCCTTCGTCTGATCGCCTTGCTGGGCTTCAACGCGAGCTTACTCAGTGTGATGGGGCGTGGCTGGTCGCCGAGCTCATCGGTGTCGTTGCACATGATCCTCCACAGCCAGCTCGGCGAGGCAATGGTCTGGCGGTCGCGCAATCCGTTTATCCGCGCTGGCGATCTTATTTCGCAAATAACAAGACCGCTGCCGTCATCGGTCCGTGTCGTCGCATTGGAGCTCGGTATAAAGGAGGCCATTGCCGATGCCTCGCCGGCGATCTCGCCCGCGATCGTAACCTTGGAACATCCAATTCTCCGCTCTGAATGGGCGGAAGATGCACCTTTGGCCAAGGCTGGAAAGGTCAAGATCGCGTTTGTCGGTCATGCACGCGAGGCCAAAGGGTTCGACGTTTTCGTACAGCTCGCCGGTCGCTGCTCACGAAACGACATCGAGTTTCACGCGATCGGGCACTCATCCCCTGAGACCGATCACCTCGACATCAGCGCTCTGGCACGAAAGCCATCCAAAACGCCGTTGCTGCGCGAAGAATATCTGGCGGCATTGGAAGAGGTCGATCTCGTGTGCCTGCCGTTGCACAGCCGGGCTTACGACTTCACCGGAAGTGGTACGGTTAGTGACGCAATCGCTGCCCTCAAGCCGCTGCTCGTTATTCGGAACCGCACGATAGAAGCCCTTTTCGATCATTACGGCCCGATCGGCTGGCTCGCCGACGGCAGAGATGATCTTTTCGAGCTGGTTCGCACACTCGATCCCACAGAGTTCGGTCGGCAGCGTTCGAGTTGGATCGGCAATCTGAGGGCTATTCGCGAGGCTCGACGTCCCGAAACGCTCGCCGCATCTTACGCCGCCTCGATCAGCATGACCGAGCGGGCGTGAAATCGCCCGGGTCGCAAAGCGTCGTTGCCTGATCGTGTTATTCACAGGTTCGAATTTGAGTCGGTAGCGGAATTGTAATGCCAATACGGGACGATCGGAACTGGTACCGCGACGTTGTTGCGCATAAGTAATGGCTGAGGTCACGGCTTGACACTTTTTGACTGAATGTTACCCTTCACGCGAACCGGTAAGCGTCCTGGTCTCTTGCGATGAGCTTCCAGGATTTCAGCCTGCTTCGACAGAACTACCGCGGGACCGAGCGGGCCGTTTTACGGCAATTTTCGGGGGCACGAAGGAAAACTGAAAGACAATGCGCTTTTTCGAGACTATCGGCAGCGCCATCGTGATAGCCTATGATGATGATCGGCCGGTGCTTACGACCGATCCTTGGATCTACGGCGACGCCTATTTTGGCAGCTGGGGATTGGACTACGAAATTCCTGCAGCGCAGATGCAGGCGATCCGGGATGCCGACTACCACTGGTTCTCGCATGGCCACCCGGATCACCTGAATATCGCCTCGCTTCCGATGCTCACCAAAGGTGAGTTCCTTTTGTCAGATCACTACGGTAATCGCGTCAAAAGAGAATTGACGGCGGCCGGCTACCGAGTACGCGTTCTGCCGGATCGAGAGTGGGTCCAGTTATCGAAAGGGATCCGCGTTTACTCGGTAGCCAACCGAAACCAAGATTCGCTGCTTCTCATCGACATCAATGGTCGGCTCGTCATCGATCAGAACGACTCTCCGGAATTTGGCGAATCGTTTCGTGTCCGCCGCATGGCGAAACACTTCAAGGAGGTCTATATGCTCCAGCTGCACGGCTGGGGCGGAGCGGACATGCTCAATCTGTTCGATCCGTCCGGCCGTAAGCTGACCTCGATAGAGGAAAAGCATCGGCCGATTGCGCCGCGGTCTCAGATCAGCGCGAGGTCGATGGGAGCGTGGAAGATCATTCCGTTCTCATCTTTTCACCGTTACCAGCGTGAAGACAGCGCGTGGGCCAACGATCTCATTCCAGAACTTGAGGACTACAACAGCGGCGCCATGGAAAAATGGCCGGAGATCCTTCCGGCTTTTGTTAGAGTAGACTGCGAAACAGATGAAATTACGCCGATCGATCCGCGTCGGTCTCCCCGCGTCATAAAAAAACCAGAGGAATTTGGCGACAGCTGGTCGGATCAGCTGACTGCCGAGGACAAGGGAAGAATCCGAAGTTACTTTACATCCCGCGAGGCGCTTCGCGAGAACTTTGGGTTCATCGAGGTTGCCGCGGGAGGATCGAGCGTGACAATCGACCTCAATCGTGCAAAGCGCGATGTCGGGATTCGTTTCGAGTGCCCGCGTAATTCGCTGATGACGTGCATCGAACACGAGCTGTTCGATGATCTTCTGATCGGAAATTATATGCGCACGACGCTCTACAATGTCGAAGGCCTCTATCCGAACTTCACCCCCTACGTGGCCAAGTACGCCGATAACGGGGGCGCCAAGACAATGGCGGAACTCGGCGTTTACTTTAACCACTACTTTATGCGTGATCCGGTCGCGCACGCGCTGAAGCATTTTGTTGACGGCAGCGAGATGGTGCTGCGCAAGGCCTTGCCCGAAGGATCAGCGATGTTTCGTGCCGCCAAACGAGTTTCCCATTACATAATGACGCGCTGAAAGTCTCGTGGTTCGGCTGCTTAGTGCTTGATTAAGAGCCGCAAGCGTAAACTCCCAGCATACGCGCACAGTAAACGTCAATGCCAAGATCTATCCGATCCGCTCGTGAACGAGGCGACCCGCTGCCCGATCGCGAGCGCACGATATGAATGGCGAGCACGGCATTGGCTACGCGAAACCGGCGACAAGGGGGAAACGCCCTATGCGATGCCGCCCGCGGCGAATCTCTCCGGCGTGGACCGCCTTGGCGCTATTCCTCTCCGGGGCTGCGCCCAGTCGGGCGGGAGACCCCGAAATCGACCGCCTGCTGCAGAGCCCGGTTGCCAAGGATTGGGTTACTAGCGGCGGAAATCTGACCAACCAGCGCTATTCCACGCTGAAGCAGATCAACACGTCCAATGTCAAGCAGCTCAACGGGGCGTGGAGGGCCCGCCTCAGTCGTTCGGGATACGGCAACAAGTATTCGGCCGAGGCCACGCCGCTGGTCAAGGACGGGATCATGTATATGGTCACCGGCAATGACGATGTCTTTGCACTGAACGCCAAGACCGGCGAGATCTTATGGCGACGCTGGTCGTGGATCGACCAGAGGAGGACGAGCGCATGCTGCGGCTGGCTCAGCCGCGGGCTGGCGATGGGTGAGGGGATGGTGTTTGTCGGTCAGCTCGACGCCAATGTCGTGGCGCTCGACATCAAGACCGGCAGGGAGGTGTGGAAGACGCCGCTCGAGGATTGGCACAGCGGCTATAGCATCACTAGTGCGCCGCTCTATTTCGACGGCATAGTTTATAGCGGGATCGCCGGCGGCGAGCTCGGGATCCGCGGCCGCCTGACCGCACTCGATGCCAAAACCGGCAAGATCGTGTGGCGGGCCTATACGATCCCCAGCCCCGGCGAAATCGGCAGCGACAGCTGGCCGGCCGAAAGCGATGCCTGGACGCGCGGCGGCGGACCGATCTGGAACACGCCGGCACTCGATCCGCAACTTGGGCTCATCTACTTCGCCGTGGGCAATGCCGGGCCCGACTATGACGGGTCAGTGCGTGAAGGCGACAATTTGTTCTCCATCTCGATCCTGGCGTTGAAGGCCAAGACCGGCGAATACGTCTGGCATTTCCAGGAGGTGCACCACGATCTCTGGGACTATGACGCGGCGAGCCCGGTCGTCCTCTTCGACACCATGATCGACGGGCAACTGCGCAAAGGCATCGCCGAGGCCGGCAAGACCGGTTGGGTCTATATCCTCGATCGCACCGACGGGAAACCGCTGATCGGGATCGACGAGCGCCCCGTACCACAGGAGCCTCGCCAAAAGACGGCCAAGACGCAACCATATCCGCGCGGCGACGCCACCGTGCCGCAATGCGCCGGCCCGCAACCCGGCATCAAAACCGGCTGCATCTTTCAGCCTTTCTGGGACGAGCCCGTAGCGCTCCAGCCTTCCGGTCAGGGCGGCACCAACTGGTCGCCGATGCCATACAGCCCGGATACCGGTTATTTCTACGTGCCCGGGTCGATCCGCACCAGTGTGTTCGAACGGTTTCCCCGGCAGTACCGTCGTGGCCATATCTATACCAGGGGCTCGCAGGAAGCGGCTTCCCGCACGTCGCTCAACGGCACCTTCACCGCCATCGACGCCGCCACGAACAAGATCGCGTGGCAGCACCAGACGCCGTACCGCATGGGCGGGGGCAGCGGATCAACGGTCACCGCCGGAGGTCTGCTGCTGCGCGGCGAACCCGACGGCAACTTTGTTGTCCTCGACGCCAAGACCGGCGAGGTATTGTGGAAGTTTCAAACCGGGTTCGGTGCCGATGCGCCGCCCATCGTCTACGAGGTCGACGGCGAGCAATACATCGCGATTGTGACCGGCGGCAATTCGATCCAGCGCAGTGCCACAGGCGATGCCGTTTGGGCCTTCTCGTTGAAGGGCAAACTGGGCCCGTCATGGTGGCCGCCCCGACCGCCATCGGCCAATACCGGGCCCAGTATTTGGTGGCGTATCTGGAGTGCGGTTTCCCCGCTATGGCTGCCCCATGAGGGTGCCGAGCATCTCAATGAGCCGCCCGGACCGGGTGCACAGGGGGATCGCGGAGATCGATAACAAAATCAGGAGCCGCCTCGAGCCAACGCAGGTGGAACAAAGCCCTCCGATCGCAACCGGTGTCAGCGGCCGATGGCGTAGCCCTGCATGCCGCGCGGGTTAGCGGCGGCTTTGAGCACCCGGCCCTCGGGGGTCGGTTCGCGGGCGCAGCCCGAGAGGCGGCCTTCCGACCAAGCCTCGCCGACGCGCAGACAATGGCCGCGCTGGGAGAGCGCCGCGCGCGTTGCCTCCGGGAAGCGGGCTTCGAGCGCCACAAGGCCGGGCTGGGCAGCGCGCGGATAGAACGAGCTCGGCACGTGCTCGGTGTGAAAAGCCGGGCAGTCGATCGCCTCCTGCAGATTCATCCCGTGATGGACGTGATGCAGGAACATCAGCAGGGACCATTGGTCCTGCTGGTCGCCGCCGGGCGTGCCGAATGCAAGATAGGGCTCGCCGTCCTTGAACGCCATCGACGGCGACAGCGTGCTGCGCGGCCGCTTGCCGGGTTCAAGGCTCGCCGGCAACCCCTCCTCGAGCCAGAACATCTGCATGCGCGAGCCGAGACAAACGCCGAGCTCGGGGATGACCGGCGAGCTCTGCAGCCAGCCGCCGCTCGGCGTCGCCGAGACCATATTGCCCCAGCGGTCGACGACATCGATGTGGCAAGTATCGCCGGCGACAACCCCGAGAGCACTCGTCACCGGCTCGCCGATTGTCGGCTCGCCGATCCCGGCGTCCGCGATCACCGCCTCCAGACCCCCGACCAGCACCCGCGGTTCCCGTCCCTCGGGGCGCCCCGGACGCAGTTCGAGCGAGGCCCCATCGCCGACCAGCTTGCGCCGCGCATCGTTGTAGGCGGCGCCGAGCAGGGTGCGCATCGGCACCTCGACAAATTCGGGATCGCCGTACCAGGCTTCGCGGTCTGCGAAAGCGAGTTTGGCGCATTCGACGACGAGATGGACGAAGTCGGGACCGAGCGGATCGAGTTCGTCGAGGTCGAACCCCTGCAACAGCGCCAATTGCTGCAAGAATACCGGACCTTGGCTCCAGGGCCCGCCCTTGGCGACGGTGTAGCCGCGATAGTCGAAGGTCAGCGGCGCCTCGACCGGGACCTCCCAGCGTGCCAAATCGTCTCCGGTCAACAGCCCGTGATGGCGCCGTCCCGACGAATCCATGACCTCTTCGACCCGGCAGAAACGGTCGATCGCCGCCGCGACAAAGCCGCGATACCAGGCGGCGCGGGCGCGCTCGATCTGGCGCTCGCGAGCACCATCGCCCGCTTCGGTCAGCACGCGGCGATAAGTCGCCGCGAGCGTCGGGTTGCGGAAGAGCCGCCCCGCCACCGGGGGCGCCCCGCCCGGCAGGTAGACTGCGGCCGAGCTCGGCCAGTAGCGGCGAAACATGTCGGCGACGACGCCGATCGTCTCGCTGATGCGGCGGGCCATCGGATAGCCGTTCTCGGCATAGCCGATCGCCGGGGCGAGAATTTCGGCGAGCGGCATCGTCCCATAGTCGCGCAGGAGCCGCATCCAAGCTCCAAAAGCCGCCGGGACTGCGGCGGCGAGCAGCCCGGTGCCCGGGATCAGATCGAGCCCGAGCGCGCGGAACTTGGCGATCGTCGCGGCTGCGGGTGCCACACCCTGGCCGCAGATCATGTCGCAGCGATGGTTCGCCTCGCTCCACACGAGCATCGGGGCTTCGCCGAGTGGGCCGTTGGTGCTCGGCTCGACCACCTGCAGCGTGAAGCCCGCAGCGGCCGCCGCGTCAAACGCGTTGCCTCCTTTTTCGAGAATGCTCATGCCGACCGCAGAAGCCAGCCAATGGGTCGAGGCGACGACGCCGAATGTGCCGCGGATCTCGGGACGGGTAGTAAAGCCGGCCATCGCGTTCTCTCCCGAATGTCGCTTTCGTAAACGGCAGGTTAAACGACGTTGCCTGGCGAGGGAACCGCCAGCCCATCGCAACTTCAACGAACCGCCCTATTTATTTAACGGCCGCTCTCGGGCGTGCCGCTGATGTGTTGCGCGACTGGTGGCGACCATGCCCTTGGACATTCCGCCCGACACGACGACGAGCGGCGAAGAATTCTTTCGCACCGAAGGCGCCTACACCGGGTTGGGTGCGCCGATACCGGGGGGCCGCATCGACCGTTGGATCCTCGACGAGGGGCCGAATATCGATAGCGACGTGGAGCTGTTCGACGAGCTCTGCTGGCGCCTTCTTGGCGACGGCGTGCCGGTGTGGCGCGCCACTCTCTACATCGGCACATTGCATCCGCTGATCCGCGGCGTCGGTGCGTGGTGGTTGCGTGAGCTTAAGGTCATCGAAGAATTTCGGGTCCTGCATGGCTGGGACGCGAGCGACGAGTATTTGCGCAGCCCGATCCGCGCCGCGATCGAACGCGGCACCCCGTTTCGCCGCCGGCTGGTCGAGGAGACACCCGAATACCCGCTGTTGACAAAGCTCAGGAAGGCGGGTGCCACCGATTACTTCGCGTTGGCACTCAACCGCACCTTTCGGCTGTTTCCGGTGGTGGCTTGGGCGACCGACCGGCCGAGCGGGTTCAGCGATGCCGACATCGCCGCGCTCGAGGAAATCAACCCTGCCCTCGCGGCGATCGTCGAAACCCGCGCGGTGCGCCGCATCAGCGGCAATCTGCTCGACACCTATCTCGGGCCGCAGGCCGGCCGGCGCATCCTCGCCGGGCAGATCCG
>Ga0209488_10003826_pt1 | contig 11949 bp, 12 predicted proteins | sample Rivendell_Oct201_8_FD_188349 | JGI IMG/M metagenome (GOLD analysis project Ga0209488, IMG submission 188349) | Vadose zone soil microbial communities from the Eel River Critical Zone Observatory, Northern California, USA -... | ecosystem: Environmental > Terrestrial > Soil > Vadose zone >...
ATGCCAGCAGCGCACCGCCGCCGGGCTCCGACGCGGCGCGCTACAAGCGCCAGCACGCCGCCGTCGAATACCTGACCGACCATTACCACGAGGCGCCGGTGTGGATCGTCGCCTGCCTCGAAGACGGCGAGAACCCGGGCCGCACCGCCGGCTCGTCGATCTATGGGGCGGTGCAGAACATGTGCCTGGCGACCCGGGCGCTCGGGCTCGGCACGACGTTGACGACGCGGCATACCGGCTACGGCAAGGAGGTCGATGCAATTTTCGGCCTGCCATCCGGCGCCCATTCCTACGCGATCCTGCCGATCGGCTGGCCGATGGGCAATTTCGGCAAGCTGGGCCGCGGGCCTTTGAAGGACGTCGTCTACGGCGACCAGTGGGGCAAGCCCTACGCCGGCCTGTAAGCCAAACAAGAGGAGGGAGAGAAACATGCCGCGCGTTCCCCCGATCACCGGCAAGGCCGACGTTCCGGCGGAGTTCCACAATGTCGTCGACGATGTCGTCGGAGTCTTCGGCCAAATCCGCGGCCCGTTCAGCATGCTGCTGCACAGCCCGAAACTGGCCGAGAAAATGCTGCAGCTGGTCAAGTTCAACCGCGACGAAAGCATCGTCGAGCCGCAGCTGCGCTCGATCGCAATCCTGGCTTCGGTTCGTGAACGCGAAGCGGCCTACGTCTGGGCCGCTCAGGTCGGCGCCGCGCGGCGGGCCGAGCTGCCGGAATCGACGATCGATCTGCTGCGCTCAAAGGGCGATCCGGCACGGCTCTCCGAGGACGAGCGCAACATCGTCACCTATGTACGCCAGCTCGTGCGCACCAACCGGGTCGACCAGCCGGTGTTCGACGCGCTGAAGAACCGCCACGGCGTGCAATGGCTCGTCGAGTTGACGACGGTCGCCAACTACTTCGGGCTGTTGTCCGGGGTGGTCAACGCCTTCGAAGTGGCCGCGCCCCCCGACGGCGACAAACTGCCGAGCTGAGCAAACGGACAGTCCGGATGATCCCTCTCCCGCACCGCGGGAGAGGGTGCCGAGCGTCAGCGAGGCGGGTGAGGGTGCCCGCCACTGGAAACCCTCACCCGGCCGTCGCTGACGCTCCGGCCACCCTCTCCTGCGGTGCGGGAGAGGGGCTGACTGGGAGATCGACATGAAATTCGGCGTGTTCCTGATGCCCCAGCATCCGCGCTCGGACGATCCGGTGCGCCGGTTCCGCGAAACGGCCGAACTGGCCCGTCTCGCCCGCGACGTCGGGTTCGATTGCGTGGCCGCGGGGCATCACTACCTGTCGCCGCCTTACCAGTCGTTGCAGAGCGTGCCATTGCTGTCGCGGCTGGCCGCCGATACCGGCTCGATGGACCTTTGCCTGTCGGTGCTGCTACTGGCGCTGCTGAACCCGGTTCAGGTCGCCGAGGACATCGCCAGCCTCGACGTGATGTCGGAGGGACGTGTCGTGTTCGGCATCGGCATCGGTTATCGCGAGGTCGAATACGAGGCTTTCGGCATGACGCGGCAGGAGCGGGTGCCGCGCATGCTGGAGGCGCTCGAGCTGATCAAGCGGCTGTGGACCGAGGAGGTCGTCACCTTTGAAGGCCGCTTTTTCCGGGTGCATGACGCCACCTGCACGATCCGGCCGGTGCAGAAGCCGTTCCCGCCGATCTGGATCGCCGCCAACGCGGATCAGGCCGTGGTGCGCACCGCGCGGCTCGGATTGCCGTGGTTCATCAATCCGCATGCCGCCTTGCCGACCATCGAGCGGCAGTGGCACCGCTATAAGCAGGCGCTCGCCGAAGCCGACCAGCCGATGCCGGCGGCGCGGCCGATGGCCCTCGAACTGCACGTCGCGCCGACCCATGAGCAAGCGGTCGAAACCGCTCGCCCGTTCCTGACCGAGAAATACAACGCCTACGCCGAATGGGGGCAGGACAAGGCCCTGCCGGGCGAGGAAAACTTCCGGGTCGGCTTCGACGAATTGGCCCGCGACCGTTTTGTCCTCGGCACGCCGGAAGAGGCGATCGAGCAGATCGAGGAGCGGATCCGGCGGCTCGAGTCGAACTACTTCATCTTCCGGCTCGGTTGGCCCGGCATGGAGGCCGCCAAGGTCATGCGGGTCATCGAGCTGATGGGCCAGCGCGTATTGCCGCATTTCCACGCCAAATACGGGCGCGGCTGAGCTGCGAACGAACGTCAGCGGATGGCGCGCGTTTGATAGGCAGCAGTACCACGCTGGATAGATCGGCCATGCTCGAAAACCTGACCAAATCGGACGTCGTCACGGCCGTCGGGCTGAGCCTGCTGGCTGTGGCGGTTTCCGAGCTGTTGCCGAACACCAGACCGCTGCTGCGATCGGCGATCCAATTCGGGGTCGATCTGCTGACCGAATCGGAAATCGAAGCCGAGGCGGAGCTGATCCATTCGCTGGTCACGGCGACGATGCAGGGCATCCGGCAGGATCTGTCAGAGCCGGCCAGCGAGCCGGAACGCCGCGAGGCGATCGAGACAAGGGTCGAACATTTCAAACGGCGGGCCCGTACTCGGGCGCGGCGCTGGGGCGCCGACCCGCATGACCGTCACCGGCGCTATCGCCGCCACGTGGCCAAGCTCGAATCCTCGCTGGCGAAGCAGAAGCAAGAGGTCGGGCCGCGCGATCAGCGCATCCTCGACTATGCGTTCGAGGCGCTGGGTTCGGAAGCTTGACGCGACGCTCCGCCGCCGGCCGAGCCGGCGCTGTCGAAGGCGCTGACCAGCAGCAATGGCAGCAGGCCGGCGGCCGCGGAAAACGCGACACCCGTCGCGTCCAGTCGCCCGCCGACGAGCCTTCGCAGGCGGGGTAGCGATAATGCCGCGGCCTGTGCGCCGAACGAGGCGGCCAAGGCCCCGATCAGATTACCGCTGGTCGGACGCCCCTTGGGCGCGCAGGCCAGCGCGTAGAGCAGCTGCCCGGTCACCAGGCTGGTAAATCCGACCGCATCAGCCGCCGCGGACCCCCGAAGCATCGCGGCCGATGCCTGGGCGGCAATCGAACTGCCCGCGATCAATCCGGCATCCCGCGTGAGCAGCGGCAGATCGGCGCCAGACAGGATCGGCGCGGGAGCGGGGAGGGGCTTTGCCATCAGCTCCGGATCGGGCGGCTCGAGCGCCAGCCCCATCGCCGGCAGGACGTCGCTGAGCAGATTGATCCACAGCAGCTGCCCGGGGCTCAGCGGGCGCATCAGGCCGCTCCCGACGGCGAACAGCATCATGAAGATTTCGCTCAGATTGGTGGCGATCAGGAAACGGATCGCCTGCCGGATGTTGCCATGGACCGAGCGGCCAGCCTCGAAGGCGAAAGCGAGCGGCGCGAGATCATCGCCGAGCAGCACGATATCCGCGACATCGCGGGCGATGTCGGTGGCGGAGGCGGCCAGGGTGATGCCGACATCGGCCACCTTCAACGCCGGTGTATCGTTGACCCCGTCGCCAACCATCGCGACGCGTTGGCCGGAGCGCTGTAGGTCGGCGATCACCTGCAGCTTCTGCGCCGGCGTCAGCCGCGCAAAGATGCGAGGGGCATTTCCCGGCATTGCAGAGATGCCGAGCTGATCGCCCTCGACGATTTCGGCGTCGCCGCTCGGCGACAGGCCGAGTTCAGCCGCAATCGCGACTGCCGTGGCGCGCTGGTCGCCGGTCAGCATCACCGTCGCGATGCCGGCGCGCTGCAGGGCATGCACCAGCTCCGCCGCGCCGCGGCGGATCGGATCGGCCATGCCGACGAGACCGAGCCAGACGAGTTCCGTCAGCGCCGATCCGGGATCTTCGCCGGCCGGAACCCGCCGGAACGCGATGCCGAGGACCCGCAATCCGGCCTGCGCCATCGCCAGATTGTCCGCCTCGATCGCCTCGCGTGCCGCCGCGTCGAGCCGGTGCTGTTTGCCGCCTTGGCTGCGGTATCCGCACAGCGCCAGCACCGCCATCGGGTCGCCTTTGACCGCGATCAAGGTCTCCCCCTGTGGCGTGGCGTGGAGCGTTGCCATGTAGCGGCGGCCGGCAGCCCGCTCGACGGTCGAGATCCGCGGATGCGATGCCCGGAGCGCCTCCACCTCGGCCCCGAGGCGGCCGGCGACTTCCAGCAGTGCGGCTTCGGTCGACGATCCCGCCGCGGCTTCAGACGCGGAACCCGGGAGCTCGGCGTCATTGCACAGCACGCAGACCTGGATCAGGCGAGCGAGATCGGGATCCTGGCTATAGGCGATCGGGTTCCCGTCACGGCCACGATATTCCTCGTCGGCAAGCCGCGCCTCCTGGCCGTTCCAGCGCAGCCGCGTCACGGTCATTCGGTTCAAGGTCAGCGTGCCGGTCTTGTCGAAGCAGACGAGCTGAACCGAACCCAGCCCCTCGATTGCCTCGATGCGCCGCACCAGCAAATCCCGCGAGCGCAGCCGGCGCACCCCGACCGCCAGCGCCGTCGTGACCATCGTCGGTAGACCTTCGGGGACTGCGGCGACACCGAGCGATACCGCGGAACGCAGCATCAATAGCCAGGGTTGGCCGCGCAATAGCCCGATCACGAACATCAGCGCCGACGCGCCGACCGCGCTGACGGCGAGTTGCCGCCCGAGCCGGTCGAGATGCGCCTGCAAGGGCGTTTCGGGGCGTGTCGCGTTTCCGAGCAGCGCCTGTACCCGCGCGATCTCGGTGCGGTCGCCGGTCGCGACGACGACCGCGCTGCCGCTGCCGCCCGTGACGATCGAGCCGCGATACAGCATGTTGCGGCGGTCGGCGAGCGAGGCGTCGACCGCCGCAAGAACGTTGGCCGCCTTGGCAACCGGCAGGCTTTCGCCGGTCAACGCCGCCTCGTTGACGGTCAGCCGGTCCGCCGTGATGACCCGCGCATCGGCGGGCACGACATCGCTGCCGTGCAAGGCAATCACATCGCCCGGGACGAGCGACTCGGCCGGGACAACCTGCTCGTCACCGTCGCGCCGCAGGCGGGCTGTCGGCACCGCATCGCCTTCCAGCGACGCGATCGTTTGCTCGGTCCAGGTCTCGGAAACAAACCCGATGATCCCGTTGACCGCGATGACGGCGAGAACGATCGCCGCGTCCATCAGCCCGCCGGTCATCAGCGAGATCAGCGCCGTGCCGGCCAGCAGCGCGACCGGCAGGGTGCCGAATTGGTCGAGCAGGATTTCGGAGCCGGTGCGCCTGGCGATTTTCGTCAACAGATTGGCGCCGTGGCGGCGCAGCCGCGCGTTTGCCGCCGCGCTCGTCAGGCCGGACGCGCGGCTGTCGAGGGTGGCGAGGACCTTTTCGGCATCGATCGAATGCCAGGGAGGACCCTCTGTCAAAATCGACGGAGAGCGCGCCGACCCTCGCGCCGCCACCTCGCGCACCCGCCGCTCGATCTCGTCAAGGGAATGGCTGGGCTCGAACAGGATCAGCACGTTGCCGGTGCAGGCGCTGGCCGACACGGACCGAATGCCATTGCCGCCGAGCCCGGCTTCGAGCGTGTGCTTCAGCCCGTGATCGCGGCGCAACGCGGGAATCTTGAAGCGCGCCCGGCCGCGCACGGCGACGTGGACCGGTGCAATTTCCATGCTCGTGGCAGCAGCCGCAGGAATGGCTCAGCCCTCGGCAGCGGCCTTTTGCGGAGCGGTCTCGCCCGGCTTGTCGAGCGCGGTTTCCCAGATCTGCAGGATCTCGCCGGCATCCCACAGCAACGTCGCTGCGGGAGGTGCGATTTGCCCTCGAAACAGTTGAAAGATACTGCCGGCAACCAGCGCCAGAAACGCCGCGCTGCGGATGTCGGCATTGCCGCCCGACCACCGGCGCAGCGCCTTATCGGCGCCTGCCCAACGCTGCTTCGCCCATTCGGTCAAGGCCTGCCGTGGCTTGCTATGCTCGGCCTCGAGCTCGTCGAGATCGACGGTGAAGAGGTCGTTGCGCATCGCGTTCTCGGCGAACAGCGCGCCGAGATCCGAGAAGTGCACCAGGACGCTCGCGGTCAGCGGGTTGACCTCGACCTGTTCGATGCTCTCCCAGGAGGCGAGCCGCTGTGCGAGGAGCTTGAAGAAAGCCTCGTCGCGGCGCTTCTCGGGGATTTTGACACGCAGCCGTCCGGTCGTCAGATGGCAAACGCGCCCCGCCGGCAGATCGGCCATCTAGGTCGTGGCCGTTTCCCGACCGGAGCCGCGCAGCCTCACGACTTCTTTGGCCGCAGCAGGCTGCTCGGAATTCGGCGGGAATTTGTGCTCCTCGTCATATTCTGCGCGCGCCTCCGCCATCAGATCGCTGGCGCGTTCGCCGAGTTCGGCGGCGGCCTCGCGGCCGCGTTCAAAGGCCGCGAGGCCGGCCTTCATCGCCTTGCGGGTCGCCGGGCGCGCGTTGCGCGCCAGCGCCGGGTACACCAGCGGCGCCAGCAGGCCGCCGACAAGGCCGGCGGCCAAGGCCGTCATGAGCCTGCCGAAGCGGCCCGGCGCTGCGCCGCGGGCCGGCGGCTGCTCTTGCTGCTGCATCGGTCAACGACCGTCGGTTTTGCTGCGACCGGCGAGTGCAGGCGTGCTGCTCTCATGCTCAAGCTCGGAGCGCGCTTCGGCGACCAGATCGCTCGCGACCTCCCCGACTTCCGCCAATGTCTCACGGTAGAACACCATTCCGCCTTTGATCGCCGCCTTGACCGCGGGACGGATCACCCGGCCGACTGCCGGAAGCACGGTCGGTGCCAGCAGGAGTGCGCCGACGCCGACGGCGACGCCCGTCACGGTGCTGCCTTTGAAGAGGTCTTCCACCAAGGCCATTCGAACTCTCCTTGTTCTGTCCCGACCGGTTGCATGACGCTTTCGTTACGATAAACGCCGTTGGGGGAGGACGATCCGGCTTGCGGCGATTTTTCGTTAGCGCTGCAACATCGCCTCAACCGTTAGGGCATAAATCCGCTTTGCGAGTTGTTGGTCGGGATGATTGCGATGCGGTCGAGCACCGAGCAGGATCAGCAGAAGCGCTTGCGCCGATCGCGGGTGGCGGCGACCGGTATGCTCGCCAGCGCCGGGATCGTTTTCGCCGGAACCTTGGCCGTCTCGGATCCGAATGCATGGGTTTTGTTGCTGCGGTCGGTTGCCGAGGCGGCGCTGGTTGGCGGCCTGGCCGATTGGTTCGCGGTCACCGCATTGTTTCGCCGGCCGTTGCGTCTGCCGATCCCGCACACGGCGATCGTGCCGGCCAATAAGGATCGGATCGGCGAGGGGCTGGCCCGCTTTCTCGACCGGAATTTCCTCACCCGCGAGCTGCTGATCTCCGAGCTTCGCACCTTGCGTGTCTCGGAGCGGCTGGCCGCCTGGCTGGCCGATCGCCGCAACGCCGCCGCGCTCGCCGGCGAGATCGCCAAGGCATTGCCCTTCGTGCTGCGCGCGGTCGACGACAGCCAGATCAAGGCCTTTGTCGGTCGCGCGTTGGGCGCCCAGCTGCGCAATGCCGCCTTGGCTCCGCTCGCCGCGCAGATGGTCCGCGTGCTGACCGCCGCGGGGTATCACGAGGCGGTGCTCGACCGCCTGCTCGACTACGCCCGCGCCTTTCTCTCGCGCAACGAGGACCGGCTGCTGGAAACCGTCGCCGAGCGCAAGCGCAGCTGGATTCCGCGGGCGATCAACCGCGAGATCGCCCGTGCCATGCTGCGGGGGGCCGGGGAGCTGATCGATGATCTGCGCCAACCCGATGGCACGGCGAGACGAAGCCTGTTGGCGGCGATCGATGACATGACAGCCGAACTGGCGAACGGCGCGGAACCATCCCCCGAAAGCGCCCGAGCGCGAATGCTGAACCAACCCGAGCTGCAGGCATGGATTGCGGCGTCCTGGGACAAGGCGCGCGATCTTGCGCTCGCCGATCTGGCGGCGCCGTCCTCGCGCCTGCGACGCACTTTGGCGCTGGCGATTGCCTCGGTCGGCGAAACTCTCGGCGCCGATGCCGCCATGCGCGAGCGGCTGGATGCGACATTCGAAGCGGTTCTCGCGGAAGCGCTGCCGTGGCGCGGCGAGCTGATCCGCTTCGTCGCCGAGGTGGTGCGTAAATGGGAGCCGAAGGGCTTCTCCGACCGGATCGAATTGGCGGTCGGGGCCGACCTGCAATACATCCGGATGAACGGCACGATTGTCGGCGGGCTGGTTGGCGGCGGCCTATTTCTACTGTCGCTGCTGGCGCGATGATGGGAGCGGGTCAAGGGCGAGGGCCAATCCGCGGCCCTCGCACCGTTGCTGGCCTTACGAGACGTGTCTAGCCGGCGCTCGCGGCGCGGCGGGCACGCGGTTGATGCGAAGCGAGATCTCCTTCGCGATGGACTTCGACCTCGCCCGAGATCTTGCCACCGTGCTCGATCTCGATCTCGCTGTAGGTGATCTTGCCCGAAACATGGCCAGTCGCGCGGATCAACAGCCGCTTCCGGACGACGAGATCACCCTCAAAACGGCCGCGCACTTCGGCATTATCAATCGCCGCAACGCCTTTAAAGTGGCCGGTCTCGGCGATGTCCACATCGTGGCAATCATGCAAGTTCGCCTCGACGTTCCCTTCGATGATGAGCCGTGCGCAGGAGGTGATCTCGCCCGACAGCGAAACGCCGTGTCCCACGATCAGCTGGCGGGGCTCGTTCGGATCGGCGTGCGAGACCGCCGACGGGTCTGACCCCGGCACGGGGGGTGCGGACATACGCGGCGGCAGCAGATCGGCCGGATGCGGCGGCACCGGCCGCGGTGGCAGCAAGGGTACGGGTTTCGCGGAAATGCCGAGATCCTCAGCCTGCTCTGCCATTTTGTGCTCCTCTGTCGACGTTTTCGTCGGCCGGAAAACGAGCCCGGCCAGTTGTTCCGCGCGCACCTCGCTTCGCGACCTTAGCGGTGCGCCAAATCGCCAGCGCCCACTCCGAATGATGTCCTGAAGCAGTCCCAATGCGCTCACCGGAAGAGGAAAGATCTTGGGGAGGCGAGAGCACCGACGGCGTTATCCAAGACCAGGCACATTAGAGCGAAGCGGCGGAAGATCTATGATTAAGTTAGCTTTTGCTTCGCTTCCGAAGCTGTGACCATTTTAGTCCGGCGTGTAGGCTGGACACTCGGGGGTGCGGCGAGCAACCACTTGCGCCGGGGGTGGCGACCCCGGCCGGATTCGAACCGGCGACATCTCGCTTAGAAGGCGAGTGCTCTATCCAACTGAGCTACGGGGTCGAGGCGGGCATCGGCGCCGCCTTATCGCACCGAGCGGCCCTCGCGGCAATCGCTTCGGAGCCGCGGTCCCTAGAAGCGGACGCGGTCGTAGCGGAAATTGTCGGCGTAGCTTTTCGCCTTCGGCCGGCGCTGATGCGGTTCGATGATCGTGTATTGCAGCCCGTGCTTGTCGGCGAACGCGACCGCTTCGTCGAGCGTGTCGAAGTGCAATTGCACCTCGTTCAGCGTGTCTCGGGCGCTCGACCAGCCCATCAGCGGGTCGGGGTCGCGGCGGGTCGCGGGCTCGAATTCCAGGAGCCATTTGCGGGTTTGCCGCCGGCCCGACTGCATCGCCGTCTTGGACGGTCGGGAGATGCGTGCCAGCGCCATGAAACGATCTTCCTCATTCCGCGGTCGGACCGCCCGCATGCTTCGCGGCCGGCGCGGCCGTGGTCGGGGCGAGAGGATTCGAACCTCCGACATCCTGCTCCCAAAGCAGGCGCTCTACCAGGCTGAGCCACGCCCCGGACCAGCGACGCCGCGGGTTTTAGCTGATCGGAAACCGCCGGACAATGCTGGCCGGCAAGTCTGTTAGATTGGGTCGGGTCTGGACAGATCCAGGTCGAGGCGGCTGCGGCGCACCAGATCGGCGCCCGGGAGGCTGTCGCGCTGCAACAACTCGAAGACGCAGCCCAGCAATTCCCGGCGATGGAACGGTGCGGCGATGAATTCGTCGCAATCGCGGCTACTCCAACGCGGGCCGCGGGCGAACTCGCCGGTAAACAGCGCTTTGAGCCGGGGCTGGCGCGCCCGCAGCCGCCGCACGGTCGTGACCCCGTCGAGCGTGCCCGGAAGATCGACTGCGGCGATGATCAGCGCAAAGCGCCGCTTTCCGGCGGCCCGCAAGGCGGCGAAGCCTTCCGCTACCGCGGTGACCACGAACCCTTCCTCGGCAAGGATCCGCTCAATAGATTCCCGCCGACCGAGATCGTGATCGACGATCAGAACGTTCTGCCCATCCGGGTACATGCGCATCTCCGGCCGACTGCCGACCGTGGGGGGTATTGCTCCTATATTGGACCAATCGAAGTCGGATCCGCTAACCTTTTCAGAAAGTTTTATTCGTTAATTTATCGAGATTGTGGAACTTAACCATGGGTTGAGCATGATTTTGATCTTAGCTCCATATTTACTATGCCGTAAAATCTCTATTTTGCTTTTGGGGGTGGGCCCCAGAGACTTATGCGGGCAGGGCAAGAACGATGTGGCAGACGGCGTCGAGCGCCGCCTCAACCGAATCCATCGGGCGCACGCCGGAAACCGCCGGCGCATCGAGCAACGTCAGCACCGGGCGACCGAACTGCAGCGCCAGCGCGATCTCGGACAGCGTGCCGTAGCCGCCGCCGAGTGCCACCAGCGCCAACCCGGCGCGGGCGATGATCGCGTTGCGAGCAACCCCGATCCCGGTTGCGATCGGTATCGTCACAAAGCGATTGGCGGCCTGCCATTCGTCATCCGGCAGAAGGCCGATCGACATGCCGCCCGCTGATGCGGCGCCTTCGCAGGCCGCTTCCATGACACCGCCCTTGCCGCCGCACAACAGCACGATGCCAAGTGCAGCGAGACCGGCGCTGACGGCAAACGCCGTCCGCCGCTCGGCAACACTGGCATCGCGCGACCCGATCACGGCGACCGGCACCCGGCACGGACTGCCGCTGTCGGTCTGCAGCCAGCGCACGGCATCGCGCAAGCCGACAGGCTCTCCAGCCGGCTGTTTGGTCGCGGTCCAGCGCCGCGCAGTGAGATCGAACACGGTGCCGGTCCGAAAAAGAAGCCGGCGGTCGCGGTCAAGGGAGAGACCGTTCGTCATCGCCGCTCAGATAATGTTGTCTTCGCGCAATGGCCGGCCGTTTGGGATCCGCTCGTAGCCGAGCGGCGACAAATCGAGGCTTAGATAGCGGCCGCCGGTGATCCATTCGGCGACAGCGCGGCCGACCGCCGGCGCCTGCTGCAGCCCATGTCCGCTGAAACCATTGGCCAGGATGAAATTGTCGAGGCCCGGGGCAGGACCGACGATCGCATTCTGGTCGAAGACATTGTAATCGTAATACCCGGCCCAGGCGCCCACCAGCTTGATTGCGGCGAAGGCCGGGACGCGGCGCGCCAGCGCCGGCCACACCTCGGACTCGAAACGGTCATGTTCGACCTCGAGCGGCGGTTCGTCGGGGTCGGCCTCCGGCAGCGCCGGCATGCCGCAGATCGTGTAGGCTCCCTCCGGCCGAAACCATAGACCTGAGGGATCGATCGTCAGCGGAAAGCGGGCCGGCCGCCGGCGGCAATCGACGACGTAGACCGAGCGGCGACGCGGCCTTACCGGCAAATCGATGCCGGCCCAGGCGGTCACCGCGGCAGCCCACGGGCCGGCGGCGTTGACCAGAACATCGCAGGGCAGCGTATCGCTGGCGGCAAGCCGCACCGCCGCAATCCGAGATCGCTGAGTTTTGAGCCCGATCGCCTCGTCAGTGACGTAGCGGGCACCGGCGGCGATGGCGCGCCGCCGGAACAATTGCAGCAGGCCATAGCCGTCGAACCATCCTTCACCCGAAAGGCCCAGCGAGCCGAGGGCGAGGCCGGTCGTATCGAGCCATGGGAAACGCCGCGTCAGCTCGCACGGTGAAAGCAACGCAACCGGCGCGCCGCACTGGCGCTGCCTGGCGTGCTGGCGTGCCAGCGCGCCGCGTCCGGCATCGCTCGCCAGATACAGATAGCCCGCTTCGACGAG
>Ga0209488_10003828_pt1 | contig 11945 bp, 13 predicted proteins | sample Rivendell_Oct201_8_FD_188349 | JGI IMG/M metagenome (GOLD analysis project Ga0209488, IMG submission 188349) | Vadose zone soil microbial communities from the Eel River Critical Zone Observatory, Northern California, USA -... | ecosystem: Environmental > Terrestrial > Soil > Vadose zone >...
CGGACGCGTGGGCGACGTCCTCCGCGCCGCGGCCGACGCAAGCGGCGTAGCCGCCGAATTCCTGGCCGAGCGTCATCGGCACGGCGTCCTGGAGATGCGTGCGGCCGGTTTTCAGGACGTCCGCGAACTCGTCGCTCTTGCGCGCGAGGCTCCCGGCCAGCGCGCGGGCGGCGGCGACAAGCGACGCGGCCCCGAGCAGCAGCGCCAGGCGCGTGGCCGTCGGATAGACGTCGTTGGTGGACTGTCCTTCGTTGACGTGGTCGTTGGGGTGGACCTTGTTATACGTGCCCCGCGGCTCACCGAGAATCTCGGACGCGCGGTTTGCCAGTACTTCGTTCGCGTTCATGTTGTGCGACGTGCCCGCGCCGGCCTGGTAGACATCCACGACGAACTGATCGCGAAAGCTGCCGGCGAGAATTTCGTCCGCGGCTCTGACGATCGCCGCGGCGACGTCCGGCGTCAGACGCCCGAGGGACGCGTTGGCTTCGGCCGCGGCTTTCTTGACGAGGATGGTGGCGGTGACGAGGTCCGCCGGCGCGCGCAGTCCGCTGATGGGGAAGTTCTCGACGGCGCGCTGCGTCTGCACGCCGTAGTAGGCGTCATCCGGCACCTGAATGTCGCCGAGAGGATCGCGCTCGGTGCGCACGGTTCAGTATACTTCTCGGAATATGCTTCCCAGTTTTTTCGAGAGCGTTCTCCAGCTGATCGTCAAGACGTCGACCGACCTGCCGCCTGATGTGCGCGCCGCGATGAAACACTCGCTCGTCTCCGAGCCGGAAGGCACGCGCGCATCGCAGGCGCTGACGATCATCGCGCAGAACATCGATCTGGCCGCCGACGGCGAAGGCGCGATCTGCCAGGACACCGGGATGCCGACGTTCGAAGTGCACGTGCCGGTCGGCGCGAATCAGATCTGGATGCGGCAGCAGATTCGTGCAGCCGTGCAGGAAGCCACCAAACGCGGAAAGCTCCGCCCGAACTCCGTCGATTCGATCACCGGCAAGAACTCCGGCGACAACCTCGGGCCCGGCACGCCGATCATTCATTTCGATCAGTGGGAGCGCCCCGATATCGAGATCAAGCTGATCCTCAAAGGTGGCGGCTGCGAGAACACCAACGCGCAGTACGCCGTTCCGGTCGAGTTGCCGCACCTCGGCCGCGCGGACCGGACCCTCGAGGGCGTGAAGAAGTGCATTCTGCACGCGGTGTGGCAGGCGCAGGGCAAAGGCTGCGCGCCGGGCGCGGTCGGCGTCTGCGTCGGCGGCGATCGCACGTCGGGCTACACGCACGCGAAGGAGCAGTTGTTTCGTACGCTCGACGATGTGAATCCGGATCCGCGGCTGGCGGAAATCGAGGCGTCGATCATGTCGACGGTCAACAACCTCGAGATCGGCCCGATGGGGTTCGGCGGCAAGGTGACGCTCATTGGCTGCAAGATCGGCGCGCTCAATCGTCTGCCCGCGAGCTTCTTTGTCTCGGTCGCCTACGACTGCTGGGCCTTCCGCCGCCTCGGCGTCGTCCTCGACGCGTCAAGCGGCGGGATCACGAGCTGGCTCTATCGCGATCCGTCGCATCCGATCATCCCGATGCTCGACCAGGCCGGCTTCACGCGCACGGGCCGTGAAGTCGCGCTCAACGCGCCGCTGACGGAAAAAGATGTGCGCGCGCTGAAAGTCGGCGACGTCGTCATGGTCTCCGGCCCCATGTTCACGGGCCGCGACGCCGTGCACTCGCATCTGATGAAGAACCCGCCGCCGGTCGATCTGAGCGGCTCGGTCCTCTATCACTGCGGTCCCGTCGTCGTGAAAGAAGGAGAAAGCTGGCGCGTCACGGCGGCCGGGCCGACGACGAGCATCCGCGAGGAGCCGTATCAGGGCGAGATCATCAAGCGGTACGGCATCCGCGCCGTCATCGGCAAGGGCGGCATGGGCGCGAAGACGCTGGCGGCGCTCAAGGAACACGGCGCCGTGTACCTCAACGCGATCGGCGGCGCCGCGCAGTTCTACGCGCGATCGATTCAGAAGGTGGACGGCGTCTCGCTGCTCGAGTTCGGCACGCCCGAAGCGATGTGGCACCTCACGGTGAAAGACTTCCCCGCGATTGTGACGATGGACGCGCACGGCAACAGCCTGCACAAGGACATCGAGCAGGAGTCGGGTAAGCAGCTCGAGGTCATCGGCGTCTGACGCACGCTGGGATCACGACTCACGACGATCAACGCAGAGCACGCTGAGCACGCAGAAAACTGAATTAGGAAGACAAGAGCCAGACCAGACGAGTGGTTTTACACGGGCCGAGATTTCTTGCCCAGTGTTCCCTTTCGTTCTGACCGTTGCGCCATCCGCGCCATTGTCTCCAGCTTGGCCGCATCGCCCTCTTCCGTCATATAGAGAAATCCCTCTCGCGCGCTGCAGATTCGGCGTTGCGGTGCGGGGATCTGCATGCCGAAGAACATGTGGAAAGTGAGTCCAGGCACGATGAACTTGTAACTTCCGTATTGAGGCTTCCGGTCAAAGAACCACGGCAATACTGCGACGCGATTGTGCAGGTCGTCGAGCCCTTTGCTCAAAGTGATGAAGAGAACGACTAAGGTAATCCTGAGGTCTTTGTCCGCCGACGTGAGTGCGGCATGAGCGGGAAATTCACGTCCGATCGCCAGCAGTGCTCGATGACCCAGTTCTCGCCGTTTTCGTTGAACCGCCGTTCGCATTCGAGGCAGAGAAGGTGCGCCCGCGCTTGCGCGGAGCTCAGGAAGGCGGAGTTCTTTGACACGAGTGACTGTCTTGCAGGTCCCGCGTATTGCGGCACAGCGCGCACGTGCCTAGCAGCATCATGGCTAGTCGATCCTGGCTGATCGACGCCTGATGTCTCACGCCACCGCCCGCATGCTTGGCGTCGTCTATCAAGTTTCGAGCTTAGCTATTGTGGCACTCGAACAGGAACATGCCAACTGCGGTGGCGGCGTTCACGATGAGCCGCACGTGGTGAGGAGCAGGCCCTGGTGATCGAGCCGAGGTTGGAACCTGAACCGATCCTTGCAGGCGATCCGGCGCATGGAAAAGGAAACGCTAAACAAACTCACGGAGCTGATCATCGGCGCCGCGTTGGATGTCCATCGAGAGCTCGGACCGGGCTTACTCGAGCAGTCCTACGAAGCGTGTCTTACCTTCGAACTTCTAAATCGCGGCCTGAGCATCGAGCGGCAGAAGCCGTTGCCGCTGATCTACAAGAACCAGCGCTTGGACTGTGGGTTCCGCATCGACTTGCTTGCGGAGGAGGCCGTGGTTGTTGAAATCAAGGCCATCGAACGCTTCGAACGCGTCCACGTTGCGCAGCCGATGTCGTATCTCAAGTTTGCCGACTGCCGAGTGGGCCTGTTGGTGAACTTCAATGTCGCGTTGCTCGCCAGGGACGGGCTGAAGCGGGTAGTCAATGCCTTTCCTGAGTAGTGTCTTCTCAGCGTGCTTTGCGTGCTCTGCGTTTAACGTCGTGGACTAAATTCCCTTAGTGGTGGTCTTGAGTAGCCATGCTCCATCGCCGCGAGATCAAGATCCATCGTCTCCATGTCGTAGATCGCGAGCAGCGGGAACGGCGACAGCGTGGGGACGTCCACCGTCTTCAGATATCCCTGACACGACACGCACAGCTCGAGGCGGCGGTCCGGGCGCTCTTCGTTCGGCGCGGCGAGCTTGAAGGGCTCGCCCGCCTCGCTGCAGTACGCGCAGCAGTAGTCGGTCATCTCCCACGCGGCGGCGCAGAACGAGCAGCGGAGCGTGCGGTGGCCGTCGACGAATTCGGCGAGCGCCGGCCACGAGCCGCACATCGGACAGAAGCCGTGGTTCCACTCGCTTCCGGCGTGCAGCAGCGCCGCCTGCAGCGCGTGCGCAAAGGGACTGGTGGCCAGCTCGGCGAGCAGCCACACCAGGTCGGGTGCGAGGCCGCGGTGGATGGCGCCCTGGCGGATCGCGTCCTGATTGCGCGAGAGCGACGCCGTCAGCAGCGACCCGGCTTCCATCTGTCCTTCGGCGACCGACGTCTTGATGTGTTCGGCCGCCTCGCCGGCCCCGCCGGCAGCCAGCGTCTCGCACAGTTGTAAGAACGATGCCTTCAGGACCTGAAGGGGGAGCGGGATCGGCTCGCCGATGAGAATGGGGACGCCCCGCTTGAGCTTGGCGTCCAAGTATTTGGGGGGCAGCGACAGCCTCGGCAGCTTGCCGTCTATGGTCTGGCCGGCTTTGATGACGATGGCCAGCAGGTGCTGCTGGAGATCGACGGCGGGGGCCAGATCGGGCCGTACGCCCCGTAAATCGTCCCAGCGCCGGGTCGAAATTTCGTGCAGGTCTTCGGGAGTGGGCCTGGGGACGGCGACCAGAGGCATGCTGGTATAATGATAAGGATTCCTAGGAGAAATAAGGGCAATGATCAACGTATCTGAAACGGCGGCGTCGAAAATCAGCGAGCTGCTGACCGAAGAAAACAAAGCCGGTAGCGGCCTGCGCGTGTTCGTGCAGGGCGGTGGCTGCTCGGGCTTCCAGTACGGCCTGATGATCGAAGAGAACGGCCAGGGCGCGGGCGACCAGGTGTTCGAGTCGCACGGCGTGAAGCTGTTCGTCGACCCGATCAGCATCCGCTACCTCAAGGGCGCCGAGGTCGATTTCGTGGACACCGTCACGGGCGGCGGGTTCACGATCAAGAACCCACAGGCGACCTCGACCTGCGGCTGCGGCTCGTCCTTCTCGACCGACTAACAACTTGTTCATTGAGTGATCGGGTGATTTGGTGATTTGATCACCACGTCACCCAATCACCAGATGCCCCGATCCCTTCCCGATCTGTCGGGCCTGCGTCCGGCAGGCAGCAAACGATCGACCAAGCGCGACCAGATCCTGGGGGCCTTCCTCGAACAGGAAGGCCACCTGAGCGCCGACGATCTCTTCACTCTCGTACGCAGCAAGCATCCCGGTATCGGCCGCGCCACCGTCTACCGCACCCTCCAGTGGATGGTGGACGCCAACATGGCGCGCAAGGTCGATTTCGGCGAAGGCCGGTCGCGCTTCGAGCCGACGTACCGGCACCCGCGGCATTTCCATCTCATCTGCGAAGTGTGCCACCGGTCATCCGAGTTCCTGAGCTCGGACGTCGAGTCGCTGATGGAGGAGATCGCCACCGCGCGCAACTTCACGGCGAAGCAGTCGATGGTCCAGATCATCGGCACGTGCGAAGAGTGCCGGACCGGGGCGTCCACGCCGGGCTCCGGCAAGATTGACGGCGCGACGACCGAGCTGGTGTTTGCGCGCGACGCGCTGCGGATCGCGATCGCGACCGAGCGCAGCGGCTTCAACTTCTATAACCGCGCCGCGAAATTCACGAAAGACGCGCGCGGACGGTCGGTGTTCGAGAAGCTCGGCGGGGAAGAAAAGGAGCATCTCGCGACGCTCGAGAAGCGCTATCAGGAGCTGCTCGCCACCGATCCGCTGCTCGAGTCGCGGCCGACGTTCCTGTTTTTCAAGGGCGCGGCGAACGGCATCTTCGCCTCCGGCGCCGAGGAGCTCGGGCCGGGCGTCACCGATCTCGACGCGCTGCTCATCGGCATCAAGTGCGAGCGCGGCTCGCACAGCTTCTTCAAGAAATACGGCGAGCGATTCGAAGACTCCGAAGGCAAGCGCATCTTCCTCGAGTTCGCCGACGAAGAGCGCGAGCACCTCGACCTGCTGATCCGCGAGTACCGCGCGCTGCGCGAACGCACCGGCAAGAAGTCGAGGAAGCCGGCGGCGAAAGCGAAGACGCGCCGGTGATCGATCTCCACACGCACACGACGGCATCCGATGGCCGCCTCGCGCCGGCCGATCTCGTGGCGCGCGCGGCCGACGCCGGCGTCACCGTGCTCAGCGTGACCGATCACGACACGACCGCCGCGGCCGCCGCCGTGACCGCTGCGTGCAGGGACGCGGGCATCGAGTTTGTCCCGGGCATCGAAGTGACGGCCGTCGTAGACGGCGAGGACGTCCACATCCTCGGCTACTTCATCGACCCCGATGCGGCGACGCTCGGCGCGTTTCTCGCCGAGCAGCGCCGGCGCCGCGTCGATCGCGTGCGTCAGATGGTGGCGCGGCTGGCGGAGCTGGGGGTCACGCTGGACGCCGACGCGATTCTCGCGCCCGGCGTCGCCGACAACTCCAAGGCTGCCGGACGCCCATGGATCGCCCGCGCCCTCGTCAGCGCCGGCGTCGTCGCGAACACGCGCGAGGCGTTCGACAGGTACTTGAAACGCGGCCAGCCGGCCTTTGTGCCCCGCATCGGCCCGTTGCCGGCCGAGGTGGTCGCGCAGATCCACGCGGCGGGCGGCCTCGCGTCGCTCGCGCATCCCGGCCTGTTCCGACGCGACGACCTCATCCGATCATTTGCCGCGGCCGGTCTCGATGCGCTCGAGGCGCACCACAGCAAGCACACCGAGGAAGACACGGCGCGCTATCTCGGCCTCGCCGACAGCTACCACCTGGCCGTCTCCGGCGGATCCGACTTTCACGGCGATCCCTCGCACGACGTCGCCGGCATCGGCGGCACGTCGCTGCCGCCCGAGCGGTTTCACGCGCTGAAAGCGCGCCGGCCGACAAAGCGCGCCACGGCCTCCGGCGCGTCGACTTCCTCGTAGAACACTTCTTCCCAGTCCGCGAACGTGGATCGCAGTTCGCCAGGTTGCAGCAGGTGATCTGGAGACTTGGGGCCGACGCCGTGCGCGAGCTGCGCGGCGGTGAACGTCTCGTAGATCACGCAGCCGCCTGGCCGGATTGACGCTTTGATCGCATCGAACAGGTCCCGCTGCAGGTAGCGGGTGACGAGGACGAGATCGAAGACGCCGACAGGGAGCGGCGCGATCGTCAGGTCGGCGCACCAGCCGTGGACAGTGAGGCCCGCACGCGCCGCCGTCTCCATCGCCTCGTGAACCGCATCGCGGTTGATGTCCACGCCGAAGGTGTGAAACCCCTGCCGCGCGAGCAGCAGCGCGTGGCGTCCACGGCCCATCGCGATGTCGAGCGCCGTTCGACTTCGCCCAGGGTGAGCCCGCGCAACGTTCGCGACCCACGATTCGACGAACGGCGAAGGTGACATATGATCGTGGGTCATGGCTCAGGCGTTGTTATCGGCCGTCGGCATCGGCCTGGCCGGCATGGCGGCGGCCGTCGTGCTCGGCTTGCGCGGCACGGACATCTCGCGGCACATCGCGTTCGGCATTTTCTCGACGCTCATCATCCTGCTCGCGCATTCGATGATGATGTTTTATCTGATCGGGAAAGGCAAAGCCGTGAAAGACGCGATGGCCGAATATCACGTCGCCGGCGACTACTTCCAGCGCATCAAGGCCGCGCGCAAGCCCGTGTTCTCGATGGGCACGTACGCGATGGCGGCGACGATGGTGGCGGCGATTCTGGGGGCGAGCGTCGACACCGGGATGCTGCCGCCGATCGTGCACGGGATGCTCGCGTACGGCGCCATCTTTCTCAACATGGTCGCCGGCAAGATCGAGATCGACGCCCTCGTCGCCTCCACGCGCATCGTCGACGAAGTGAACAGCAAGATCGCCCAGCCGTGAGCGATCCGGTTCTCGAGCTGAGAGACGTTTCGAAGGACTACCACGGCCTCCGCCCCCTCCGCATCGCCAGCCTGCGCGTCGCGCCGGGCGAGCAGGTCGCGCTCGTCGGATTCGATCAGTCCACCGCGGAAATCTTCGTCAACCTTGTCACCGGGGCGTCCCTCCCGGACCGCGGCGTCATCCGCCTCTTCGGCCGGGCCACCACCGAAATCACTGACAGCGCCGACTGGCTCACCGTTGTCGATCGCTTCGGCATCGTCAGCCGGCGCGCCGTGCTGCTCGAGGCGTTGACGGTTGTGCAGAATCTCGTGATGCCGTACACGCTGGAGGTCGAACCGCCGTCCGCAGAGCATCGTGAGCGGGCGATGGCGTTGGCGCGGGAGGTGGGTCTGGCTGAGACGACGTTCGACCGCCCCGTAGGCGAGCTGGATACCGCGGGGATGTTCCGGGCGCGGATGGCGAGGGCCGTCGCGCTCGACCCAGCCGTGGTGCTGTTCGAGCACCCGACGGCCGGGGTGGAGCCGGATGCGCTGGCCGATCTCGCGGCGAGGTGCCGCGCGGTGGCGTCAGCGCGCCGCATCGCCACGGTCGTGCTGACGGCCGACCGTGCGTTCGCCGCGGCTTCGGCCTCGCGTGTCCTGACGCTTGAGCCCGCTACGGGACGGCTGGCGTCGGGCTGGCTTTCCCGTTTGCGCGGCGCGTAGAATGTCCATCTCTAACAAGAGGAGACTCACCATGAGAGTTGCCCGCCATCTGACCCTGGCCGCGCTTGCCGTCGCCACGGTCTTCGGAACATCGGCCCGGCTTAACGTCGAGGCCCAAGGCAAGCCGCGCATCTTCTTCGTCGAGCCGAAAAACGGCGCGACCGTGAAGAGCCCGGTGCATCTGAAGTTCGGCATCGAGAACTACATGATTGCCGCGGTGCCCGACGGCGACGTGAAGACCGCGCGTCCAGGTGTCGGCCACTTTCACGTGGGCGTCGGCACCGGCTGCCTCCCCCCGGGAAAGACAATCGTCAAGGGCACGCCGTCGTGGATTCATTTCGGCAAAGGCGATTCTCAAATCGACATGCAGCTGACACCCGGCAAGCACAAGCTGGCGCTGCAGCTCGGTGACGACCTGCACAACACGGTGAAAGGTCTCTGCTCGACGATCACCGTAAACGTGCAGTAGGCGCGGATCTGAAGAAGATTCTGCTGTTCGACATCGACGGCACGCTGCTGCTGTCGGGAGGCGCGGGCGGCCGCGCGATGTCTCGCGCGTTCCAGGATCTCTACGGGGTGCGGGATGCCTTCAACGGCATCCCGTTCAACGGCCGCACCGATGCGTGGATCGTGGGGGGCGCCGCCGCCAGGCATGGCGTCAATGCCGCCGAGCTTCACCGGTTCAAGCCGCTTTATCTCCAATACCTCGCGGAAGAACTGCGCCAGCCGGGCCCGCGCAAGGGCCTGATGCCCGGCGTGCGTCCGCTGCTCGACGCGCTGTCGGTGCGAGACGATGTGTTTCTTGCGCTGCTGACAGGGAACTTCGCCGACGGCGCGCGCATCAAGCTCGAACACTTCGATCTCTGGCGGTACTTTGCGTGCGGCGCGTTCGGCGACGTCGTCCACGAGCGCAACCACCTGCTGGCCGACGCGCTTGCGCAGGTCCGCGCCCATGGACTGCCGGCCGAGGCGTCCCACTCAGTCATCATCGGCGACACGCCGCTTGACGTCGGCGTCGCGCTGTACGGCGGCGCGAAATCGATCGGCGTCGCGACGGGCAGTCACACGACGGACGAACTGCGGACGTCAGGCGCGGACGCGGTGTTCGAGGATTTGAGCGATCTGGGGAAAGTGCTGGCGGTGCTGGACGGCGCCGGAAGCTGACGGGTGTCAGCTCCCGGGTCTGAGGGTAGTCGTTAGCCTTCGATCAGCCGAACGTCTCCCGCGCGTGGACCCTTCTGAGAGTCCTCGGGGGTGAATTCGACGCGCTGGCCTTCGCGCAACAACTCGAACACCGCACCGCGCACTGAGCTGCGGTGGAAGAAGTGTTCGATGCCACCCTCGTCTCGGATGAACCCGAACCCCTTGTCGATCAACAGTCTGGCGATTGTCCCGGTCGGCATACCCGCAAAGCCCTCCGTCCGACGAACCAGCCCAGCTTGGGCTTGGAAGGGGGCAGTCTAGGCAGTACGCCTGAAGAAAGTCAATAAGGACGGGCTATGTCGTCGTCGCTGGTTTTTCTCTATTAGGCGGAGGATATGTGGTCCAGAAGTGGCGGCCGCACTTCGGGCAGACCCAGAACTGATCGGGCCTCCAGGCTTCCGCAGACACAGGGTCGCGCAGCTCCATTTGTGTGCCGCAGCGCTGACACCGAATCTGCAGCCCGATTTCGCTCATGGCTCCGGATTCTATACGATTCGTTCGTGATCCCCGCCATCGTGCTGGCCGCCGGCAAGTCCACGCGCATGGGCCGGCCCAAAGCGATGCTGCCACTCGACAGCGGCGACACGTTTCTGACCCGCATCGTCCGCACGTTCGCATCGGCCGTCGAAGATGTCGTCGTGGTTGTCGGACATGACGCCGACGCCATCGTCTCGTCGCTGACTGCTCCCGATCTCTCCGCGCGCTTCGTGGACAACCCGGACTACGAACAGGGACAGCTGACGTCGCTCATCGCGGGCCTTCGCGTGATCGATCGGCCGGGCGTCGTCGCCGCGCTCGTGACGCTGGTCGATGTCCCGCTCGTCAGCGCCGCCACCGTTCGCGCGGTCGTCGATCGCTACCGCCAGACCCACGCGCCGATTGTCAGACCAGTGCGCGGCGGCGAACACGGGCATCCCGTGCTGATCGATCGTTCACTCTTCGACGCGATTCGACACGCGGACCCGGCGCTGGGCGCGAAGCCCGTCATCCGCGCGAATGTGTCCACGGCCGGCGACGTGGAGGTTGATGACGACGGCGCATTCGCGGACGCGGACACGCCGGAGGATTACGAACGGCTGCGGCGACCCTGAAAGGGTCGCCCCACATTTGTCAGGCCCGCCTACAGAATGTTTCAGGCCCGCCTATAGGAGCGATCCCCGTAAGACGACGATGCCGACGGAGAAATAGATGATGAGCCCCGTCACGTCCACGAGCGTCGCCACGAACGGCGCCGACGAGGTCGCCGGATCGAAGCCGAGGCGCCGCAGGATGAACGGCAGGCCGCAGCCGATGAGCGTTCCCCACAACACGACGCCAACGAGTGCCACGGCGACGGTGACGGCGATCAGCAGCCAGTGCGGGCCGTAGAGGTCCGAGAACAGGGACCAGATCGAAATCCGCAGGAAACCGATCGTGCCGAGGATCGCGCCGAGGGCCAGGCCCGCGAACACCTCGCGGCGGATCACTTTCCAGAAATCGGCGAGCGCCACTTCGCCGACGGCGAGCGCGCGGATGACGAGCGTCGACGCCTGCGATCCGGAGTTGCCGCCGCTCGAGATGATGAGCGGCACGAACAACGCCAGCACGACCGCCCGCGCGATTTCCTTTTCGAAGAATCCCATCGCGGTGGCCGTCAGCATCTCGCCCAGAAACAGGACGACGAGCCAGCCGGCGCGCTTCCTGATCATGTGCGTGAGCGTCACGTCCATGTAGGGCTCGTCGAGCGCCTCGGATCCACCGAACTTCTGCATCTCACGCGTGGCGGTCGCCTCCGCGACGTCCAGCACGTCGTCCACCGTGACGATGCCGACGAGCACCCCCTCGTCGTCGACGACAGGCAGCGCCGTGCGATCCTCGCGGCGGAACAGGTCGAGTGCCTCCCCTTCCTGTTCCATCGCGTGGAGAATGACGTACCGGCGGTCCATGAGTTCGGAGATTTGCCTGGTCAGTGGTACGACCAGCAGCTCGCGGATGCGGATGTCGTCGATCAGCACGCCGCGTTCGTCGACGACGTAGATGACGTTGAGCGTCTCGCTGTCCTGCCCGTGTTCGCGGACGTAGTCGAGCACCTCGCCGACGGTGTGGTGTTCACGGACGGCGATGTAGTGCGCCGTCATCAGCCGCCCGACCACGCCGCGCGGATATTTGAGGAGGGCCGTGGCGTCGACGCTTTCCTCCGGCGTCAGCAGCGCGATCAGTTCCTCGGTCGCCTTGGCGGAGAGCTCGCTTAGAAACTGCGTGCGGTCGTCATCGGAGACGAAGTTGAGGACGGCCGCCGATTCCTTCGGTCCCATGGCCTTCGTCAGCGCGTGTTGATCGGCCGACGGCAAGTACTCGAACAGCGCGGCGGCAGGACGATGCGGAAGGATCCGAAACGCGGCGAGCTGATCGTCGGGCGCAAGCCCGGCGATCGCGTCCGCCGCTTCGGGCGGACGCAGATGGAGCAG